>Ga0326597_10002366_pt1 | contig 28185 bp, 19 predicted proteins | sample RVTome_12_FD_203789 | JGI IMG/M metagenome (GOLD analysis project Ga0326597, IMG submission 203789) | Soil microbial communities from uranium-contaminated site in the Upper Colorado River Basin, Wyoming, United States - RVT100D185 | ecosystem: Environmental > Terrestrial > Soil > Contaminated >... | reverse complement strand
CGCTCATCAAAAAGATTTCTACTTGATGGTTTTCTTTGAGCGCGGTAATACCGAGGCGGAAGGTATTCCACGCGTGTTCCGGTTTGTTGGATTGGAGGATTATTCCGAGCTTCATAAAGTTATTTTACCACTTATTCCAAAATCGTGTGAGGCGCGTCGTCTTTAGGAGACTTCCAAATCGGCTCTAACAACTTTTTTGGGTCGGATAAGCTGTATTGAGTTTCGGAAGTAAAAAGAAACATCAAACTTCCTTCTCCTCGCGGGTCGCCGCCCTTTCCAGCGTTCCGTAAACTATCGCTCCGTCCATCGGACGGGGCGAGAGTGAGGACGCGGAAACGGGCAAGGCGAAGTTTTTCTTTCAACCTGTCGTCGCTACGCCACGACCAATAAGTTTTTAATTTATTTACAAACCTTTCCGTTGTCATCGTGCCTCGGTCGGCTTCCACGAAAAAGTTGATAACATCTCCTTTTTCTTCAAGCGTGAAAAATGCGTCGGGAACTAACGAGGGATTTTCGCCGTGGACATCCCGCAACATATCTTTCAGATCGTAGCCCTGCGTGAAGCGAGTGATTTTCACTCCGTGAGTTTTGGCGGCGAGCGAGAGGCAAACGCGGAATTGGGAAATCATCAACGAGTGAGCCATCAAAGGAAGTGTTCGCTCAACTTCTTTGACGCGGCGATAAATCCCTTCACGCTCCTTCGCGTCTTTTGAGAGTAGTTCCGCACCCTTGCGTCCGAGGGCGTAAACCATGTGGGACGAGGAAAGTTTGGCGGAAGTTTGTTTTAGAGGACGGTCAAGGTAGCCGTGCTGAAAGAGAGAAGAAAGACGACGGAGCAGATTCCTCTCTCCGCCTTGGTGCAAGGCTAAAATCTGTGGGGTGTTCAAAAAGCGGAACTCTCCCACATCGCGAAGGAGGTTCATGTCGCGGGGCTGGAGCTGGAGGGGGTCGGCTACCTCTAATCGTTGAAATAGTGTTGTGCGTGGTTTTGACATAGGAGCGTTATATTGTCATTATACGCCTATCCGACCCCCTCGCCGAGGCCTTCCTCTCCTGTTCTATCCTTTTTTCTTCGTCTTACCCCCCCACCAACGAGCAAAAAGAAATAGCAGAACAGGAGAGAAGGCCGAGCCACCCAAACGCGAACCCGCGACATTTCACGGAGCGACGAGGCTTTGCGAGGAGCGGAGTGAAGTCGGCTTTTTATTTTGCGAGGTGGTGCTCTGCAAAAGGCAATGTTTAATAGGGCTTTCAGCTTTTCTGCTTAGTCATTCGAGCGATGAGCGACTGACTACCCGCGTGACTAGGTAAAGTGCCTCCATTTTTGCTAAAATAGGTGCGAGCCTCCTTTAAGAGGCACACCAGAATTAAAGTAAGGTCATTTTTAGAAATTTTTTCTTTGGCGTTCGCCAAAGAAAGCCAATGGTTTTGGGCAATTCCGAACGCTCCGCGTTTTTTTAAGGTGAGGTTCACGAAAATACAAAGCCGAAGATTTTTGGAGGGAGATTTTTTTGGAGGGGAGGTCGAAGACGAATACCAACACTTGCCCCAACCCTCCCGTGCGCGTGTTGAAAGACTTTTGCCGTCTTGGAAGACTGGCAAACTCCCTATCTACTAGCAATATTCAATTTATGCATTCGTTTTCGCAAGGCCTCTTTACCACCTTCTAAGATTTCAACAATTTCTTTGTTAATGGGTTCGTTTTCAATAGCTCCCCAAGCGTATTCAAAATCGGGGTTTTTACCGCCTTTTTTGTTGGAAATAAGAATATTCTCACTATCTCCGCAAATTACTAAGTTGGCGTTATGAGAAGCAATTATTATTTGTCTTCTCGCTTTTTCAGATTTAATAAAATCAACAATGGTTGTTGAAATCGCTCTTGAATCTAGATCATCTTCGGGTTGGTCTAGAAGTATGGGGTAGTTATAATCGTCAAACTTAAAAATGAATTCAAGTAGGGCAAGCATTTGTTCACCATCCGACATTTCAGAAAAAATAACTCCCGCCTTACTCCTAACACTTTTTACAAAATCAATCTTGTAGCGATTTTTGAATAGTTCGGTAAGAGTAGTTTCAATATCTTTTCCTGTTTTTAAGAATAATTGTCCCGATAAAATCCCTTCTAAAAGTTCTTTAAGTAGTATCGGAAAAGTTTTCTTATCATAAGCCCAATCGGTCGGGGTAGTCAAAAAGCTAATAGCATTTTTATATTTGCCTTTTTCGTCTTTTTTAAAGTTAGTTGAGTTATGATAGTTAATGCAATCGTCCGTTGCTTTACACAAAGAATTTGTATCAAAAGCCACTAGTATCTTTACTTGAGAGAATTTCAAAGTCCCAAAGTCAATATCTAAGTTTTTATATTCATTTTCAAACTGCAAATAAATACTTACGATTGCGTTTTTCTTCTCATCGTATACCGACTTTAAGTCAGAAATTTCTTTTGTTAGACTCGCAATTTGTAATAATGCTTCTTTCTTTTTCCCAAGTAGTTCTGTTAAATCAACTAACGCCTTACTCCTCTTAATCTTTTCTTTTAAGGGCTTAATTTTTAATTCTAACTCTGAAAAACTTGTTTTTGCCTTTGCTCTACGATCTTTGAGTTCTTTAATTTCACTATCAATGAAGTCTTTTTTGAAGACTTCATCTGATTCTTTTAACTTGTTTTTTATCTTTTCAAGAGAGATACTTGAAAAATCTAGTTCAAATATTTTCTCTGATGTGATGACCTCACCTTCCTTTAATCGTGTGAAAGAAGTTAAATCCTGTTCAATGAGTTTTATTTCCTTTTCCTTTTCAGCTATCTCTGAACTTAGGGTAGCGTGATTTTTCAAATCGGTTTTATTTACCGAAGCAGTTTTACCAAACTTTTGTATCTTTTCTTCAATATCTTTTATATCTTTTTCTTGATCCTCTTTTTTCCCAAGTTTTTTGAGCTTATCTTGTCTATCAAGACCAATAGAACGAGTAGCGAGCAATTCTCTTATTAGAGAAGTAATAGTTAAAATGTTTGAGTCTGCAAACTTACGATAATCTTCATTTGCTTTCTGAAAACTTTCGCTGTTCTCAAAAAGATTTATTAGAAACTTGTCAAAACGAGGGTCATTTTCATATACCAACTCACCTAAATACCTTTGCGGTATAAACAAGATACCTTTCTCCTTACTTTCTTTTTCGTTCAAAACACTTTCTTTCCCGTCGCTCCAAAATACCTTAAAAGAATTGAGATGGAGAAAACCCTTTTCGTCTACACCTCTTGATTCACATTGTTTTGGGTCAACAGCGTAAGCAATATTCTTTAGCAGATTTGATTTACCTTGTGCTCGGCTTCCAATAACCGAATTGAGATTCGGGTTAAGGTAGACAGTTTTTTTACTCCCGTTGTTCGTCTTGTATTCAACCTTATCAATCAAGACATGCTTGGACTTATCCTCTGGTTTCAAATCTTGGATTCTTACCCTGCTTTCAGGCTCGTAAAGAACTTGCTTTAAGCCTTCAAAGGTCAAATCGGCTTTGATCCAAGTAAACCCCGAGCCAATACTATCTAATTTATGAGCGTCTGAACAAAAAATCACGGGCTTGGGGGTAGCTTCTTTGTATCTGTCTGTCTTCAAGAAAAAATCCCTGTCGGCTTCTTTACCAAATAAAATATCGGTATTTTTATCAATTACAACGGCGAGGTTATTGCCTCTACCATCATCTTCTCCTGATGGACGGAAGTTTCCATCTCCTCTCGGACAAGCTATTAGTAAATAATCTCTCAAATGCTTTAAGTCCTTGTCATTGTCTAACATTACTCTAAGCGAATCAAAGGCGATTGAGGTCGTCTTAATTCCTTCTTGGGTCAAATCTTTACAATACTTATCGTCTACAGTTTTTAGACGACCTAGAAAATTCTTGATTTTATTTTCCTCAATCTGTTCCGAGAAAATCAAATGAAAATGCATTTCTTCATTTTCTTTATTTTTCGGTTGAGTTCTTATCTCTAAATTAAAGAAAACGACGACTCCCGCCTCGTTAAGTTTTTTCTTAATCTCTCCATACTCGGCATCGTCAAATCGGAAATAGTTAGTTAGACCTATTGCCTCAATCCCAGAATCAACAATCTTTTTAACAAAATCATCAATATTGCAATTCGCATATTTATTTGCAAGAAAAGTCTTCGGGGAATGCAGGTGCAAGTCCCATTTTCTCCATTCTGAACCTCTATAAGGTAATTTACTCATAGGTTTTACAAAGCTCGCAACTTACTTAAAACTTCCTCGGTATTACCGTTGTGAACGAGGAAGAAATGGGTTTTACCGCGACCAAGTTTCCCCCAAATATTTCCTATCTCTACTTTGTAAGCGGTATCCTCGTTGCTTACGCGATCTTCTCCTTTCCATTCAAGGGCAACGATGTTGCCTTTCTTAGTAATAGCCACAAAGTCGGGATAGAACTTTCCTTTATGCCAACCTTGAATGTAGAAAGGGTCTACCTTCTCGCGGTTTCGCACCCAAAATTCAATATTATCCAAAGCCCCGAGATCAATACGATCTACAAAGCCGCGTTCCTCGCCGTTAATCGCGTCTATTCTCTCGTATAGGTTTTTATTAAATACTTTAGGGACGGGCGATTTGAGAGCAATCGTTGCCGGATACGAATCAAATAGACCGAGAACAATTTTCTTTTTCGCCATCAAGCCGTTAAAAACTCTTTGCGTATAGGATTCAAGAATCCCGTTTATCACGGCGTTGAGGCGGTCAGCGAGTAAGTATCTGTTCACCGATAATTCTGCGAGTTTTCTCTTTTTCTTTATTTGTGTTTGAACAGATTTTCCTATAAAAGCGGCTTTGTCTTCTTGATTGAGCATTGGAAAGCGGAGTTTCTTATCAAGCCAAGACACCAACTCTTCTACGGAGTGATTGCCTTCAAGATATTGATACGGCAAGCTCAACTGTTTGCCTTGTAGCCATTCGTCGTCTTTCGTGATGTCTATCGTCGCTTGTCCGTCAAAGTCGTAATGGATTTTGAAATCGAAGTCTGCGTCTTGTTTAGCCAACTTAAAATCCTCACCCAAGAGGTCTTCAAACGAGAGTTTATCTTTGCCGAGAGCCATCATCGGCACTCTCAAATCTTTTTTGATTGCCTTCTTCGCTTCTAATGGATCGGAGTAATTCTTCTCGTCGGCGACACTCACAAAGTCGCCCCTGCTATAGCCGTTGTCTTCAAGTCCTTTAATAACCTTACTTGCCGCCTCGTTGAAATCCTCCGATGAAGCAAATACATAACTGCGATTCATTGCCTCGTCTTTCTTGCGGCGTGCGTTCGGCATACGAATCACGCGGCCAATGATTTGCTCTACTGCAATCTTAGCCCCCAAGTTCGCAACAGAGATAAGAACATAGGCGAATGAGCAGTCCCAACCTTCTGCAAGTGCATTTACCGTGAGAATATATCGCACTTCGCATTTCTTGGAGAACAAATCAATATCTTCCAATTCGTTCAATTCCGAAGTTTTTATTTTGATTTGCTCCTCCGGTATCTTCTTATCAAGGAGCATTTGTTTGAGTTGCTCTATTGTTATCGTTGCTTTAACTTTGCTTTTTGGTTGGGCTTGAAGGAGAGCAATGGGGCGGATGTATTCGCCTTTAAGTTTTTTAGCTCGCTTTTCAAGCTCCTCTAGCTTCGCTATGCCGTCGGCGACTACTTGCTCCCATTGCGTCCGGCTTTCAAGCACGATAGGAATCTTTACCATCTCCTCGAGTTTCAACTCCGAAGCACTTGTATGAACAAGCACATTACTGCCGTCCCGCGGAGTGGCCGTAAACTCTAAAATGAATGACGGCCGTAGGTCGGAAAGAAACTGCACAGACAAATCCGTTTGAGTGTGATGTCCTTCGTCTATCACGATGAGCGGGTTATTTTTCCGAATAACATTCGCCAGCGAGTTTATGATCCCCGCTTTGTCTTTTTCAAGAGTCGAATCGTTTTTCAGGTTTTGGAAATGATCCATTAACGACCCGTTCTCTTTATAGACTTTGTATTTGTTTTGGATTTTTGCGTCCTTGCGAAAAGCATCCAAACTAGCGACAATGATACAAAGATTGTTTCTTACATCTTCGGGCGTAATGGTAAGTGCTTCCTCGTTGGAAAAAATTTTGAACTTTGTATCAAAGGAATCATTGAGCATTTCGTAGTGAAAATCCTTCAAATCCCTAAATTTTTTGAGCGTTTGCGTCTTTATTGAATCGGACGGCACGAACCACATCACGATACCCGTGTCCATTTTGTTTTGAAGGGTGGTAGACATGATCCGCTCAACGGCCTTACAACCGACAAGCGTCTTACCGCCGCCAGTCGGTATGCGTATACAAACAAATGGAATATCACCAAACCACTCGTGGTTATATTTCTTCTCGGTCAGCTCGTGAAAGGCGAGTTTTGGTTTTAGCTTTTTAGTCAGCTCCAAAAACTCTTCCAGTTTTTCTATTGCGTTTTCTTGGTAGCGTTTCAATTTCATATTAGTAGACTTTTATTTCATACGGGATTTGCTTGAAGACAACACCTCTTTTCCTCAACTCGTCCTCGTCAACCAAACAGCGATCCGCGTATACTACTGCCGGTCGCTTTATTTTCAACTTGGTGAGAGCGGCACGAGTGAGGTCGTTCTTGTCCCTACCTTCATAAATAAGATAATACGAAACGCCACCTTTCTCTCCTATGTATGGCACTTTGATGGTCTTTTTCTCGGCGTTCGTCTGCGTTTCCGTAAAATAAATGTAAGTCGCAAGTTCGCTGTATGTGCATTGTTCATTGATTTGCCCCTTCTCGTTGAAAAGTGGTTTTGCGAGTTCACAAAACTCAAAACCATCTTTATAGCCATTCTTCTTGATCGCTTTTTTAAGTCGGGCGGCGGTAATACTTCTTGCAACACGATCTTCCATTTCTACTAAGATAAAGTTGCGGCTTCCTCCGTCTTCTTTATTCAAATCTAAAACAGCGTGGGCAGTTGTCCCCGAACCAGCGAAGGAGTCCAAAACCAATGCTTTTTTATTTGAGACCATATTCATAATTCTCTTTATAAGCAAAGTTGGCTTTTGGCCGACAAAATCTATTTTTTCCCTGTTTGAACCTTGCAAGTTAGGAATATCATTCCAAAGATTATTAGCAATTTGTCCTTCGTTTTCTCTCTCGTTCCAATATGCTTTTTCGGAGAGAGTTTTTCCTTCAAAATATAGGCGACCATCGTTTTCAAGAGCTTTTAATTTTTCTTTTCTCATTCGCCATCCCTTTGTAGGACATTTCCAAATCTTACTTTTGTTATCCTTGTAGTCATAAGTTGTTTGTGGGCCGGGGCCGCCAGTCTTTTGAAGAGGGTAAAGACGATATTTTCCACGACCATCATTATCGTTTCGGTTATACATTGCTTTAGTTCCATCTGCGAGCGGTTTGTATACATGCTGAAAAGAATAATTTGAAGATTTTGAATACCAATAAATAAAATCCGTATCTTCTGATAGATTTCTTGATACAGTTTTACCACTTGAACTTCGTAGCCATGTAATTTGATTATGATAATTTTCCTCTCCAAAAATTTGATCGAGTAAAAGTCTTAAATTAGCACTTTCGTTTCCGTCAATCTGAATAAATATGCTCCCGTCGTCTGCTAACAAATCCCTCAATAGCTTTAATCGTGGATACATCATACAAAGCCATTTATCATGGCGAGTTAAATCTTCGCCTTCACGCCCCACTACTTTTTTAATCCACTCTTGGATTTTTGGAGAATTAACTTTGTCGTTGTAAACCCAACTTTCGTTGCCCGTGTTGTAAGGTGGATCAATGTAAATACATTTCACCTTACCTTTGTAAAAAGGCATGAGAGCTTTGAGGGCTTCCAAATTGTCCCCGTGTATCAAAAGATTTTTTGATTCTTTTCCGACAGAAACACTTGGCACTTTTTCAAGCAACTTAAAAGGCACTTCTTTGTCGTGATTCATTACTGCTTCTTTTCCTATCCAATTTAATGAGGCCATATTTATTTCATTAAATCGTCAATGCTAATATCCAACGCCTTCGCAATTTTCTGAACTGTCTCAATGGTCGGATTCGGCTTGTCATCAAGCTCCATTTTGACGATGGTTTGAAGTGAAAGATCGGCAAGTTTAGATAGCTTGTCCTGTGAGATTCCTTTTGCTTGCCGGAGGCGTTTGATGTTTTTTCCTATTGTGGACATATTATACTATAATATAAGTATTGTGCTATAATAGCCGTATCACTTATAGCGTAATATTATCAAACAAAACGCCTTTAATCAATTCTATGACTACCTATTTTCTCTACGCCCGAAAATCCACCGATGTCGAGGACAAGCAAGTCCTCTCCATTGAAAGCCAACTGGCCGAACTGCGAGACCTCGCCAAGCGTGAGAGTCTTATTGTCGCCGACGAGTTTATAGAAAAGCGATCCGCAAAAATGCCCGGTCGCCCGATCTTTAACGATATGCTCCGACGCATACAGACGGGCGAAGCACAGGGCATTATTTGTTGGAAAGTAGACCGCTTGGCTCGCAACCCCGTGGACGGCGGACAGATTCAATGGCTTCTGCAACAAGGCGTGATCGCACACATACAAACGCACGACCGAAGCCATTACCCGAACGACAATGTTTTGATGATGTCCGTCGAGTTAGGCATGGCGAACGAATACATCCGCCAACTAAGCGCGAACACCGCACGAGGATTAAGGCAGAAAGCACGGCAGGGAGACTTTCCCGGCCTTGCTCCGCTTGGCTATATCAACAACTCCAACATCAAGAAAATTGCTGTCCATCGTAAAAATGCGAAGCTCGTCAAAAAAATGTTTGAACTTTACGCAACGGGAAGCGTCCGGCTTGAAAATCTTTCTGTGGTTTTGGAACAGGCGGGTATTTATTCTAAAAATAATAATCGTGTTCATATCTCACGAATATCAAATATTCTCACGAACCCGATATATTACGGACACTTCCGCCACGCAGGGGAAATATACGAGGGCAAGCACGAGCCGATAATCACTAAAGACCTCTTTGACAGGGCTAACGCCGTCTTACGAGGCCGAGGCCGCACCCCCGCTAAAAAGACCGACCCAAGGCCGTTTTGTGGCCTTTTGTCGTGCGGATCGTGCGGTATGGGGATAACGGGAGAGATAAAGATAAAGAGGCAGAAGAACGGCAACACTCACCGCTATGTTTATTACCATTGCACGAAGAAATCCAAGACGCAGAAATGCCCCGAACCTTGTATCCGGCAAGAGGAATTAGACCGCCAGTTGTCGGTCATGCTCACCCAATACGCTATGCCGAAAGAATGGGTAGCCCCACTTTCCGTCATGCTCGACAAGGAAGAACACGACACTAAAAATTCCGCGTCGGGGGCTGTTCAAGAAATGCGGGGGCAAGTCAGCGACTTTTCCCGCAACCTCGCCAGACTTACCGATGTCTATGTTGCACAAGACATAGAGCGAGATGACTACCTTGAAAGGCGTCGTTCGCTCATGTCCGAGAAGAAGTCCGTCGAGGAGCAAATAGCCCGTCTTGAACATACCCCCTCCGCGTGGATCGAACCGACCCGAGACTGGATTAAAGACGCTTCCATACTGGAAGAAACAGCAAAAACAGACGACCTCCCCTCCAAAAAAATCTCCCTCCAAAAAATCTTCGGCTCGAACCTCACCTTAAAAAACCGCGGAGCGTTCGGAATTGCCCAAAACCATTGGCTTTCTTTGGCGAACGCCAAAGAAAAAATTTCTAAAAATGACCTTACTTTAATTCTGGTGCGGGTACGGGGAATCGAACCCCGATCTAATGCTTGGGAAGCACTCGTTCTACCACTAAACTATACCCGCGATATCGAATACTCTACCACCATCGGAAGAGCTTCAGAAACATGTCACTCATTGTTGAAGTCGCCTCGAGCGGTACAGGCGTTGGGGGGTCAACGATGACAATGAGTTGCTCGCCGCGCTCTCCAAGCCCGTACTGTTCTCGCAGCGCCTCTTCAAGGCCCCGGTCGGTGCGAAGGCTCTCAATGTCGGCACCAAGTTGGCTCTCTCGTACCCGTAATTCTTGTAGCTCATTTTCCGCCTGTGCTCTTAGGGACGCTGATTCCCTCTCCTTTTTGAAGACCCCCCACACGCTCGTAGCTGCAATGAATATCAAAGCGACGAGTATCACGAGCCCAAGACGCCTCAACCAGAGACGTCCTATGGAGTGTCGTTGATTGTGCGACCACATACGGTATACTTTTAATTATATATGAGCTTCCTTTTCCATAAACGCACGAAAAAGGTCATGAAGGTGCTGTGGGGCATCTTTGCGATCCTCATTATCGTCAGCCTCATTCTCTTCTTCGCACCAGGTTTGATATCGGGAACGTACTAGTTCTCTCGAACGACCTTTAGGAACACGTCGTGTGGGATATCGACCTTGCCTCGGGCAAGCATCTTCTTCTTTCCTTTTTTCTGTTTCTCGAGCAGTTTCATTTTTCGTGTCACGTCACCGCCATACAGGTAGCCCGTCACGTCTTTCCGAAGTGCCGAGATACGACGCGCCGCAATGATACGCCCCATAGTTTTTGCTTGTATCTTGAGCTCAAACATCTGACGTGGAAGAAGTCCTTCAAGTTTCTCTACCATGGCTTCCGCTTCGTGTTGCATTTTCCTACGAGAAACAATGCGCGCAAACGCGGGCACTGCCTCTTCGGCCACGAGAATATCGAGCCGCACAACGTCCGCGTCACGCAGCCCCATCAACTCGTATGAGAGCGAGGCAAAGCCGGATGAAATGCTTTTCAGACGATCGAAAAAACCACGCATAAGCTCCCGCAGGGGCATCTCCGCATGTATCTCAAGCTTACCGTCCGGGAGCGTATCGGTATTCCCGACGATCGCTTCGTGCTCGTGAAGCAGCTGCGAGATCCCTCCTACGTAGTCCGGGGCAGTGATGACCGAGACCTTGGCCCAAAGTTCCCGGACCCGCTTCATACTGCCATCGTCGGGGAATCGTGCTGGTGAATAGATATCTTCTACCTCGCCGTTCACGTTGGTAATCTCATAGACAGTGGTCGGCTGTGTCACAACAAGTGCAAGATCGAATTCGCGACGCAGACGTTCGATGACTATTTCAAGGTGAAGCATCCCTAAAAAACCGCAGCGGAATCCCTTTCCCATAACCCCCGATGATTCTTCTTCATAGGAAAGCGAAGAGTCGGTAAGTCGTAAGCGTTCAAGTGACTGACGAACATGCGCGAGGTCATCCTGGCTTTCCGGATACACTGAAGCCCAGATAACGGGCGACGGGGAGAGGTATCCGGGTAGGAGTTCTGAAGAGTTACGTTTCGTCGTAATGGTATCTCCCACCGAAGCAACGCCTGGTTTTTTTATACCGGTCACGATGTAGCCGATCTCTCCTGCAGAAAGCGACTCACGTGGTGATTCGTCGGGGGTAAGTACGCCGACCTCAAGCGCGAAAAAGTTGGCATCCGCTGCCACAAAAAGGAGCGCATCTCCCTTCGAGAATGTGCCTCCGAAGACACGTATATAGACGATAACGCCCCGGTGGTCAGAATAATCAAAGTCAAAAACTAATGCCTGCGCCCCCTTTTTCAGGATAGTTGGTGCGGGAACCCGCGTTACGACAGCGTCCAGCACGTCTTTGACCCCTTCGCCAGTTTTTCCTGAAGCTCGAAGTACGTCCTCCTCACTGCATCCAAGAAGAAGCGCCAGTTCACTGACAATATCGCTCGTGCGCGCATGTGGTGCATCCACCTTGGAAACAACAGGGATGATAGGTAAGTTTAACCGCCGTGCGATGGCAAGCACCGAAAGGGTCTGTGCTTCCACTCCTTGTGTCGCATCTACCAAAAGCACGACCCCTTCAACAGCCGAAAGCGCCCGCGAGACCTCATAGGCAAAGTCGACATGCCCCGGTGTGTCAATGAGGTTCACGACATACTCCTCACCCGCATGCTTCCATTTCATTCTGACGGGCTGCATTTTTATCGTAATGCCCCGTTCACGTTCCAACTCCATTCGATCCAGAACCTGCTCTTGCATGCGGCGCGGCTCGATCGTGTTGGTCATTTCAAGCATACGGTCGGCGAGCGTCGACTTACCGTGGTCGATGTGGGCTATGATCGAAAAGTTCCGGATGTTCATTCGAGGTACTCTACCACCCGAACGCACAACATAAAACCTACCGAGGGCTCGACGGGCCAATTTCCTCTGCCGATGAGATCGGCTGGGCTTTCGACACCGGCGTGCGCCACAGTCTTTCGTGGACCGAAGAAACCGTCTCCTCGTACTCAGGATTCTTCAGTACAGCATAGATAGCAATCGCAGCGGCGAGCCCCACAACACCTCCGGCAAATCCACGTAAGAACACTGAGAGAAGCGTCGAGGAGAGCGTGAGTGGACCGACAACTACAAGTGTGAGGTACGCCGCCGTTGCTGCACCTATTGCCGAAAGAAATGCGTGCGTACACGAAGTCGCGATCCTAGAAAAGAACCCCCGAAAACGATACTCAAAGTGCGTAGCAAGCACAAGCGCGGCGATAATAGAGACAAAAGAGAAGGCGAGTGGAAGCGCGATGATGGTACTTCCAGAGACGTCTTCAAGTCGCATAGTGGTTTGTACAACATGCAGCACGTCCGCATCCGTGAGAAGTCGTGTAAAACGGAACGCGAGGTAGATCGTCGCAGGCGTTGAGACCGCCGCAACAAAAAACGGAACGAACGTGCGCCCTGCTGCATAGTACGCACGAGCCAGGAGCAGCACGAGCGCCTGGGCCGCGAGGGAGACCGAAAGAAGTGCGAGAACAGCCGCGGTAAGACGTGTGTCAGTCCAGTCGAACGAACCGCTTCCAAGAACAACACGAACAATATGTGCCCGAAGAACGATAATAAGCGCTACCGAAGGCAACGACCAAAAAAGAATATAACGGGCTGCAGTCGAGACAAGATCGATAAATTCGCGCACTCTTCCTTCGGCAAGAGCCGACGCGAGTGTCGGGAATGCGGCAACAGAGTACGACGACCCGATAACCGCAAGCGGGACGTTCATGAGATTGTATGCAAACATAAAGACTGCTACAGACCCCGCGGAAAGTCCGGAGGCAATGGCCACCAATCCCGTAAAGGTTATCTGATTCATGGAGAGTGTGAGCGCACGTGGGATCGAGATTACTGCCGTTCGATACAGTGCCTGTACTTCACGTATGCGCGGTACGGATCGGAAAAAACCATCATTCACGATCGAAGGAGCCTGGATACCAAGGTGGAGTAGCGCACCGAGTACGACACCCCATGCAAGCCCTGCAACACCAAATATCGGGTAGAAAAAGATGAGACCACAAATAATGCCAATGTTGTAGAGGAGCGGCGAGGCTGCGTACACGACATATCGTCCCCGCGCCTGCGTGATACTTGCGAGAATATTCGAGAATCCCAGAAAGATCGGCTGTAGCAGCATGATACGCGTCAGCATCACAAGTGTCGGAAGAAACCCGGCTGCTGCGAATTGAGGGAAAAGCACTTCAAGCAGTTTAGGAGCAACGAGGAGAGCACAAGCCGAACATATGATCACGAGAATACTAAATCCCGCTACGATCGTATCAATATAGTTCTTTTGCTCACTAGAGGTACGCCGAACAAGCTCAGGGATCAGGATATAGACAGAGACGAGTGAGCCGATGGCAACGAAGAGAAAGTCCGGGATACGAAACGCAGCATAGTAGAGGTCTAGTTCGGTACCGGCACCAAAGGTGTGCGCAAATAACCTGTCTCGTGCGAGTGCAAGGAAAGACGAAAGAAGTGCAGAGGCCGCTAGTATATACACTACCGAAGATAGCGAGCGTATCGGAGACGCGAGAAACCGTAGGGTCTCACGCATCATAAAAGATCACTGAGACACGGACTCCAAGTCCCCTCCTGTTCTGATCGTGGCCATCAGGTCGGCAAGTGCCGCGTCTCCAGGATTAAGCGTCTGGACAAAGCCCAAGATCCTTAGCGCGTCATCAACCCTTTCGAGCTGATAGTAGGATAGACCAAGGAGAAAGAGCGCGTTCGCGTAGTCGTTTTGGAGAGCAGCCGCTTGCTCAAAAGAGGCCGCAGCGTCACTGAAGTTCCCTGTACTGTAGAGTATTGTTCCGAGGTTGTACCAGCCCAAGGGGTCCTGCTGCGCGACTTGCACGACAGCTGTTGCGTGCTCTTGAGCACGCGTAAAATCCCCTGCCTGCGCATAGATCTGTGAGATGAGAAAGTGTGCCGGAGTAAAATCCGGTTTGATCGAGAGGGCAGACTCAAGATTCGTCTGCGCAGCGACATTATCACCTTTGGCAAGATCGAGCCTCGCGATACCAAGGTATGGTATTGGGCTTGTGGGATTATTAACGATGACACTTGCATATGCATCCCGAGCAGCTTGTTCCGAGCCTTCTACTCCGACACCGGCAAGTTCTCCATACAGTTGAGCAAGTATCAACCAATTTTGATAGTTGCTACTTTCGATCTCAATAGCACTCAATCCATGCTGAATCGTAGCATTCAGCGTGTTCTGGAGCTCCGCCTGGGCGGCCTCACTACCATCGGTATTTGCTACAAGTTGTGAAAGTTGAAGGAGCCCGAGCTCAACGCCCGCACGATGCGCCCGATCGCTCCCCGGTAAGACAACAAGTGCGAGCGCGATCGAGTTGGAGGCTTTGGCGATGTCCTGTGTCGTACTGTATTCTACGACGGCGCGATTCACGAGTATGTCAGAAACAAGTGCCCGTATCGACTGCACGCTCCCGAACAATACGACGAGTCCAAAGAGAGAAAGAAGTGTTGCATAGACTCTTCCCCGCCAGGTATCCCACGACACCGGCACACTCCATTCATGAACAGTTTCCGTAGACAATAGGTGTGCGACAAGCGCGCCGAACACGAGGAACGTCATGAGAGAAAGCGCCGGACCGGGAACGTATAGAACATGGAACGCTGTGAGAAATAGCGCGCTACCCAGTAACGTCACCCGCATTGCCCCTCCGGAAGGTTCGCGGAACAGTCGATACAGACCCCAGAGTAACGCTGCTCCGATCGCGCCCCATGCGATAAACCCCGCCACCCCTGTGGTAACGAGCGACGTAGGGATAAATCCGACGCCGTAGTAGAAGTCCGTATTCCAAAATTGCGTCGCATTGACGGAAAGCGGTTTGTGAAAACCCCATTCCCTTGGGAACGTATTGGGGCCGGAGCCAAAGAAGATCTGCATTGGCTCTGTGAAGACCTTCTCGCCTATTGCAAATGTTCCCTGCCACGAGGGCCGTACTTCCACCTGTACCACCTGCAACGACTCGGGCAGTATCGTTTGCACAGCACTGCCCTCGAAATACATCCCTGTAGCGATCACCGCGCACACAAGCCATGGTGCGATGGCGCGAACGCGTGAGGGCATCGTCCCGGGGGTTGCACGAAAAAAGAAGAGGGCTCCAAAAAGGCTGACCCCGAGAAGGCCGAGCCAAACGTCACCAAAGTTGATAACGACAAGAAGAGAAAGCGCTGCGAGCACAACAATGGCCGCGATGTAATTCCAAAAACCCTCAAACGTCGAGGTGCGCATCAATGCGAGCGACACGAAGATAAGGAGTGCGAGGAAGATGCCCAGACTGTGCCAACTTCCCACGACCGACGCGGCAGGGATCGGGAGAACGCCTCCAAACGAGAGCGACGGAATAATGAGGTGAACGATCTGGAGCAAAATGATGATAACTCCCCCGGTAAGAAAGAGACGGAACAGTAGTGTAAATCGAGAACCCCACAATGTTCCCGCTGCAACAAGCAACGCTACATACAAAAGCAAGAATCCGATCACCGTATCCTGCCCTCTCCCATCGCCGACGAAAGCTTCCCACGAGGCACCTGTTGCAAGCGCTGAGGTAAGGTACGCCATCGGAACGAGTGCTGCTGCTATCAAGAGCGAGCTTTTTGGGATCCTGAACGTTGTCGCATTGAGGGAGTGTAAGACCAGCGCAAGAAACCCTACGGTAACGACGATCGCAATAAGCAGTAGCTTTGACTGTATAACACTTACCCACGGAACAGGGATAAAAAACAGAGGTCCAAGCGCAAAAAGAATATATGTTGACCATCGCGCGACCGTCTCCGATCGTGTTTGGTTTTGCATAGTATTGCGAGTATATCACAAGCAAAATCCCCCTCGCGGGGGATTTTGCTGCGTCTTTAAGCCGGGTTCTGTCGAAGGACAGTCATGTATCTGGGATCGTCGTTACCGACAACCTCAAGCGGCTCTTCCAGCGGCAATTTCAATTGAGAATTGCAGCTGGACACGGCCTTGCACGCAGGTAGGATTTTTGCCGTTGCACCTCATATGTTTCCATATGAGCTACTCCTTTCGGAGTCCCTTGTCTCTCGACTCAGGCGTCTCTGTTCGCATCCCTATCCTCTCGGACGACGGGCGTTACCCGCTACCCTGCTATCCCGATGTAACATCGGGATGCGTGCCCGGACTTTCCTCCCCTCGATTTCTCTCAGGGCGACTGCCTAACGCAGAAGTAAATTATACCACTTTGAACGAAGACTTCAAACCATTGAGACGCTCACGGTTTAGACGATCTCGCACGTTCCGCCGACGCAAGCTAGTTCTTTTTTGTTGTCAGTCTCGTCAGTACGTTCGTAGACGACCAGCTTTGAGTAGTCGATCTGCGGGAAGCGTGAGGCGAGCTGTTCATAGGTCTTCTTATCGATCGGCTCATACGGTGCAAGACGGTACACATGATTGCTCCGCGGCAGGAACGAAAGGCCGCCGATGATGTCCCAGTTCTCATAAAGCCACGCGACGACCGCGACCCACTCCTCTTCCCCGACCGAAACAGTCGCGGAAGGATTGTGTTCGGTGAAATTGAGCTTCACCATTTTCCAGTACTCAAGTTGGTCGATCGCCGAAAGATCGTCTTTGAACACAGAAGCTGCAGGAGCTTTTACGGGAAATTCGAGCACGTACGTGTTCGCATCCCCCGCAGCCTGACCGACTTCAGGATTGTGCGGAATGCCTTGGTCGCGCACCATTTTGTAGAGCGAGTCGGTCGCGGAAATGCGGATACGGCGCACGTAGTACTGCGAGTGCCGCGGGTGGATACCGGAAGAGCAATCGAATGTCTGAGAAACCGTACCGGACGGTTTTACACACGTGATAGAGGTGGAAGGATTCACGCCGAACCGTTTTGCGTAACTTTGATTCGTCTTTATCGTCATTGCACGCATCTTTCGTAGCGTTGCAGCATTACGAACCGCCGGACAATCCCACTGCCCTGTGATGGAAACTCCAAGAAGGCGCTCCGCTTCACAATTTTCTTTCCATTCTTTTGAGATGTAATTAAAGTTCGTCAACGAAGACTGATAGGTGCCGAGCATCGTTGCAAGCTTCGCTTTGCGTAGAAGTGTTTTCTCGGTGTCTTGAGGACGCGCAATGACCTCAGAGAGATTGCAGAACTGCTTCGATTGCAGAATGATCTCGCCGCATGGGTTTGTGCCGACCTGTCCTATGTCGCCCGTCTTTTTGCCATACTTCTTGCGCAAGTATGCCAATCGGCGCTCAGGGATGGTCTTCGTAAGAGAGCCCCGGTTGAAAATACCACGCTCACCCGTCCCGCTTTTCATTAGTGCGACCCATTCATCCATCAATTCTGCGTTGGTTGGCTTTGACTCGTAGACAGCGGAGTTATTCGCAACGGAGCGGTACGGGTGTGTAAGGAAAAACTGCCCTTTCTTGGCATCCCGTATCTCTGCGTCGTCCAGGTCTGAGAGCGATATCATAGCCGTGCGACGTACGCCGCCCGCGACGACACACTCCCCTATCTTGCAGATGATGTCATGTGCATCGATGTTGTGGAGGCGACGTCCTTGGTGTTTCAAAATACGCTCTCGTGCGAACGAAAGGAGAGAGCGAAGCGGCTCAGGCCCCGAAGCTTTACCACCCATCGTCTTGAGACGTGCGCCGGCAGGACGGATGAGCGAGAAATCGAACTCGATATCTTTTCCGGAGTACCACGCCTTCAATCCGAGCGTGAGCGAATCGCACCATCCCTCTTTCGTGTCGGCAACAACATGGACCGGCAATTTATCACCCGTTTGTTTTTCTATCTGAGGAAGTTGTTGGATGTTGTAACTCTCAACAGCGTATCCGACACCGCATCCCTGCATCGAGAGGTACATAATCTCAGCGAAGTCCTCGAGCTTCGACGGTGCAATGAACGAACAATTATAAAAGCAGGTGTTACATTTTCGCGCCGGTGAACCGGAAAATTGCATCGCACGCATTGAGGGCATGACTTCCTGATTGAGTATCGCCTCGCGCAGTTCTCGATATTCACGCTTCGTGAGTTTGTCACCAAGATTTTCTTTCATGAAACCGACGTAGCGATCGACGGTCTCGATCCACGTTTCGCGACGCTGCTCACTTTCAACCCATCGTGCGTACGTGCGTAGGTACACGAACTCTCCTAACGGATTTCCCTTGAAATACTTTTTACTCTCATCAGAAAGTTTCTTTACGTGTTCCGGAACTTCACCCTGTTCCTTACGGATCTTCGATCGCTCGGCCCGGAAAAGAATATATGACTTAGAGGCCGCCACGTAGTCGGAGAGCATAAGCTGTCGCTCGACCTCATCTTGGCACCCCTCGACGGTCGGAAGGAAATTTTTATAGGTCTTTGCAATACGCATCATCTCGCCGGCCACCTTGTGTGCAATGAGAAGCGCTTCTTCAGGAGAACCTTCGTTCGAGGCCTTCATCGATTTCTCGATAGCACTCACGATCTTCGAGAGTTCGAACGAAACGATGCGTCCATCGCGTTTCTGGATCTGCGGCAAATACTTTTTGTACACACGCATCGAGGCACTGTCCTGCAACGCTTTTGAAACACCTGCAGCGGTTTTCGACTTTTCCGCGCGACCTACGACTGTTGTTCTGTGTGCCATTGTGTATAAGTGAGTTTTACTAAAGGACGTTCATTGTACTCCTCGCTTTTGCGAATGACTTGCAACAAAACCTGTGGAAAACCTCTACCTGGTTTTATTAGAGTCGCACAATGTCACCGACTTTTACATCATACTCTTCCACCCACCCTGCAGGAAGCTCTACTACGTATCTCGCCTCCTCTCTCGGCGTGAAGACGGTCGGATAACTCTCAGGCGAGACTCTTTCACGTATATCAACGATATTTCCTGAGTAGGAAATCCATATGATGTCAATAGAGAACTGCATGTCTTTCATCCAAAAGGAGTATATTCCATCCTCCGGAAATACGAACAACATCCCCTCGTCGTCATCGAGCCTGCCTTTTCCACTCAACCCTTGCGTCCTCGTTTCCGGGGTATTAGCGACCGTCATACGAACAGACTGTCCAGCAAGTTCGATCGTCTGCGCCTCTTCTACAACAGACAAATCACTTCTTAAGAACGGGAGTGGATTGTAAACAAGAGAAATGATGAATGCGAGTCCGGCAAGCAGGAGCGCGATGGTAAACGCTTGATTCATCTCACTATTGTTACATCAAAAGCAAGACGACCGCCATCGCGATAAGTGAAACGAGCCAATAACCGACGTTGATGAGATACAGTGTAAAAGGCTTCTGCTCCCACAACACGACTCCAAGGAGTATGGGTGCTACGAAACCAGCCCAGCACCAAAAGCCGAGCTCGATCGCACCAATGACATCGTAGACTCCCCACGCGATACCGAAGTAGCTCATGACATACGCAATGACCATGCTTGCGAGAAATCCGATGGGAGCCATCACGAGCATCTTCTTTTTCCCACGCTCTACCATTTCCGGCGTCATGTTGTTCATCCTGCTCCATGCACTGCCAAAAACGCGTGGGTCGTACCACACGAACGCAATAAGCATTGCCGCAATGCCGGCAAAGAGGATCGGGAAGAAAGAGACTTCTATCATATAGTTCATCGTAGTTGGGTGCCTGCGTTTCGTCCAGTGCGTAGTGTGTACACCACGAACCCGCTTGCTATACTTTAAACATGGCTGGATTTATTCGCATGATGGATACCCCGAATCCGGTTCCGGAGCGATCGGGCGACGAAAGTGAGAAAGTACCTGAGGCGCGTGAGCAAATAACCGACTGGGAGTTTCAGGCGCCTGAATTTTATAGAAGAGCGTTCGAAGATATCAGCCGAGAACTGCGCCTCGAGGGAAAGTTGGATGGGAAAGAAATTCTTGTGCTGCATTCGATGAAGAATGTTGCTGTTGCGAAAGCATTTCCTGAAGCGAATGTACAGTTTATAGAACCAACTGACAACAAGGCGGCAAACTTGGGGCACCACGGATTTGACGGTGAAAAGGCGGAGGCAGAAACGCTCGTCGGCAAAGAAGCAAAAATTGTTGTTCTCTTGGACGAGAACGTTACTGTTACTTGGCAAATACAAAGGTTGGTTCAACGGGACGGCATATTTGTTTGTTTGCCAAAAGCAGCATCAAGGGCACTAAAAAGTGGTGAATTTTTTCTAAAAGGAGTCGTGCCGATGGACAGTGCTAGCCCGGAATTTGTAAAAGACCCCGGTCGATTCGGCAGTGTTGAAACGGACAGTGAGCTTCAGCACGCACAACGACAGGATGAGTTCGTGTCCTATACAGAAGCGCTCCAGGCTGTGCAAAGAGTATATCCCGGCTCTTCGATGAATGTCGTCGAGAAGTACCGAGAGCTTCTCCGTAACGCGAAAGAAGGAACGGGCGGCCTCACGTATACACTTGAGGACGGTACTGAGATGGAGCTCGAACAGCTTCCGCCCAAACCCGGCTCGGAGAACAATTGGTGGATACTGAAGAAAAAAGATTCTTAGAAGCTCCTACGGCTTGACGCTCTGTCCCACCCACCACCGCTTGATAGCGGGGAGTGACTGCGTCGAGAGAACGTAACCGAATGTCGGTACAAGTGCCGCAAAAAGAAAATTCTCTACTTCGATCGTATAAAGCACAGCAACTGCTACGAAATACGTGATGAGTGCAATCGAGATCGTTCTTCCGTAGCTTACCTCCCACGCTTTGTCCCCTTCCACACGCCTGTTGCGCTCTTTGAGAGCTTCGACTTCCCGCTCAAGTTTTTGAATACGTTCTTCCATACGTAATTATCCGTACAGTAACACTCCGATAAAAATGAGTGAGTTCGATATGAACCAGAGTGAGTACATGATGATGATGGGCTTTTCGCGATGCACTAGCCCGTATGTAAACCACAATATATTGAAGAGCGCCAACATAAAGAACGTAAACGGAGAGACTCCCGAGGCATTCTGACTACTGTAAATAAGGAATACCTGCGGGATGCTCACGAGAGGCACCATCGCTCCAACACCCAACATCACCTTGTCGAGTATTCGCTTCCACGGCGTGCGCGCCGGATACGGCTCGAGTTTTTTTATGTGCTCCGTCGAACGACGCTTACGAAGATGTAGGTGATGGTGTCCATCCATTGGAATTCAGTATACCTCAGCGGAGGGTGAGGGATTCGAACCCTCGATGCCTTTCGACATACCGCATCTCCAATGCGGCGCACTAGACCACTATGCGAACCCTCCTTCGTGGCTTGTTATAGCATGTGGTGCTTACACTCGCATCCCCGTCAAGGCGGCAACACGCTCTTCCATCGGAGGATGCGTTGAGAACATTTTTGCGATGAAACGGCCAGCTTCATGTGCGCCGAAAGGATTCGAGATAAAGAGGTGCGCGGTCGCGTGATTCGCCCGACGCATCGGTGCTTGGTACGAAGCAATTTTCTTCAAGGCAGAGACCAATCCGTCTGGATAACGAGTGAGAAGCGCCCCAGACGCATCAGCAAGAAATTCACGTTTACGCGATATGGCGAGCTGTATGAGTTTGGCCGCTATCGGTGCAAGGATGATAGCAACAAAACCTGCGATAAGAAGGAATGGATTTTTGTTGTCTCCTCCCCTGTTCCCCCCGAACCCGCCATAGAAGCTCATGCGCAAAAATATGTCGGCAACGATCGCGATGAATCCGGCGAGCACCACCGCGACCGTCATCACCAGAATGTCGCGATTGCCGATATGCGAGAGTTCATGTGCGATCACCCCTTCGAGTTCACTTCGGTCCAGTCGAGAAAGAAGCCCCGTCGTGACCGCCACAACAGAGTGCTTGGGGTCACGTCCTGCCGCAAACGCGTTCGGCGCGGGATCCTCAATGACATAGAGTCGTGGTTTAGGTAGTCCGGCCGTGATAGCGAGATTCTCGAGAATGCGATGGAGCTCAAGGTACTGCTTTGGATCTGCTTCTTTCGCCCCTGTCGCCGAAAGTGCGATCTTGTCTGAGAACCAATACGCCGTCACATTCATGACAAGTGCGAACACGACCGCGATATAAAGAATCGTCACGTCGCCGTAGATCTGCGAAATGAGCCACCCTAGCGCAATAACAACGATCAAAAATCCCGTCATCAACGCCCACGTTTTCCTAACGTTCCTGCTTTTCTGTGTGTAGAGAGAAGCCATGCCACTATCATACTGAAAAAGACGCAGGTAATCCATCTCTCCGGTATACTGGCTTCATGGGGATGGACCGCTTTCGACCAAATCAACTCGAGAACGCCCGAAAACTCTTTTCAGATTTTCTCAAAGACGAGGGTCATCGTGACGAATCGCCCGAGGTCAGTTTGGATGACGTACGACGCACGCTCATTGAGGCAGCGGGAGCGACGGCAAAGGCTGCAGCGATCTCCGGAAGTATGATCGGTGCGGCGGAGGCTGCACCACTGAAAATGCACGTGGGTCCGAAGACTGAGTATCGCATCGAACACTCCCCATACTCGAAAGCCGATGTACTTGCGCTCGCAAAGAATATTATCAGTGAGGCCGAAAGCGAGCCGACTACCGGACAACTTGCCATTATGCAGGTAACTCTGGCACGCCTCATCGCCCGCACATATGGAGAAAGTATTCGGGATGTGGTCTATCAGAAACGCCAGTTTTCATGGACTGCCGACGAGACTCAGGCACGCTCCTCCAAAAACCCGGAGGCTGTCGCGTCACTCGCACAGACACTTGAGAAGTTCATGCGGAACAAATCACCGGAGAATGTTGTCGCGGAGCTATCTGAACTCACCGGCCTTCCGCCGAAGGTAACACACTACCGAAAGATTAACGGGAAATACTCTCCGCGCTCTCAGAAATTTTTCGGCACGCTCGTGCGCGTGGGAGAAATCGGGATGCACGAGTTCTTCATTACGAAGAGCGCCGCACAAGGCTTAGAGCGACACACGAGAACCGCAACGCACGATCGCTAGAATTGGACCTTCACCGGCTCACGAGCCGCCTCTTCATTCAGTTCGAAAAAGTCGCGCGTCTTGAAACCAAAACTTTTGCCGATGATATTCGTGGGGAATTGTTCGAGCGAATTCTGCAGTTCGATGACGACTGAGTTATAGAAACGGCGCGCCGCCTGTATTTTATTTTCGGTGTCTGAGAGTTCGCGCTGGAGCTCCACGAAATTTGTATTCGCCTTAAGGTCGGGGTAGCTTTCGGCAACGGCGAACAGGCTCTTGAGTGCGCCGGTGAGCATACTTTCTGCAGCTGCGTGCTCCCCCACTGATTGTGCACCCATCGCTTTCGTACGCGCCTCGGTTACCTTTTCCAGTGTCCCGCGCTCGTGCTTTACATAGCCCTGCACCGTCGAGACGAGATTCGGGATAAGGTCGTAACGACGTTTGAGCTGCACGTCGATATCAGACCATCCTTCCTCACAACGATTCGTCAGCACGACGAATCGGTTGTACGCCCATATAGCCCATAAGCCGACGACTACGACAATCCCCAGAAGAATGTAGCTTAATTCCATATGCAAGAATTATATCATATCTATCGGTTGCATCAAAAGTGCGCGACTATTTTTTCTTTGATAGATAATTGATGACTTGGGTGAGTACTGCTGGGACATCTTTTATCCTTTCGGGAGAGAAACCTCCAATTATGGAAGGCGCCATCTGACATGTGAGACAACTCTGATTTTGTGCAGCGTATCTAACCGCAAAATTATAAACCTTCATTTTTTGATCATTGAAGAGTCTGGCGTCTGTCTCAGATAGAGGAATCCCCTTATCAACTTTTCTTGCAATCAGACTGTTGGCACGCGACTGAAGTTCTCGAGCTCCCGTGAGAGCTTGAAATTCAAGAGACCGCGGCTCAGAAGTTGCGCTTTTGTCGCTAGAGAGTATTTTTGCTTGCTCGGCTCGATATTGCGCATTCTGTTCTCTGAGAAGTTCTGCGTATCGCTTAAGTGCCGCTTCTTCTTCCGCCGGCGTACCTTTAAAAGTTCCGGAATCCGGATCGTACATCGCTTGTATCCGCGCCATTTCCTCACTTGGTCTTTCCGGCCGCGGAGGCGGAAGTGGAACGCTCCCCGGCGTGCCCTGTGATTCGGGCGCAGGATTCGGGGATGGAGGCGGAACATTGGATACCGCAGGCCCGGCTGTCTCATTCATCCGGGTAACCGTCTCCGTACCGACGAGACCATCGACACGAAGTTTCTCAGCACCCTGAAATGCCCGCACGGCCGCCTCGGTCCTCACGCCGTATATGCCGTCTACCTGTAGTGCATACCCTCGCGTGTTCAGGAATTTTTGTATCTCCTCCACGCTTTCGCCGGCGTTCCCGCGTCCACATATCCCGCCACTGCAAGATTCGAGCGAAATAGCCGGTACACGGGAAGGGTCATGACCGAACGCATCGGTGAACTCGAGGTCTGGAGATGTCGGTACCTCCGTCGCATCTTCAGGGAAATCGGGTTCTGGGCGCACATAGATCCTATCGTTGGCGGCGATCTGGTCCCACGCGAGTCGGTCGTCGCCTCCTGGGAACAACTCTTCAGAACTTGGCTGCGACCGGTAAAGTTGATCGGCGTCTTTCACGAACGACCAAGCCTCAGGATTATTGCCACCGGGGAAGAGGTCTTCGGCAGTTGGTTGCGGCACTTCGTACATCAACCCATCGAGCCCAAAGTCGCTTGAGAGCTGCGGTTGTTGTGGCTCGTCGGCAGTCAACCCTTCGAGACCGAAGTCAGAAGAGAGCTGTGGAACTCCTGGTGAATCGTATGTGAGACCATCAAGCCCAAAGTCACTCGATACCTGCGGAGGCTCGGGTGCGTCATACGTGAGACCTTCAAGCCCAAAATCAGAAGAGAGTTGAGGAGGTTCTGGCCAGTCGTATGCGAGACCGCCAAGTCCAAAGTCCGACGGAACTTGCGCTGGCTCGGGCCAATCTGCATCGATGGTCGTGATACCAAAGTCGGATGGCAACTGTGCTGGCTGAGGCCAACCGTATGTGAGATCGCCGAGGCCGAAGTCACTGGAAAGTTGCGGTGTGGATGGTGTCTCATATGTTAAGCCTTCGAGACCGAAGTCAGAGGAGAGTTGTGGTTGCTGCGACTCTGCAACAGTGAGCCCCTCTAGACCAAAATCCGAGGAAAGCTGGGGTAGTTGTGGGGAATCTGCGGCGAGACCATCAAGCCCAAAGTCACTCGATACCTGCGGAGGCTGCGGCACTTCGTACGTCAACCCATCGAGCCCAAAGTCGCTTGAGAGCTGCGGTTGTTGTGGCTCGTCGGCAGTCAACCCTTCGAGACCAAAATCCGAGGAAAGCTGCGGCGATTGTGGTGTATCTGCAGTGAGGCCGCCGAGTCCAAAGTCGGAAGAAACTTGCACTGGTTCATTCATGGATGCATCGTACGTTTGATAGGCACTGTAGGTGTTGGAGTCGTACTGCGCTGAGGCGTCGTAGCCAAACTGATACTCCGATGCAAGATTCGCCGGTTCATTGATCGACGCATCGTACCCGTGAACATATACCGCCGACCAATCAACTGGTGCCGTTGAAGCATCGTATCCTTGTGCATATTCCGTAGCGACATTTGCTGGTACGTTCACAGATGCGTCGTATGTTTGATACGTAAGGTACGTATTCGGGTTGTAGAGCGTGGAGGCGTCGTAAAGCGAGTACTCGCGTATGACGTTCGGCCGCAGCGCAGTCGAGGCATCATAACCGCTCGTATACTCGGATGCGACATTTGCAGGTTCGTTGATGGAAGCGTCGTACCCGAAGGCGAACTGCCCCGAAAAATCGGTAGGTGTCGGGCCCGATGCGAGCGCATTACTCCAACGATCGACCTGGCTTTGTGCGTTAGTGAGACCTTCTGTTATTTGCTGCCCCTGCGGCGACTGCATAAATAATGAAAGCATCGGCTTTGTCATTGTGTCCGGAAGTGCCTGCAGCTTGGTTAACTGCGATCTACTTTCGTCTAGTCGTGCCGACATCGTATTGAGCGAATCGCGTGCCGATGTAATGTCAGCCAAACCCTCTCCTGAAAGGTCTCCGCGTTGCTCTAGTGACGAGGTGATGATGTCGGCTTCCCGCAAGGCCGTTTGCATGGAATCTATCCTTTGAACAACACCGGTTACGGTAAGATTTCCCGCTCTGATATCATCTCCGAAATCTTTCATCTGCACCTTCAGGTCTGCGACCGCCTGCCCTGCTTGGAATGCACGAAACTCTTGCGAATCTTCGTAGTAGACCTGTTGTACCGGTTCGCTTTTTGCAATTTCACCTGGCGATCCTTGGTAGAGAGAGGACTGATCAAAACGCTCAACAGGAGGAGTATCCGAATACCTGAGTATTGGCACGTCCGTAGGACCACCCGATGCAACGGGGCTCGTTGGCTGACCACCAGTATCATTGCTCGCAACCGCAGTTGTCTGTTGCCCGGCTGGGTACGTCGCAACGCTGGCCCAGTTGATCGGCTCATCAGAATTAACCTGTGCGTGAATATGAGGAGCTGTCCCATGAAATGGGTTCGACGCAACATTGAAACCCTCTTCTTTCAGGTTCTTAACAATGAAATTGTATTGGTCATCTTTATACGAGATTCCGTTTGAATTAAATCCTATGTCTACACCGCAGCCGAATAGGTGACAACTATTCTTCGCTGAGCCGGGGAGCTTGGCGTTCGTAAGTGGGTCGCGACCAAGGTCAGTAACTACAAGATTCTCTCCGTATTTTTCATAGTACTTGTCCGCAACGTTAGAAAGTGCTTGATACGTCCGCGCATCAACGAATGCTTCTGGGGAGAGATTCTTCGTCGCTTCTAAAAAGTTTTTGTTTATTGAGTTGGGGTCCTGTTGTGCCAACCAACGAGCGTCCGAAAGTTTCATCACATCAGGATTTACCAATTCACCTATTCCGCTCATATCGATACGTTCTGGTGTATTTGGTGCAGAACGCGGAAGAGGGATCTCACTTTTTGGTTCAGTTCTTAGCCCAAGAGCGTCCTGCGCCTTACAAATGATATCGAAGGTTCCACATGATGATGACTTTTGTTCTGTTTCCGCATCAGGCGAAGGAAAAGTATCGGTTGATGCATACTGTTTTGTGTCCTGGACGCCGCTCCCTGACGAAGGGTCATTGGGGGTCAGTCGCGCAGCCTCGCTTTGCACGCCCGAGAGGTCGAACACTCGTTCGAGGATACTGCCTTTTGCCTCTTGTGCTTTCGCGGAAGTATCTTCTGGTTCTACCCCGGCCAACTGAGAAAGAAGTTTGTCGTACTCGTCGGAAAGATTCTTATATTCCTGCGTTGTTATATCCGAAGACGGTGACTCAAGGATGTTACTGAGTTCCTGTAGTCGTGTTGCACGCGGATCAAGTGCGGCCTGCGGCTGCGGTGAGGTCGACGTGTCGATTGTCGGTTTGTCTGAGCTGGAAACGGGTGGCTTGAGGGCATCGCCAGAAGGTATCTGATTCATGTTCACACTTTTGCAACCGTGCCCAGAAACACAGTACGTCACCCGGCATGTCCCTGGATCCTCATTCAAGTCAGCTGAACAGTTGGCTTTTGTAGCGCCGCCGCCGCCGCTCACATAACACCATGCTCCAACGGGTTTCTTCTTGCCGTTGCTGTCTTGTACGCATGCGACGCAGTCGTTCGTGACCGTCCCGCTACCACTTTGACTCGCTGTGTCGCAGACGTTTTCTGCGGAGTATACAAACAGTGGGATTAAGGTGGAACAAAATCCAAATACAGCAAAAATCGCCGCAAAGCGTATAGCGGTCATTCCTTACATAATAGCAACGCAGCCGCCCACTTGGGCGGCTGCGTGTGGACT
>Ga0326597_10002365_pt1 | contig 28187 bp, 23 predicted proteins | sample RVTome_12_FD_203789 | JGI IMG/M metagenome (GOLD analysis project Ga0326597, IMG submission 203789) | Soil microbial communities from uranium-contaminated site in the Upper Colorado River Basin, Wyoming, United States - RVT100D185 | ecosystem: Environmental > Terrestrial > Soil > Contaminated >... | reverse complement strand
GCGCCGATGCCGGTCGGCCCGTACGCCTTGTGACCGCTGAACGCCAGCGCGTCGATGCCCAGCGCGGCCACGTCCACCGGCTCGTGCGGCACGCTCTGCGCGGCGTCCAGGAGCACGATGGCGCCTGCGGCATGCGCCGCGGCGGCGATCTGCGCCACCGGGTTGCGCGTGCCGAGCACGTTGGAGACGTGCGTGAGGGCCACCAGCTTGACCGGGCCGTCCAGTGCCTGGTCCAGGCCGCCGAGGTCCAGCCGGCCGTCGTCCGCCACGCGGAGGAAGCGCAGCTCGGCGCCCGTGCGCTCGGCCAGCAGCTGCCACGGCACCAGGTTGGCGTGGTGCTCCATCTCGGTGAGCACGATGGCATCGCCGCGCCGCACGTTGGCGCCGCCCCAGGCGTTTGCGAACAGGTTGATGGCCTCCGTCGTGCCCCGCGTGAACACCACCTCTGCGTGGTCGCCGGCGCCGATAAAGCGCGCCACGCGGCCGCGCGCCGCCTCGTACGCGCTGGTGGCGCGCTCCGAGAGGCGGTAGACGCCGCGGTGAACGTTGGCGTACTCCGTGCGGTACAGCGCGTCGACCGCCTCGAGCACCGCCAGCGGCTTCTGGGCTGAGGCGGCGCTGTCCAGGAAGGCCAGGCGACGGCCGCCGGGCGCCGGCTGTGCGAGCAGCGGGAACTGGGCGCGGACGGCGGCCACGTCGAAGGGCGCGTCGAGGGCGGGGGGGGCGGTGGGGGTCATGGCCGGCGCAGTGATTCTTCTGGTGTAGGGGCGCACGGCCGTGCGCCCCTACCAGAACACAACGGGTATCCGATTTGGTCGAACCCTAGTGGCTGCACCCGCAACCGCCGCCCTGCGGCGCGGCGCCAGCGGGCTGATCGTCCGACTTGAAGCTGTGGCCGCAGCCGCAGGAGCTGGTGGCGTTGGGGTTCTCGATCTTGAAGCCGCCGCCCATCAGGCTCTCCTCGTAGGCCACGGTGGCGCCCTGGAGGTACGTGATGCTGACGGGGTCGACGTAGACCGTCATGCCGTGCGTCACGAACGCCATGTCGTCGGTCTCGGGCTCGGTCTCGAACATCATGCCGTACTGGAGGCCCGAGCAACCGCCGCCGCTGACGAAGACGCGCAGCCCGGCCTTGTCCAGGCCCTTCTGGGCCATGACCTCGGCCAACTTCCCGGCCGCCTCGACGGTCAAGGTCACGGGCTCGAGCGCCACCATGGGCTGGGGCATGGCGGTTTGAGTGGTGGTCTCTTCGCGAATCATGGGCTGTATCCTCCACGGGTCATCGCGGGCACGCCGAGCGCGCCGCGACGTAGCAGCACGAGCAATATGGCATCAGTCTACCATATGGCAATGCCCTCTACAACGCGCTCCAGGCTAGCGGACGACTGGCCCGGCCCGCTGAGCGGCCTATAATGGCGCGCATGATCGACATGGACACCTCGGCCACCACGCAGGCGTCGCGCCGTCACATCCTGGAGCACCTGGGTACCCACGGCACGGCCACCATCGAAGCGCTTGCCGCGGCCACGGGCCTAGCTCCCGTCACCGTCCGCCACCACCTCGGCATCCTGCGCAAGCGCGAGCTGGTGACCACGTCCTCCGTGCCCGCCGGGCGCGGCCGGCCGCGGCACGTCTACCGGCTGAGCGCGCTCGGCGCACAGTGCCTCATGCCGAGCGGGTTCGAGGACCTGGCCAGCCAGCTCCTGGATGCCTTGAAGGAGGGCGACCGCGCGCCCGCAGAGCGCTTCTTCCGCCGGATGGCCGAGCGCGTCGCCACCCGGCACCCAGAGGCCGTCACACCTCAGTCCGCCGACGGGCGCCTGGACACGCTGGCGCTCCTCCTCACCGAGGAGGGCTTTGTGGTACGTTGGGAGCGCGACGGCGACGACGTCGTCGTCCACGAGGCCGCATGCCCCTACCAGCAGCTCGGCGAGACGCATCGCGAGGTGTGCTGCATGGACCACCACCTCATCGCGCTGGTCACGGGCCGTCCGGTGGTGCGCGAGGCCTGGCGCCTGGACGGCGCCGACGGCTGCGCGTACCGCATCATCGGCCTCGGCTCCCAGGTCGGCGGGCCGGCTGAGGCGGCGCGCGGCTGACCCCGTGCACCGCCTCGGGGACCGGGCCGCGCGACCGCACCACGCCACTGCCATGGCGGCGCTCGGCCTGGCCGGCGGTGCCCTGGCCGGGCTGGCGGGGCTGCTCGTGCTCGTCGCCGGCAACATCGCGCTGACGCCCGGGGCGGCCGAGGCGCTGCGCGCGCTGGACCACGAGGGCGTGCGCGGCGCGGCGCTTGTCGTGCTGAACAGCATCGGGGCGTGGTTGGTGCGCTGGCTGCAGGTCGCCGAGGCGAGCGCCCTCATGCTGCCCTACGCCGACGCCATCGCGGTCGGGGTCGTCACGGTGCTCGTCTTTGGTGCGCTCGCCGGCGCGCTCATCGCCGCCGCGGGCGAGCGCTTCCCGGAGGACGCGCCGCTGGTCTGGACGATGATGGCGTCCGTGGGGCTGTGGCTCGTCACGCGCTTTGCACTGGCCCCGGCGCTCGACCCGCTCCTGGTGCGCGCGCTCGATGGCCGGTTGCTCTTTGCGGCGTACGCCGTCTTCGGCCTGGTGCTCGGCTCGTGGTTGGCGTCGGCGCGCCCAGCTCTAGCCGGCGCCGCGCCCTACGGCGCCTTGGACGGACCGTAACGGACCGCCCGCGCCGCCCGTCCTGCACGGTGCACCCACCCACGCGGAGCCGCCCAGCCGGCCGCGCCAACCCGACCGCACGAGGCGCCTTGATGTCCCTGCCGCACAGCCATCGCGCATCATCGTCCCATTTCGGCCAACATGGGGGCGCACGGCGTGGGGGCGCCCCTACCGGCGCCATCGCCGGTAGGGGCGCCGCCGGCGCTGCCGTCGCCGTCCTGCTGGCGGTGGCCGTCCTGGCCGCCGCGACGTTGGCGCTGCCCGCCGCGCGGTCCGCGGCCCAGGCGGGTCCCTGGTCGCGCGTCATGGAAGGCCTCTGGGGCGACAACGTGGCGGACCTCGTCTTCTCCGGCAACACGCTGATCAACTTCCGCTCGTACGTGCTCCTCACGCGCGGCGCCGGGCTGGCCCGCGCGTCGATCGACCTGGAGAGCTGGACCCCCAGCGTGTCCAACCCGGCACGGCCGGACCAGATCGTCCATGCCATCGCGTCGGCGCGCGATGTCGAGGACGGGCGCTCGCTGTACGCGGGCATGCAGAACGTCCCGCTCCTGGCCCGCTCGGACAACGCCGGCATCAGCTGGACGCCGCTGTCTGGCCCGTCCGGACCGTCGCGCTTTGACATCCTGGACGTCGCGACCAGCGGGCGCATCTACGCCGGCCAGACCGGCGCGACGGACCTTTGGACCTCCGACGATCGCGGGGACACCTGGACGCTGCGCCTGGCCCCCGCCGGGGCGCTGGCGCCGCTGGACGCGCTGGTCGCGGCACCCGACGAGGCCGTCCTCTACCTGCGCTCCGAGGGCCGGCTGCTGCGCACCGCGGACGACCCGTCGCAATGGGAGCTGGTGCTCGCCCCGACCGGGCTCACCACCACCATGGCCGTGCGCATGATGGCCACCGCGCCGCGCGGCCGGCTGTTCGCCGTCGGGCGGCGGGAGGGCGCGGAGCGCTTCGTGGCCAGCGAGGACCGCGGCGTCACCTGGAGCGAGGGCGTGTGGCCGGGGGAGGGCGATGCTGTGCCCACCGCGCTGGGCGGCGGCGAGGTGTCGTTCGGGGTCAACGGCGCCTGGCTCGGCTTCGACGACGGGCGCGTGTTCATGACGGCCGACAACGGCCAGACCTGGACCCTGGTGGCCACGCTGCCGATGCCGGTGACGCTCGTCGGCGTCGACCCGACGGACTACACGGTCTTTGCCGGCTCGGACGGCTTTGGCCTGTACCGGCTGGGCACCGTCGTCCTCCAGACCGGCGCCTACCCGGCCGACGTGTTGTCCGTCATGGCGCCGACGCTGGCCGCGGACGGCAACGGCCTGCTCCTGGGACAGATCACGCCCCTCCTCCAGGAGTTGCTGGGCGGCACGATCCCGCCCATCAAGGTGCTCTACACCACCGCCGATCGCGGCGACACCTGGGCGCGCGCGGCCATGACAGAGGGCCTGGGCGTGGAGCTGCTGCCGTCGCCGGCGTTTGCGTCGGATCGGCGCGCGTACAGCGGCCGCTGGCGTTCGTCGGACGGCGGCACGAGCTGGTCCGATATCCCGCCCGCCCCCGGCTCGATCGCGCCGTACGTCGCCGCCGTCGGCCCGATCACGGGCACGCGCCCGGTGCTCTACGGCCTGGCCCAGCCGTACCTGGACGGCGCGGGCGGAACGGGCCTGTCGCTCAGCGAGGACGGCGGCGACACGTGGACGGCCACGGACGCCACCGTGGGCGGCATCGTCGACGTCGTGGTCTCGCCGGAGTTCGTGAACGACCGCACGGCGTACTTCGTCACGGACCGCGGGGCGGTCTTTGCGGCGTCCGACGGGCTCAGCTTCAACGAGATCAGCCGCGTGCGCCTGATCTTCGGGCAGGGCGAGGTCCACGACCTGGCCATCTCGCCGGCGTTCCTCCAGGACCGCACGATGTTCCTACTGGTCGAGGACCTGTCGCTGCCGCAGCGCGCCAACGTCTATGTGTCCAACACGGCGGGCAACGACTGGTCGACGCGCAACATGGGCCTGGACACGAGCGCGCGGCTGCACTCGCTGATCCTGTCCCCGAACTTCCGAAACGACCGCGTGGTGTTCATGGGCACCGAGCGGCGCCGCGGCGACCCGTCGTGGCCGGCCATCTACGCCTCCGACAACGCCGGGCTGGACTGGTTTGGCGAGCTGCTGCTCGACGTCGGGGCGGTCAACAGCTTTGCCTGGGCCGGCACCTGGGACGTCGGGCGCCTGTTCGCCGCCGCCGGTCGGCGCGGCCTGTGGATCCGCGAGCTGGACGGCCAAGGGATCGAGCCGGTGCTCTTTGCCACGGGCACGCCCACGCGCACGCCCACGCGCACCGCGTCGCCCACGCGCACTGCGTCACCCACCATCACGCCGACCGGCAACGCCACGCCGTCGCCGTCCGCAACGGACGGGGGCGAGACGGCCACGCCGACGGGCTCCGCCGAGACGGCCACCCCGACCTCGAGCGCTGAACCGTCCGCGACGGATCCCGGAACGCCCGCGACGCCCGCAACGCCCACGGAGACCGCCACGCCGGACGGCGCGGAGACGGCGTCGCCGACGCCCGATCCGGCCGCGACGACCCCACCGCCCGCGACCACCGAGTCGCCGACCGCGACGGCAACGTCGACGTCGACCGCCACGATCGGACCGCCGTACGCGGTGTACCTCCCGTTCGCGCAGCGCGTGCGCCCGCGCTAGAGCGCCGGGGCGCCGACGCGCCGGCGCACGCACCAGCCAGCGGCATGCCGCGATCGAGGACAGGGCCCATGGCATCGCCCGCACCGGAGCAGACGACGCTCTACCTCGGCCTGGGCGCCAACCTCGGCGACCGAGCCGCGACGTTGGCGAGGGCGGTGGATCGCTTGCGCACGTTCATCGACATAACGGCCGTGTCGTCGACGTACGAGACCGAACCCGTGGGCCTGGCGGACCAGCCGCGCTTCCTCAACCTGGTCGTCGGGGGCCGGACCGCGCTGCCCGCGCGGGACGTGCTGGTGCGCGCGCTGGCCGTCGAGGACGCGCTCGGGCGCACGCGCGAGGGCGTCCCGCGCTTCGGCCCGCGCGCCATCGACATCGACCTGTTGCTCTACGGCGACGCCATCATCGACGAACCGGGGCTGGTCGTCCCGCACCCGCGGATGGCCGAGCGCGCGTTCGTGCTGGTGCCGCTGGCGGAGGTGGCGCCGGGCGCGCGCCATCCGGTGCTCGGCGCGACGGCAGGGGAGCTGCTAGGGCGGTTGGGGGCGGGGGAGCGGGCGGGGGTGTGGAAGACGTAGTCGTCGTGGGCGGCGATGGCCCGCTCGATGATCGCGTTGTGGCGCGCCAGATCGCTCAAGATGCGGTCAAGGTGGCAAGGTCGACCAGGACGAGGTCGTCACGCGCGCTGGCCTCGGCCGCGACCTGTTCGGTGAAACCGTTCCGGGTGAACAACGCGAACGAGAGGGCCCGATCGGCCAGCTCGGGAATCGTGGCTGCGACCGACTCCAGGTGGCGCAGGACATCGACGCCAATCGGGCGGCTGCTCCACTTGCACTCGCCCACCAGGGCCAGGCCATCCGCGAGGGCGACCAGGTCGACCTCCTGGTTGGCCGCCCACCAGCTGCCGATGCGCTGCGGCCGAAACGGCAACGTGCCCGCCGACCCAGCGCGCCAGAGATGCTGTTCGCACACCTGCTCGAAGATGGGCCCCGTGAAGGTGTCGAGCTGTGGTGCCACGTGCGCGTCGTACACCGTCTGGGCGTCGCCCTGCTCCAACACGCTGCGATTGGGGTGCACGAACCGCAACCAGAACCTGAAGAACGGATCGCGCAATCGATACAGCCCGCGCCGACTCTTGTGGGGCTGCGCCTCCGTCACGGGCACGACGCGCTCGACGATCTGGAGAGCGATGAGCGTGCTCAGGTAGGACGAGATCCCCTCGAGGCCGGTGGCCTGCTTGATCTCGTTGAGCCGCGCCCGTCCGCCCGCGATGGCCTCCAGGATGGCAAAGTAGTTCCGCGGCTCGCGGAGCTCTTGTTGGAGGAGCAGCCTCACCTCGTCGTACAGGAAGGTGCCGCGGGTGAGGATCTTGTCGACGATGAGATCTTCGACCGACTGGCCTGGCTGGATCAGCCGCAAGTAGGCGGGCGTGCCACCCAGGACGGCATAGGCCCGCACGCGGTCGACCTCGTCCAGGTGGGCGAAGAATGCCCTGGCATCGGCGAACGCTAGTGGATCGAGCAGGTACTGTGCGGTACGGCGGCCGTAGAGTGGGGCCTGATAGCCCAGCACCTCCGACTCCATCATGCCGATGTGCGAGCCGCACAACACCAGCTTGAGCTGCGTGTGGCGAAGGTCGCTGTCCCACAACCGCTGCAGCACGGAGGCCAGTGGGGGGTGGGCCGCCAACAGGTAGTTGAACTCGTCCAGCACGACGACCAGCGGCTCTGCCTGAGCGTGCCGTGCGACGACCTGGAACAGCGCTTCCCAGGACGGATAGACGGCGCTGGCCGTCTCCGAGCCAAGCAGGCGCGTGTTGATGGCGGCGGACAGGCGGGCACGCAGCATCGGCTCCACGTCGAGGTCGGCGACGAAGAAAATGTGCCGTTTGCCCTCGCAGAACTTGGCCAGGAGCTCGGTCTTGCCAACGCGACGCCGTCCATAGAGCACGACGAGCTCCGCCTCGCCCGATGCAAAGCAGCGCTCCAAGAGCCCCAGCTCACGCTCGCGGTCCACGAACATCGATCGCTCCGGCAGAAGGACTGCTAGATTATGATAATCCAGACTTCCTTACGGGGCAACTGAGCGGACCTGGCTTCGTGGTCGCCGCGACGCTTGGCTCAGCGGGCGATGACCGACTCGACGGAGGGCGCGTTCTTCTTGGCGATCTTGACGGCCTTCTTCTCCTTGGGCGTCATCGCCGGCTTCTTCTTTTCCTGCTTGGTGGTCTGCTTGGCCTTGCCCATGATCCTGCACTCCATGTGTTCATCAGTCGACGGATACGCGCAGTTCACCATAGCGCACGCAAGTGACTTGCCATAATCCCATTCCCGCGAGCCGGCCCTACGCTCCCGCCCCCAGAAACGCACCGAGCTCCGCCAGCGCATCGTCCAGCCGCGCCGTGTCCCCCCACGCCCCGAGCACCTCCAGCGCCCCGGCCTTGCGATCGAACCGCGGCTCCGCGCGGCCGACCAGCTGGTCGCCCACTAACAGCGGCAGCACGTAATACCCGTACTCGCGCTTGGCCTTGGGGACGTACATCTCCAGCCGATACCGGAAGCCGAAAAGCGCCTCCGCGCGGTCGCGGTCGTAGATGAGCCGGTCGAACGGGGAGAGGAGCGTCGCGCGATCCGGCACGGGGCCGTCCGTGGCGTCCGGATGCGCCTCCCAGCCGCCGGGCGTCAGCCGGACGCCCAGGGCGCGGGAGCGCTGCTCGGCCAGCAGGTGGTTGGCATCGTGGAGCGGGATCGTCTCGGCCTCGGGGTACCAGCGCGCCGCCAGATCCCAGAGCCGCTGGCCGTTCCGCCGGCCCACGATGGCCACCTCGCCGCGCCCGTGTAGGATCCCCAGCATGTCGGTGACGCCGCGGCCGCCCATCCACCCGTGCGACTCGCGCGGCGTCACGCAGTGGTCCTGGATCTCGCGGGCCAGGCGCGGGCCGCCCTGCTCGAGCTCGCGCAGCAGCCGGCGCTTGAAGGCCGCGTTGACCTCCAGGAAGTCGTTCCCGCGCCGCTCGGACGCGTAACGGCCCCTGGGGCGACGCATGAGGGCGCGCACGAGCGGGTACGACTCCATGGGCCACACGTAGGCGTTCCACTCGAAGAGCTGCTTGGTCGTCCACAGCAGCCGATCGAGCTCCGCGGGGTCGAAAGCGCTGCCCAGCCGGCTCCAGAGGACCAGCTGCTGGGGCGGCGCGACGGTCGAGATCGGGTCGATCTGGAGGAAGCCGAGCTGGCGCATGGTGTCGAGCACGCTCAAAGCCGAGCCGTCGAGCAGCTGGGCGCGGACGGCGATCCGCCGCGCCTCGTCCGGCGTGACGATGGTCATGGGGTCGAGTGCTCGCGACCGATCGCTCGCCTAAGCCTCACGTGCAGAACCCGCCCATCGCGCACCCCCACCTCCTCAAACCCGTTGCGAAGGGCAATCCGGCGCGAGACAACGTGGTCGGGATCGGTGAGGATCTCGAGCCGTGCAAACTCACCCGCGCTGAGCACCACATCGCACAGCAGCGCGACAGCCCGCGACGCGAAACCGGCACGCCGATGTTCTGGGTACGTCCAGTACGACACGTTGGCCACGCCTTCGCCTCTCGGCCACAGCTCGCAGCCGCCCACGAGCACGTGGTCCGCCACGGTGCGCACCGCGAACGGGTAGCGTTCGCCGGCGTCCCACTGCTGCGCCCAGCGCGCGACGACCGCCCACGTGTGCTCGATCGACGGGACGAAGTCGGCTGGGAAGCCGAAACGACGGCGCATCTCGGGATCGTCGTCAGCGGCGCACAGGACGGGGGCGTCGTCGGGGCGGAAGCGGGTGAGGGAGATGACGCCGTCGGTGATCGCTGGGGCGTGGAGGTCAAGGGCGCAGCAAGCAGCGCCCCTACTCCAGAGGGATTGGCGCATCGACGTTGATTCCCGGAGGGCGACGCATGCGTCGCCCCTACCGTACGTTGTCGGCACAACACCCCCAGGCAATGCATCACCGATTGTAGGGGCGACGCATGCGTCGCCCTTCTTCAATGAGAATACCGCTAGCGGCTGGCCCACGCCATCGGCATCAACGCCACCCAGGTCGGCGGTACGGTGCTCGTGGCAACCCCCGTGGGCGTACCGGACGGCTCCCCCGTTGGATCCGACGGGATGCCGGTCGGCGACGTGCGCGTTGGTTGCGCTGTCGGCTGTGGGCTCAGCGCCGCCTCGTAGCGCACTTGGGCCGGGATCTTGCCCACCATCGGCGTGAGGTCGGGGCCGATGGCCGGCCACGGGAGGTCGCCCCACCATGCTGGCTTCCCCGCCAGGTAGAGCGATGCCGGCAGCGTGCGGTCCGCGATGCCCGGGTCCCAGACGATGCCGTTGGTCACGCTGTCCCAGTTGCCGTGCCGCAGCAGCGTCGCCCGCACGTTCGGGTCGCCGCCGCCGCCGGGGGCGCCGTAGCCCAGGCGCCAGATCGGCTTGAGCGATGACGGGGCGTTGGCGGGGTAGGCCACCTCGTACGTGTCGGACTGGCCGGTCGTCCCGAGGACGCAGCCCATGACGGTCATGAACGTGTTCTTGTGCTGGAGGTCCACGGCGTTGTTGTTGGACGTGGCCACGGCCTCCTTCCAGCCCATCGAGCGGCAGCGGAAGAACGTCTGGTGGCTGGACGAGCCGTGGATGAAGTCGCCTGAGATCTGCGGCCCGATGTTGCCCTCCCAGAGGTTCATCGAAGGGTGGGCCGAGTGGTTGATCGACGGGCCGCCGATGAGCCACCAGGGGTCGTCGAAGCGGATGTCCGGCATGTGGTTGTAGGCGATCACGTTGCCGATGGCCCCGCCCGACGTCATGATGCCGCCGCCGTCCACATCGTAGACCACGTTGTTCTCGACCAGGTTGGCCGTCGACTGGAGGTCGAGCTGCAGGCCGTAGCCGCGGTCGCGGCCGTAGCCGGCCACCGCGCCGTGGATCGTGCTGTCGCGGATCTCGTTCTGCAGGCTCTCGATGTGCCAGATCCCGCGCCGACGCATGCCCGTCACCTCGACCGCCTTCAACCAGGAGTGCTGCGCCCCGTCCATCTCGACGATGAAGTCGTTGACCGGCTCCGCCTGTGTGAGCGTCAGATCCTCCACGCCCGCCCGCCGGACCATGCTGCGCGCGCTGACCAGCACGGCCTCGGGCGCCAGCGACGGGTCAAGGTCGAAGAACAGCGGCAGGCTCAGCTGGACGGTGCTCCCGCTCAAGCCCACCACCTCGACCAGCTGCCCGCGTGCCCGCGAGCCGCCGGCACGGCTGCAGTACGTGCACGGCCCCTCGCTGCCGACGTGGTCGACCAGGACGCCGTCGTTGCGCTGGTCGATGAGGAGCACGTCACCGACCGCGATGCCCGTCGTCGCAGCGAGCGTGATCCACGCGTCGTCCTTGGCCGCGCCGCCGACGATCGCGTAGGTGCGCTCGAGGTTGAAGACGTCGTTGTAGATGTTGCCCCGCATGTCCAGGACCGAGCGCGCGCCCGCGCCCTGGTAGCGGATGATCGTCCGCCCTTGCCCTGCGCCGCGCAGCGTCCGGTCGGTGCGCAGGTGGATGGTGTCCGTGACGACGAACGTCCCCGCGGGCAGCACGACGACCTCCCCGGCCGGGCAGCCGTCGAGCGCGTCCTGGATGGCGTTGGTCGCGTCGGTGGCGCCGTCGCCGAACGGGGCAGCGTCGATCGTGGCGCAGACGGCCGTGCGGACGGGAATGCCGCCCGGGATCCCAGCCAGCGTCCAGTCGACCCGCCGGTCGGGCGACAGGACGCTGGCTGAGGCGGCCGGCGACGAGCGCGTGATCGCAAGGGCAAGCAGCCCCGCCGCGAGCATCCCCGACGTCGCGCGGTGCCTCACCTCAGCCCTCCTCCTCACGCTATGGGTTCAGCTCAGCCCCTCGTGCGGCGCCTGAACGCGCCGGCTGCGGCCAGCGCGGCGCCGGCGGCCGCGAGCAGCGTGCCGATCGGCAGGCCGGGCGCGCCGGTCGCGGGCAGCATGGCCGGAACGGTGCTCGCCGTCGAGGGCGCGGCCGTGAGGAACTGCCGGTCCCAAAGCGGCTGCTCGGGCCGGGCGTTGGCGTGGATGATGCCCGAGAACGCCGCCAGTTGCGCCTCGGAAGCCTGGATGGGGTTCTTCATCAGCACCCAGTTGACGCCCTCGGTGCACGGCGGGGTGGTCAACGACCCTTCATAGCGGTAGTAGGCACGGTCGCTCGGGAGGAAGCCCGTCGCATCCACGGCGGCCCCTGGGATGGTCGCCGGCTCGCCCTCCGTGGCCGGCAGGTGCGCCCATGCGGGCGCCAGCGCCGCGCTCTCGGCGCCCGACTCCACCATGACGCCGACGACCGCCAGCTCGCCGTCGGCCGCCTTGTGCACCAGGTGGAGCTCCATGGGCGAGCTCGCGTTGGCCAGCTGGTGCTCGCTGGGCGCGTGGAAATGGAACTGCGCCAGCTCGTACGTCTTGCCCTCGAGCACGATCGTGCTGCCGGCGTCGTAGTTCACCTGGATGGTGTGGCCGTTGTTGACGATGTTGACCGCGGACGGCGCGTAGTCGAAGGCGACGACCTCAGCGTCCGTCGGCGCCGAGGCGGGCACGTCGACGGGTGATTGTTCCTTGCCGGAGGCGCACGGCGCGAACTCGGGGCTGAGGTCGCCCCAGTGCGTCGGACCGGCGTCGCCTTCGTAGCTCCAATGCCCCTCCTCGCCCTTGGCGGCGACCGGAGCGGCCAGCGCGAGGAGCGGGATGGCGAGCATGAGGCACTTTCGGGCACCGTCGACGACGCGCGAATTGGTCTGGAACATCGATTACTCCGTGTGTGGGCAAGTGTGCACCGGGCCGGAGTCTACGCGGGTATAGCCAGAATACAACAGTTTGGCTGCGGTCATCGGTTCAGCGCGTCACACGCCCGCAAACCGATTACACTACCCACGTGTCTAACCGTACATCCCAACGCCAAGGAGATCCCACGCCATGGACACGTCGCAACACAACCCGCCGCCATCCCAGAGCGCCGTGCTCGCCACCCTGGCCATCGTCGGCGGCCTCACGATCGTGGCCGGCATGTTGCCCGCGGCATCGATCGCCGCGCGCCCAGTCGGCATCAACGGTCCGTCCGACTGCACGGCGTTTGCTGTCAACCGGGACCCTGCCCAGGCTGCGGTGGCGGTCTTCGACTTCTATCGGCAAGGGGGTGCAGCGCCGCCGATCAGCCTCGCCGTCCCACCCATTGCCGCTGGGAGCCATGTCGCCATCGATCTGGGCAGCGAATCATCGTTGGCGAGCGGTGCCTACGCGGCCATCGTCTCGTCCGACCGCGCCATCGCCGTCGGATCGCGCTGCATCTGGCCGACGAGCGGCGGGGCGATCGAGGACGTTGCCGGATGGGCGTCGACCGAGCTTTGGGCACCGTTTGCCTTGGCCAACGGGGAGCGCACGGGATGGCTCTACTCGATCCAGAACACCGACACCAGCCAGACCGCGCGAATGACCCTGGACGTGAACGGGCCCGGCGCGATGCCGGTTCTCAGCCAGAACTACAGCGTCGGCCCAGGGACCGCCTTCACGATCGACACGCTCAACAACCCGTCGTTCCTGGCCATTCCGCCGATGACCGGCACGCTCCGCGTGACGTCCGCCATCCCGCTGGTCGCCGAGACCATCGTGGATGCCTCCGACGACGATCGCGCCGTGGCCGGCGCGCCCATGCAGCCGGTGGAGAACGCGGCGGACACGCTCCTGCTGCCGCGCGTCCGGCGCGGATCCGGCGCGGGAGCGGCAGACGGCACGCGCGTGTGGGTGATCAACCCCGGGATGGCACCAGTGGAAGCCATGCTCACGATCGTGGGCTCCGGAGGGGCCTGCCGCAGTCAGACCTTTGCCGTGGGCCCGATCTCGGTCGGCGCTGCCGGCGCCGCCGTGATCGACCTGGCAGCGGCTGCAAGCGGGATCCCCGAAGGATGCGAGGGCTCGGCCACGCTGTCGGCGATAGGCGGCAACGTGCTCGCCACGGCGTTCGAGCGCGACGCCAACGGTGGCCGTCGGGACTCCGGCGGCTACAACGCGCTGCCGGAGGCCGATGCCGCCCTGTCGGCTTACGCGGTGCGCTGGGGGCCGAGCTCCGTGGTCGACCTGTTCAACCCCGGCACCTCGAGCGCGGCCATCGCGCTGCAGGTCATCGCGGGGGACGGCCAGGAGGCCGTGTGCCACGCCGGCTGCGCGCTGACGCTTGCCGCGGGCGCCGCCGTGAGCGTGCCGGCAACGGCGGTCGACACCACCCTGACGCCGGGAGCCACGGGCTCGCTGCGCGTCGTCTCCGATGTGCCGCTGGCCGGCGTCGTGGCTGAGGGCGGGCCGGGAACGCCGTACGACCTCACGCTCTCGCCGCTCCATCCGCTGGAAGGCGGAAGCCCCAGCGAATCCCGCGGCCACCTCGCCTTCCTTGGGAAGTCCGGCCTGGCCCAGGCGACCCCGACCGTGGCGATGGCCACCGCCACGCCGGCCCTGACCGCGACGGCGACGACCGCCCCGACGGCGACCGCGCCGGTGACCGTTACGGCCACGGTGCCCGTGCCGACCGCGACGCCGCGGGGTCGCGTCACGTCCACCGTCGCGCCCATGCCCTCGGACACGCCGACCGCGGCGCCCACGCCCACGCCCACGCCGCTGGCGGCCGGCGGTCCGCAGCTGGGGCCGAGCCTGACCGGGCGCGTGCCCGCCGCGGCGATCGCGGCGGCGCTCGCTGACCCATCGAGCGTGTGGGGCTGGAACGTGCCGTGCAACCCGAACGTGCCGGTCGGACCGCACAACCCGCTCCGACGGACCCTCCGCCTTCAGAACCCCAACGTGCCGTACCACCCGCTGTTCAACGGCCTGGTCTTCGCCTGCGGTTAGGGCGTGACTTGGCGGATCGCCGCGCGGCGGCACGGCGACGGCCGTGCCGCCAGCGATCGAGCTTGGGCATCGCACGATCCGCCAACATGACGTGGCAATTGGGATGCGCGAACGCGTTGCCGCAGGCTCCGGGTATGCCTGCTCAAGAGGGCGGGCAACGGCTCGGGCAGACGGGATCGCGTTGCCGATGGACATCATCCGCCTTGGCCGTCGCGATGTGTGCGTTCCCAGCGATTTCGGCTTGTCGGCCGACCGAGACGATCTCGCCTTGGCCAGCGCCGTCGATCACGGGGACGGCTACCCCATCCTCCGCGCTAACGCCGGTGCCGCTCGCCACCGCCGAGCCAGCGGCCGATGCCGTGCTGCCGCGGTCGGCGATGGCGCTGCAAGAAGCCGAAGCCACGGTCCTCGGCTGGCTGGATCCCGAACGGAGCCCGCAGATCGCGTGGTCCGGCTACGTGGCGCGCGCCGATCTCGGCGCCTTCGAAGGCACGCGCCATTGCTCGGGCGACGGTATAGGCGCGGTGGGCTCATACGAAGGCGGCGAGCCGCTGCCCGACGTCGGAGTCGTCGTGCTTGCGCTCACGTGGGGGTTGTCGATGGGGATCAACGACTCCCACGGGGGGAGCGAACGGTTCCCGGATGCATGCAACAGCGCGATGGTGGCGCGCGAACGGGTCATCGGGCTCTTCGATGCGCGGACCGGCCAGCGGCTGGTCGCCGTGTTGGATCGGTTCGACGAGGAGGTGATCGCGGGCTGGCAAGCAAGCGCGTTGAGCGTCGTCCACGCCGATGCGACGGTGGCCGCGCGCGCGACGGTGAACGCCATCGCATCGCCAACATCGGCCATGGCGGCCATGTCGGCCACGCTCGCGGCTGCTGCCCAGCCGGTTCTCCTGCCGACCCCGGTTCGCCCGGCGGAGTGGCCGACGCCGTCTGGCGAGCACGTCGACCGCGACTCCGTGCCATCAGCGTTCCGTTTGGCGCTCACCCAGTACCCCCTGCTGCCCGGGAGCCGCTGGACATGGCGTGTCGTCGAGCGCAAACAAGGCGTTGCGTGGCGAACCTCGCTGCTGACGGAGACGGTCGAGGCGGCATGGCTCACGGCGCCGGATCGGCTCGCCGTGCGTTCGGTGCGGCAGCGACGCGTTCTTCATGCGGGCCTGCTGGGCTCGAACCTGCCCGAGAAGGAAGACGTCTGGCGGCTTCTCCGCCCGGAAGGCTACCTACTCATCCGTTCCGAGCCCCTGACCGAGGGTCCCTACGGGTTCTTCGACCCGGATCGCGTCGAGTCGGGCTTGGTGATCGAAGGTTGGCCGTACCCGCACGGCGGCCCACTGGAGAGCTCCGCGTGGTGGCTTGCAGACGAGCTGGCCGTCGTTACGCCTGCCGGTCGGTTCGACGGCTGCCGGCGGCTCCAGGTCATCGGCGGCACCGCGTGGGGCTCGACTCGCGCGTTCTGCCCGGGCGTGGGCTACGTGAGGACGGACTCCGGCGCCTGCACGATCTGCAACGGCGGGCTGGCTACGATGGAGCTGGTGGGGTACGAGGTGGTGCTGCCGCGGTGATCCGGACCGGACCCTCGCGTGCTCCATGCTCGCTTCAACGCGACGCCTCGGCCCACGGCAGCTGGATGGCGTAAGTAGGCTTCGGCGCGGATGACCTGTGTGTCAAGCTCAGGTGAGACAGAAAGCCCGATCGAATCACCCACGAACGCGGCGGGTCGATGGGATCGCGTCGCCGACATGCAGCGTGCATCCTTACGGCGTCGGTCACAACGTGAGACACGCTCAAAGCCGATTGCGGCCAGGGCGAGTGCGACTTCAAGCACATGGCAGATCGCTCTGCGACGATTACTAGGACGGGGCGTGCTCGATCGCGGCGATGCGCTCTCGTCCTGCCTACGGTGCACGGGGAGGGCGGGTTAACCGCGCGAACGGGACACGCTTGGCGAACCAGGTTCAAACCCGCCCCTACCATTGCGCTAGGCTGACGGGCCTCTGCCCGTGATGGATGTCCTACACGGCGACACCGGCGGCGCGTCACCCGACTGTAGGGGCGGGTTTGTATCGCGTCGTCCTTCCAGGAGCGGTTCGGCGGGTAAACCCGCCCTCCCTGCGCACAGTTCGACGACCGAGCGCGGTGCGCTGGAAATCGCATTCGCCTTGGCCGCATTCGCGTGCGCACGCGTCTCACGTTGTGACGGTGGCCCGTCCTCACCAGCGCGTTGAGCGTGAGCCACGCGGATGCGACGGTGGCCGCGCCCCATCAACGCTGCATGGTCGGCAGAAAGATCCACGGCGCGAGCACCAGGGCGACGTCTGGGCAACGCGCGGCGCACTCACTTCCGCCGATCATGCGAGCGCCTGGGCCGAATCCTTCGCGCTCCACCGCGATCGAGATCACGTCCGCCTCGTCGAGGAGGAGGTCAAACGCAAACGTTCCGTCCGGGCCCGTGGTCACGCTCTGCGGCACGCAAGCGCGTGGCTGCATGCCGTCGCTCGTCGTGGCGCACGTCACGTGGGCGCTGGCGAGCGGCAGGGTCGTGCCGGCGAGGCGACCTTGCACGTCGCCCACGAGCGCGCGCCAGCCGACGTGTCCCACGGGCGTCGTGCTTGCCGTCGCGGTCGCGGTTGGTTGTAGCGTGTGGGTCGGGGTAGCGCTCGGCACGGGTGTCGCGGACGCCGTTGCGGGCAACGTCATCGTGGCCGCCGCCGTTGCCAGGCTCGACGCGACGAGGGGCGAGTGCTCGAACACGCGGACCTCGCGCGTGTCGGGCAGGCTTGACTTGCTCCAGGTGTCGACGTTGCCCGCCAGGCGCGTGACGTCGTCGCGGCCCTCCAGCCAAGGGTCGATGGGTCCAAGGCCACCAGCACCACCGAGATCCGGGTGCGCGTAGTGCATCGGCACGACGATGCGGGGCGCTACCACTCGGATCATCTCGGCCACCTCGGCCGAGGTCAAGAGATGCTCTTCACCGTCGATCGGCAGCATCAGCACGTCGATGGCGCCGATGCGCGACAGCGCGGGCGGCGCGAGCGGTCCGTTGTCGCCGACGTGCGCGATCCGAAGCCCATCGACCTCGATCACGAAGATCGTGTTGATCTGGCCAAACTCCCTGCCGTAGTTCCTGGCATGCTTACCGCCGACCCCCAAGATCGAGAACTCGCCAGCGCGCTGCGCACCGATGTCCGTGTAGACGGGCACGGTGGCTGGAAAGGGAAAGGGCCGCCCGATGAACCGACCCGCATCATGATCGTAGTGCGGGTGCGTGATGAGGATGGCATCGAGCGGGTCGACGAGCGCGGTGATGGGCAAGTCGTAGTTCAGCCACACGCGATCGGCGTACGGGTCGATGAGGAGCACGGTGCCGTCGGGGCCGAAGAGTCGGAAGCAGGCATGGGCGATGTACTCGACGACGACCTCGCCTGGCGCGAGGTGCGCCGCTTCGACAGGGGGCGGGCCCAGCACCAGCGGGAGGTCCTCCTCCCCGCGATGGTCGTGACGGTCGTCTTGCCGGCGCGTCCCGAGGGCGGCGAGCAGGGAAGGAACCATCGCCAAGAGCAGGACGGCCGAGGCGGTTCGGAGGCGATTCACACGACCCGACATGTTGAGACCCCCGTTGGGTGATCATTCTCCGACGACGCGTGACGTCGGGCGCCGAGTCAAGGCGTACGAGCGCCTTGCGTTCGCGCGGCGGCAACCGCTCGCGTTAACCCTCCAGGTGGCAAGATCGGACCGATCACACCTGCGAAGCAATCCCAAGCTCCGGGCCCTCCCCGTCCCCAGTCCGGTCCTCGTCCCCGTTCCCAGGCTGCGCGAGCGCCACGCCGATCCCGAGCGCAAAGCGATCGATCAACCCAAACGCCATGCCGACCACCGATCCGACGACGACCGCGGGCAGCGCGCCGAAGAGCAGGACGGCAAAGAACGCGCCGACGTCCTCGACCGTCAGCTGTTCGCTGCCGTTCAACGCGGTCTGCACCGCTCGCACCAGGATGAGGGCGACGAAGAACGCCACGCCGTTGACGCCGCCCCAGATGGTGGCCGGCTCGAGGACTGCCGGCCACGGCTCGTCTCTGGCCTCCTCGAACGTCAAGCGATCGAGCGCGCGGTGGGTGGTCCACCAGGTCGTTGCCCAGAGCGCCAGGAACAGGACGATGCCGCTCAGGGTGCCGATGCCGGCCAGCGCGCTGCCCAGGCCGCCGACTTGGTGCGCCACGCCGACGAGGAGAACGGTGAGCGCCGCGGTGTGGAACGCCGAGAGGGACCGCGCCAGCAGCACGTCCGCGGAGCTGCGCGGGGGGCGGGAGGCCGTTGCTCGATTAGCCATGGGCCAGCCTGACGGCCAGGAAGACGACCACGCCTACCAGCACCGCGGTTGCGGCATACAGGCCGCGAAGGACCGCATCCTGGCGCGCCGAAAGTACGGCGCTGGGCTGGGCGAGGAGCTGGACCACGGCCCCGGTGCGCACCGTGGAGGCGACGAGCGCCACGCCGACCACGCCCAGCTTCAGCGCGAAGAAGCCGCCCCAGGGCGTGTCCGGGCCGGGTGCGCTTGCGCCCAGCATGCCCACGTTGCCGACGCCGGTGAGCACCTGGATGGCGATGACAGGCCAGAACAGCCGCTCGTACCAGGCTGCGGCGTGGATCGCCCCCGCGGCTGAGCCCGCGCCGCGGCCGAACCCCGCGGCCACGACGATGGCGCCGCCGAGGAGCACGCTCATGCCCAGGGCGTGGATCAGGCGGTAGGCGACGCTGAGGGTGTGCGGGTCGATGGCGTGCAACGAAACCTCGGTTGGGGCAGTGAACCTCGGATGCAAGTCCTTCGACAGATGCTGCTCAGGCTGCGGGCGCCGCCCGCGATGCCATCACAGATCAGCCATTCGCCGTCGGAACACCTCAGTAGAGATCCGAGATGCGCAGACCAACGCTGACCGAGGCCAGCTCGACGACGTCGTCCAGTTGGAGCATGGAGGCTTGCATCCCTTGCGGAGTGCGCGCTGGGAGGCGCGCGAGGGTTGATGAGGCGCTCAGCATAAGCCAGTGCCGGTGGGGGGTCAACGGTGCGCGGAGACCAACAACCGTGGTACACTGCAATAACCCACCAAGCATTGGCAGGGAAACGGTGGCCAGAGGGCAGCGAAGGCGCCGAGGGTACTCCACGTCAAGGAAGCGAAGGTATGGACGGGATGGACACGTCGGACGCGATGGCGACAACTTGGGTTCTGCGCATGCTGGGCGACTTCGCCCTTCAGCGCGATGGGGAAGTGGTCAAGCGCTTTGGCTCGCGGCGAGAGGACGAGCTCCTGGCCTATCTCGCCCTGGACGCCGGTGTGCCCAAGCGCCGGGACGAGATCGTGGAGACGATCTGGCCCGGCACCGACCGGGTCCTGGGTCGCAAGCACCTGTCGTTCAGCCTCTTCATGCTCAAGAAGCACTTTGAATCGGTCGGCTTAGTCGACGCCATCCAGTCCATTGGCCGATCCGGTCTGATCTTGGACAGCCGCATCGTCGTCGATGCCCAGGTGTTCAGAGCCGCCGTTGCGTCGGCCTCGGGTGCGTCCAATGCATCGCAGATCTTGGAGCAAGCGCTCTCCCTGTATGCCGGCCCGCTGGTGCCCACGTGCGACTCGCCCTGGCTTGTCGAGCACCGGCAGCAATTTGCCGGGCTCTACGAGCTGGCCGTGGGGCGTATCAGCGAGCGCGTCGGTGCGGCCAACATGCATGAGGCGCTCTTCCACCAGGTGCCCCCCTCCGCATGGAATCGCGCGGGCGGCGGGTTTGCCTTCCCTGCACCGCCCATTGCGGTGCCGGGCAAGTCGCCGGATGAGGAGCTGTTGGAGCTGGCAACTGAGGCTGAAGAGGGCCTGGCTGGTGAGGAGTCAGACGAGTGGGTTGAGCGCATTCGTACCCAGTACCCACGCATCGAGGAGTTTCTGGCCCGTGGCCTTGCAAGCAGACGACCTGAACGAGCTCTGGCGGTGGCCGGCCGGATCTGGCGCTACTGGTATCTGACGCGCCAGCTGGCAACGGGCACCGGTTGGCTGCTGCCGCTGATCGGGCGGGAGGCGCTGGGCGCGAAGGCCGATCAGGGCCGTGCTTACCACGCCCTCGGAACGCTCTTGACCATCGATGGCCAGCCGGAATCTGGGACGGCATATCTGGAGCGAGCCCTTACGCTGTGGCAGGAGCTGGACAAGCCCACGCAGCTGCTTCGAACGCTCATCTCCCTGGGCATGGCCTACCAGCATCGGCACGAGACCAGGAAAGCTGCCGATTACTACGACCAGAGCATCGCCATCGCCCGCGTCCTAAGCGATCTACAGCAGCTCAGAGGCGCGCTGCACAACCGCGCCACGCTGGCCCAGGCAATGGAAGAGTACGACATCGCGCTCAATCTCAACCAGGAGCGGCTGGCGCTCTTGCCCCATGACGCCGCGGTTGAGCGCGCCACGGCGATCACGGGCATCGCGTGCGCCCAGCACGGCAAGGGCCACTACGAGGCGGCGGCGGGGGCGGCCAAGGAGGCGCTGACGCTGATGGCGGACCTGGATCAGCCGCGCCTAACGGTGCTGTGCCTCCACGTGCTTGGGGGGGCTGCCTATCACGCGGAGAACTATGAGAAGGCGGCCGGTCATTACCACCAAGCGTATGAGGAGGCGCGCCGCACCCGACAGCTGCGCTATATCGGAACCTCGATGGGCTACATGGCCCTCACCATGCGCCGGCAAGGGGACGACGCGGCGGCGAAGACGACCTACGAGGAGGCGATGAGGCTGATCGTGGCCACCGGATCGGTGGGGGAGGCGGAGCGGTTCCAACGGGAGTGGGACAGCATGGATGAGGGGGCTCCGGAGAGCCCCCTCATCTGATCAGCACATGGACGGTCTACTCAAAGGCGAGGTCCAGATCCAGATCCCCCTCGCCAACGCCCACCAGCGCGGTCGGGTTCTGAGTACCCGAGGCCGGCACCATGTTGGCCAGCGGCCCCGTGAGGGCGGCCGCGACGTAATACCAGCTGGGCCCGTCCAGGTCGGAGAAGACGTAGCGGCCCGCGGAGTTGGTGGTGGTCGAGGTTACGGCGACGGAGTTCTCGTCCACGCACACGTACAGATAGATCGAGGCTCCAGCGATGGGCGTGACGGTGGAGGCGTTCGTGACGGTGCCGGCGATGGTGGGCACGGGCTCGTCCCCAGGCGTAGGCGGGTCACCCTGCGCCGACGCGCAGGGGTCGGTCGCCAGGGCCGACGGGGGAGTGCCCAAGCCCGAGAAGGGCAGGGCGCAGAGCAGGGCGGCGAGGAACAGCAGAACCAGTGGCCTCTTCATGAACAGCTCCTGTGGGTGAAGGGCTCGGACACTGGATTAGTATTCTTATCGACCACTCGCTGTGACTTCGAAGTCATCCATCAAGACGAGGCAGCAGGTGCCAGAGCGAGGGCGAGTCGCCATCGAGCGACGCTCCAGACGGGAAACCGTGCGTATCTAATGAGTCTCAGGAGAGATTGACACAATCCAACGCCAAAATGACGCAATGGCTCTTCCATTTCCACTCATCGCGCGCTATACTGGCCTCGCCCTGTGTCGGTCGAAGATCAAAGGAGCCGCGATGAGCGTGAACCGACTGATCCTGAGTCCGTGTCCAATCCGAGTGATGATCATCACCGGCAAGACCTGGTCGGTCACCGCGCACTGGGAGGCAGACGAGCTTGCGGGGCCGCTGAACCCCTACAAGAGGCCTGTCCAACCGAACGTGACAGATTGAGCCTGCGATGTCATCCTGCCCCAATGGAGAGATCAGATGTTCCACCATCGGTTGCGCGTGCTAGTCCTCGCTGTCGCGCTCGGCATCTCTGCCGGCTTCGTCTACGGTCTCTTGCCGCTTATGCCCTTCGGCGACGACGTGGCCACCTTACTCCCGTCCGCTTCCGTCGCCTCGGCCCAGCCGTTCTGCGGAGTGAACCCGGCCTGTGGCGTTGACGTTACCGTCACGTCCGCCCTGGACGTCCATCACCGTGTGCACCCAGGCGCCATCACCGACGACCCAGTTCAGCTGAATGATGACGAGCTCGTGACGATCACCGTGTATTGGTTGACCCCGGCTGCAATCGGACAATGCAGCTGCTCGCAGCAGGTCAGCCAGTCCGTGACCATTCAGCCGACCCTCAGCGGCTCCACGTGGTCGGGGACCTGCACTGGGTGCAATGCAGGCGGGCCGATCCGTGACGTGGTCATCTGCGACATCAACTCCGACAATTGCCAGAGCCTCGACAACGACTACCGGCTCAACGTCGATATCGACACGTTCTTTGGGCTTGTCCCGTCCGGACCGTGCAGTGGCAACGCTCTTTTCATTAACCGCGTCGAGTACACGATTACCAACGTCAGCAACGGTGACGACTACGATGGAACTAACTGCGTGGTCGGTTCAGCGGTGAGCCCGACGACGAACAGCTACTCGGCGACCGACTTCGGCGCGTTCGAGTGCGCCTTCGACTGTGAGACGGGGCCATCCCTCACGGTTACCTTCAATTAGGATCGAGGTAAGCACGAGTAGAGTCGGACAGAGGATCGCAATCGGCGCGATCCTCTGTCCGACTTGGGCACGGATCTGAGGAGGAGGCGATGATGCGACTGCGGCGATGGGGAGGAGTTCTTGTGTTCTGCAGTTCCATCGGACTGCTCGTGGGGCGGCCAGGCATTGCACACCGATCGCTAGTAGCCAACTTTGACGATCCCATTGTAAAGAGTGACGCAGTTGTTAGCTGTCCTAGCATTCAGATCGGCGATCTCGACACGCTTCAACACCTAGCCACTGGGAACGACATATTTACGCCTGGACGAATTGATGCGGACTGGACAACCGGACGTATATTGAGCGTTCAGACGCACACGGTCTACTGGCCGCCAGGAGTGCGAAATCGACACCGTGCCTCAACCGATACTCCCATCTTGTACGCTATGTGGCCGCGCGATGAGACGAGGGCGAGTTGGAACAGCGGATACTACTACTCGATGCAATATGGCATCGCAACGATGGGCGATACAGCGATCCTACCCGGCGGCGACACGTTTCTGCTTTCGACAGTAAGGTGGCGCGCTCCCGTTGACCCCGCCGACCAAATCCTTGCCAATGTTCAGCCCTTTCACGTTCGCAAGTTCACGATCCCACCTTACCCGGCCCGCCCCACGAGCCTCGGCGAGCCCCTCGCTTCCTTCGAGACCGACGGCGTGGCAGCTGAAATTGAGTTGTCGTCAGACGGTTCGACTGCACACATCGTAACGGATCGGCACATCGTCCATTCGATTCGTACCGATACGCTTGCGGAGATCGCAGCGCCTATTGCCATTCCGCCTGTCACAGGCCGCAAGACGTTATTCTTGGGCACAATGATCGCCTACCTGCGAGTCGATCTTGCGCCGGATGATCGACACCTCGTTGTCAATCAGGGTCGCACTGGCAATGTGACGCTTGTCGACCTCGAGTCCCGCACCTTTCGAACGCTGACGCTCGAGCCACCATTGGTGAACACGGGTGGTGTGGCGATCAACGGCGGCTGGGAGAACCGATGGCGGTTGGCAGTGCACGGGCAGAGTCGGGTGGCCATCTACGAATTCGATCCCTTGAGCGCCGCGCCGCTCAAAGAGGTCGCCTCGGGCAACGTTGCCCTGCAAGCAGAGCATACTGGCATGCTGTACTCGGCGCTAGCATGGAGCGGCCGCGGTGACAAACTCATTGCCGGAGACTACGGGCCGGGGGGCGTGAAAGTGTTTTCCGTCCAGGGGGATCAGCTGAGACCGCTCGGGAGTTTCCTTGGGTGTGGCTGGCTCAATGGGGACATCTGGACGCGCAATGGTGAGCTTGAACCCTCACCGACGCCGACGCCAACTGAAACGCCCACATCCACGCCCACCGAAACGCCCGTCCCTACTGCTACACCGACCCTCACCTCGACGCCGCGCGCGACTTCCACCGCAACTCCAAGCGCCACACCGACGGCAACGGACACGGCATCGCCAACCGCCAAGCCAGTACCGATCTACATGCCGCTTGCGCTGCATGAGCGGTGCGATCCAACTCAGCAGCGCATCGACGTAGCCCTGGTCATCGACGCCTCGACGAGCATGAGCGAGCTGACGCGCGCCGGCCGTACCAAGATCGCTGCCGCGCTCAGTGCCGCCCACGCCTTCCTCGATCTGCTCCAACTAGATCCCCTGGGCGATCAGGCGGCAATCGTCAAGTTCAACAGCGACGCGTGGATCTTGGCCCCGCTGACGAGTGACCGCTCTGATCTTGATGCCGCGCTTGCCGCTGTACCGCTCGGGCAACAGACGCGCCTTGATCGCGCAGTCGCTGTCGGCGCTCAAGCACTGGCAGACAGCTCGCGGCGACGGCCGGGGAATGAGCCCTTGCTTGTGCTGCTGACCGATGGTCGGGCCAACCCGGTGCCCATCGAGGCAGCTGTCGCTGAGGCTGAACTGACCAAGGCGGCGGGCGTGACGCTGTTTACGATCGGGTTGGGAGAGGATATCGACGCAGAGGGGCTTGCAGCGATGGCAAGCATGGAGAGCGGCTTCCTGCGAGCGCCAGATGCTGAGGATCTGGCTGCGGTGTACGCTCAGGTGGCCGGGAGCATCCCGTGTCCGGCGTCTGCGTGGTGGGGAGGGCGGTAGGCGGGGGCCTGGGAAGGAGCATGCGATGAGCGTGAACCGAATCAACCCGTGCCAGTGTCCAATCCGAGTGATGAGCATCACCGGCGAGATCTGGTCGGTCACTGCGCACTAGGACGCAGACGAGTTTGCGGGCGGAGGCTGCTGAACCTCGGCAAGAGGCGCGTCCAACCGAACGTGACAGATCGAGCTTGCGATGTCATCCTAACCCCCATGGAGAGATCAGATGTTCCACCATCGATTACGCGCGCTTGGCCTCTCAGCCGTGCTCGGCCTCTCTGCCGGCCTCGTCTACGGTCTCCTGCCGCTCATGCCCTTCGGCGACGACGTGGCCAGCTTCCTTCCGTCCGCTCCCGTCGCCTCGGCCCAGCCGTACTGCGGGCAGCCGCTGCCTGTCTGTAACCCGACTGACCTGAATGTAACGTCGGGGCTGGACGTGTACCATCGGGTCTCACCGGGTGGGATCACGGACGACCCGGTTCAGCTGAACAACAGCGAGCGAGTCACGATCACTGCGTACTGGTCTCTGCTTCCCAACCTCGGAGCGTGCAGCTGTGGCCAGGAGATTAGCCAAACCGTCACGATCGATCCCACACTGAGCGGCACCTCATGGACGGGGACGTGCACTGGGTGCAATGCAGGCGGGCCGATCTACGCGGTTGTCATCTGCGACATCAACGCCGACGACTGCTTGAGCTATGATGGTGACTACCGACTCAACGTGAATGTCGTGCAATCAAATGGCGGTGGTAGTGGGGGTTGCGCGGGCAACCCGCGCTTCCTCAATCGTGTCGAGTACACGATCACGAACATCAACAACGGAGATGCATACGACGCATCGACCTGTGTCTTGGGGGCGGCTGTGAGCCCGACAACCAACAGCTTCACTGCGACTGACTTCGGGGCCTTCGAATGCGCCTTCAACTGCGAGGTGGGTCCGTCGCTGACCGTCACGTTCAACTAGTTCAACTAGATATGTAAAGTGTCCAAGTGTAATGGGCAATCGCCGTTATGGCGATTGCCCATTACGTCAGGAGTTCGTCCGACATGGCTTCGCAGATGGCTAAACTACTGTGCAGTGGAATACTGACTCTGGCGACAGTTGGACCACTTGTAATGCAGCAAGTGGCGACATCGACAACTGCCGGAACGAGTGACGACATCGTCATTGCAAGTGACTCTTGGGCTCAATGTTACCGTGTTCAAGTGGGTAGTCTTGATACCCTCGAATCTGTGTATGCTGGCACTGAGATCTTTACTCCTGGCCGCCTTGACGTAGACTGGACTTCTGGATTGACTCTGGCTGTCCAGCCCCACATGCTTTCCAGCCAGTTTTTCAACGCGCCTAGGGGCACAACAGACACTCCAATCCTTTACGCCATGTGGCCGGACAATACGGAGAGGACTAGATGGAGCACCGGTTACTACTATTCCCTACGCTACGGCATCGCTACGTCCGGTGACGCGGCTATCCTTCCAGGGGGAGACACATTTCTGCTTTCAACCGTGCGATGGCGGGCACCCTTCCGTGCCGATAATGTCATTCTCGCTAACGTACGGCCTTTCCATGTACGGAAGTTCGCAGTTCCACCATATCCGCTACGCCAGGCGAGCCTTGGAGATCCCCTTGCCTCCTTCGAAACAAACGGCGTGGCGGCTGAGATAGAGTTGAGGTCCGATGGTGCGGTGGCCCACATTGTCACAGATCAGCACGTTGTCCATTCGATCCGCACTGATACGCTCGTTGAAGTCGCTCCGCCTATTGCAATCCCGCCTATCACGGGCTTAAGTACCCCTGTTCTCGGAACTTCAATCGCCTACTTGCGCGCAGACCTCTCACCCGACGATCGCTACCTGGTCGTCAATCAAGGCCGCACAGGCAAGCTGACCCTGGTTGACCTTGAAGCCCGTACTGCTCGGACGATGACAACAGAGCCACCGCTTGAGATCACTGGCGGGGTGGCGATCAACGGAGGGTGGCAGAACCGCTGGCGGTTGGCCGTGCATGCTCGCAATCGGGTGGTGGTCTACGATCTGGATCCGACGAACAGTGCGCCGCTCGAAGAGATTAGTACAGGAGCCGTGCCGCCTCAGGATCTATGGAACCCTGGCGTTGTTTACCTGGCGCTCGCCTGGAGCGGTCGTGGCGATAAGTTGATCGCCCAGAGTCCAGGACCAGGCGGTCTGCAGGTGTTCGCCGTAGAAGACGACCGGATGGAGGCACTACCCAGTTCACTCGGTTGTGGTAAGTTGAAAAACGACATCTGGACGCGCAACGGGGAATTGATGCCTTCTCCAACGCCGCTGCCGACCGACACACCAACTCCCACATCAACCCAAACACCCGTTCCTACTGACACGCCGACGCTCACCTCTACGCCGCACGCGAGTTCCACAGCGGCGCCAAGCGCCACAGCTACGGCAACGAACACGGCATCGCCCACGGCTGAGCCGATGCCGATTTACCTGCCGCTAGCGCTTCACGAGCGCTGCGACCCAACCCAGCAACGCATCGACGTGGCTCTGGTCATCGACGCCTCCACGAGCATGAACGAGCTGACCCGTGCTGGTCGACCCAAGATCGCTGCTGCGCTCAGTGCGGCCCACGCCTTCCTCGATCTACTGCAGCTAAATCCCCTGGACGACCAGGCTGCAGTCGTCACGTTCAACAGCGACGCATGGATCTTGGCCCCGCTGACGAGTGATCGCTCTGATCTTGATGCCGCGCTTGCTGCTGCATCGCTCGGGCAACAGACGCGCCTTGATCGCGCAGTTGCCGTCGGCGCTCAAGTGCTGGCGGACAGCACCCGGCGACGGCCGGGGAATGAGCCCGTGCTCGTGCTGCTGACCGATGGTCGGGCCAATCCGGTGCCCATTGAGGCTGCCGTGGCTGAGGCTGATCTGACCAAGGCGGCGGGCGTGACGCTGTTTACGATCGGATTGGGAGAGGATATCGACGCAGAGGGGCTTGCAGCGATGGCCAGCATGGAGAGCGGCTTCCTGCGAGCGCCGGATGCTGAGGATCTGGCAGCGGTGTACGCACAGGTGGCACGGAGCATCCCGTGTCCGGCGTCGGCGTGGTGGGGAGGGCGGTAAGAAGATCGAGCCGAATCTCAGCAGCCAGCGACGTTGAGGCGCCTCAGATCAACCAATGCCTCATGCACTTGCGCGTACAGGGGCTGGTGCAAGCGCCGGACCTTGCCGATCACGAACATCGGTCGCTGACGCGGTCCGGGTGGGGTCTCAGC
>Ga0326597_10002364_pt1 | contig 28200 bp, 24 predicted proteins | sample RVTome_12_FD_203789 | JGI IMG/M metagenome (GOLD analysis project Ga0326597, IMG submission 203789) | Soil microbial communities from uranium-contaminated site in the Upper Colorado River Basin, Wyoming, United States - RVT100D185 | ecosystem: Environmental > Terrestrial > Soil > Contaminated >... | reverse complement strand
CCGGCCCCGAGCATCTTCGCTTTGTCCGCTTCCGGCCGCCGTCCATGCAGCCGGGCCCGGCGGGCCAGCCGATCCTGCCCCACATCAGGCTCGATCGGGCGCTCGAATTCCTGCTCGCGGATCGGTTTCAGTGACGCCGCCGCCGACCCGCCGCAAGCCGCGCGCGTTCACCGTCGACCAGGCGGCGCCGCAGCCCGGGCCGGATCTCACCCGGGCACCGCCGCTCCTCGACGCCGAGCTTCCGGCGCCGAGCACTCCCCGGCCCCGCCCACGGCGCGGATGGCGCTGGGGATGGGTGCTTGTGGCCGCGCTCGCGGGTCTCGCCATGCTGGCGGCCGCGACCGCCCTCACCGACTATGTTGGCACGCTGTTCCAGCGTGGCGGCGCGATCGGCTGGATCGCCCTGTCGCTCGCGGGGCTCGCGGGGCTCGCCCTCCTCGTCATGACCGCGCGCGAAATCATCGGCTTCACCCGCCTCGCGCGCCTGCGCCGGCTGCGCGAGGCGGCCGATGCCGCCGTACTGAGCGATGCTTCGGCGCGCAGGATCATTGCCGATCTGCTGCGCCTCTACGCGAGCCGCCCGGAGCTTGGCCCCGCGGCCGCCGAGGTCGTGCGCCACACGCACGAGATCGTCGATCCGCCCGACCGCCTCGCCATCGCCGAGCGCGCGCTGATGCCGACCCTCGACGCCGAGGCCGGCCGCCTGATCGGCGATGCGACCAAGCGCGTTTCCCTCGTCACCGCCATCAGCCCGGCGGCGATTATTGATCTCGGCTTCGTCCTCATCACCCAGCTCGCGCTGATCAGGCGCATCGCCGAGCTCTATGGTGGCCGGCCCGGGACCATCAGCCTGCTGCGGCTCGCGCGTCTCGTCATCGCCCATCTCGCGGTGACCGGTTCGATCGCGCTCGGCGACGATGTCATTCAGCAGCTGATCGGCCACGGCCTCGCCGCCCGCCTGTCCGCCCGCCTCGGCGAAGGCGTGCTCAACGGCCTGATGACGGCGCGGGTCGGCATCGCCGCGCTCGACGTCTGCCGCCCGTTGCCGTTCCGGGCGCTGAAGCAGCCGAAAGTCACCGATTTCGCATGGCTCGCGCGCACCACCGCGCCCGCGCAATGAAACTCCCGGCTGGAGAGGGGGTCGTCGACCAGGTCGTCCTTGGCGCACGCACCGTCCTTCCGGTCGTGTTCGGCCTCATTCCGTTTGCGCTGGTGCTGGGTGCGCTCGCCGCCAGGCAGGGACTGTCGGTCCTCGAAGTCGGCCTCATGAGCGCGATCGTCTTTGCCGGCTCGGCCCAGTTCGCGGCCGTCGAGCTGTGGAGCCTGCCGCCGGCCATCGCCGGTCTCGCGCTGACCGCGCTTCTGATCAACCTGCGCCATGTGCTGATGGGCATCGCCATCGCACCCCACCTGCGGGGCTTCAGCGGGCCCGAAAAGGCGCTGGCGCTGTTCTGGATGGCCGACGAGATCTGGGCGCTCGCCATGCGCCGCGGCATCGAGGTGCGCCTCACCGCGGCGTTCTATTTCGGTCTCGGCTTTGTCTTCTGGGCGTGCTGGGTGCTTTTTTCGCTCGTCGGAGCGGTCGTCGGCGGGCTCATCGACGACCCGCGACGCTGGGGCTTCGACTTCGCGTTCGTGGCGGTTTTCATGGTGCTGCTGAAATCCTTCTGGCGCGGCCCCCGGACCGGCTTCGTCTGGTTCGCGAGCGCGGCCGCTTCCATGGCCGCCTGGAGCCTCGTCGACGGCCCGTGGTACGTTCTCGCCGGTGCCGCGGCCGGCATGGCCTCGGCGGCGCTCGCCCCGCCCGCAACCACGACCCGGAAGCCGGGCCGATGACCATCGATCCCGCGACACTCGCCGCCATCCTGGCGATGGCGGGCGCGACCTATTTCACCCGGATTGCCGGCGTCTGGCTCGCGAGCAGATTCGCCCTTCGCGGACGCGCCGGCGCCGCGGTCGACGCCATACCGGGCGCGGTTCTGGTGGCCGTGATCGCGCCAATCGTGATCGGCGCCGGACCGTCGGGCCTCGGCGCCGGCCTCGTTGCCGCGCTTGCCGCCTGGCGCCTGCCGCTGGTCGCGGCGGTGACGATCGCGATCGTCTCGGCCGCCCTGTTCCGGGCGGTCGTGTGAACCAAGCGGGGCGGGCGCACCCGGCGGGTCACTCGACGCCGAGTTTCTTGTGAATACTGGTGCTCGAGGTCGTGTACTGGAAAACCAGCCGCTCGCCGGGGTAGACGATCGAATGGGCGTTATGGGCCATCAGCGCCGCCTCGTGGAATCCCGACAGGATCAGCTTGAGCTTTCCCGGGTAGGTGTTGATGTCGCCGATGGCATAGATGCCCGGAGCGCTGGTCGCGAACGTCGCGACATCGACGGTGATGCGGTCGTCGATCAATTCGAGCCCCCAGTCGGCAACAGGCCCGAGCTTGATGGTCAGGCCGAAGAACGGCAGCAGCACGTCGCAGCCGATCTCGAATTCACCGTCCGGCCCCTTGGCCGAAACCGCTTCGAGCCGGCCGTTGTCGCCACGAAGGCCGGTCATCTGCCCGAGGCGGAAATCGATCTCGCCGGACTCGACAAGCTCCATCACCCGCGCCACGGTCGCCGGCGCGCCGCGAAACTGCTCGCGCCGATGCATCAGGGTGACGCGGCTCGCCGCCGGCGCCAGAGCCAGGGTCCAGTCGAGCGCGGAATCGCCGCCGCCGACGATCAGCGCCCGCTTGCCGGCGAAGGCCTGCCTGTTGCGGATCGAATAGAACACCGAGCTGCCCTCGAACTCCGCGAGTCTCGGCACCGGCGGTCGCTTGGGCTGAAACGTTCCCCCGCCGGCCGCGATCACCACCACCTTCACCGCGAAGCGGGTTCCGGCATCGGTCGCCACGATCCACCGTCCGTCGTCCGCGCGCCCCAGCGTTTCGACCATTTCGCCGAAATGGAACTGCGGGTCGAACGGACGCGTCTGCTGCAACAGCCGGTCGGTGAGTTCCTGCCCGCTGACTACCGGCAGCGCCGGTATGTCGTAGATCGGCTTTTCCGGATAAAGCTCGGCGCACTGGCCGCCCGGTTTGTCGAGAATGTCGACCACATGGGCGCGGATATCGACCAGACCGAGCTCGAAAACGGCGAACAGGCCCACCGGGCCCGCGCCGATAACCAGCGCGTCGGCTTCGATTGCATGATCGCTCATGGGCGCCCTCCGGCGATCGATGGCGCGCGCACCCCACCCGACATCTGGCGGTCAGAATTGCCGTTCGGGCGTGGTCACGACAAGCCCGTCGAATTCCTCGCTGACACGCAACTGGCAGGACAGGCGGCTGTTCTCGCGCACGTCATAGGCAAAATCGAGCATGTCCTCCTCCATTTCAGCGGGACTGCCGGTGGTCGCCGTCCAGCCGGGATCGACATAGACATGACAGGTCGCGCATGCGCACGCGCCCCCGCAGTCGGCCTCGATTCCGGGCACCTGGTTGCGCACCGCGGCCTCCATGACCGTTTCACCGACCTGGGCGTCGACCTCGCGCCGCGTGCCCTCCTGGTCGATGTAGACGATCTTCGGCATGGCTTCCCGCATAGCCTGGCGTTGCCCGGGCGCGGCGCCTGACGCGACGCGGCCCGGGACCGCCCGGCATTGCGGCCGTATCTATTGCCTGGGATGGGAAAGAGCAAGCTGGCCGGCGAACAACCGGCGCCGGCGCGGCTACTCGTTGAGGAACTGGGCGATCATGGCATCGGTGTCGCAGAGCGCGGCCTCGAGCGCACCGATGGCGGACTGGCCATCGCGCCTCCGGACCTCGCCTTGCATCTTTTCGGCCGCGCGCGAGGCTTCGTGGACCGCCCACGCGCCGATTCCAGCCGCGGCGCCCTTGAGCGTGTGCGCCGCCTCGCGCCAGGCGCGATCGTCGCCGGCACCCTTCAGGCGCTCGACGCAGCTATGCGACTGGGTTCGAAACAGATCGAGGACCTCACGTTCCAGCGACCGGTTGCCCATGGTGAAGCGCTGCAGATGATCGAAGTCGATCGGCAGCTCCACATTGCCTGTGCCCCCGGTTGTGTCGGTCTGCGATATCATGCCCATGACGCGGCCTTCCCTGTTCCCGCCACTGCCGCTTGTCCGGCGGTAGCGGCAAGCTGCGAGCGGTTGCGAAACCGGTCCCAGTGTAAAAAACCGCGTCTAATAAGACGTTAAATGGACGTTCCATACCCCGTTGCCGGCATGCGGGCGGGCATGCGGCAGTGGATTCAATGCCTTGGCGGCGTTGCCGGCGGTGCCGGCGCTGCGCGCGTCCGCACCGGCCGCCGCATTCTCGCCGGCATGGTTAACGATAGTTGCAACTAATTGGACAAACTGTGTTGTAATTCATGCATGATTTGCCGGTCACGGCTGGATTGATCGGCACCGTCTCTCCGGTTGGCGGCGCACGAGCTGGGGGAGACGGCCACGCCGGATGCAGCGTGGTCGGGGCAACAGACAAGTCGAGTGGAAACCATGGCACACGAAGATGCAGCGAACGCGGACAAGAAGAGGGCAGGCGAGTTGTCGGCTGCGCAGCGCTCCAGTGCACGCGACCGGCGCCGCCAGGCCGAGGCGCAGCAATCCGAGCGGCCGCTCGAATTTCCGGGGGATCCGCGCCGGGCCCTGAGCTCGGCGGCGAATGACGACGAGCCCTTCGCCGCCGCCCTGATCGAGGGTCTACGCCGCACGCCGACCAGCGGCCCGCTGTACACGGCCTCGATCCTGTCGGTGGCATGGCTGTTCGTCGGCATCATTTTCGTTCTCGCCAGCTTCGGCGAGCAGATCGCCGTTTCCGACTCCGCACTCAGCCTGTTCAGCGAACCCGATTTCCTGATCGCGCTGATTCTCACCTTCCTGCCGGTCCTGTTCATCTGGACCATCGCCAACATGTTCCGCCGCTCGAAGGAGCTGAGGCTCATGGCCCAGGCGATGCTGCAGACCTCTTTGCGCCTCGCCCAGCCCGAAACATTCACCCGCGAAGCGATCACCTCTGTCGGCCAGGCGATCCGCAACGAGGTCGCCGCCATGTCGGACGGCGTGGAGCGGGCGCTGGCGCGAGCGAGCGAGCTCGAAATCCTCGTCTCGAACGAGGTCAATGCGCTTGAGCGTTCCTATTCGGACAATGAGGACCGGATGAAGAAGCTGGTGGCGACGATCGAGAGCGAGCGCCGCGCCATGACGTCACTGACCGAGAACATCCATAACGATCTCGAGCCGATTCTGACGCGGCTCGGCCAGGAAGCCTCCAGCCTGCATGTCCTGATCGAGGGCTCGGCCGAGAACATGAAGGCGATCGAAACTCGCATCACCGAGCGGACCGAGGCGATCAACGCCGCGATCGGCGGCCTGACCAGCACCGCAAGCGCGCTGTCCGAGGCCGCCGACCTGGTGATCGAGCGTTCCGATACCGCCGGGTCCAGGATCGGCGAGCGCGCGATCGAGTTGCGCCAGCACGCCGAGCAGATCGTCGGCGAGGTCGAGCAGATCAATGCCCAGTTCTCCCAGCAGACCGATGGCCTTTATCAGGCCGCCGAGTCGCTTCAGAGCGCCAACATCCAGATCGACGACGCGCTCAAGTCGCGCCATGAATCGCTCGCCCGTCTGGCCGAGGACCTGTCCGCCCGGGTTAAGGAAATCGACCAGCTCATGGGCTCCATGGGTGAAGTTGTGCGCGAGACGTTCACCGGGGCCGAGGCGAGCGCCCGCACCGTTGTCGACAATTTCGCCGAGAACGCGCAGGGCGCGACCCGCGTCGCGCTCATCGAGCTGGAACGCATCCGCGACGCGGCGGCAGCCGGCATCGATGGCGCCTCGACCGCCGCCGAGGCGAAATCCCGCGCCGTCGCCGAAATGCTGGGCCGGGTGTCGGAAGATGCCATCCGCGTTGCCGAGGGAGCTTCAACCCGTTTCGAGCAGGCATTCACCCAGGCCGACCACCAGGTGCAGGCCGCAGCCGAGTCCTTCGCTGCGAGCGCAAAATCCTCCGCGGAGCAGTTGACCGTGAGCATCGATGAGGCCCTGCGCCTTGCCGAGCAAAAGGCCGCATCGGTTCAGGCGATCCTCACCGGCGCCGCCGACGAGACCACGCGCGCGGCGACGAGCGAGATCGACCGTGCGGCCGAACACACCCTTGCCAAGGCGAGCGAGGTCGTCGAAACCCTGCGCGCCGCGTTGGCGGACTCGACGGCCGGTGTCGCCGACAATCTCGACGAGACCCTGAATGTCGCGCTGGAGAAGGCCGGCCAGCTTTCCGAGATCGTGTCGCGGGCGACAACCGATTCCTCCAATTCGGTATCGGCCGAGTTCGACCGCATGCTCGCCAGCGCCGTCGACAAGGCCAATGATGTGGCTGAGACCCTCGCCACCGCGGCGCGCGAGGCGACGGCGTCCACCTCGGCCGAGTACAACCAGGTGATCGCCGAAGCGGCCAGGGGCGCGAACGTCCTGTCCGAGACGCTTGCCACCGTGGCCCGCGACGCCGTCAAATTGACCGCCGGCGAGTATGATCGGGTCGTCTCCGAAGCCACCTCCAGCGTGAACAAGCTGGCTGAGATTCTGGCGACCGTCGCCGCCGAGACCGCCGATCACACCACCGGCGAGGTTGACAAGGCGGTGCGCTCGGCCATCGAGCGTGCCCGCGAGGCCGCCGACCTGGTCACCCGGTCGACCACGGGCGCCGCCGCGGACTTCGAGTCCAAGCTCGACACGATGATCAACCGCATCAACCGGGTGTCGGAGTCGCTGTCGAGCTCGATGCGCGAGGCCACCGACTACACGTCGAGCGAGCTCGACCGCACGATGACCGTCGGGCTGGAGCGCGCCAATGCCCTCGCAGAAGCGCTCTCCAACGCCGCTCGCGAGGCCACCAGCGGTGCCGCGGCAGAATACGATCGCGTCATCTTCGAGGTGACGAGCAAGGCCAACGATCTTGCCGATCTTCTCGGCAAGATTTCGACCGAGACCTCGCAACACACCAGCAAGGAGATGGAAAAGGCCATGGAGGCCGCGATCGCGGCCGCACGCGAGGCAGCCAGCATCATCACCAGTGCCGCCTCCGACACCGCGAGCACGACATCGGCCGAGCTCGATCGGGTGCTGCGCGATTCGATCGAAAAGGCGAACGACGTGTCGAACACCCTGGTCAAGGTTGCGCAGGAGACCTCGCGCCTCGCCGTCGGCGATCTCGAGCAGGCGATGAAGCAGACCATCACCAAGGCCCAGGAAGTCGCGACCATCATCGGCGACGCCTCGCGCGAGACCTCGCGTCTCGCCATTGCCGAACTCGATCATGGCATGAAATCGGCCTTGTCCAAGGCCGACGAGATCAACTCGCTCCTGTCCAAGGCTTCCGACGAGGCGGGATCGGCGGCCACCGCCGAACTCGACCGCGCGATCCAGCAGGCCGAGGAAAAAGCGCGGTCCATCGCCGCGATTCTGGCGAAACAGGCCGAGGAATCGGCCCGCCAGACCGGCGAACTCCTGGAACGCGGAGTGCGCGAAGCCGACCAGAAGGTCGTCGAAATCACCCGTTCGCTGACCCGCGCGTCGAACGAAACCGCCCAGGCGGCCGCGGTCCAGCTCGAACGCATGGCCGGCCAGGCGGCAAAGCGGCTCACCGAAGCGCAAAGTGCCTCCCAGTTCGTTTCCGAATCGATCGGCAAGAGCGCGTCGGAGATGAGTGCCAAGGTGCTGAGCGAACTCGAAAGGCTGCACAACGCGACCGCCGGCGAACTGTCGGAGCTGTCCTCGGCCTATCGTGCGAGCTACGAGGACGCGGCCCGTGAAGTGACGGCACGTATCGACGCGGCGAACAAGCGCTTCGCCCAGAACGCCACCGCGATGAGCGCCGTCGCCAAGGAAATGGCCGATGAGCTGGAGCGCAGCCGCGAGGCGATGAAGCGCGCCATCCTCGATCTTCCCGAAGAAACCCGCCAGCACACGGCGGCCCTGCGCAAGGTGGTCGCCGATCAGATCTCGGCGCTGTCCGACCTCGGCGAGCTGGTCGTCCGCTATACCGGCTCCGGCGAGATCATCGAGCCACCCGGCCGCGGGCGCTCGCGTGATGGCCGCGGCCAGCAGTCCCGGGCGCTCAGCGAGCGCGGTGGCCCGCGCCGCGCGGGCGGCACCCGCGAGCGCTGGGCCGTTCCAGATCTCCTCGCCGCCGCCTCGCGCGACGACGACGACGAACCGGACGGCCATGCCGGACGGCCGGGCGCCCGGTCCCAGCTTCACGTCGTCGAGAGCCTCAATTCGATCTCGATGGACATCGCCCGCGCGCTCGACCACCAGGCCCCGGCGGAACTGTGGCAGCGCTACAAGTCGGGAGAGCGCAAGGTCTTCACCAGGCGCCTCTACACCATGCGCGGCCAGCAGCTGTTCGACGAGATTTCGCGCAAATACCGCGAGGACCCCGAGTTCCGGCGCGACGTCGATCGCTATGTGATGGATTTCGAGCGGCTGATCGACCAGGCCTCCGACGACGACCGTGACAATATGCTGGTCGACACCTACCTGACCTCCGAGACCGGCAAGGTCTATCTGATGCTGGCTCACGCCGCTGGCCGCCTGAATTGACTGGTCCGGCGAACTGAAACAAAACGTACCGGGTAGGGCGCGCGCGGGACCGCTTTCCGCGCCCCCGCCCTCGCCAGCCAGGGCCGCCCCGTCCCATGCCGCGTCGCCGGGTCCAGATCGCGATCGAATCCTTTCCCCTGGCAACGCCGTTCAGGATTTCGCGCGCGCTGCGCACCGCCGCCGATGTCGTCACCGTCACGATCCATGACGGCGCGGCAGCCGGACGCGGCGAATGCCGCCCGACCGAGCGCTACGGCGAGACCTGCCGAAGCGTCCGCGACCAGATTGCCGGGCTCGCCGGGCGCATCGAGGCCGGTCTCGACCGCCACGAGCTTCAGAACGTGATCGCGCCGGGGGCGGCGCGCAACGCCGTCGACTGCGCGCTGTGGGACCTCGAAGCCAAATCTTCGCTGGTCTCGGCCTGGGATATCGCCGGTCGCGCGCGCCCCCTCGCGGTCGAAACCGCCTATTCGCTCAGCCTCGACGCGCCGGCGCGCATGGCCGAGCAGGCCGGACGCGCGCGCCGCTACCGGCTCATCAAGATCAAGCTCGGCGGCGACGGTCTCGATGTTGAGCGGATCGCGGTCGTTCGCGCGGAACGCGCAACGGCCCGGCTGATTTGCGATGCCAACGAGGCCCTGAGCCCGGAAACCCTGGTCGAGGTGCTCGACGCGGCGGCCCGGCATGGCCTTGAGGCGATTGAGCAGCCATTGCCGGCCGAGGACGATCACCTGCTGGACGGCCTCGACCGCCCGGTCATCCTCTGCGCTGACGAGTCGTGCCGCACCAGCGAGGATGTCGCCCGCCTCGCCGGGCGCTACGACATGGTCAACATCAAGCTCGACAAGTCGGGCGGGCTGACCGAGGCCCTGAAGCTCGACGCCACCGCGCGCGCCGCCGGGATGAAGGTCATGGTCGGCTGCATGTTTTCGACCTCGCTCGGCATCGCGCCGGCTCAGCTCATCGCGGCCACGGCCGATATCGTCGACCTCGATGCGCCCATCTTCCTCGCCGCCGACCGCGACCCTGCGATCTCTTTCGACGGCGGCTCTATGTCTCTCGCGCCCCGGGAGTTGTGGGGCTGACCGCTCATCTTGTGCATCCGCGCGCCGCCCCCTCGAAACCTGCCCTCGCCATCCCTACAATGCGCCAACGCTCTGATAACGAATCAGGCGCAACCATCGGGTGGCTGCCGCAAGCTCGCGCAGTGGACCCATGTCTCGGGGTGCGATGGCAACGCACGTATCGACGTCGGGCGATTTTGACTTCGAGGAGATCGAAGCCGCGGTGCTCGAGTCCGAACGCGGCCGCTGGTTTCTCGCCGAGTATGCCCGGCGAAACCGCAATGCCGACACCGACAGGCTCCTCGACGCGATCCGCCGGATCGAAGCCAGCATGCCCGCGGAGCCGTCGCCGGTGGCCAGCGGCGAGGTCGATCGCGTGCGCCGCGCGATCTGTGAAATGGCCGACGAGATCGCCAGCTTGAGGCGCGAGATCGCCGCGATCGGGGCCCGCGACCAGGACGACGACCATCATGTCCACGCACCGGCCGAACTCGACGCCATCGCCGATTCGACCAAACGGGCGACATCGGAAATCCTCGGCGCGGCCGAGCAGGTCCAGGAAATCGTTCGGACCCTGCGCGAGCTCGGCACGTCAGCCGAGCTTTGCCATGCGCTCGATGAACGGGCGATGGAGATCCACACCGCCTGTTCGGTGCACGACGTCAACGCCCGGCGCACCGGCAGGATCGTTCGGGTGCTCCAGCTTCTGGAGGCGCGGACCACCGCCATGGCGCAACTGTGGTCGGGATCTGCGCCGCCCGACCCAACGCCCGCCGGCAGCACCGGCGACCACGCGAGCGGGACCGGCCCGGACCGGGCCGATATCGACGACGACGGCATCGATCAGGACAGCGTCGAACGAATGATGGACGAGATGGACGCCGTGTTCGAGGAGGCCGACGGCGCCGCCGACAGCCGCGCCCCGCCAACGCAAAGCCGGCCCGCCGAGCCGTTTGGACAGCCCGGTGAAGCGGTCGCCGACCAGCGGTCCGAGGCGCGCGAACGGGGCGCGCCGGAAACCGACCTTTCCGGCTTGAAGGACAAGGACTACGAGGCGCTGTTCTCCTGACCGGGATCGATCAGCCGGCTGAACAGCGCCGCATCGACATTGCCTCCCGAGATCACGGCGACCACAGCGCCCGGCCCGGGACCGAGCATGCCCGCGAGGATCGCGGCGAGCGCAATCGCGCCGCCCGGCTCGGCGACGAGCTTGAGATCATGGAACGCGATCCGCACGGCCCGGGCCACCTCGCGCTCGCTCACCACCACGCCCCCGCTCAGCGTCTCCCGGTTGATGGCGAAGGTGAGCTCGCCCGGCTCCGGCGCCAGCAGTGCGTCGCACAGGGACCCGGTCCTGCAGGTATTCCGGCACCGCGCGCCGACGGCGAGCGAGCGGGCGTGATCATCGAACCCCTCCGGCTCGGCGACAAGGACCCGCGTTCGCGGCGACAGCGCCCTAATCGCGAGCGATGTGCCGGCCGCGAGCCCGCCGCCGCTCACCGGGATCACCACCTGATCGAGCTCGATGCCGAGCCGGATCGCATCTTCGGCGATCTCGAGTCCGACGGTGCCCTGCCCGGCGATGATGTCCGGATCGTCATAGGGCGGCACCAGAATGGCGCCATCGCGCAGGGCGATGGCGCGCGCGATCGCGTCGCGATCGTCATGCCCGCGCTCGTAGTCGACGATTGTCGCGCCAAGGCCGCGCGTGTTCGCGCGCTTGATCGCCGGGGCATCGGACGGCATGACGATGGTGGCCCCGACCCCCGCGATCGCCGCAGCCGCGGCCACGCCCTGGGCGTGGTTGCCCGACGACATGGCGACGACACCGCGCACCCGCTCGTCCGCTGTAAGCCGCGAAATCCGGTTGTGAGCGCCGCGAAACTTGAACGATCCCGTGCGCTGCAGACATTCGGGCTTGAGGTAGACCGGCCTGCCGCATCGTTCCGACAACACCGGCGAATGGAGGAGCGGGGTGCGCACCGCCAGCCCGGCGATGCGCCTGGCCGCGTCGCGGATGTCCTCGATGGTGGGAATGCGAAATGGCTCCGGATCGGGTCCCGGCATTCTGAAAGCCCTAATCGATGTCCTGAAACGTCGATCCGACGATCAGTGGATCGGTCTCGCCGATGCCCGCCACATCCTTGTCATCGTAGTCGAGCGCGTTCAGCACATGCCGGAAGCAGTTCAGCCGGCCGCGGCGCTTGTCATTGAGCTTGACCACCGCCCATGGCGCGATCGACGAGTCGGTGGCCTGGAACATGGTCTGGCGGGCGCGCGTATAGTCGTCCCACCTGTCGATCGCGGCGAGATCGATCGGGCTCAGCTTCCAGCGCTTCAGCCGATCATGACGGCGCGCATGGAGCCGGCGGAGCTGCTCCTCCCGCCCGATGGTGAGCCAAATCTTGAACAGCCGGATTCCGCAGCGCACCAGCATCGCTTCGAACTTCGGCGCTTCGTCGAGGAATTCGGCGGTCTCTTCCACCGAACAGAACCCCATCACCGGCTCGACGCCGGCGCGGTTGTACCAGGACCGGTCATAGAGCGCGATCTCGCCCCGTGTCGGCAGGTTCGCGACATAGCGCTGGAAGTACCACTCGCCGCGCTCGCGCTCGGTCGGCGTCGGCAGCGCCACGATCCGCACCCGGCGCGGATTGAGGTTCTCGATGAAGCGCTTGATGGTTCCTCCCTTGCCGGCGGCATCGCGCCCCTCCCAGACGATCACGATCCGCTCTCCGGTCCGGACAACCCAGTCCTGCAGTTTGACGAGCTCGATCTGGAGCCTGTAGAGCTCGCGCTCGTAGATCTTGCGGGCGAGCCTATTTTCATACGGATATCCACCGCTGGAGAATGCATGATCCGCGACCCAGTCCGGCAATTCGGCTGCATCGATATCGAACCGGTCGCGATCGTGTTCTCCCTCGCGCCGGTCGCGCTCCTTCTTCCTGCTCACGCGGACGACTCCGTCTGTCGGCAACTGCCGGCACCAGTAGATCATGCCTGCCGAAGACTGCACAGGCGGCAATGACTCCGGCAAACCGGCGGGCAGGTGACGCGGCGCGCCTTGCCCCGGCGGTCGCGCGCCTTCTCGGGGCGCGCCGGGCGCGGCTCGTTCCGGTCGCGGGCAACTGGGGTCTCACCGTCTACCGGGCCGAGACCGATCAGGGCCTCGCCGCGGTCAAGGCCGGCACGCCCGTTCTCGAACGCCATCTCGAAACCGAGGCCCGCATGCTCGCCGACCTCGCCCGCGCCGGCCTCAAGGTCCCGACGGTCCTGGCGCTCAACGAGAACATGCTCGCAACCGAATGGATCGAGCATGAACGGACCGAGCTGCGACCCATTCACGAGCGGGCGGCGGCCGAGGCCCTGCTGTCGCTCCATGCGGCGGCACGACCGGCCTTCGGCTACCCCTACCCGACCCAGATCGGCGCTCTGCGTCAGCCCAACGAGGTGGGGGTGACCTGGACCGGATTCTTCCGCGACCGGAGGCTTTGTCACTATGCCGCGTGCGCTGCCCGGGCGGGACTGATCGACGCCGTTTTGTTCGGCCGGATCGAGCGCCTCGCGGCGAGGCTCGACCGCTACCTCGATGAGCCGGACCATCCATCCCTTCTCCATGGAGATATCTGGACCGGGAACGTTCTCGTCCATGGCCGGCGCCTTGGCGCTTTTGTCGATCCGGCCCTGTTCTGCGGTCACCGCGAATACGAGCTTGCCCATGTGACGCTGCACGGAACCTTTGGCCACGCCTTCTTCGCGGCCTACGCCGCCTCATGGCCCGTTCCGCGGGAGTTCACCGAGCTTCGCCGCGACATCTATCTGATCGTGCCGCTCCTGCAGCACGCGATCCTGTCCGGTCCCGCCTATCTCCACCGCATCGACCGCACGCTCGGCCGCCTCGGGATCTGACGGGAAAGGCCACCAGTCCCCTATCTTCCCACCGCGTAGTTCTGCATTCCGCGCGGATTGGCGCCGGCCCTGAGCGTTCCGTCGCCCGACCGGCTCGCCGCGCACAGCCGCCCTTCCGACCATCCGTCCGAAGCTTGAACCACATGGCCGCGCCGGGCGAGTTCGGCGATCACCGCCGCGCCGAACCGGTCCTCGATCACGAGCCGGGCCGGAACCGCCTGGCGCGGATAGAACGAGCTCGGGAAGTGCTCCGAATGGAAACTCGGCGCGTCGATCGCCTCCTGAAGATTGAGGCCGTGATGGAGGTGGCGCAGGAGGCAGATCGTCTGCCACTGGTCCTGGCCGTCGCCACCGGGGGTACCGAGGCAGAGATAGGGCGTTCCGTCGTCCCGCAGGACCATGGTCGGCGTGAGGGTCGTGCGCGGGCGCCCGCCGGGCCGCAGCGCCGCAGGCGAACGGGGATCGAGCCAGGCCATCTGCAGCCTCGTGCCGAGCGGCATGCCGATCTCGGGGATCACCGGCGACGACGGCAGCCAGCCGCCCGATGGCATCGCCGAGACCATATTGCCGTCGCGGTCGATCACCGAGATGTAGCAGGTATCGCCGCTGGCGGCGCTTCCTGCATCGGCCACAGCACGGGCAAGGGTCGGCTCGCCGCCGCCCCGGGCCGCCAGCTCCGCGGCGAGCGCGGCCCGGGCGCAGGCGGCCTCGTAGTCCACCGGATATCCGTGGCCCGCGACCGTGCCGGGCCGATACTCATGCGATGCCTCGCGTCCGATCAGCCGCCGGCGCTCCCGGCTGTAATCGTCCCCGAGCAGCGTTTCGAGCGGAACGTCGGCGCCCTCGGGGTCGCCGTAGAAAGTGTCGCGGTCGGCGAAAGCGAGCTTGATCGCCTCGACCACCAGGTGAACGAAGTCCGCACCAACTGGATCGAGGCCGGCAAGGTCCACGCCCTTGAGCAGCGCCAGCGTCTGCAGCATCACCGGCCCCTGGCTCCACGGCCCGCATTTGAGCACCCGGTGCCCGGCATGGTCGTAGCCGATCGGGTCCTCGAAATGCGCCGTCCAGGCGGACATGTCCGCGCCCGTGAGCAGCGCCCGGTTCTCGCGGCCGGTCTGGTCCATGGCCGTCGCTGTGCGGCACCACCGCTCGACCGCCTCGGCGACGAAGCCCGACGACCACGCCCTGCGCGCCGCCCTGATCTGCCGCGCCCGGCCGCGTGAGCCCGCGGCCTCGTCGACGAGCCGGCGGTAGGTGCGGCCGAGCGCCTCGTTGCGGAACAGCGAGCCCGGCCTGGGCACGTGTCCGCCGGGCAGGAACACCGCCGCCGATGTCGGCCAGTGGGTCTCGAACAGGGCCTTGTGGGCCTCGATGGTCTCGCAGACCCGATATGCCAGCGGAACTCCCTCGCTCGCATAGGTGACCGCCGGCTCGAGAATGGTCGCGAGGTCGAGCGATCCCAGTTCCTCGGCCAGCATCAGCCAGGCATCGACCGCGCCCGGAACTGCGGCGGCGAGGAGGCCGTTGCCGGGGATCACGTCCCTCACCCCGAGACGCTCGAAGGCCTCGATCGTCGCCGCCTTCGGTGCCGGTCCCTGGCCGCACAGGACGAGCTGGCGATCCTGCGAGGCGTCGTGAACGAGGATCGGAACATCACCCAGGGGGCCGTTCAGATGCGGCTCGGCGACATGGAGAACAAACGCGCCCGCCACCGCCGCGTCGAAGGCGTTGCCGCCGATCTCGAGCATTCGCATCGCCGTCTGGCTCGCCAGCCAATGGGTCGAGGCGGCGACACCGAAGGTGCCGATGATCTCCGGTCGCGTGGTGAATTGCGGCATGCAACGAATTTCCCCGGTGAGAGGCGGCGAGCCTAGCCTATTTACCGCTGGCGCGGAATCGGTTCGAGCCCGCTCCCCTTCAAGGGTGAGCGAGAGAGCGTCCTTTTGATCCGTTGAATATTATGTCTTTCCCGGAAGGGGGCTGGGAGAGGCTCCAAGCGTCGGTCGCGACAACCTTGGAGAACGCGGGTCGATCCCGCTCGTCCTCGGGCTCGCCTGGTGGAGCGAATTTGACATTTGAGTCCCGGTTGCGGCCAAGCTCGTGCTCAAATGTCAAATTCAAAAGCTCCACTAGATTCAATAACATACTAGTGGTCCTCATGATTCCGACACTTGCCACGGCGTGTGCGGCGAAGGGAGGCAAATGTCGGAATCGGACCACCAGGCTCCGGGATGACAATCGAGACGTAACCCTATTCCCGTCGCTCGCCCGGTTCATCGTCGCCCGGCTCACCACCCGCGGACTCTTCGCCGTCTTGCGCGAACAAATCGTCGAGATCGAACTGATCGCAGATGTCTTCATCCTCCGCGTCATCGTCGTCCTCGTCCGAATCCTCGCCGGTGAAGCCGTCCGGCGGATCGGCGCGGAGCAGCCCGACCGCCCTCAGCTCCTCGAGACCGGGAAGGTCGGTCACCGAATTCAGTCCGAAATGGCGCAAAAAACCGTCGGTGGTGCCGAAGGTGACCGGCCTGCCGGGCGCCTGGCGCCGGCCCCTGATGCGAATCCAGCCGGCCTCCATCAGGACATCGAGCGTGCCCTTGGAGACGGCGACCCCGCGCACATCCTCGATTTCGGCGCGGGTGGTCGGCTGGTGATAGGCGATGATCGCCAGCGTCTCGAGCGCCGCGCGCGACAGGCGCCTGGTTTCGGTCGCCTCGCGTCGCATGACGAAGGCGAGGTCATCGGCAGTGCGGAACGTCCACTTGCCCGCCACCTGAACCAGATTGACCCCGCGCCGGGCATAGAACGCCTGCAGTTCGCGGAGCAGGCCGCCGATGTCGACGCCCTGCGGCAGGCGGTCGGCAAGGCTCGGCTCGTCGAGCGGCTCGCTGGCGGCGAACAGCACCGCCTCGAGGATGCGAACATGCTCGCTCGGGCCGGCGCCGGGCAGCACGGTCACGTTGCCCGGAAGGTCCGCGGCGCGGCTCTGGAAGGCACGGATCTGGGCAACCGGACCCGACCGGTCCGGGAGGGGATCGTTCTCGCTCACGACAGTCCTCGCGCGCTGGTTGCGCCGCCGGGTCCCGGGCTCGAGCGGCGGCGGAGGTAAAGCGGATCGTAGTGCCGGGCCTGGCGCAGCTCGATCTCGCCCTCGCGGACAAGCTCCAGCGCGGCGGTGAACGAGCTCGCGACCACGCTCGGGCGCAGGTCGGCATCGATCAGGAATTCGCCGAGCAGCACGTCAAGGGGCTGCCAGTCGCCGAGGCTGCCGAAAAGGCGCTCCAGCCGCGTGCGCGCGTCCTTGACCGACAGGACCGGGAGCCTGCGAAACCGCACCGTGCGGGCGGAATTGATCGCGCGCCGCGCGGCATAGGCCGACAACAGTTCATAGATCGTGGCATCGAATTCGGACGACTTGATGACACGGATGCCTTCGGGCGCGCCGCGCTCGAACACGTCGCGGCCAAGCAGGTTGCGCGACATCAGTGTCGCGCCCATCCTGCGCATGGCATGAAGGCGCTGGAGGCGAAAGGCGAGGCGCGCGGCAAGCTCGGCGCCGGTCGGCCCCTCCTCGCCGTCTTCCTTCGGCAGCAGCAGCCGGCTCTTGAGAAAGGTGAGCCAGGCGGCCATCACCAGATAGTCGGCGGCGATCTCGATGCGCACCTTCCCGAGGTCGGCGATGAAGGCGAGGTACTGCTCGGCGAGCGCCAGGACCGAAATGCGCGCGAGGTCGACCTTCTGGGCCCGCGCCAGGGCGAGCAGAAGATCGAGCGGGCCCTCGTAGCCCTCGACGTCGACGACAAGCGCGTCGCTGGAAGCGGCACCGATCGCGAAGTCGAGCTCGACGATATCGCCCCGGTTTTCGATGCTCTCCTCGTTCTCGGTGCTCACCGGTCTCCCACCTGGTCAACCAGCGCGTCAAGGCGCGCGCGCTTACGGTCGAGGTCGACCGCCTCCGGCTCTCTCGCACAGGCGAGCGCGCGCCGGGCCCGCTCCAGCGAACGCCCCGCGAGCGGCGGGACCGAGGCGGCGAGCGCGGCCATTTCCGCCCCGTCGCCACTGCAGTGCAGCGCCACATCGCAGCCGGCCTCGATGGCGCGGCACGCCCGCTCACCGATCGAGCCCGCCAGCGCTCCCATGGACAGATCATCGCTCATCAACAGGCCGTCAAATCCGATTTCACCGCGAATCACCCGGCCGATTATAGCCGGTGAGACGGTTGCCGGCAGGTTGGGATCGATGGCGCTGAAGACGACATGGGCGGTCATCGCAAGCGGCATGTCGCTGAGGGCGCGAAACGGCGCGAAATCGGTCCGGGCCAGGATGCCGGCCGGCGTCTCGACCCGGGGCAGTTCGAAATGGCTGTCGCAGCGGGCGCGGCCGTGGCCGGGGATGTGCTTGATGACCGGCAGGCAGCCGCCGGCCAGCACACCCTCGGCCGCCGCCCGCCCGAGCGCGGCAACCGCTCCGGCATCGCTGCCGTAGGCGCGTTCGCCGATCACGGCGTCGGCGCCGGCAACCGGCAGGTCGAGCACCGGCAGGCAGGCGACGGTGATGCCGACACCGGTGAGGTCCGAGGCGATGAGGCGGGCGGCGAGCCGCGCCGCCTCGAGACCGGCGGCCGGGTCGCGCCCATGAAGGCGGGCGATGACGCCGGCGGACGGATAGGCCGGCCAGTTGGGCGGGCCCAGTCGCTGGACCCTGCCGCCTTCCTGGTCGACCAGGATGGGGGCGTCGGGCCGGCCGATCGCGTCGCGGATCGCCGCCGTCAGCCGGCGGAGCTGGGGCGGATCGGCGACATTGCGGGCGAACAGGATGACGCCCCAGGGATCGACCTCGGCGAGATACGCACGCTCGCCCGGCGTCAGGAGCGATCCGCCGAGCCCGACGATCAGGGCGCGCGGCGCGGGCCGCGATCTCACAATGCGCGCACGAGACAGGCCGGCAGACCCGCGCCCTTCAGCGAATCGCAGAGCCGGTCGGCGTCGCTCTTGGTCGCCACCGGACCGATGCGAAGGCGATAGAAGATGCCGCGCTCGCCGAGATCGGCGCGCTGGATCAGCGGCTGGTATCCCGAAATCAGGCTCGGAAAACGCTGCTGGAGGTCGGCGAATGCGGCGACCGCCTCGGCCTGCTTGCGGTGGGACGCGACCTGGACGGCAAACCCTTCGAGCGCGCGGGCGGCCGCGGCATTGGTGGCGGAGGCCGGAATCTGCGGCCTTTCCGCCTCGCCCGGCTGAACCGAGGCAAGGCGTGCGGTCGGCCGCGGCTTCGGACGCGGCGAGGGAGCGAACAATGTCTCCTGGGCGTCCTCGCGCAGCGGCGGATTAAGCCTTTCGGCGCCGGCGCGCAGGGTTTCGCCAACCGGATCGGCGGCAACCGGCTCGGGCTCCGCCGCCGGCTCTGGCACCACCGCCGACGGTGCCTCGCCGGCGCCCGGATCGATGAGACGGGCGAGTTCGCGGGTCTCGGCGCCGGCGCCTTCGAGGCCGGCGGGCACCGGTGCCTGCTCGGAAACGACCGAACCGTCTGGCCCGATGGTCACCGTCTGCACCCGGCGCGGCTGGAACACGCCGGTCTCGGGACCGGCCGGCTGCAACGCCAGCCGCTCGGCCGGCGTCGCGGCCGCCGGTGCGGCCGCAGCCGGCTGGCGCACCGACTGTGCGGGCAGGAACACCGCAGCGGCGGGTCGGTCGGCCGGATCGGGCGATTCCGGGATTGCCCGAGCCTGATCGTTGCCGCCGGCCTCACCTGCCGGCACCAGCGGCCCCGGCAAGTCGCGGGTGACCCGTGAGGCAAGCGCGCCGATTGTCAGCTCGCCGTCGGCGCCGCCCGTCGCGTCAGTCTCCTCGTCGGCACCGCTCGCGCCATTTGCGCCGGTGGCGAGGCCAGCGCGGCCAAGCTCGCGCCCGGGAATCTGCACGACTTCGCCCTCCGCGGTCCCGGCTCCGGCGCCCGGCGCGGACGGCACTTCGGCGGCCTCGGTGCTGGCCTCGCCGCCACCTCCGCCCTCGCCCGCGACTTCGTTGAACACCTCGCGGCCCTGGAACGGAATGTCGATGCCGCCCGGATCGGTCAGCTCGACCTTGGTCGGCGTCTGGTCGGCCGAGACCACGGCGACGCCGTCACCGCCGTCGCCCGAGCCGCGCTTGTAGGCGAACGCGAGCCCGCCGCCGACGATGGCAACCGCGAGCAGCGCGCCGATGATCACGAACGGAGTCTTGCTGCGGCCCTCGTCGAAATCGTCATAGAGTTCGCTGAATGAATCGTACAGCCGCTCGGCATCGGCCTCGTAGACGTCGTACTGGCTGTCGTCCTGGTCGGCGCCTGCCCGGCGGCCCATGAAGTTGATGTTCATCGAACTGAGCGAACCTCCAGCGTCCGGCTGTCCCCGAGCGCGGCCGGGCGCCCGGTGATCATACGGACGTCGTCCAGGTCCGGCTAATCCATTTCCTCGGGCGCGCTCACGCCGAGGATGCCGAGGCCATCACGCAAAACATACGCCACCACGCCCAGCATGGCCAGCCGGGCTGATGTGTAGTCGATCCGGCCGGCGTCAATAAAGCGCAAATATGGCAACTCCTTGCCCCGGTTCCAGAGCGCGTGGAAGTCGCCCGCAAGTTCATGGAGATAAAACGCGATGCGGTGGGGTTCGTGCGCGCGCGCCGCCGCCTCGACAGTTTTCGGGTAATGGGCGAGACGGCGGAGGAGCTGAACCTCGAATTCATCGCTCAACAGGGCCAGGGAGACGTCTTCCACAGCCGGCGGACCTTCGGCGAACGCGGACATTTCCTGGGCCGCGTTGCGGAACACCGATGAGATGCGGGCATGGGCGTACTGAACGTAGAACACCGGATTGTCGCGCGACTGCTCGGCGACCTTGACGAAATCGAAGTCGAGCGGCGCGTCGCTGCGGCGAAACAGCATCATGAACCGCACCGCGTCGGCGCCGACCTCGCCCACCACCTCGCGCAGGGTGACGAACTCGCCGGCGCGCTTGGACATGGCCACCGGCTCGCCGCCGCGGAACAGGCGAACCATCTGACACAGCTTGACGTCGAGTTCGCCGCGCCCGCCGGTTATCGCCTCGACGGCGGCCTTCATCCGCTTCACATAGCCGCCATGGTCGGCGCCCCAGATATCGATCATGTGGGTGAAGCCGCGCGCGAACTTGTCGTAGTGATAGGCGATGTCGGACGCGAAATAGGTGTAGGAGCCATCCGACTTCATCAGCGGCCGGTCGACATCGTCGCCGAAGGCGGTCGAGCGGAACAGAGTCTGCTCGCGGTCCTCCCAGTCGGGCGACGGCTGGCCCCTGGGCGGCGGCAGCCGGCCCTCATAGACGAGATCGCGGGCGCGCAGCGCCTCGATGGTCTCGGCCACCTTGTCGCTCGGCCCCTCGGTGAGGGACCGCTCGGAGAAGAACACGTCGTGACGAATGTTAAGCGCTTTCAGATCATCGCGAATCCGACTCATCTGGTCGTTGATCGCGATTCTCCGAACGTCGGCTAGCCATTCACTCTCAGGCCGATCTTTCAGCTCGCGGCCGTATTCTCCGCGGATGGCGGTGCCGGTATCCGCAACGTACTCGCCGGGATAAAGACCTTCGGGGATCGGTCCGATCGCCTCGCCCAGCGCCTCGCGGTAGCGCAGATAGGCCGAGCGCGCGAGGATATCGACCTGGGCGCCGGCATCGTTGATGTAATACTCGCGGGTGACCGCGTATCCCGCGTGCTCCAGGAGGCTGGCGAGCGCATCGCCGACGACGGCGCCGCGGCAGTGGCCGACATGGAGGGGGCCGGTCGGATTTGCCGAGACATATTCGACATTGACCTTCTCTCCATTGCCGATGGACGCCCGCCCGAATCCGTCACCGAGAGTCATGGCGGTGCGGAGCACGCCGTGCCAGGCTGAGATATCGAGACCGAGATTGATGAAGCCGGGCCCCGCGATCTCGACCGAGGCGACGCCGCCGAGGCCCCTCAGCCACGTGGCGAGGGTCTCCGCCAGTTCGCGCGGATTTCGCCCGGCTGGCCTGGCCAGCACCATCGCCGCGTTGGTGGCAAGGTCGCCATGGTCCGGATCGCGCGGCTCCTCGACGGTGATCCGATCGAGGTCGAGCCCCGCGGGGAGCAGGCCCTCGCCGATCAGGCGGGCGCACTCGCCGCGCAGGAGCGCTTCATAGTGGGCAAACAGATTCGCGTGCATGGCGGCCTGGGATGCGGGCATTGACGGCCGGGCCGTCGCGCCCGGTTGCCGGCGAAGACGTCGCGCGCCTCCCCGGCTGGCCGCACGCTCTATCCGAAATCCTTGATGGGCGCAAACCGGGTCTCGTACTGGCGGATCGCGAAGCGGTCGGTCATGCCGGCGATGAAATCGGCGACCCTGCGGGCGCGGGCATCGCCGTCGCCGGGCGCCAGGTCCGCCTGCCATTCATCGGGCATGAGATCGGGGCGGTCCATGAACAGGTCGAACAGCTTGTCCACGATCATGGCGGCGATCTGACGCACCGGGCGCACGCGGTCATGGAAATACATGTGCGCGAACAGGAACGACCTCAGCGCCGTGATCTGCGGGCGGACCGCGGCCGAGAAATCGACCATCGCCCCGCCGGCGGACCTGATGCCGTCCGGCGAGGTGGCGCCGAGCGCGGCAAGCCGGCGCGAGGTCTCGCCGACCACGTCGTCGACCATGGTGCTCATCAGCCGGCGCATCATCTCGTGGACCTGGCGGGTCTTGTCGGTGGCGCCATCGAGGCGCAGCACGATGCCAATCAGGTCCCGCACGAGATCGATCTCGCCGAGGTCGGAAAGCTGGAACAGGTCCGCCCTGATACCATCGTCGATGTCGTGGTTATTGTAGGCGATGTCGTCCGAGATCGACGCGATCTGGGCCTCGAGGGAGGCAAACCGGCCGAGCTCGAAATCGCGCTCGCGGCTGACGACGGCGATGGCGTGGGCCAGCCCTGCCCCGCCATCGCCGCGCGCGTGGGGGCCGGTCAGCGGGCCATTGTGCTTGATGAGGCCCTCCAGCGTCTCCCAGGTCAGGTTGAGGCCGTCGAAGGCGGCGTAGCGACGCTCGAGGCGGGTCACCACCCGCACCGACTGGGCGTTGTGATCAAAGCCGCCATGGTTCGCCATCGCAGCGTCCAGCGCTTCCTCGCCGGTGTGGCCGAACGGGGTGTGGCCGAGATCATGGGCGAGCGCCAGTGCTTCGGCGAGGTCGTCATCGCCGCCGAGGGTGCGGGTGATGGCGCGGGCGATCTGCGAGACCTCGAGGGAATGGGTGAGGCGCGTGCGGTAATGATCGCCCTCGTGATGAACGAACACCTGGGTCTTGTGGGCGAGGCGGCGGAACGCGGTGGAGTGAATGATGCGGTCGCGGTCGCGCTGGAAGTCGTTGCGCGACGGGCTTGGCGATTCGTCGATAAGCCGGCCGCGCGTGAGCTCGGGCCTCGATGCGTAAGGCTGGGTGGCGCGTCCTTTCATCGCTGGTGCGGCTCCCCGCGGTGATCGCCGATTGACAAGCCGGCTCGCGAAACTGATATCAGACATGACTCGCGGCTCAAATCGCCGGCGCAATCGGGAACGCATCATCATGGACGCACCAGCCGTCACCCTGTCCGAGCGGGCCGCCCGGCGGATCGCGGAGATCACCGCGGCCGAGGCCAAGGCCACGATCCTGCGGATCGGCGTCATCGGCGGCGGCTGCTCGGGATTTCAGTACACGTTCGATCTCGCGACCGAGACCCACGAGGACGACACGGTGATCGAACGCGACGGGGCGACGGTGGCGATCGATCCTGAGTCGCTGCGGTTCATGGCGGGCTCGGAGATCGACTTTGTCGATGACCTGATCGGATCCGCGTTCCAGGTCAGGAATCCGAACGCGACCGCGGCCTGCGGCTGCGGGACCAGCTTTTCGATCTGACATGGCGCTCTCGGTCGCGACCTGGAATGTCAACGGCATCAGGGCGCGGCTCGACACCGTCGCCGACTGGCTCGGGCGCGCCGCGCCCGACATCGTGGCCTTGCAGGAAATCAAGATCGCCGATGAGGGTTTTCCGGCCGAGCCGTTCGAGCGGCTCGGCTACAACGTTGCGACCCACGGCCAGAAGTCGTTCAACGGCGTCGCTCTCCTCTCCCGGCTGCCGCTCGAGGACGTGAGCCGCGGCCTTCCGGGCGACGATGGCGACCACCAGGCCCGCTACATCGAGGCCGTGGTTTCGGCCGGCGCCGGCGGATCGGTCCGGGTCGCCTCGCTCTATCTGCCCAACGGCAATCCGCCGGACTCCGACAAGTACTCCTACAAGCTCGCCTGGATGGACCGGCTGAACCGGCACGCGGCGGACCTGCTCGCGCTCGAGGAGGCGTTCGTCCTCGCCGGCGACTACAACGTCATTCCGGCGGACGGCGATGTCCACGACCCCGCAGCCTGGGCGGGCGACGCGCTGTGCCTGCCCGAGACCCGGGCCCGGTTTCGCGCGCTCGCCAATCTTGGCCTGCGCGATGCCTTGCGGGCCTGCGACTGGCGCGCCGGCCAGTACACGTTCTGGGACTATCAGGCCGGCGCCTGGCAGAAGAACAACGGCATCCGGATCGATCACCTGATGGTCTCGCCACAGGCCGCAGACCGGCTGAACGCGGTCACCATCGCCCGGGCCGAGCGCGGCGGCGAGCAGCCGTCGGACCATGTGCCGGTGGTGGCCGAGTTCGATTTCCAGGGCGCTTCGCGCTGACGCCAGGCCGGTTCCGGGATTTGCCCGACTGAATTGTCGCGCCGACGGGCGCGGCTGCCCCTTCCTTTGCTTCTCACCGGCGGACGCCCGGTCTTGGAGCGGACAGGCCCGAAACTGCCCGTGTGCTACTCCGCCGGCTCGAGCGCGGCCGACTTCTGGCCGGCGCTCCAGCTATCGACCAGGGTGCGAACACGCTCGCGCTCGGCCTCGCCGAGTTCGCCCATCGCCTGCTCATAACGCTCGAGGAACAGGGCACGCGTGCGCTCGGCCCGCGCGTTGCGGCTGGCGAGCGCGATCCAGGCGACACCGCGCATCCGGTCCCCGGCGTCATCACCGCGCGCGGCCGCGCGCTTCAGAAAGTACTCGCCGAGTGCTGCCTGCGACGGCGCAAACTGCTTGCGCGCGGCAAGATGGAGCCAGCGCACGGCGCGCGGCAGGTCCGCGCTCATCCCGTCACCCTTGAGATACATGAGGCCAAGGAAATGCTGCGCCCGGGCGTGGCCGAACAGAGAGGCGGCATGCTCCAGCATCGCGCGCGCACGCGTCGGCTGGGGCGCCAGACCGACCTCGGGAACGCCGGCCCCGTAGGCGCGCGCGAGCTCGACCAGCGCCTCGAGGGTGACCGCGAGACGGGGGCCGGGAGGCGCGTCCGGATCGTGCTGGGCGGCGGCGAGCTGCAGATAGTGAAGATGGCGGCGCGGATCGGCCGGTCCGCCCGCCGCGCCGGAAAAGATGCGCGCGAGATTCCACTGCGCGGCCAGATGACCGTCCCTGGCGGCGCTTTCCCAGTGGCGGATCGCTTCGGCCATGTTGCCGTCGCGATAGGCGGCGTGACCTTCGGCGAACAGAGCCGACGCCTGATCGGCCGGGCCGGTGCCCGCGGCCTCGGCGATCGCCGACCCGTCCCGCCCGCCGGGCACGGTCTGGGCCGAGAGCACGCCGGTCAGACCGGCCCCGACCATGCCGGCCACCATGAGGGGTGCCGCGATCTGCCTAAATGTCGGCATAGGAGGACACCTCCGCCTTGGCGCCCGGATGGGTCACGGCGCCGTTGCGGGCGCTGCCGACCTGGTTCGCGTATTTCCACAACGCTCCGCTCTGATAAGCGGTCTTGCGCGGGTGCCACGCGGCGCGCCGGCGTTCGAGCTCGGCCGCGTCGATCTCGACATCGAGGGTCCCCGCCTCGGCATCGATCGCGATCATGTCGCCGTCGCGGACGAGCGCGATCGGGCCGCCGACGGCGGCCTCCGGGCCGACATGGCCGATGCAGAAGCCGCGGGTCGCGCCGGAAAACCGGCCGTCGGTCACCAGAGCGACCTTGCCGCCCATGCCCTGGCCGTAGAGCGCCGCGGTGGTCGACAGCATCTCGCGCATGCCGGGTCCGCCGACCGGGCCCTCGTAACGCAGCACCAGGACATCGCCCTCCTTGTACCCTCGCCCCTCGACCGCGGCGAACGCTTCCTCCTCGGAGTCGAAGCAGCGCGCGGGCCCGCGGAACCTCAGCTCGGCCATGCCCGCGACCTTGACGATCGCGCCCTCGGGCGCGAGCGAGCCCTTGAGCCCGACGACGCCGCCGGTCGGCGTGATCGGGTCGGATGCGGGGCGCACCACGTCCTGGTCCGGGTTCCATTTCACGCCGGCAAGGTTCTCGGCCATGGTCCGGCCGGTGACGGTCATGCACTCGCCGTGCAGATAACCTTCGTCGAGCAGGGTCTTCATCAGCAGCGGGATGCCGCCGGCCTCGAACATGTCCTTGGCGACGTAACGGCCGGCCGGCTTCAGGTCGGCGATGTAAGGCGTGCGCCTGAACACCTCGGCGACTTCGAACAGGTCGAACTCGATGCCGCATTCATGGGCGATCGCCGGCAGGTGCAGGCCCGCATTGGTCGAGCCGCCGGAAGCAGCGACCACGGTCGCGGCATTCTCCAGCGCCTTGCGGGTGACGATGTCGCGCGGGCGGATGTTGTCGGCGAGAAGCTGCATCACCGCCTCGCCGGCGGCCATGCAGAAACGGTCGCGAAGCTCGTATGGCGCCGGCGCGCCGGCCGAATAGGGCAGCGCGAGGCCGATCGCCTCGGAGACGGTCGCCATGGTGTTGGCGGTGAACTGGGCGCCGCAGGCACCGGCCGACGGGCACGCGATCTGCTCGAGCTCGTCGAGGTCGGCGTCGGACATGTCGCCCACCGAATGCCGGCCCACCGCTTCGAAAACGTCCTGAACCGTGACCGGCTGGCCCCGGAACGAGCCGGGCAGGATCGAACCGCCATAGATGAATACCGACGGCACGTTGAGCCGCACCATCGCCATCATCATGCCGGGCAGCGACTTGTCGCAGCCGGCAAGGCCGACCAGCGCGTCATAGCAGTGGCCGCGCATGGTCAGCTCGACCGAATCGGCGATCACCTCGCGGCTCACCAGCGACGATTTCATCCCCTGGTGGCCCATGGCGATGCCGTCGGTGACGGTGATGGTGCAGAATTCACGCGGCGTGCCGTTGGCCGCGGCGACGCCCGCCTTCACCGCCTGGGCCTGACGCATCAGCGCGATGTTGCACGGCGCGGCCTCGTTCCAGCACGAGGCGACACCGACGAAGGGGCTGTGAATCTGCTTCCGGCTGAGGCCCATCGCATAATAGTAGGAGCGGTGGGGCGCACGCTCCGGCCCCTCGGTCACGTGCCGGCTCGGCAGCCTGCGCTTGTCTATCAGTACTCTCGCGTCCATCTCGAACCCGACGCCAATCGGCCTCGCGCGGGCGCGCGGCCAACACCGCAGCGCCCATGGCCTGTTTCCTCGGCGCGGAACCTACTCAATCCCGATCGGGCGCAAAAGTGCAGTTCTGCAACAGGGTTCACAATCCAGCGGCCCGGAAACCCTCGCCGCGCCCCGACGGCGCAGACAGCGATGATTTGTTGCATAACGATCACAGATGACGCGTGGGTCCCGAGCCCTCACCGGCACACCGCGCCGAGGCCGCCCGCGATCGCGGCGACGATTCGCGCCCGCGTGCCCGTGTCCTCGAGCGCGCGCTCCTCGGCCCGGTTGACGATCACGCCAACCTCGAGGAGGACCGCCGGGACCCGGGCGGCCTTCAGCACCACCAGGCCGTCGTAGGAAAAGATGCCCGTTTCGGCGTCGATCAGCGGGCGGTTCTCGCCGGCGATCGCCTCGCCATGGTGGAGGCTCGGGCGAAAGCCGGCGCGGGTGAGCCGGCCGCCGATCGCACGGGCAAGGTCGAGACTCTTGCCGGGCTCGGCGGAGCGGCCGGAGACGAACAGCGAAAAGCCGGCGAACAGGTCGCTATAGTGCCGGGTCCGGCCAGAGACGGTCCACGCGCTCAGATAGTGCGGCTGGACCGAATCATGGTGGATCGAGATCAGCACTCCTTCAGCAATTGTCGCGATTTCGGCCCCGCGCGCGGCAAGGCCGATGTCGCGGCCCGAAGGATTGAGAATGGTGACGGCAAAGCCGTGATCGGTTTCGAGCGCGGCGGCGAGCTCGAAGGCGATTCTCCTGTTGAAGGCATATTCCGGCCTGCCGCGGGCGCTCACCGCGCCGGGGCGCCCCGGCGAATGGCCGATGTCGAGCGTGACCCGCGCCGGCTCGCCGCATTCGAAGGGCGCGCCCTCGGCCCCCGAAGCGCCCGGGGCCGCGTTGGCCGGCAATACCACCAGCGCCGCCGCGAGCGCGCATGCGCGGAGCCATTCAGCCACGGAAATTGCGCAGGAATTCGATCTGGCGGAGATATTGCTGCGCGAGGCAGCTTTCATCCCAGCCGCAGCGGTTGCGCAGCTCCAGCCATTTGCGCTGGAAGTCGCGAATGCGCGAGCTGAGTATCGGGGCAACGGCGCCCCGGCGCGCGCGGTAAAGCTCGGCGATCTCGCGGTCGAGCGCGGCAAGCCT
>Ga0326597_10002363_pt1 | contig 28201 bp, 28 predicted proteins | sample RVTome_12_FD_203789 | JGI IMG/M metagenome (GOLD analysis project Ga0326597, IMG submission 203789) | Soil microbial communities from uranium-contaminated site in the Upper Colorado River Basin, Wyoming, United States - RVT100D185 | ecosystem: Environmental > Terrestrial > Soil > Contaminated >... | reverse complement strand
CGCCAAGATCCCACCAGTCCAGATCCCCTGGTGGAACAACCGCACCCTCACCATCGAGATCGGCCCACCCACAACGACATAGGGGCCGATTCCCTGTACGAGAATCCAAGCTAACCGACCGTCGAAGGCCGTGGCCTTGGGACAGGCCGCCGCAACGCGGCGTCTTCGAATGCGCAAGCCCTAGCCCGGAGGGCCTCGCGGCACCCCGACATGAGTGCCGAATGAGTGCCGGGATTCCGGAGACACACTGGTTGGGCGTGGGATGTCGTAGGATGCGGGACCTGCGTTTGTGCTGGTCAGCGGCATGTTCTGGGGGTCGGCTGGTCCGGGGTGGGATGAGCTCTTCCGGACTCATAACCCGGAGGTCGCAGGTTCAATCCTGCCCCCGGTACCAACGGAAACCCCCGAGGCCACGCGTTCTCGGGGTTTCTCGCGTTTCGGGGGCAGCCCGCTCTCAAGACGGCCCAGCGGGTCACCGCGTGCCCTTTGGCTGCGCACGCCCAGCCGGGAGGCCGTCAGGCGTCGATGGGCTCGAAGCGCGCTTGGAAGAAGCGCAGTTCCTCGGGTTCGTAGGTGAACGCCAGTCCGCGGACCTCGTCGGCATGGCCCGCCACCTCGACGACCGACTCCGCGACAACGTCCATGTGCGCCTGCGTGTAGACGCGGCGCGGGATCGCCAGGCGGACAAGTTCGAGCCTGGGGTAGTGGTGGTCGCCGGAGACCGCGTCTCGCCCGGCCGACACGACGCCGCGCTCCATCCCGCGCACACCCGCATCGAGGTAGAGCGCTGCCGTCAACGCCTGGGCCGGGAACTGGTCCTGGCGCAGGTGCGGCAGGATCTCGCGGGCGTCCAGGAACACGCCGTGGCCACCCACGGGACGAACGATCGGGACGTTCGCCTTGATGAGCAGTTCGCCGAGGTACTCGACCTGCCCCACCCGGGCCGCGATGTGGTCGTCGGTGGCGACCATCTCGCGGATGCCCGCGGCGAGCGCCTGCATGTCACGCCCGGCCATGCCGCCGTAGGTGTGCAGGCCCTCGAACGCAACCAGCATGGCCCGTGCCTTGCGCGCCAGGTCCGGGTCGCGCACGGCGAGGAACCCACCGATGTTGACCAGGTTGTCCTTCTTGGACGACACCGTTGCGCCCTCGGAGTGGTCGCAGATCTCGCGCAGGATGTCAGCAACCGTGCGGTGCTCGTGACCTGCCTCACGCTGCTTGATGAACCAGGCGTTCTCCAGCGCGCGCGTGGCGTCGAGCATGACCGGGATCCCCTGGCGCCGGCACAGCTCGTGGACGGCCCTGATGTTGGCCATGGACGCCGGCTGCCCACCCGCCATGTTGACGTTGGTCTCGAAAGAGACGTACGGGATCTGGTCCGCACCGTGCTCGTCGATCACTGCCTGGAGCTTGTCCAGGTCGATGTTGCCCTTGAAGGGATGCGGACTGGCTGGGTCGTGGGCTTCGTCGATGATGACATCGACGAACCGCCCACCGGCGTGTTCCTGGTGAAAGCGCGTGGTCGTGAAGTACATGTTGCCCGGCACGATGTCACCGGGTGAGATCATGATCTGGCTGAGAATGTGCTCGGCGCCGCGGCCCTGGTGCGTCGGGATCAACTCCTCGTAGCCGTAGACGTCGTGCACGGCATCCACGAGGTCGTAGAAGCTGCGACTGCCGGCGTAGGCCTCGTCGCCCATCATCAGGGCCGCCCACTGGCGGTCCGACATCGCCGAAGTGCCCGAGTCGGTCAGCAGGTCGATGTAGACGTCGTCGGAGCGCAACAGGAAGGTGTTGTGGCCTGCATCGCGGATGGCGCGCTCACGCTCGTCGTGCGTGGTCATTCGTATCGGCTCGACCATCTTGATCTTGTACGGCTCAGCCCAGCTGCGACGCTCCACGACCTACCCCTGACACCCCGCTCCGGACGTGCCGCCGGCGCGCTGCCACGATGATCCCCGGACATCACCTCCGACGGCAGTGCCGACCGTCCCCCGCACGACTGCCAAGTGGTCCGCCCGGTCGCGTCACGGGCCGCTTGGTGACCATCAGGGGGCACGGGTCACCAACGGTCGTCTGCTCCGGGTGGATCACAGCGCTCACCAGCCCCTGTCCGTTGCCCGGCGGTTTCCTCGTGCTTGCCTACGATGCCCGGCACACCAACAGGAGCCTGGTGGACATCGACGACGACCGGGGCAGCCAACTCGCAACGTGGTGGCAGCCAACGTCCATGCACCGCGAAATGTCGTTCGCGGGCGGTGCGCTGTACACCAGCGGTGGCGTCCTCGTGCTGCTCACGCTCCTGTTGTCGTCGGCCGAGGCCAAGCACCCTGCCTGGGTCATCGGTGTCGGCATCACGGCGACCGCCGTGGGCCTGTTCTACCTGTGGGCCACCAACCGACTGCCGATGCCGCTCTGGCTCTATGCGGTGGCGACCAGCCTGGGCGCCGTCCTGGTGACCATCGCCGCTGCCGGCGGTGCCGCGGAGCAGACCGCCACGTACGGCGTGCTCTACGTGTTCGTGACGACCTACGGCTTCTACTACTACCCGCTGCCCGTCGCCGTTTGGCTCATGGTGCTGAACGGAACCGGGTTCTGGCTGGTCCTGACGCGCCAAGGTGTGATCGACCCGCTGCCCCAATGGCTGATGATCGTGGGTGCTGCGATGATCGCGGGCGGTCTGATCGGAACCCTCGGCCAGAGGGTTCGTCGCCTCTACCGACTGGAGCAGGACAACGTCGAGTCGCTCAACGAACTCGGCGAATGGAAGACGACCTTCCTCCGGGCAGCTGCCCACGATCTGCGCTCTCCCCTGGGTGCGCTGATCACCGGCCTGAAGACCCTGCGCGAACACGACGCCGAGGTCTCCGTCGATCAGCGACGCGAGATCCTGAACCGGTCGATCGACTCAGGCGAACGACTGAATCGCCTGGTCACTGACCTTCTGGACATCGAGCGGATCGAGGCTGGTGACATCACCGCACGGCTCGAGGACACCGCCCTGGACCAGCTGGTCCAGGCGACCGTGGCGCAGGTCAACCCGTGGGGTCGCCGGATTGACGTCGAGACGTCACCGGTGCTGGCCCGGGTGGAGCCAGCCAAGATCGAACGCATCGTGGAGAACCTCGTCCGCAACGCGGTGACCCACACGCCCGACGATTCGCACGTGACAGTTCGCCTGGAGGCCATGAACGGCCACGCCGTCCTGACCGTCGAGGACAACGGTCCTGGCCTTGCCCCAAGCGTGCTCACCCACCTCTTTGAGGCGTTCGCGGGAAGGGCGGCCGCCACGCCTGCGGCTGGAGAGAGCATCGGGCTTGGCCTGCACCTGGTTGCGCAGTTCGCCAAGCTCCATCACGGCACGGTCGTCGCCTCCAACGTCGCGGGCGGCGGAGCACGGTTCGTGGTTCGCCTCCCGACCGGCCAGCCGTCCGTCCCGCAGCCTGCCGGTCGTCGTCATGGCCGCAGCGAGGGAGTCGGCGCATGACGCCCCAGGATCGCACGACCGAACGCGACGCGGCCGTTCGCCAGCTCATGCAGCGCGCCGACGAGCTGGCCAAGGCCGCGACGAATCGAGCCGACCCGGCCGTTGGTCGCGCCGCAGCCATCACCAAACTCGACGAGGCAGCAGCCCTGGCTGCGGGGCTGCCAGACGGGCCCCCCAAGGACACCGTGCTGGTCGCCATCGGCCGGCGACGCGACGACCTGGCATGGATGGACGCCGACGTCGCCCGCGGCACCGATGGCGCCCCGGTCTACACCGAGCGGCCCCTCGCCGATCCGCTCCCCCAGCCGACCGCCGCAACGCTGAACGCCCCGCTGCAACGCCACGACGCCGACCAGGTGCCGGCCAACCAGCGCATCGTCACGTCGTGGCCCGTGCTCCACCTTGGCAGGGCGCCAAAGCTGGACCTGCAGACGTGGCGGTTCACCGCGTCGGGCATGGTCGAGGGACATCGCTTGCGCTGGACCTGGCAGGAGTTCAGGTCGCTGCCGACCGTGACGCTGCACAGCGACTTCCACTGCGTGACCGGATGGTCACGACTGGACAACACCTGGGAGGGCATCCGGTTCCGCGACGTTGCTGCCGCCGCTGGGATGCTGGACGGCGTGACCCACGCCATTGTCAACGGCGCCAACGCCTACTCGGCGAACATCGACCTGCCGACGCTGCTGCGCGACGACGTCCTCTTCGCGTGGTCGCACGACGGCCGGCCGCTCGAGCCCGAACACGGCGGGCCTCTGCGCCTCGTCGTCGCGTCGCGGTATGCGTGGAAGTCGGTCAAGTGGGTCGAGTCGGTGCAGTTCCTCGACCGGGACGTGCCCGGCTACTGGGAGAGGCGCGGCTACCACAACGTCGCGGACCCCTGGCTCGAGCAGCGCTACTCGTAGCCCTCCACGGGCTCAACGTGTCCTACGGTGTTCAGGACCGCCCGCGCAGGAGGCGGAGATGACGCATCAAAGGAGACCAGGAATGCCCACGACGACCAGTAGGACCGCAATGCTGCCCCTGTTCCTGGTGGGCGTGCTCGCTCTGGGCGCAACCGCCTGCGGTGGCGACGGCAACGACCAGGGCGCCACCTCCCCCACCGCCTCGGAAACCCCCCGGGCCGACGACATGTCGGACGGGATGGACGACGGGATGGACGACGACCATGGGTCGTTCGAGTTCGGTCAGCCGGCCGACGCGGCCGATGCCGACCGCACCGTCGCCATCGAGGCCAGGGACATCGCCTTCGAACCCACCTCGGTCGAAGTGGCCGTCGGTGAGATCATCACGTTCGTGGTGACCAACACCGGCGCCGCCGTGCACGAGTTCACTGTCGGCGACTCCCACATGCAGGACGAGCACGAGGAGGAGATGGCGGGCATGGACGAGGGCATGATGATGGCCGACGAGCCCAACGCAATCGCCATCGCACCCGGGGAGACCAAGGAGTTGACCTGGCACTTCACGGAGGCCGGCGAGATCCTCTACGGCTGCCACCAGCCAGGCCACTACGCCGCTGGGATGTTCGGAACGATCACCGTGGCCTGACCGAGGTCGGCACGCCGGGTCCGGTTCCGAGCGGGCCCGGGCGCGGTGGACAGTGCCTTCGCCCATGTGTCAGGCCGGCATCAATGACCGTGGTGGGCATCCGGCGCTGAAGGCGGTGTCGGGGCGGCCGCCGTGGGATCGAACGGCCGTCGAACGGCAAGGGTCGCTGCCAGGGCGGTCGTAAGTGGAACTGCCGCGATGAGGCCGATCGAGCCAACCAGGGTCTTGACCAGTTCCTCGGCAAACGCCTCGGAGTTGATGATCTCACCGGCACCGGCGCCGGAGGTGGAGAACAGGATCAGCAGCATCAGCGAGGCGCCGGCATAGGCCAGGAACAGGGTGTTGACGGTCGAGGCGATGTGATCGCGGCCGACGCGCATGGCCCGGCGCATGAGCTCGACCCCGCTCAGGGTGCGGTCGGTGTCGTGGAGGGCGTAGACCGTGGAGGCTTGGCTGACCGTCACGTCATCGAGCACTCCCAGGGCGCCGATGATGAGCCCGGCCAGCACCAGGCCGCTCAGGTCGATGCCCTCGATGAGGAATCTCACTGACTGGGCCTCCTCCGTGACAAACCCGGTAAGGCCCGTTCGCCCGATGAAGAACAGACCCATCCCCGCCGTCACGGCAAGGGCAGCCGCGGTTCCGATCACGGCGGCAGTGGTCTTGTGGTTCACGCCGTGTCCGAGGTAGAGCGTGACGATCATGACCGCCATTGCGCCCACCAGCGCCACTGCGGCCGGCGACTGCCCCGCCAGGATGGCCGGGACGACGAACTTGACGATCACGGCGAGCGAAACGACCAGGCCCAGCAGCGATCGAACGCCATGCCATCGACCCACGGCCACGACGACTCCGACGAACAGGGCGGCGAGCAGCCACAGCGAGCCCGTTCGTTCGAAGTCCGCGATCGAGTAGAAGGGCGCACCGCCAACGTCGGCGCCGTCGAAGCGGGCCAGCATGACGACGTCGCCCGGCGCCAGCGCCGGCAGGCCGGCCAGGTCCATGTCGATCTCCAGGGTCTGTCCGGCTTCGGGGCCCTCATGGACCGCAACGGTGACCAGTGCCGACTGCCCGAACTGACCGGCGAGCGGGTCCGGTTCCGACTGGTAGGGCTCGACGGCCTCGATCGTGGCCCGGTACAGCGGGTCGAGCGCTGGAATGTCCGGCAGGTCGCCCGCCGAGGGCCACAGGACGATCAGGCCGATCATCGTTGCGGCTGCCAACAGGGCGACGAACACCAGCAGTCGGCGGTGGGTTCGCTCGGCGAAATCATGGCTCATGCCGTGTCCTGAGGTGTAGCGGTCACAAGGGCGTGGAGGCGGGCGATCCTTGGATCGGTCGGTCCGAGGTAGTCGATGAGGACGCCCGCTACCGCTTCGAGGTCAAGCGTGCCAGCCGCCGCCATGGCTTCAAGGTCGACCCCGTCCTTGCCACCGTCGAGGAAGACCTTGTACACCGCCAGATCACGGCACGCGAGGAGTGGAAGCCGGATGGGTCCGTCCGAACGGTTCTGATCACGATCGCACCGCTGGCGAGCGCGGGGGCCTGCGACCTAGCGTCACCGCGTGGACATCTACCTCGGCACGCAACGACTGCTTCTGCGGCAGTTCACCGCGGACGACCTCGACGACGTGCATGCGCTGGACTCTGACCCCGAGGTGATGCGCTTCATCACCGGCGGACCGGCGACCCCGCGCGAGGTCCTGCGCGACGAGCACCTGCCCCACTGGATGGCCTTCTACGAGCGGGGCGACGACTGGGGATTCTGGGCGGCGCAGGACCGCACGACCGGCGCCTTCCTCGGTTGGTTCCACCTGCGACCCGGAACAGATGCGCGGTCGGATGAGCCGGAGCTTGGCTACCGGCTGCGCCGGGATGTCTGGGGCCTCGGCCTCGCCACCGAGGGATCCCTGGCTTTGATCGACCGGGCGTTCACGCGGTCGCAGGCAACACGGGTGTACGCGACGACGATGGCGATCAACGTGGCATCACGCCGCGTGATGGAGAAGGCCGGCATGCACTTCGTCCGGCTCTTCCGCGGCGACTGGCCGCAGGCCATCCCTGGCGATGAGCACGGCGACGTCGAATACGCCATCACCCGGGAGCAGTGGCGGGCAGACCGAAGCCCAGACACCGACCCGGGGACCGGCCCCAGTACCGTCACAGCCCAACGTGCGATCGACATCGAGGAACGACCGCGTGACCATCCATGACATCGCAATCGGCGCCCTGGACACCGACGCGGCGCCCCTGTCCGACCTTGAGGGCCAGGCGATCCTGATCGTCAACGTTGCCAGCAGGTGCGGGCTCACGCCACAGTACGAGCAGCTCGAGCGACTCCACGAGCGCTACGCCGACCGCGGCTTCAGTGTCCTGGGCGTGCCGTGCAACCAGTTCGGCGGCCAGGAGCCCGGCACCGCCGAGGAGATCCGGGACTTCTGCTCCATGACCTACGGCGTCACGTTCCCGCTGACCGAGAAGGTCGACGTCAACGGTGACGACCGCCACCCGCTGTATGAACGCCTCACCGTCGTTGCTGACAACCACGGCCACGACGGCGACATCCGATGGAACTTCGAGAAGTTCCTCATCGCCGCCGATGGCACCGTCGTCAAGCGGTTCAGCCCGAAGGTCGCGCCCGACGCGCCGGAGCTGGTCGCGGCCGTCGAGGCCGTCCTGCCCGCCTGAGCGCTGCTGCCCTCCCGGACCGGGCGGAATCCTGGCGCGTCAGTCGATCCTGGCGCCGCGCGCCTCCAGTTCCGGTCGCAGCTGTTCGAACGCGTCGCGGTAGCGATACCACGGGATCGTCACCCACAGGTGATGGACCAGGTGGTAGTTCTGGCCCAACAGGATCGCGTGGCGTACCGGCCCCGGCTGGACACGCGTGTCGAGGTAGCGCTCCCTGGAATCATGCGGCGCGTGCGGCAGGAAGTCGAACGCGTAGAACAGGAACAGGCCGGCCAGCAACGCCGGCAGCAGGTGGATCTGTGCGTACAGGTCGAAGGTGTCGGTGACCGCGACGACGACGCCTCCCCCGACCATGACCACGTCCAGCACGACCTGGGCAGCCAACTCCGCCCGGCTGCGCCACCACTTGCGCCCGTAGTACAGCCGGCGGTAGTTGAAGACCGTGAAGAACAACCACCACACGCGCAGCACCGCAGGCATGCGCGCCACCGAGTGGTCGGGGTCGTTGTCGGGATCATTGGTGTTGGCGTGATGCTTGGAGTGGCAGGTGCGAAACATCGGCAGCGTGAAGTACAGCAACAGCGCCGGCAGCCAGCCCATCGCGTCGTTGATGCGTTTGGTTGGATGCGCCGTCCGATGCACGGCATCGTGCATGACCGTGAACCCGAGGTAGATCCCAACCGCACTGACCGGCACCGTCACCCAGGCGCTGGCAGCGTCGGTCAGGGCAGCGGCGGCCCCGACGCTGAACAGGGTCAGCGATGCGACGAGCACCCAGAACGTCGGGTTGGCCAGCAACGGGCCTGCAGGCGCCCCACGCAGGTCGTCGGCCGGGCGCAGGGGAAGTCGTCGTGCCTCTGCCGCATCGATCAGAGTGCTAGGCATGCCGTCATCCGATCTCGCCACCCAAGATGTTACAAACACGCCGGAACTGTAACACACCCGACGCCAGGACGGCCATGAGAGCAGACCTCGCCAGCATTCCAGCCCGTACCGCTGCCCTGGGACAGCTCCTGCGGACCCGAGACGATGACTTCACCGGCTTCATGGACACCTACGAGGCCTTGTTCACGGACTCGCCCGAGAACACGCTTGAGGATTTCACCGACGGCGTGCCGATGCGCGGCTACGTCCACGGCAGCAGCCCAGAGTTGGCGCACTACTACCGGTTCATCCATCTCATGTGCACGCTGGGCTCGGTCGAGAAGATGTACATGCCGCCCGTCATGGACCTCGAGCAGTCGGTGAAGGAGAACCAGCGGATCTTCGAACGCGAGATGATCAAGGACCTCGACGTTGGACCCGGCGACCTCGTCCTCGACCTGGGTTGTGGCTGCGGCGCGATCGCCTCCCATGTGGCTGACGTGAGCGGCGCCACGGTCTACGGCATCAACCTCGAGGAATCCCAGATCCGCAAGGCGTGGAAGAACCCGAACCGCGCCCAGCTGAACTTCTCCGTGGGCGACTTCAACCAGCCGTTGACGTTCGGCGACGGCATGTTCACCGCCGCCTACAACGTCCAGGCGCTGACCTATGCCACCGACCTTGCCGCGACCGCGCGCGAGGTCTTCCGCGTCCTCAAGCCGGGATCCGCGTTCGTGGTCAACGATGTGGCCGCGCTCGACGCCTACGACCGCGACAACCCTGAGCACCGGACGTTGATCCAGCACACCCGCGAGTTGACCGCCTTCGGCGGTTTCTGGCACGCCAAGTACTGGGAGCAGGCCTTCCGCAGCGCCGGGTTCGAGGTCGTGTCCTCGGAGGGCCGCAGTGCGGTCGAGATGATCAGGAAGGAACGCGCCCTCTACGACCGGTTCAACGACATCGCCGGCAAGCTCGCCCGTCTGCACCTGATCCCGGCGAAGGTGGACGCGATGCTGCAGCGCATGAACACCAACTGCGACTCGTACATCCGGGCCGAGGAGCAGGGGCTGCTCACCCTCAACTGGCGCCACGTCCTGCGCAAGCCGGCCTGACCGAACGACGGTGCCAGTGCCGCTGCAGGTGCGGCAGCAGAGCTGATCAGGGGCCGAAGTGCACGTGGCTCAGCAGATGGAACCGTTCTAGTCTGCGAGCGTGCGGCGCCTCGGCCCCCAGCGTGAGCACCACGCCCGACGAGGGCCGGGCCTGCCGGACGCGGCCAACGTGCCCATCCCACCCTCAACCCAGGAGCAAGACGTGTCAGACAGCGCGGAACAGTGCCCGTTCTCAGGCGGACGAACCACCAACGAGACGCCGTCGACCCAGGACTGGTGGCCGGCGCAGCTGAACCTGCGGATCCTGCACCAGGACAATCCGCAAGCCGCCCCGATGGGCGAGGACTTCGACTACGCCAAGGCGTTCGCCAGCCTCGACCTCGAGGCATTGACGGCCGACGTCGACGCGGTCATGACCGACTCGCAGGACTGGTGGCCGGCTGACTTCGGCCACTACGGCCCGCTGTTCATCCGCATGGCGTGGCACGCCGCTGGCACCTATCGGCTCACCGACGGTCGCGGCGGTGGCGGGACGGGAGCGCAGCGCTTCGCTCCGCTCAACAGCTGGCCCGACAACGGCAACCTCGACAAGGCGCGCCGCCTGCTGTGGCCTGTCAAGCAGAAGTACGGAGCCAAGATCTCCTGGGCTGACCTGCTGATCTACGCAGGCAACCGGGCCCTGGAGACCATGGGCTTTTCCACGTTCGGCATGGGCTTCGGTCGCCAGGACATCTGGGCGCCCGAGGAGGACGTCTACTGGGGGCCTGAGGCGCAGTGGCTCGGCGACGAGCGCTACACCGGCGACCGCGAACTCGACGCGCCGCTCGGTGCCGTGCAGATGGGCCTGATCTACGTCAACCCCGAGGGCCCCAACGGCAACCCGGACCCGCTGGGGTCGGGCCGCGACGTTCGTGAGACGTTCGCCCGCATGGCCATGAACGACGAGGAGACGGTCGCGCTGACCGCTGGCGGTCACACGTTCGGCAAGGCACACGGCGCAGGCCCCGACAGCCACGTCGGCCCCGAGCCGGAAGGCGCGCCCCTGCAAGAGCAGGGCTTCGGTTGGATCAGCAGCTACGGCAGCGGCAAGGGGTCCGACTCGATCACCAGCGGCATCGAGGGTGCATGGACCCCGACCCCGACCTCGTGGGACAACAGCTACTTCGACATGCTGTTCAAGTACGACTGGGAGCTGGTTGACAGCCCCGCCGGTGCCAAGCAGTGGACGGCGAAGAACCCCGAGGAAGCCGACCTCGCGCCCGACGCGCAGGACGCCTCGCAGAAGCGCCCGCTGATGATGACCACGGCCGACATGTCGATGAAGCTCGACCCGGCCTACCTCGAGATCTCCAAGCGCTTCCACGAGAACCCTGACCAGTTCGCCGACGCGTTCGCGCGTGCATGGTTCAAGCTGACCCACCGCGACATGGGGCCGATCAACCGCTACCTCGGTCCCCTGGTCCCCGACGAGGAGCTGATCTGGCAAGACCCGGTCCCGGCCGTCGACCACCCACTGGTTGACGCCAGCGACGTCACGGCACTGAAGGCGAAGATCCTGGACGCGGGCCTGTCGACCTCCCAGCTGGTCTCCACGGCGTGGGCATCGGCGTCGACGTATCGCGACACGGACAAGCGCGGTGGCGCCAACGGCGCCCGCATCCGCCTGTCGCCGCAGGCTGAGTGGGACGTCAACGTGCGCTCGGGCGTGTCCAACGTGATCGCGGCGCTCGAGGGCGTCCAACAGGAGTTCAACGGTGCGCAGACGGGCGGCAAGCGGGTCTCGCTGGCCGATCTGATCGTGCTGGGCGGATGCGCTGCCGTCGAGGCAGCTGCGAAGGCAGCCGGCCACGACGTGACGGTCCCGTTTGCACCGGGGCGGAGCGACGCGACGCAGGACCAGACCGAGGTCGACACCTTCAGCTACCTCGAACCGAGGGCTGACGGGTTCCGCAACTACATCCAGAAGGGCGGCGACATCCCTGCCGAGCACCTGCTCCTGGACAAGGCCTTCATGCTGACCCTGTCCGCGCCAGAGATGACCGTACTGCTGGGTGGCCTGCGCGTGCTGGGCGCCAACGCCGGGGGTGAAACCCACGGCGTGCTCACCGACCAACCGGGAACGTTGACCAGAGACTTCTTCGTCAACCTGCTCGACATGGGCACTGCTTGGCAGCCGGTCGGCGAGGGCGAGGACGTGTTCGAGGGCCGCGACCGCAAGACCGGTGAGGTCAGGTGGACCGGCACTCGTGTCGACCTGGCCTTCGGGTCGAACTCGCAACTCCGCGCGATTGCCGAGGTCTACGCCAGCGCCGACGCCGACGAGAAGTTCGTGCGCGACTTCGTCGGGGCGTGGGACAAGGTCATGAACCTCGACCGCTTCGACCTCGCCTGATCCAAGCAGACAAGCCGACCAGCAGCCCGGGGGATCAACCGATCTCCCGGGCTGCCGTGTTGTCGCTTTCCCGAGAGGTTTCCCGGCTGTATGGTCCAGACGTGGACGTCTGTGCCAATCGTGGCAGCTGATTGTGGGGCACGGAGTCGGATGCCTTCATGCTGCTGATTCCTCGAGCAAGCCATGGCCCTCGCACCAACGATGCCAACCAAGGTTGCGACGTTCTGTCCGCTCTGCGTCTCACGATGCGGCGCCATGGCCACCGTCGAAGACGGCGAGTTCACCGCCCTGCAGCCCGACCCTTCGCACCCGACCGGGCAGGCGTTGTGCATCAAGGGCAAGGCGGCACCCGACATCGCCGCCCATGCCGAGCGACTCCTGCAACCGCTGCGACGAACCAACCCCAAGGGTGCGACCGACCCGGGCTGGGAACCGATCACCTGGGATGAGGCGCTCGACACGATCGCCGTCCGACTGAACGCGATCAAGGATCAGCACGGCGCCGAAGCCGTGGCATTCGGCTCCAGTTCGCCGTCCACGACGCCGATGAGCGATGCGGTTGACTGGCTCCAGCGTCTGACCCGGGCGTTCGGCAGCCCCAACCTCCTGGTCTCGATGGAGTTGTGTGGCTGGGGCCGCTACCTCGCGTCGATCTACACCTACGGAGCTTCGGTCCCCGGGGCCTACATGCCAGATCTCGAGCACGCGGGCTGCATCCTGTACTGGGGCTACAACCCGTCTGTCTCTCGGCTGGGCCACGCGACCCAGACAGCCGCCGCCCTGCGGCGTGGCGCGAAGCTGGTCGTGGTCGACCCCCGCCGTGCAGGACTGGCCACGAAAGCCGATCATTGGCTCCGGGTGCGGCCCGGGACCGATGGGGCCCTCGCCATCGCGATGACCCACGTCATGATCCAACGCGGCTGGTTCGATCGCGAATCCGTCGCGCAATGGACGACGGCGCCGTTGCTCGTACGTGGTGACACCGGCCGCCTTCTGCGGTGGAGCGAGGTGGCCCCTGCGGGTGCGGCGACCGACTTCGTGGCATGGGACACGTCGGCCGGACAACCGGTCGGGCTTGCGCCCGGCGCAGGCGACCCGGATCGACTCGCGCTGCGCGGCACGGTCGAGGTCGCGACCGTCGATGGCCCGCTCGCCTGCTCGCCGGTCTTCGAGTTGCTGGCCAGGCAGTGCGCCACGATGCCGCCGGACACGGCCGCAGGGATCACCGGCGTCCCCGCCGAAGAGATCGAGGCAGCGGCGCAAACGCTGTGGGAGTCCCGGCCGCTTGCCTACTACAGCTGGAGCGGGCTGGAACAGCAGAGCAACGTCACCCAGACCATCCGTGCCATCAACGTGCTGTACGCGCTCATCGGCAGCCTCGATCGACCGGGCGGCAACGTGCTGTTCACGGCCGTCCCCTCCAACGACATCGCAGGAATGGACCTCCTGTCGGCAGGGCAGCGGGCCAAGGCCGTTGGTGTGCAGGACCGGCCGCTCGGCCCCGCACGGTACGAGTTCATCACGGGTGAGGACGGCTGCACGGCGATGCTCGAAGGGCGCCCGTATCGCCTGAGCGGGATGCTCAACTTCGGCCAGAACATGGTCATGGCGCACGGCGACAGCGCCCGGATCCGCGACGCGCTCTGCTCGCTCGAGTTCTTCGCCCATGCTGACCTCTTCATGAACCCCACGGCCGAACTGGCCGACATCGTCCTGCCCGTGACCAGCGCCTGGGAAGCCGAGGGCTTGGCCGTCGGATTCGGCGTCAGCCAGGACGCCGCGTCCCTGATCCAGTTGCGTCGCCCGGTCGCGCCAAGGCGTGGCGAGGCCCGCTCCGACCTCGAGATCATCTTCGCCCTTGCGAAGCGCCTCGGACTGGGCGAGCACTTCTTCGACGGCGATCTCGAGGCCGGACTGCGACACGTCCTGGAGCCCACCGGCGTCACGCTGGAACAGCTTCGGGAGCAGCCCGAGGGAGTTCGGCTGCCACTGGTTACCCGGCATCGCAAGTTCGCGCGCCAGGAAGACGGCGGCGCCGCCGGGTTCAGGACACCGACCGGCAGGATCGAGTTGTACTCCGAGGCGTTCGCCGCCATCGGCCAGTCCGCACTGCCGGTCTACGAGGAGCCGTCAATCAGCCCCATTTCTCGCCCGGACCTCATCGACGAGTATCCGTTGGTCCTCACGTCCGCCAAGTCGCTGCACTTCTGCGAGACCCAGCACCGACAGATCGCGCGGCTGCGCAGCCGGGTGCCCGACCCCGAGGTCGACATCCATCCCGACGCGGCAGCCGCGCGCGGGATCGGCAAGGGCGACTGGGTGCGGTTGCAGACCCCCAACGGCGCAATCCGCGCCCGCGCGTCGTTTGACCCCAACCTCGATCCAGGCGTGGTGTGTGGGCATCACGGATGGTGGCAGGGCTGCGAGGAACTCGACCTGCCGAGCTGGCCGGTCTACGGCGACGACACCGCCAACCTCAACCTCGTGCTGCGCCAGGGACCCAGCGATCCCGTCAGCGGCAGCTCGCCGCTGCGGGCCTCGATGTGTGAGGTCGTGCTCGACCGCAACAACGCAGGACTTCCGTCTCAGTCAGAGGCGATCCCCACCAACTCGGCGAACACCACGAGGTTGTCGTCGTAGCTGCGCATCCCCTGGTCAAAGGCTCCGGCGCAGGTGATCAGCCGCAGTCCAGCGTGGTCGAGATTGCCGTACACCGCGTGGGTGGGGAACGCGTCCTTGTCGAACTGTTCGACATGCATGACACGGAACTGTGCCGTGCTGCCGTCCTGACGGGTGACCGCGATGTCATCGCCCGGCGCGAGGTCTCGCAGGTCGTAGAAGACACCGGGCTGTCCGGCCCAGTCCACGTGGCCTGCGATGATCGCGGGCCCGAGCTCGCCGGGCGTTGGTGCACCGGAGTACCACCCGGCGGGGAACCCGCTCGGCGGCACCTCCAGGCTCCCGTCGGCCCGCAGCCCCAGCTCAATCAGCTCGGTGTCGACGCCAATCGCCGGGACCTGGAGACGGACCGGGGCCGACGCAACCATCGTCACCGGGTCGTTGGTCGCGGGCTGGGTCGGGGGTGCGGACTGAGCAGGCGTCGTCACCAGCGGCACGGCAGTGCTGGTCGCCTCGCGCGGGGCCGCGCTCGCCGGCGCGCTCAAGGGTGTGGCCGTCCCGACCATGTCAGCCGATCGGCCGCCGCCCGCGACGGTCGTCACAGCCATCATCGCAGCGGCCGCCAACAGCTGGCCGCGCTGCGATCCGATGGTGACGTGCCGCCGCTCGCGCACCGTCAAGCCCTGGCACGCCGCCGAGCGATGATGCCCACCGCGCCACCAACAATCAAGAGCATGAGCACGACAGGGAACCGCAACGACGGGCCGGCCGTGGGCGCCTCGACGCCCCCGCCACCAGTGGCCACCGGCCCGACCGGAACCTCCGCGACCTGACCGGTCGTGTCAGCATCGCTCGGCGTGTCGCCTTGCGTGGTGTTGCTGGGCGTGTCGGCTTGCGTGGTTGTGCTCGGCGTGTCGCTTTGCGTGGTGGTGCCGGGTTCGGTGGTGTCGGCTTCGGTGGTGGTGTCGGCCACGGTGGTGGCGTCGGGTGCGTTGGTGGCGTCGGCCTCCGTGGTCATTCCCGGTTCGGTGGCGTCCGGCACGGCGGTGGCGTCCGGCTCCGTAGTGGCGTCCGGCACGCTGGTGGCGTCCGGCTCAGTGGTGGCATCCGGCTCGGCAGTGGCGTCTGGTTCGGCGTCCGGTTCGGTAGTGGCGTCTGGTTCGGCGTCCGGTTCGGGGGTGGTGTCCGCGGCATCCTCAGCAGGTGTCACGCACGCGTTGGTCGTGATGGTGTTGGTGTTCATGGTGACCGCGGCCACGCGTGCCAGGACGCGCCCCTCGACGGTCGCCCCGGAGCCAAGCGTCACGGACTGATCCGCCATGATGGTGCCCCGGAAGGTGGAGTTGCTGCCCAGCGTCGCCGAGCTGCCGACCTGCCAGTAGACGTTGCAGAGGTCAGCGCCGTCGATCACGACCACGCGGCTGGCTGCTGCCGTGGTGAGCGTCGATGCCATCTGGAAGATGAACACCGCATTGGGGTCGCCTTCCCCATCGAGGGTGAGCGTTCCAGTCACGCCGAACGTCCCCGCGGCCGAGTCGTAGACGCCCGCCATCAGGGTCGACCCACCGAGCTCGGTTCCGATGCGCGTCACCGGCTCCTGACCCGCAGCGTTGGCGTAGGCGGTGTCCAGATCCGCCTTCGCCTGCAGTGCCACGCCGTCGGCGACGTGCAGGGACCCGCCGTGCGTGACGTCGTCGAATCCCGTCACCGAGGTTCCGGGGTGCAACCCGACGTCACCGGTGACCGTGCTCGGTCCCGTGTTGGTGATCGTCGAGCCGGCCAGGATCGCGAAGCTGCCGGCCGTGCCGAGGGGCACGTTCGTCGCGGCCTGGGCGACGCCGAGGGGCACAAACAGGCCAGCCGAGAGCGCGGTGACGAGCACCGCAACGGAGGCAGCACCCAAACGTGACCGTCCACGATGCAGGCCATGCTGGGCGAGGTTCATTTTCCTGTCCTTCATACGACTCACGGCAGCAGCTGGTGCGCGAGGTCGGTGGCGTGCGGAGGCGAGCGGCGCTCAGCGGTGGCTGCCGCGGCGGCTGCCGTTGTAGGAGAAGGCGCTGGCCACGAACAGGAGGAGGGCGATGATCAATACCCACTTCAACCCCTCGGCCAGCAGCCCGACTCCGCCGAAGAGCAGGGCGAGCAGCAGCAGGACGATGACGATGCCCATGGTGGTTCCTTGGTTCTGGTACGCGGTTGTTCCGGGGGATCAGATGTCCTCCGCAGCCTGCGAGAGTCGTGGGCTCGATCGCAATGGTGGCCCGGCCGCGTGACCACGGCGTGACGGTCGCGCGACGCCGACCGTCACCCGCCGTTGCTGCCAGCGGTGCCGACCCCTCGGCCGGTCTCCAGGAACGTCCGCACGGTGGCCAGGACCAGGTCGATGTCGGCGAGTGTCAGGCTGCCGCGGAACCCGCGCGCCAGATCGAAGGTCTGGCGGATGTCGACCCGGAGCGGCTTGCTGGAGCCATCCTCGGTCCACACGCGCAGCAACATGAGGCCTGTCTGCACTTGTGTCATGCTGCCAGCCTGTCCGGTGCCTGTGACGCCAGCGTTACCCGGCCCCGTCAAGCAGAGCCTGCAACCGGGGCGTGGGCTCGAGCCTGAGCTCGCGCTTGAGCAGCTCCCGGTAGCGGGTGAACTCCTGGATCGCGTCCGAGACGTTGCCTTCGGCCATGTGGACGCGCATCAGGGCCGCACGGGGGCTCTCGCGCAGCGGGTCGGCGTCGATCGCCGCCTGGGCGGCGGCGGACGCCTGCCCGAACCAGCCCCCACCCCGCAGGTTGTCAGCCAGCGTCTCCAGCCCGTGCAGGCGCTGGAGGCGCCACGATTCGGCCTCCACGATCACCCAGTCCTCGTACCAGTCGGGCAGGATGTCAAAGGAGAGCGCAACGATCTCCGCCGCAGACGAGCTGGTGACCGTCAACGACTCGTGGGGGCCTGCCAGACGACGCGCCAGAGCTTCGGACTCCCACAGGTCAACCGTGATCCGGTCGGCGATCCCCAGCTGCGAGGCGGTGACGGCCAGGGCCGACCGCGCACCGTCGTCGAGGCGCGCCAACGTGGAGCGCAGGCTGGAGCCGGCGTGCTCCTGGCTGACATCGGGCCACAGGGCACCCGCGGCGAGGGTGCGCCGCACCGGGCGCTTGCGCAACGCGAGGAAGGCCAGCAGCCGCTGCGGACCTTCCGCGAGGGCGATGTCGACGCGGCCGTCCGACAGGCCAAAGCCCCCAAGCAACGAGATCCGCGGGCCGGCTGACTTGCCGAGCCCCGCCGCCTCGCCTGCGCGTTCGTCCCTCCCGTCCAATGCAACCCCTGGCCCTTGTCCTCGTTCTTGCCGTTCACGCCGTCCTTACCAGTGAAAGCCTTGCCGCCGACGTCAGCGTCCTCCGCGCGTCAAGGCGGTGTAGGCGAAGAGCAACAGGATCGCTCCAATGACCGCTCCGATGAAGCCGCTCGAGGAGGCCAGATCGAACACGTCCACAAGGAGCCAACGTCCGACCCAGGCCCCCGCGATGCCGAGCACCGTGGTCATGATGAACCCGCTGGGCCCTCTGCCCGGGACAAAGAACTTCGCAATCACGCCGACGACGAACCCGACGAGGATTGTCCAGATGAGTTCCATGTTCGCTCCTTCCGTGAGGCGCCCATGGACCGCGACGGGATCTTGCGACCATGCGTCGGGTTCCGGAGACACCACCGTCCGCCATTGCCCATTGTAAACGGCGCCACCCCAACCAGTCAGGCAAACTGCGGGCCGCAACGACACGGGACGGGGCGGCGGGGCGGCGGGGCGACATGCGCGAGGCGGGTTGGCGGGGCGTCCGGCGCACCTACCTGGTGCTGACGTTGTTGTCGACATTCGCCGCATCGTTCATCTGGGGCGTCAACACGCTGTTCCTGCTCGACGCAGGGCTCAGCAACGCCCAGGCGTTCGGGGCCAACGCCTTCTTCACGGCTGGGATGGTGATATTCGAGATACCCACGGGTGTGGTCGCGGACAGCCGCGGCCGGCGGCTGTCCTACCTGTTGGGCGCTGCGACCCTGCTGGTCTCCACCGTCGCATACGTCGTGCTGTGGCAGGTCCACGCGCCGTTCTGGGGGTGGGCCCTGGCGTCAATCATGCTCGGGCTTGGCTTCACGTTCTTCTCAGGCGCGGTGGAGGCGTGGCTGGTCGACGCCCTCCAGGCGACGGGGTACGAGGGCGACCTCGAGAGCGTTCTTGCCCGGGGCCAGTCGGTGTCGGGCATCGCCATGCTGGTCGGGTCGGTCGCCGGCGGCGTGCTTGCCCAGGTGTCCAACCTGGGCGTGCCCTACCTGGTGCGGTCGGTGTTCCTGCTGGTGACCCTGGTCGTGGCAGCGCGGTCGATGCACGACATCGGGTTCGAGCCGGACCGCGACCGTCGCGCATTGGACCAGGTCCGAGAGGTGCTCCGGGCGTCCATCGAGTCCGGGTGGCACAACCCCCCCGTGCGTTGGTTCATGCTGGAGGCGCCCTTCTCCGCTGGCGTCGGGCTGTTCGCGTTCTACGCCATGCAGCCCTGGCTGCTCGAGCTGTACGGGGACCCGAGCGCGTACGGCGTGGCGGGCCTCGCGGCGGCGATCGTCGCCGGTGCCCAGATCGTCGGCGGTCTCATCGTGCCCTGGACCAGGCGCCTGTTCCGACGCCGCACCGACGCAGTCGCAGTCGGCGCCGCGATGTCCGCGCTCGTCCTGCTGGGGATCGGCCTGACCGACTCGTTCCCGCTTGCCGTGGGGCTCCTGGTCGTGTGGGGGATCGCCTACAGCGTCACGCGCCCCATGCGCGCCGCGTTCATCAACGGCGAGATCCCCTCGGCCCAGCGCGCCACGGTTCTGTCCGCCCATGCGCTCATGGGCTCAGCCGGCGGCGTGGTCACCCAACCCGCCCTCGGGCGCGTCGCCGACCTGCAGGGCTACTCGCTGGCCTACGCCTTCTCTGCGGCCATCCAGCTGGGCGCGATCCCGTTCATCCTGCTCGCTCGCCGGACCGCTGCGGCCAGCGACCCAATCGAGCCTGCCGCCAGCGTCGGCCCCGACCCCTCCGGACTCAGCCGGCGTTGAGGTCAGCGGCCTGGCGGACGATGGCCATGAAGGCGTCCGCGTCGATCTCATCGCCCTCGAAGAGGTCAATGGCACGCCGGGCGTTGCCGTCGAGACTGGAGTTGAACACCCCGGCCGGGTCGTCGAGCGACGCGCCCTTGGCGAAGGTGAACTTGACCTTGTCCTTGTAGGTCTCCCCCGTGCAGATCAGTCCGTCCCGATACCAGGTTGGCACACCCAGCGGGTTGGTCGGCTTGTGCCACTTCACATCCTCGACGACGTCAGGTTCGGCCTGCCTGATCAGGCCCCGGACCTTGGCGAGCATCTGCCCCCGCCAGTCCCCCAGTTCCTCGATGCGCTGATCGATCTGCTGTGCAGCACTCGGGAACGACGACTCGTCGACCATGCTCGGCTCCTCGCGGGACAGGCGTGGGCATCACATCTAGCACCCGACGGGCTCCGGCACCCTGCCCACCGCCCAACCAACTCCCGGTCAGGCGGCACAACCCGAACGAGACGGGCAGAATGCGGCACCGAACGACAGGGTGAACTCGATGAGCACTACTCGCAACGCCACCACGGTCTGGCACGGCTCGCTGATGGAAGGCGCCGGTCGCGTGGAACTGGAGTCCTCCGGCCTTGGAGGATTCGACGTCACCTGGGCGTCGCGCGCCAACGAACCAGAGGGCCGCACCAGCCCGGAGGAGTTGATCGCCGCGGCGCACTCATCGTGCTTCTCGATGGCGCTGTCCAGTGCCCTCGCCAAGGCCGGCACACCCGCCGACACGCTCACGACGCACGCCGAGGTCACGTTCAAGCCCGGGACCGGGATCACCGGCAGCCACCTGACCGTGGAGGGGTCCGTCCCCGGGATGACGGTCGAAGCCTTCGTGGAAGCGGCGGAGGCAGCGAAGCTCGGTTGCCCAGTGAGTCAGGCCATGACCGGCACCACCATCACCCTCACCGCCTCGCTGGTCTGAGCCAGAAGCAAGGACCAAGGCACCGGCCGGGTGACAAACTGGGCGGGCGTGGCGTCAAGCCGTCAACCCCTCAAGCCGTGAAGCCGAAGGCGGACCGGTAGTCCGCGAAGGCGCCGCGCACGTCGTCCAGGTCGAGGCCGAAGTCGGCCAGGTCGTAGACGTGGCGGCCGTAGCGGTGCTGGCCCGAGGCGGCGCGCCGCCCCTCGACCGCCGCTGCGGCAGCCGCCGTCGGGACCAGTCCGGCCCGTTCGCCGATCCGGGCAACCGTGCCGACCGGATCGCCCAGCAGGTCGTCGTAGTGGACGTCGACGAAGCGCTCGTCGCCGACGCGGCGGCGCGTCGCCATGGCGTTGCCGACCATCCGCGACGTCGCGGCCAGCAACTCAGCGCCGACCTCGTGCGGATCGACATCGTCGCTCATCACCCCGCGCCCGTGGGCGATCATCGAGCAGAAGCTTGCGACCGTCGTCAGAGGGTCACGGTGGGTGTGCACGATGACGGCGTCGGGGAACTCCGCGAGCAGCTCGTCGAGGAACTCGAGGTGATGCGGGGTCTTGAGCACCCACTGGGCAACATGGGGATCGACAGGGTCCGGCGCCGGTTCCTGCCACCACAACGACTGCAGCAGTTCGCGCAGCATGGCGTAGGCCGGTGCCTGGTCCTGCGTGCGCAACCAGGCGGCGAAGGACGGCACCCGGAGTGTGGATTCCGCGACGGTGGAAAGCAGCGTCTGGTCGAGCAGCAGGACGTCCTCTTCGGGGGCGTCCGACTCCACGGGGTGCACAGCGAAGAAGTCAGGAGCGAGGTAGCGCAGCGCCTTCTCGCTGATCCGCGCCTGGCGGCGGCGGGTGTCGCGGCCCTGCGGCGGCGTCGGGGCGAGCGCCTCCCACGAACGCAGTCCGCGGATGCGCGGGTCCGCCTCCAGCAGCCGATGCAGGAACGTCGTACCCGTCCGCTGCAGCCCGGTGACCACGATCGGACGCACGACCTGGACCTGGCTGATCTCGGGCTGGTCTGCCAGCAGGGCCTGGTGGCGCAGGCGCGAGCGCAACAGCCCGGCCAGACGCGTCCTGGTTGCCAGGGTGCCGAACGTGCTGAGCCGTGCCTCGTTGGCGATCGCCTCTGTCAGGACCGTCAGTCGATCCTCGATGATCGGGCGTTCGGCGTCCTGGCGCCCCTCGGCGCGGGCCGCCGCGTCCAACAACGCATCAGCCCGCAACGGTGCGACAACGCGCGGCAAGACCCCAGCGAGCAGCGCCGAACCGACGCGCAGGCCCAGCGGACGACGCGGATTGGCGTAGTCGCGCGACGTCTCCCGGTCAGCCACGCGACCTCGCCCCAGGACCCCCAGGGCAGTCATGCCGCGTGGCCCAGCTCGGCGCGCACGTCCGTCAGCCTCATGACGCGCGTCGACGGCTCCGGGGGGTCGTCCACCTCGGCACGCACCCAGCGGAAGCACATCGTCCCGAACGTGTGGCCGACCGTGCGGATCCAGTTCGGATGCCCCGGATCGTCATGCGCCACGACGATCCGGATGCTCCCGTCGGCCTCGGTGGCAGCGATCGCGGAGTTCGTGTGGATGCGGTGGTAGCGGTAGTCCAGCGATTCCATCCAGTGGTTGTTCAGCTGGAAGTTCCAGTGGTCACACGCGGGTGGCATGACCTCGATCACCAGGCACTCATCCGGGGCGAGGCGCCAGGCGGAATGGTGGTAGGTGATCTCGGGTACGCCACCCATGCTGTCACTGAGCTCCTGGTCGAACCGAGGGAGCTGGTTGACGTGGTCCTGGAACCCCTCAGCCCAGCCGGCAAAGATCGCAGAGGCGCCAGGGACGAGCAGGCCGGCCTGCAGCAGTCCGGCGGCGAGTTGGTCGGCGTCCAGCGGTCCCGGTGCCGCCGGCATCGGCGCACCGTCGGGACCCAGCCGTTCCAGGTGGATCTCTGCCAGGTCCTCGCGATCGTGGTCCAACCGGGACTGCCGCACGATGAGCGTCCCGGTCTCCGGCCGCATCGGCAGCCAGTCCTGTCGCGTGCCATCCGGGCGAACAGTCGGCTCGGTGGCGCTCATGATGACCTCGAAGGCCCCGTCGGGTCCGACCGTCATGTCAACAGCGTCGAGCCGGCCCGTCGGCGGCATGCCCCGCGACTGCCCGTACGAGCCGGTCTGGGTGGCGAACTCCAGCCACTGGACGCTGCCACGTCGACCGTGGAGGCGATAGGTCTGGCGACCGTCGACAGCGGCGTTCAGGTAGAAGTTGTCGGGGTTGTCCGCGCCCATCTTCGCCGTCTCGTGCACGACCCGCTGCAGGACGGGCGCCATCGGGTCGGCGTGCTCGACAAACGTCTCCAGCGCGGCCCGGGTCAACCGGGTGAGGTAGCGAATCCCTTCGGCCTGGGACGCAAGGTCCTTCGGTGACCCGTCGCGTTGCAGGGTCGCGCCGGCGTACTTGAGCAGGTCGCAGAACTCGCCCCAGAGGGTTCCGTCGGCCAGCTTCCGCTCGTTCTCGGTGAGTTCAGTCATGCACTGTTCCTGTCCGGTGCGTGGGCACGATGCAATCGCGCGGACCGTGAGGCGCTGCCGGGTCAGCAGCTCACGGATGCCGTGTGCGGATCCGACCGGCAAGCTCGTGGGCGCGGTCCCACAGGGCCGCTCCGGTGGCCGGGTCGAGCACGAGGTCGGCGGGCTGCTTTCGCTGGTCGAGGTGGAGATAGACGCCGGTCTGGCCGGCCACCTCGTTGCTGGCGACGAGCCAGACCGCGGGTCGGGCGGCCGCGTACGGCTCCTGGAAGAACGCCTTGAACGCCAGCCCGATCACGGGGCGCAGCCAGCCCGGCGCCTCGCGAGCGAGTGACGAGTCGACGGCCCCCGGGCAGAGGTGATGCACCTCGACACTCGGCGTGCCGTCGGCGTCGACCAGGCGGCGCGACAACTCCTGGGCCCAGGTGTGCAGCAGCAACTTCGAACGACCGTAGTGCTGGACGACCTTGCTGGTCGGGTAGTCCCCGGGGGTGGCGAAGTTGTCCAGATCGATCGGTGGCGCCGATCTGTGCGCCTCCGAACCGACCACGACGATGCGCGATCGGGCGTGATCGCCCGTGGCCCGGGCCAGGACGCCGTGGTCGAGCAGCGCGTCGACAAGCATGACATTGCCGAGGAAATTGACGTGCACCATCACGTCGATGCCGGCGGCCGTCTGCCGAGCCGACTTCGGAACCAGGCCGGCATTGCACACCAGGCGATCCAGGACGACACCCTCGTCAGCGAGACGTTTCGCGAAGGCGGTGATGCTGGCCGGGTCGGCAAGGTCCAGCGGCAGTGCCCTTACGTCATGGTTGCCAGAGGCCGCGACGACCTCCGCGACGGACTCCTCGTGACGCGACCGCTGGGCAAGGATCGTCGTCGCGCCCAACTCCGCGACACGCCGCGCAATCCCGGCCCCAAGGCCGCTGCTGGCTCCCGTGACGAGCACCACTTGCCCGTCCAACCGCGCCACATCATCGAGGGCGACCTTGTCCTTGTCCTCGGCGGTCCCCTTGAACCGATCGACGACCCCGGCGACGGTGGCCCCGAAGATCCCCTGCATCCGCGTCTCTGCCACCCTCTGCCTCCCCAAGCCGGCGCAGCTCGAGCCGGCCACCGGTCACGCTACCGATCCCCCCTCAGCCGCTCGGGGTGCCCCGAGCCGCGCCGCTGACGGCCAGTTCTGCTCGCCTGCTACCCCATCGCGCGTTCGTTGAGGGCATTGAGGCGGGCGGTCGCCTCGAGGTACTCGTCGATCCAGCGCTGGATGACCGTGGCGGTCTTCTCGACGCGATGGAACTGGCCGACGACCTGGCCAACCGGGTTGAACGCGACGTCGATGCTCTGGTCCGGGTACCGGTGGGTGGCCGACACGGCCATGCCCGACACCATGTACTGCAACGGCATGCCGAGGGGGTCGGGATTGGCCGGGTCATCCCACGCCTCGGTCCAGTCATTCTTGAGCATCCGGGCCGGCTTGCCGGTGAACGAACGCGACCGCACGGTGTCGCGGGAGGTCGCGTCGAGGTAGGCCTGCTGCTGGACCGGGGTGTTGTCGGCCTCCTCGACGACCAGCCACTGCGAACCCGTCCAGGCCCCCTGGCAGCCCATCGCCAGCGCGGCCGCGATCTGCTGACCGCTGCCGATCCCGCCGGCCGCGAGCACCGGGCGCGGTGCAACCTCGGCGACGACCTGGGGCCACAGCACGATGGAGCCGACGTCACCGGCGTGCCCGCCACCCTCGCCACCCTGGGCGATGATGATGTCCACGTCGGCGTCGGCGTGCTTGCGGGCCTGGCGCGGCGAGCCACACAGGGCCGCGACCTTCACCCCGTGTTCGTGGATGCGGTCGATCATGTCCTTGGGTGGGGTTCCCAGGGCGTTGGCGATCAGCTTCATGTTGGGGTGCTGGAGCGCGATCTCGACCTGCGGTGTTGCCGTCGCCTCCGTCCAGCCGAGCAGCTGCATCGAGTTGTCGTCGCCCTCCTTCAGGGGAACGCCGTGATCGAGCAGCAGCTTGCGGGCGAAGTCGAGGTGTTCCTGCGGGACCATGCCCTGGAGCATTTGCTTGAGCTCCTCGCCGGTCATGTTCTGGTCCATCCCTTCGTACTTGCTGGGGATCACGATGTCGACGCCATACGGGTGGTCACCGATGTGGTCGTCGATCCACTTGAGCTCGATCTCGAGCTGTTCGGGCGAGAAGCCGACGGCTCCGAGGACGCCGAGGCCGCCCGCGCGCGACACTGCGACGACGACGTCACGGCAGTGGGTGAAGGCGAAGATCGGGAACTCGATCCCGAGCTCGTCACAGATTGGCGTCCGCATGGGCGTGGTCCTTCGTTCGGGTCCTGGAAGCGGTGTTCTTGATGGAAGTGGTCCGTGTGGTGGCCGGCCTGCTGGTGGTGGTGGGCTGGGCAGCCGCAGCCACAACGCCCCGCAGGGCACCGAGGGCAACGTCGTCGATGATGGCCTCGGGGTCGACGCGACGCATCATCTCCAGCCCGAACAGCACCCCGATCAGGGCAGCGCCCGCGTCCCCGGGGTCGTCCACGTAGCGGCCGAGCGCGGTGCTGATTCCCCGCCAGGCGCCGCGATAACGACGGGCGAGGTGGTCGCGGGCGTCGGGGTTGCGGGCTGCGTGTGACCACAGCTCATGCTCGAGGGCGATCCAGCGCCCGCCGACCACGGACGACGAGACGTTGCGCCACAGGACGCCAAGCCACTCCTCGAGCGTCGAGGACGCCGACATCGCCGACAACTCCGCGCCGATCACGTGAGCGACGTCGTCTACCCAGCCGTCGAGCAGGGCGAACAGCAGCCCATCCTTGCTCCCAAAGTGGTCGTAGATCGCTCCCGAGGTCCGGTCTGCCTGTTCGGCGATCGCATCCAGTGTGGCGCCGTCGATCCCGCGCTCCGCGAACAGGTCGGCCGCCGCGTCCAGCAGCCGGCCGCGGGTGTCTGCTCGTCGTCGTGCGTGGGAGGCCATGAGGCCAAAACATAGCCACCACTATGTACATAGCAAACACTATGTCGGTCGTCGCACCGGCACCGGCCTCGCCCTGGATCCTGCAGCTGCCGGCCCGGCGTGCGTGACGGACCGGGCTGGCTGGTCAGCGCCGGCGCGTCGTCCAACCCAGCCCGAACGCCACCGTGACGAGCCCGCCACCGATGACCGCCCAGGTGGGATCGGAACTCATGAACGACCCGCCGATCACGCCGATCCCCTGGAACAACCAGAGCAGGCCAACCAGGCCCAGCACGACGGCTGCGGTTCGCCGCCCCGAGGCATGCGCCCGCTCATGGTCTGGACGGTCCTCCCTCACGCCACGACTCCAACGCCGGTCCAACGCCGCGCCCAGCTCGTGCGGGGTGTCATGCCTCGCCGATGTCGACCATGAGGTCGTCGGAGAGGTCCTCGAGTGCCGCGGTCAAGTCCTGTCGCGTCACGCCGTCCGGGAGACGGACCACCGCGTCGGCGCGGAACAGTGGGCCGCCAGCCATCGCGGTCGACTCGGTCCAGGTGCGCAGGTCCACGATGCCGACCTCGAGCCGCGACAGGACGTGGGACACCTCGGCAACGATGCCAGGCCGGTCGCCCCCGACCAGCTCGAGCCGGATCGCGGTGCCCTGCTTCGACGCCTCGTCGTCGGCAGGCACCTCGCGCAACGAGACGTCCAGCAGCCCACGGTCGCGCAGGGGCCCCAAGGCGTCGCGAAAGGCCTGCGAGCGGTCCTGCGGCACGTGGACCAGGACGACGCCGGCGAACATCCCGGCCAGCTCCGTCAGATGGCTGTCCTGCCAGCTGCCACCGTGGTTGGCCACGACCGACGCGAGCGCTTCGACCAGCCCAGGGCGGTCGGTACCGAGGATCGAGAGCACGAAGGTTTCCATGCGCGGGACCGTAGACGTCGACGGGATCCGACCGCACGTCGAAGCGGTCAGTCGATGCCACCCGGCGCGGCGCCGGTCAGCGACCGACACGATCCAACAACTCGTAGGCTGCTCGACTGCCTCGATCGCGCGGGAGTCGAGATGCCGACGTTTGACCACATCGCGGTTCGTGGCGCGACGCAGAACAACCTTGCCGGGATCGACCTGGACATCCCGAAGCACAGACTGGTCGTCTTCAGCGGTGTGTCCGGGTCCGGGAAGTCCTCGCTGGTCTTTGGGACGATCGCTGCGGAGTCGCAGCGCCTGATCAACGAGACCTACAGCGCCTTCCTGCAGACGATCATGCCGGCGCTGGCGCGGCCGGACGTCGACCTGCTCCAGGGGCTGACCGCGGCGATCATCGTCGACCAGGAGCGAATGGGCGCCAACTCGCGCTCCACCGTCGGCACCGCCACCGACGCCAATGCGCTCCTTCGCGTCGTCTTCAGCCGGCTGGGCCAGCCACACATCGGCTCACCGAAGGCGTTTGCTTTCAACATCCCTTCGGTCCAGGCCAGCGGCACATTCAAGAAGGGCAACGAGAAGGCCGTCCGCAAGACGTTCACCGTCACGGGTGGCATGTGCCCGCGCTGCGAAGGCATGGGCCGCGTGTCGGACATCGACCTGACCCAGCTGTACGACCAGTCCAAGTCGCTCAACCAGGGCGCCATCACGGTTCCCGGTTACAAGGCAGGCGGATGGGCGGTGCGGGCCTTCGCCGAATCCGGCTTCGTCGACCCCGACAAGCCGATCCACGACTACTCCAGGAAAGAGCTCCACGACTTCCTCCACAAGGAGCCGACCAAGGTCAGGATCAACGGCATCAACCTGACCTACGAGGGGCTGGTCCCCCGTGTCCGCAAGTCGATGCTCTCCAAGGACCTGGAGGCCCTGCAGCCACACATCCGTGCGTTCGTCGAGCGGGCCGTCACCTCCACCACCTGCCCCGAGTGCGGCGGCACTCGGCTCAGCGAAGGGGCGCGTTCGTCGAAGA
>Ga0326597_10002362_pt1 | contig 28201 bp, 27 predicted proteins | sample RVTome_12_FD_203789 | JGI IMG/M metagenome (GOLD analysis project Ga0326597, IMG submission 203789) | Soil microbial communities from uranium-contaminated site in the Upper Colorado River Basin, Wyoming, United States - RVT100D185 | ecosystem: Environmental > Terrestrial > Soil > Contaminated >... | reverse complement strand
CCCAGCGGGAGAGGGCCAGGGTGAGGGGCGGCCATCGGCGTCTTGATCAAGCGACGATGCTGGATGGTTGGACTCCCCTCACCCCAACCCTCTCCCTGGGGGAGAGGGAGAAAACGAGGTCCGGCTCGCACGACGGCGATCTTCAGATTTCGCTGCCGATTCGGAACGAAGCGTCCCCTCTCCCAGCGGGAGAGCGCCAGGGTGAGGGGCGGCCATCGGCGTCTTGATCAAGCGATGATGCTCGATGTTTGAACCCCCTCACACCAACCCGCTCCCCCGCGGGGGAGCGGGGGAAAATCCTGCTTTGCCACAGGGAGGAGGAGATGACGGATTGGCTCCATGCGGAATCCACGGCCGTCACCAGCCATCGTCAATTGAGCCTTTTTTTCTTCTCGGCACGCTTCAACGGGCAGGCAGGGTCGTGGGGCGATGGCCGGAGTTGCGGCGCCGGCGGCCGCCTGGGCGCAGAGAGTCAGTACCGACGCTCGGTCAGAGTGCTTGCGGCGGCGTGTCCCGAGCCAGGTCGATGATCCCTTCGAGGCGTCGACAGAGATTGAACAGGATGCCGGCGGTGGCGCCCCAGATGTAGCGTTCGTCGTGGTCGAGCACGTAGAACTGGCGTCGGCTGCCCTGGTAGACGCGCGACTTACGCTGGTACCTGGCCGCATCCAGGGCCAGATCGATCGGAATCTCGAACGCATCGGCGACCTCGAACGGGTCGAGTTCGAGCACGAATCCTGGTCTGACGATGCCGACCACCGGCGTGATCCGGAACCCGGTCATGGTGTCGTAGGTGTCGAGCAGGGTGATCACCTCGATGTGCTCGCGATCGAGGCCGATCTCCTCCTCGGTTTCACGTAACGCGGTGTCGATGCAGTCGCGGTCGCCCGGTTCGACCCGTCCGCCGGGGAAACTGACCTGGCCGGCGTGGGCATCGAGGTGATCGGTGCGCTGGGTCAGCAGCACCGACATCCCTGCGGCGTGGTCGATCAGCGGCACCAGGACCGCGGACGGGCGCGGATGCAGGTGGGTGGAGACCCCCGGATTGAGATCGAAGTCGTCGATGGGGGGGAAGGGGGTGGCACCGGTGGAGAGGTCCGTGCCGTTCCCGAGGCGGTCGATGATGCTGCAGCGCAAGGTCATGATAATTCGGCGGTGCAGGGTCTATTTGCTTGAAATTCAGGAAAGTATACCTGATTGACCGGTGGCCACCAGTTCGGTTCCGGAACGACGTGGCATACTTCGCCGTGCCAGCCACCACGCCACACGCCAGGTTCGCCATGTCCCGATCGCGCCAACGTTCCAGTCCCGAGGTGAACCTCAACCTCAACGTGCGCCGGCTCGGCCAATCGGCCACGCTGGCGATCAACGAGCGCTGTGCCGCCCTGCGTCGGGAAGGGCGCGAGATCTACCGCTTCGGACTCGGCCAGTCGCCGTTTCCGGTTCCCGACTGCGTGGTCGAGGAGCTGCGCAGTCACGCCCACGAAAAGGACTATCTCGCGGTCAAGGGGCTGCGCGAGCTGCGCGACGCGGTGGCTAACTACCACCGCCTGCGCGACGGCATCGGCTGCGCTGCCGAGGACGTCATGGTCGGACCCGGCTCCAAGGAGCTGATGTTCATCCTGCAGCTGGTCTACTACGGCGAGCTGGTGATCCCGACGCCGAGCTGGGTCTCCTACGCCCCGCAGGCGCACATCATCGGCCGCACCATCCACTGGGTGCAGACCCGCTTCGAGGACAGCTGGCGGATCACCCCGGCGCAGCTCGCCGATCTGTGCGCGGCCGATCCGCAGCGACCGCGGCTGCTGATCCTCAACTACCCGGACAACCCGAGCGGCGAGAGTTACGAATCCGACGAACTGCGCGCGCTGGCCAAGGTTGCACGCCAGTACAAGGTGCTGATCCTCTCCGACGAGATCTACGGCGAACTGCACCACCGCGGTCAGCACGTCTCCATGGCGCGCTATTACCCGGAAGGGACGATCGTCAGCAGTGGACTGAGCAAGTGGTGCGGCGCCGGCGGCTGGCGCCTGGGCACGTTCACCTTCCCGCACCAGCTGCGCTGGCTGCTCGACGCCATGGCGGTGGTTGCCAGCGAGACCTACACCTCGACCAGCGCGCCGATCCAGTACGCCGCCGTGCGGGCGTTCGAGGGCGGGCTCGAGATCGAGCGCTACCTGCACCAGTCGCGCCGGATCCTGCGCGCCCTCGGCCAGGCGCTGCATCAGCGGATCGAGCGCAGCGGGGCGCGCATCGCCAGGCCGCGCGGCGCCTTCTACCTGTTCCCCGATCTCAGTCCGCTGGCCGAGCGGCTGCGGGCGCGCGGTATTCGCAGCAGCCGCGAGCTGTGCCACCGGCTGCTCGAGGAGGTCGGCGTGGCCACGTTGCCCGGCAGCGATTTCGGGCGGCCCGACGACGAGCTCACGCTGCGCATGGCCTACGTCGATTTCGACGGCGCGCGGGCGCTGGTCGCGGCCGAGGAGGTGCCGCTGGAGGCACGCCTCGAGCGCAGCTACCTGACCAGCCATTGCGACCGGGTACTGACGGGGGTGGATCTGTTCTGCGACTGGTTGGCAGCGGCCTGAGATCGACCGCGGCCCGGGCCGTCGGCGCGGGCCGGGTGAGGGCGGGGGAATGGGTGTTCTGGTTCAGGCAGGATCCTGCCGGTGGACCTCGATCAGGATGGCGAGGCGGTCGCGGATCTGGAGTTTCTCTTTTTTCAGCCGATGGAGCGTGATGTCGTCGAGCGGCAACACCCCGCTGTCGGCCTCGTCGACCTTCTGGTCGAGTTCGCGGTGCTCTTCGTAGAGCGTGCGGAATTCGTCGCTCTCGGCGAGCAGCTTGCTTACGGTCTGCTGGTCGTATTCGAACATTGCATACCCTCCCGGTGACCGTGGTGGCGGACGGTTACCCGTTCAGCTCAAACCGGGCCGCGGTCCGGCCCTGGCTAGAGTATATCGCCTGCCTCATGCGGCGCACCAACACCCGGATATTGCATCGCAGCACCCGGCCCGTCGAGGTGGCCGGCGGCTGCCGACATGGTCGGTCACCGGGACTGAACGAGTCGTTCGGAATCTTCCGTTAGCACAAACTCGCCGCCCGGATTAACCTGCGCCCAGTCCGGCCGAACGGCCTCAAATGCAAGGAGATCACACCGTGTACCAGAAAGGTTCCCCCCACATTGTCGAACTGGAGGCGGGCAAGACCGTCTACATCTGCCGCTGCGGCCAGACCGGCACGCCACCGTTCTGCAACGGCACGCACAAGACCCTGACCGGGGTAACGCCACTGGAGCACACGGTCGCGAGCGACGGCAAGGTCTACGTCTGTGGCTGCGGCCGTTCCGGCAACCTGCCGTTCTGTGACGGCAGTCACAAGCAGGCCTGAGAGCTTGGGAAGAAATCGCAGTGAGCGGACCGCGCACTAGATTTCCTCGCAAGCTCTGAACCGGCGCTCAGGCGGTTGGGGCGGTAAGCAGGCCGGCGTAGCGCGCTGGATCCTCGAGTCGCTCCACGAACCAGCCCAGCGCCAGCCCCTTGTGCTGGCCCTTCCAGGCCAGCAACTGCAGCGGCGGGCGCAGCGGATTGCTGACCCGGCGCTGCAACAGACGGCCCGCGGCAATGTCCTCAGAAACCAGGTAGGTGGGCATGAAGCCGATCCCGAGCCCGGCCAGGTGGGCGCGGTGCTTGTCGCGGATGGTCGGCACCGTCAGCACCTGCTGGCCGCCGAGCAGGGCCGAGGTGCGCGGCGGCAGCCGGCGCGAGCTGTCGGCGGCGGCGATGGCACGGTGGCCCAGCAGCTGCTCGTCGCTCAGCGGTTCCGGCGCGTCGGCCAGCGGATGTCCCGGCGGGATGACGAAGACGAACGGCATTTCGCCGAGGACGCGGGTGACGTAACCGCCGCCGGCCGGGCTCTCGCCGGTGGCGCCGACGACCAGGTCGGCGCGGTCGTCGACCAGGGCGTCCCAGCCGCCACCGAAGACCTCGGTGGAGAGCTTCAGCTGGGTACCGTGCCGCTCGCGGTAGAACGTCTCCAGCAGCGGCAGCAGGAAATCGGGCGGCAGCAGGTCGCTGACGGCGATGCGCAGTTCCGCCTCCCAGCCGGTGGCGATGCGCTTGATGGTCAGTTCGAGTTCGCCCGCGGCGCGCAACAGATGCCGCCCCTCGTCGAGCAGCTTGCGACCGGCCGGCGTCAGCTGGGCGCGATGGCCGCTGCGATCGAACAGCACCACGTCGAGGCCCTGTTCGAGCTTCTGCACGCTGTAAGTCAGCGCCGAGGGGACGCGGTGGAGTTCGTCGGCCGCGGCGGCAAAGCTTCCCTTGCGGTCGATGGCGTCGAGGACGAGCAGGGCGTCGAGGGTGATGCGCATGGATTTCGGCCACGAGGTGCGACCGGTCACGCGGTCGTTCGACCGTGGTTTATCATAGCGCCCGGGGTCGATAAAGAGTGCCGCCGATGAAACCTTCCAGGAAACGCGACGCATGAACCAGATGGTCGACGGCCGCTGGACGCCCGAGCCGTTCGCGCCGCGGGTGGTCGACGGCGCCTTCGTCCGGCCGGAGAGCGCGTTTCGAGACTGGATCACGGCCGACGGCAGTTCGGGCTTTCCGGCCGCCTCCGGGCGCTACCATCTCTACGTCTCGTGTGCCTGTCCATGGGCCCATCGCACCCTGATCGTGCGCGCGCTGAAGGGACTCGAGGCGCACGCCAGCGTCTCGGTCGTCCACCCCCACATGGGCGAGCGCGGCTGGAGTTTCGCCACCGATTTTCCGGGCTGCACCGGAGATGCCGTCGCCGGGCACGCCTACCTGTACCAGACCTACGCGGTCGCCGATCCGCACTTCAGCGGCATCATCACCGTGCCGGTGCTCTGGGATCGTGAGCGTGCGACCATCGTCAACAACGAATCCGCAGAGATCATCCGCATGTTCAACGGCGCCTTCGACGGCGTCGGCGCCAGCGGGCCCGATCTCTACCCGGAAGATCGGCGCGCGGCCATCGACCGGATCAACGACTTCGTCTACGGCAATGTCAACAACGGGGTCTACCGGACCGGGTTCGCCACCACCCAGCAGAGCTACGAGCGCGCGGTGGGCCGGCTGTTCGACGCCCTCGACACCCTGGAGCGACGCCTCGGGGAGCAGCGCTACCTGGTCGGCGACGCGCCGACCGAGGCCGACTGGCGCCTGTTCACCACCCTGGTGCGCTTCGATACCGTCTACGTGACCCATTTCAAGTGCAACCGCCGCCGGCTGGTCGACTACCCCAACCTCTGGGCCTACACCCGCGCGCTCTACCAGTGGCCTGGAATTGCCGCCACCGTCGACTTCGCCCACATCAAGCATCACTACTTCACCAGCCACCCGTCGCTGAACCCGCACGGCATCGTGCCCGTCGGTCCCGAGCTCGATTTCACCGCCCCGCACGGTCGCGGCTGACTCCCGTCGCCGCACTCCCGGCAGCCTCCGTGCCCGCCGGTTTTCGACGCTGCGGGCAATCTCATTCCGGATGTAAGGAGATGCCCCGACCGGCGGTCTACTCTTCAAGTGTGCGTGCCCGCGCGTCACTTTGGGTCGATCCACCATGTCATCACATAAATCGGAGGCCACCGCCATGTCACCACTCCGCCTGCTGTTCTGTACCTTCGCCCTCGTCTTCGTCACCGCCGCCCCGGTCCACGCCATGTCCCACGGCGGCAAGAACCCCTGTGCGGCCAAGAACCCCTGCGCCGCCAAGAATCCGTGTGCCGCCAAGGCCAGTCAGGACTTCAACCGCCCCAAGGGCACCAAGCTCTACACCGCCGGCAGCAAGCAGGAGTTGGTGGCATTGGGCGAAAAGCTCTGGAGTGACAGCTCGCTCGGCACCAGCGGCCTCTCCTGCAGCTCCTGCCACGCGAATCAGCAGAACTTCGGCCCCAGCTTCGCCAAACCCTACCCGCACGAGGTCGGCATGACCGAAGCTGCCGGCATGGCCACGGTGGATCTCGACGAAATGGTGCAGTTCTGCATCGCCAAGCCGTTAGCCGGCAAGCTGCTGCCCTGGGAGTCGAAGGAACTCGGGGCGTTGACCGCCTACACCGGCGAGGTGCAGAAGGCGTACATGAAAACGGCCGCGGCCAACAACCCCTGTGCAGCCAAGAATCCCTGCGCGGCCAAGAACCCGTGCGCGGCCAAGAACCCGTGTGCGGGCAAGCAGTGACGCGTCTCCCGCTCCGGGCATGATCGCGCGGCAGGCGACGCTGGCATCCGGGCGGCGAGGGCGGTGGTCGGTGGCCACCGCCCTCGCCGTAATGCTGCTGGTCATCGTGGTTCCGGCTGCGACGGCAGACGCGGTCGACGCCTTTATCGAACGGCACTGGTCACGTCCGCTGCCAGCGCAAGGGGAGCCACCGGCGGGCTGGACCGGGCTGGAGGCGTCGCTGGCACCGGAAGCGTGCGGCCAGTGCCATGCCGACCAGTACGCCCAGTGGCAGACCTCGTTTCACGCCCGGGCGCTGGGGCCGGGGCTGCTCGGCCAGCTGCGCGACTACGCCGCCGACGATCATGCGGGTCACCAGGAGTGCCTGCGCTGCCATGCGCCGCTCGCCGAGCAGGCCGACGCCCTGGTCGCCGAACTCGCCGGCAAGGATCCCGGTGACGCGGGACTGCATCGGCAGGGGCTGGTCTGTGCCGCCTGCCACGTGCGCCAGCATGCGCGCTACGGTCCGCCACGGCGCGATGGCAGCGTACCGCAACCCGGCGTGGCGCTGCCGCATGCCGGCTGGACCCCGAGCGACGCCTTCGGCGACGCCCGCTTCTGCGGCGCCTGCCACCAGTTCGACGACGACGGTTACGCCCTCGAGGGCAAGCTGTTGGAGAACACCCTGGCCGAGTGGCAGGCCAGCCGCTACGCCCGCGACGGGATCAGCTGCCAGCAGTGTCACATGCCGGACCGCCGCCACCTCTGGCGCGGCATCCACGATCCTGCAATGACCCGCAACGGGGTCACTGTCGAGACCCTGGCGACGACCGTCGACGGCGGCACCCTCAGCGGCGGCCTGGTGGTCCGCAACAGCGGCACCGGCCATCACTTCCCGACCTATCTGACCCCGCGGATCGTCTTCGAGGGGGTCCAGGTCGATGCCGCCGGCAGCGAGCTGCCCGACACCCGCGTCGAGTGGTGGATCGCCCGCGCGGTGACCCTCGACCTGAGCGCGGAGCTGTTCGACTCGCGCATCCCGGCCGACGGGGAGCGGGAACTGGTCTACGCCCTGCCGCGCGCCGCCGCGGCCGTGGCGCTGCAGATGACCCTGCGGGTCGAACCCGACGCCTTCTATACCGACTTCTACCGCGCCCTGCTGGCGAACGGCAGCGGCCCGGGCCGGGTCGAAATCGAACAGGCGCTGCAAGATTCGCTCGCCTCGCACTACACGCTGTTCGAGACCCGGATGGCGTTGCCGGATTGAGACCTCAGCCGAGGAGATTGCCCATGAAACCGTCATCCATCCGCGTCACGCAGATCGTCGCCATCGCCCTGCTGCTCGCCGGCGGCGTGCAGGCGGCTGCCGACCCGACCGTGATCGAGTTCAACCAGCTGCCGTGCCAGTTCCTCGAGTCGGAAGGGGGTGTCGACCACGGCTACCAGAGCCGCAGCGCGGCCGACTGCGTCGCCATCAACGAACGCTCTGGCGAGGAGCGCCTGGCCCAGGCCGAGCCGATGGTGCTGGCGCCGGGCGAGTACATCTTCCGCGTCAGCAACCGCGACGTCCCCTACGAGCTCGGCTTCTGGCTGCGCGGCGACGGCCTGATCGCGCGCGCCACCCTGCCGAGCGTCTCCGGTGGCGGCCTGACAACCGGCGCCACCCAGGACTACCGCATCACCCTGGCGCCGGGCGAGTACGTCTACTCCTGCCCGTTGAACCCGACCCCGGACTACCCGTTGGTGGTGCGCAAGTAGTTCTGGCGGATGGTCGCAACCGGCACGCCGACGCCGCGCCGGCCCGGCCAGCGCGCCGTCCTGGCGCTGGGCGGCGTGCTGGCGCTGGCCGGCGTGGTCACGCTGCAGGGGCCGAGACTGCCGCTGTTGTGGCTGGTCGGCATCGCCCTGGGGGTCACCCTCTACCACGCCGCCTTCGGTTTCACCGGCGCCTACCGCGACCTGTTCCTCGGCCGTGACAGCGTCGGCGTCCAGGCGCAGCTGGCGCTGGTGGCGCTGACCACGCTGCTGTTCGCACCGCTGTTCGCGTTCGGCGACCGGTTCGGCCTGGAACTCTACGGCGCCTGGGCCCCGGTCGGCTGGCAGGTGGCGATCGGGGCGTTCCTGTTCGGCATCGGCATGCAGCTCGGTGGCGGCTGCGGCTCGGGGACGCTGTTCGGGGTCGGCGGCGGCGACGCGCGCACGGCGGTGACCCTGCTGTTCTTCTGCGCCGGTGCCTTCTGGGCCAGCCTGCACATGGGCTTCTGGCAGTCGCTGCCGGGCAGCGATGCGGTGATTCTCGGCCACGAGCTCGGCTGGGCGGTCGCGGCCCTGCTGCAGGTCGCACTGCTGGTCGGGCTGCTGTGGATGCTGCGCCGTCGGCGCGACCCGGGCAGGCTGGGGGCCGCCAACCCGGTCGCGGGCGACTGGCGGCGGCTACTCTCCGGGCCGTGGAGTCCGTGGGCCGGGGCGCTGCTGCTGGCGCTGCTGGCGGTTGCCACCCTGCTGCTGGCCGGCCACCCGTGGACCATCACCTGGGCCTTTGCGCTGTGGGGCGCCAAGGCGGCCAGCGTCCTCGGCTGGGATCCGTCGACCAGCGCCTTCTGGAGCGCCCCGTTCCAGAGCACGGCGCTGGCCGCCAGTCTGTTCGAGGACACCACCTCGGTGATGAATCTCGGTATCGTCCTCGGCGCACTCTGCGCCGCCGCGCTGGCGGGCCGCTTCGCGCCCAGCCTGCGTATCGGCGCCCGGCCACTGGCCGCCGCGGTGCTCGGCGGCCTGCTGCTCGGTTACGGCGCGCGCATCGCCTTCGGCTGCAACATCGGCGCCTTCTTTTCCGGGGTCGCGTCGACCAGTCTGCACGGCTGGCTCTGGATCGCCTGCGCCCTGCCCGGCAACTGGCTCGGGGTGCGGTTGCGACCGCACTTCGGGCTGGTCGACTGAACCGGTCAACTGCATGAACTCGATTTCGATGCGCACCGTCCCCGTCTTGCTGACCCTGCTGCTGTCGCAGGCCGCTGTCGGCCATGCCGCCGGGCGCCGGTCCCCGCCCGGTCCATTTTCGACGTCGGGTCAGCGCGAGAGGGCCATCGACTATCCTTGAACCATGGGCACGTGAACCCGGGCCGGGAACGGGGAGACGACCGATATGGCGGGTCGCCTGCACAGGCTGGTCCTGCTGACTCTGCTGCTGTTCACGCTGCCGGCGGCCTCCGGCAGCGGTCAGGTGCGGCTGCTCGAGGTCAGCGACGCCATCGGCCCGGCGGTCGCCGATTACGTCGTTCGCGGCATCGACGCCGCCGAGGCGGCCGGCGAGCCGCTGCTGATCATCCGCATGGATACCCCCGGCGGTCTCGATGCCTCGATGCGCGACATCATCCGGCGCATCCTCGCCGCCGAGATCCCGGTGGTGACCTGGGTGGCACCGAGCGGGGCGCGGGCGGCGAGCGCCGGCACCTTCATCCTCTACGCCAGCCATGTCGCGGCCATGTCTCCGGCGACCAACCTCGGCGCCGCGACCCCGGTCTCGATCGCGCCGACCGGGCCCGGCCGGGACCGCCCGGACAGCGCACCGGAAAAGGAGCAGGAGAAGGAAAAGGACGGGACGGACGGCGGCAAGCCGGGCACGGCCATGGAGCGCAAGGCGATCAACGACGCCGCCGCCTACATCCGCGGCCTGGCCGAGCTGCGCGGGCGCAATGCCGAGTGGGCCGTCGCCGCGGTGCGCGAGGCGGCCAGCCTGAGCGCCGAGGAGGCGGTGCAGCAGAACGTCATCGACCTGGTGGTCGCCGACCTGCCGGCGCTGCTCGAGGCACTCGACGGTCGCGTCGTCACCGTCAAGGAGCGCCAGGTGACCCTGGCCACCGCCGGCCTGGAGGTGACCACCCAGGCGCCCGACTGGCGCAGCGAACTGCTGGCGATCATCACCAACCCGAATGTCGCCTACCTGCTGATGCTGCTCGGGATCTACGGCATCTTTTTCGAACTGGCCAACCCGGGGGCGATCATTCCCGGGGTGATCGGCGTCATCGCCCTGGTGCTGGCGCTGTACGCCTTCCACGTGCTGCCGGTCAATTACGCCGGTGTCGCCCTGGTGCTGATCGGCATGGCGTTCATGGTCGCAGAGATCTTCATGCCGAGCTTCGGCGCCCTCGGCATCGGCGGCCTGGTGGCGTTCATCGCCGGCTCGGTGATCCTGATCGACACCGACATCTCGGCGTTCCAGCTGTCGCTGCCGCTGGTCGCCGCGCTGGCGCTGTCGAGCGCGGCGTTCATGATGCTGGTCGCCAGCCTGGCGCTGCGCCAGCGCCGGCGGCCGGTGGTCAGCGGCCGCGAACAGATGATCGGCAGCGTCGGCGAGGCGCTGGAGTCGTTCACCGGCGACGGCGCGGTGCACGTCCATGGCGAGCATTGGCTGGCGCACAGCGACCTCCCGGTGACCCGCGGCCAGGCGGTGCGCGTGCTCACCATCGACGGTCTCAAGCTGGAGATCGAACCACTGCACAAGGAGGATTGAGATGGGTATTGGCGTCCAGATTACGGCGGTCTTCTTTTTTCTGATCCTGCTCTACGTCGTCTTTTCGATGCGCATCTTTCGCGAGTACGAACGCGGCGTGGTCTTTTTCCTTGGCCGCTTCTACCACGTCACCGGCCCGGGACTGCGCTTCGTCTGGCTCTGGCTGTTCCAGATTGAGCGGGTCGACCTGCGCACCATCGTGCTCGACGTGCCGACCCAGGACGTGATTTCGCGCGACAACGTCTCGGTCAAGGTCAACGCGGTGATCTATTTCCGCGTGCTCGACGCCGAGCGGGCGATCATCCAGGTAGAGAACTTCCACAACGCCACCAGCCAGCTGGCGCAGACCACGCTGCGCTCGGTGCTCGGTCAGCACGAGCTCGACGAAATGCTCGCTGAGCGCGAAAAACTGAACCGGGACATCCAGGAGATTCTGGACAAGCAGTCGGACGCCTGGGGCATCAAGGTCAGCAATGTCGAGATCAAGCACGTCGACCTCGACGAGAGCATGATCCGCGCCATCGCCAAGCAGGCCGAGGCGGAGCGCACGCGGCGGGCGAAGGTCATCGCCGCCGAGGGCGAATTGCAGGCGTCGGAGAAGCTGACCGAGGCGGCGCGCATCATGGGCGGCCAGTCGCAGGCGCTGATCCTGCGCTACCTGCAGACCATGCTCGACATGTCCAACGAGGGCACCCGGACGATCTTCTTCCCGTTGCCGATCGAGCTGCTCGGGGCGCTGAAGGCGATCGCCGGACAGGGGGACAAGCCGGACAAGGAGGGGTGAAGCCCGAGCCGCAAGCGGGACGGCTCTCGTAGCCTTGTAGGTCGGGCTTCAGCCCGACAGCGCCCTGGCCCGGGCGTCGGTTCGCGTCGGACTGAAGTCCGCCAAAAAGCACCGGCCCGGGGTCTTCCTGTAGGTCGGGCTTCAGCCCGACATTCGAGGCCGCGTCGGACTGAAGTCCGACCTACAAAGAACTCGCGCGTCTTGTGGCGCGACACGCACGACCTCACCGCACGACCCATCCCGTCGCTGCCAGCCGATCTTTCGACTGACGCCGGACCGCCGAGGTCAGGTCAACCCGGAAAAGATGAACACCGACAGCCCGAAGAAAACCACCAGCATGATCAGGCCGAGCGTGACCACCCACGTCGAATAGATGAACCCCGCCTCTTTCGGGATGTGCATGAATATCGGTACGCCGACATAGAGCAGGTAGACCGAAGCGGCCAGCGCCACCATACCGACCATGACGTCGATGTAGAGCACCGGGTAGAGCGCCATGAAGCCGGTCAGGAACAGCGGCGCGGAGGTGAGGATGGCCAGTTCGATGCAGTGCAGCGGGTTGGGCTTGACGTCGAAGGTCTGCGCCAGCCAGTAGATGGCGAAGCCCATGGCGTAGACCCCGACATTGAAGGCGATGTAGGCCGCGATGGCGATGTAGAAGACGACGCTCGCCGGCAGCAGGTAGGGGTCGCCGGCGCCGATGTCCCAGCCGATGTGGACGGTGGCGATGTAACCGCAGACGGTCGGGATCAGGGCGAGGAACGCGATGTGCAAGACGATGTCGATCGGATTCGCCGGGGCCCGGTCGGCATCGTCGAGACTGTCTTTGGGCTCGTACAGCAGGTGGGCGATGCGGGTGGTCAGCATGTGGGATCTCCTGGCCGGGTTCGTGAACGGTCGGGTCCGAAAGGATCGCGTTACCTGATCACCACCCGCCAGGCGTGCTTGCCTCCAGACGGCGTGTGACCCTCCGCAACCGGCAGGCTCCCGCCCATCGGTGCGGTGTTCCGCGTACCCTATTCCTAGGCAATGCCGACCCGGCCGTCAACCGGTTTCCCCAGCCTAAATCATTATTTTTACTATGGATAATGACCCAGAGCCGGGTCGTGTGCCGACCGCCGCCGGCTGCGGGCAGGAGTGAGTGACGGCGGGGCGACGCCCGGGGGCCAGGACGTGGCGGCTCTCGCTAGCCGCCCGGCTGCCGGCGCCTGCCGGTCTCCTGGGTCAGCGCCAGCAGCACCAGGCTCAGCAGCAGCCAGCCGAGCATCAGCGAAAAACCGTAGCGGTACGCCTCGGCGCCGTAGACCTGCACCCCGGCCACCAGCCTGCCGTCCCAGCGCCAGTCGAGCACCAGTCCGACCGCCGGCTGCAGCAGCATCGGTCCGATCATGACGCCCATGTTGGCGATGCCCGACGCGGTGCCGGCGAGGCGCCCAGGGACCGACTCCTTGGCGAAGGCGAAGCCGATGATCATGCAGCCGGTGGCGAAGCCGATGCCGGCGAGCAGGGCGCCCAGCACCGGCAGCGGCAGGGCGGGGACGAAGATCAGCACCGCCCAGCCGGCGGTGGCGACCAGCATGCCGCCGAGGTAGAGCGGTTTGCGCCGGCCGAGGCGGTCGGAGACGGCGCCGAAGATCGGTCCGCCGAACGCCCATGCCACCAGCATCAGCGAGGTCAGGGCCGCGGCGCGCGTGGTCGTCAGGCCGTAGTGGGTGGTCAGGAAGGGCACGCCCCAGAGGCCGGCGAAGGTCAGCACGCTGCCGACCAGGCCACCCGGGATCAGGAACAGCAGGCGGATGTTGCGGTAGCCGACCACCCGCTTCAGGCCGGTCCAGATACCGTCCGGCGCCTGGGTGTCGTCCGGGTGCTCGGCGGCGTGGCTGGCGTAGCCGCGCTCCACCGGGTCGTCGCGCACCAGCCACCAGATCGCCACGGCCAGCGCCGCGGTGACCAGCCCCGAGACGGCCATGACCGGGCGCCAGCCGAAGGCGTCGACCAGCAGCCGCAGGGGCACGCCGGCCACCACCGCGCCGACGATACCGGCAAACAGCGCCATCCCCGAGGCGAGTGAGAAGTGGCGGTCGGGCAGCCAGTGGCTGGCCAGCTTGAGCATGCCGACGAAGGCGACCGCGACCGAGGCGCCGACCAGCAGGCGACCGGCGCCGGTCCAGGCGTAGGTCGGACCGAGGGCGAACAGCAGCGTGCCGAACGCGGCTACGGCGGCGCCCGCGGTCAGCAGGCGGCGCGGACCCCAGTGGTCGGCGAGGATGCCGGTCGGCACCTGCATGGCGACGTAGCTGTAGAAGTAGAGCGCGGAGAGCTGGCCGAGGGCGGCCGCGTTGAGGGCGAACTCGGCCATCAACTCGCCGGTGATCACCGCCGGCGCGACGCGCTGGTAGAACCCGATCAGGTAGAGCAGGGCGCCCAGGCCCCAGACCATCCAGGCGAGATGCAGTGGCGGAAAGCGGGTGGCGGCGACGCTGTCGGGGTGGGCGGTCATGAGGCGGCGAACGTTAGCATGCGAGTACGGGCGAATGAAGGCGCAGTCGGCGGTCCAACCGACCGGCACAGTCTGCCCAGCCTATCCCCGCGGTGCTGGCGCCTATCCAGGTTGCGATATTGCCGCGTGGCGGCGGCAGCGCCTAGCTTCGGGTCTCTCCCGCGGCAGCGGCAGCGAACCGGGCCGACGGGCGGATCACCACCACGAGGACAGAGACGATGAAACACCCTTTGCGGCCGGTCAGCGGCCTGATCGGCGCCGTATTGCTGTGGACCACGGGCGGCCTCGCCGCGGCCGAGACCCCGGTCCTGATGTCGCCGCCGTGGGCCTTCCAGGCGTGCGCGGCCTGGAACGCCAGCCAGGTCCTGAGCGAGGAACTGCACGCCTCGGGCTGGGCCGGCAACCACAACGGGCGGGGACACAAGGTGCTCCAGGTCTACCGCAGCGACTGCCCGGACAGCCCGCGGGTGGAACTCCATATCGCCGACCAGGACGGGCGCGCCCACTGCGTCTACGGCGGTGCGGTGGCCACCGACCCGCTCGACCTCGACGTCGACTACGTGATGCATGCCGAGACGGCACGCTGGCAGGAGATGGGGGCCGGCGAGCACGGCCCGATGAAGGCGATGTTCTTCCAGTACCTGCTGTTCGACGGCCCCTACATGGAGGCGATGGGCAACATGGGCCCGTTCGGCGCCTTCCTCAAGCTGACCGGCGAGGTGCCGTCGACCGCGACCAGCTGCCCCTGACGCCGGCTCAGACCGTCATCAGGCGCAGGCCGGGGCAACGTCCCCGGCCTGCGCCCCGGCTCCAGTTTCGTAGGTTGGGCAAAGCGCAGCGTGCCCAACAGGCCGGGTTGGCTAATCCTCCAGCAGCCGCCGCAGCACGTAGGGCAGGATGCCGCCGTGGCGGTAGTAGGCGAGTTCGTCGGCGGTGTCGACGCGGCAGAGCAGTTCGACCGTCTCCTTGCGGCCGTCGGCCCGGGTGATCCGGCACGCCAGCCGGGCGCCCGGTTCCAGGCCGTCGAGACCGCCGATCGAGAAGCGCTCGCTGCCGTCGAGCCCGAGGGTGGTGCGGTCGACCCCGTCCGGGAACTGCAGCGGCAGCACGCCCATGCCGACCAGGTTGGAGCGGTGGATGCGCTCGTAGCTCTCGGCGATCACCGCGCGCACGCCGAGCAGGTTGGCGCCCTTGGCCGCCCAGTCGCGCGACGAGCCGGTGCCGTACTCCTTGCCGGCGATCACCACCAGTTCCACCCCTTCGTCGCGGTAGCGCATGGCGGCGTCGTAGATCGACATCGATTCGCCGCTCGGCTGGTGCACGGTGACCCCGCCGCTGGTGCCCGGAGCCATTTCGTTGCGCAGCCGCACGTTGGCGAAGGTGCCGCGCATCATCACCTCGTGGTTGCCGCGGCGTGAGCCGAAAGAGTTGAAGTCGGCCGGCGCCACGCCCTGTTCGACCAGGTAGTGACCGGCCGGTCCGTCGGGGGTGATGCTGCCGGCCGGGGAGATGTGGTCGGTGGTCACCGAGTCGCCGAGCAGGGCCAGCACCCGGGCGCCGTCGATGGCCTCGACCTTGGATATTGACCTATCTAAATCAACAAAGTATGGAGGATTCTTCACGTAAGTACTTGAATCGTTCCAGGCGTAGGTCTGGCTCTCGGTCACGGCGATCGCCTGCCACTCGGGCGGCCCGGTGAAGACGTCGGCGTAGCGCTTGCGGAAGATCGCCGGGTCGGTCGAGCGGCGGCGCGCCGCCTCGATGTCGGCCGGCGTCGGCCACAGGTCATGCAGATAGACCGGGGTGCCGTCCCCGTCGTGGCCGAGCGGGTCGTGGAGCAGGTCCAGGCGCATGCTGCCGGCCAGCGCGTAGGCGACCACCAGCGGCGGCGAAGCGAGGTAGTTGGCGCGCACCTGCGGGTGGATGCGGCCCTCGAAGTTGCGGTTGCCGGAGAGCACCGAGCAGGCGACCAGGTCGCCCTGCTGGACGGCCGCGCCGATGGCCGGATCGAGCGGGCCGGAGTTGCCGATGCAGGTGGTGCAGCCGTAGCCGACGGTCTGGAAGCCCAGCGCATCGAGATCCTCTGACAGCCCGGTGGCGTCGAGGTAGTCGGTGACCACCTGGGAGCCGGGGGCGAGCGAGGTCTTGACCCACGGCTTGACCGTCAGGCCGCGGCGGCGGGCGTTGCGCGCCAGCAGGCCGGCGGCGACCATCACCGACGGGTTGGAGGTGTTGGTGCAGCTGGTGATTGCGGCGATGACCACGTCGCCGTGGCCGAGGTCGTGGTCGCGGTCTGCGACAGCGATGCGGCGGTTGCGGCTGGTCGGTTGACGGACGCCGGGCACGTTGCCGCCTTCGTCGACCATGTCGGCGGCCGCCTCGACGCCGTGGTCGCCGAGGGTCTGGGCCAGGTGGCGCTCGAACTCCTCGGCCGCGGCGGTCAGCAAAATCCGGTCCTGCGGCCGTTTCGGCCCGGCCAGGCTCGGCACGACGGTGCCGATGTCGAGTTCCAGCAGGTCGCTGTAGTGGGCCTCCGGCACGTCCGGGTCGTGCCACAGACCCTGGGCCCTGGCGTAGGCCTCGACCAGCGCGATCCGCGCCGGGTCGCGGCCGCTGTAGGCGAGGTAGTCGAGGGTCTCACCGTCGACCGGGAAAAAGCCGCAGGTGGCGCCGTACTCGGGTGCCATGTTGGCAATGGTCGCCCGGTCGGGCAGGCTCAGGTGGCCGAGCCCGGGGCCGAAGAACTCGACGAACTTGCCGACCACGCCGTGGGCGCGCAGCTGCTGGGTCACGGTCAGCACCAGGTCGGTGGCGGTGGCGCCGGGCGCCAGCTCGCCGGCGAGCCGGAAGCCGACCACCTCGGGCAGGCGCATCGACACCGGCTGGCCGAGCATCGCCGCCTCGGCCTCGATGCCGCCGACCCCCCAGCCGAGCACCGCCAGGCCGTTGATCATGGTGGTGTGGCTGTCGGTACCGACCAGGGTGTCGGGGTAGGCGAGCGGCCGGTCACCTTCATCGGCGGTCCAGACGGTCTGCGCCAGGTATTCGAGATTGACCTGGTGGCAGATGCCGGTGCCGGGCGGCACCACGCGGAAGTTGGCGAACGCCTGCTGGCCCCAGCGCAGGAAGGCGTAGCGCTCGTCGTTGCGCTGCATCTCCAGCACCACGTTGTCGCGGAACGCCGCGGCGGTGCCGTAGTGGTCGACCATCACCGAGTGGTCGATCACCAGGTCGACCGGCGCCAGCGGGTTGATCCGCTCCGGGTCGCCGCCGAGGGCGACCATGGCGTCGCGCATGGCGGCCAGGTCGACCACCGCCGGCACGCCGGTGAAATCCTGCATCAGCACGCGCGCCGGGCGGTAGGCGATCTCGTGGTCGGAGCGGCGCGCGGCCAGCCAGCCGGCGACCGCCGCGAGGTCGGCGCCGGTGACGCTGTGGCCATCCTCGTGGCGCAGCAGGTTTTCGAGCAGGATCTTGAGCGTGACCGGCAACCGGGCCAGGTCGCCGAGTTCGGCGGCGGCGGCGTCGAGGCTGTAGTAGTCGTAGCTGCGGTCGCCGACGGTCAGGGTCCGCCGGGTCTTGAGGCTGTCGAGGCTGGGCATGGGGGCACTCCGTCGCGGGGTCGATGCGGGTTGTCCTTCAGTCTAGGACAGGGCCGAACGGTCGGCGTTCGCTGGCCGCCGCGGCCGGCGACGTCGGGCGTCAGCGGGGGAAGTCAGCGGGGGTCGAGGCTGCCGCCGGGCGCCGGACCACGGAACGGCTGCAGCAGCAGGCCGACCAGGCCGAGCTGGCGCGGGTCGCGGTAGGCGTCGAGGCCGATGGTCATGCCGGTGTGGCCGTCGACCGGCTGGTCGCGGTAGGTGCCGAACAGGCGGTCCCAGACGGAGAGGTTGAAGCCGAAGTTGCTGTTGGTCTCGACCGGGTGCACCGAGTGGTGGACGCGGTGCATGTCCGGGGTGACGACCACCCGGCGCAGGCGCCGGTCCCACTCCCACGGCAGGTAGACGTTGCCGTGGTTGAACATGGCCATGCCGTTGAGCAGCACCTCGAACAGCACCACCGCCAGGGCCGGCGCGCCGACGGCGGCGACCACGCCGACCTTGAGCGCCATCGACAGCAGGATCTCGACCGGGTGGAAGCGCAGCGCCGTGGTCAGGTCGAACGCCAGGTCGCTGTGGTGCACCCGGTGCAGGCGCCAGAAGGCCGGCACGGCGTGGAACAGCACGTGCTGCAGGTAGATGGCCAGGTCGAGCAGCAGCAGGGCGAGGGCGAAGGCGAGCCAGCCGGGCAGATCGAGGTTGTTGAGCAGGCCCCAGCCGCGGGCCTCGCCGAGCAGGGCGACCCCGACCGCGGCGGTCGGGATCAGCAGCCGCACCAGCAGGGCGTCGATCAGCAGCAGGCCGAGGTTGGCAGGCCAGCGCCGGCGCCGTTCGAGTTCGGGATCACGCCGCGGTGCGCGCGTCTCCCAGGTGGCCATGGCGGCAAAGACGGCGAGGAAGGCGAGCAGGCGCAGCCAGGCCTCGTACGCGAGCGGGCCGTCCATGCGTAGGGTTTCGGACTAGCGTCCCTTCCACTCGGGGCGCGGCTGCTTGCCGATGAAGGCGTCGATGCCGTCGCGCGCGTCCTCGGTGACCATGTTGCAGGCCATGGTCTCGCTGGCCATTTCGTAGGCGGCGGCCGTCGCCGCCTCGACCTGGCGGTAGAAGAGCTGCTTGCCCAGTGCGATCGAGACCGGGCTCTGGCCGGCGATCCTGGCCGCCAGGTCGGCCACCGCCTCGTCCAGCTCCGCGGCCGGGACGGCGCGGTTGACCAGGCCGAAGCGGGCCGCGGTCTCGGCGTCGATGAAGTCGCCGGTCAGCAGCATCTCCATGGCCAGCTTGCGCGGCACGTTGCGCGTCAGCGCGACCATCGGCGTCGAGCAGAACAGGCCGAGGTTGATCCCCGAGGTGGCGAACTTGGCCGCGTCGGCGGCGATCGCCAGGTCGCAGGTGGCGACCAGCTGGCAGCCGGCGGCGGTGGCGATGCTGTGCACCTTGGCGATCACCGGCTGCGGGATCCGGGTGATGCTCTGCATCATGCGCCCGCACTTGTCGAACAGCGCGCGCATGGTCTCCTGGCTGCTGTCGGCGCGCATCTCCTTGAGGTCGTGGCCGGTGCAGAAGGCGCGGCCGTTGGCGGCCAGCACCACGACCCGGACCGAGCGGTCGTCCGCGAGCGCATCGAACTCGGCCTGCAGGGCGTCGAGCAGGGCGTGGGAGAGGGCGTTGAACCGGTCGGGCCGGTTGAGCGTCAGCGTGGCGACGCCGTCGCGATCCTGGCGCAGCAGCAGCGGGGCGTCGGCCGTGGCGGGTTGGGCGGCGGTGGTCATGGGCAGGCTCCGGGTCGGGCAGGTGATCCCGGAAGTCTACACGCCGCGGGTCGGGCCCTGAAAGCGCGTCAGGCGGGGGCCGGCAGCAGCAGCTGGCCACGCAGCGTTTCGGCGAAGGCGCGCAGCCGGGCGACCCCGCTCTGCTCGGCCCGGCTGCACCAGTCGCGAAACTCGCGCTGGACGTTCTCGATGTCGCCGGCCGCTGCCTGGCGCCAGATTGCGACCAGGTGCAGGCGCGCCTCGTAGGCGGCCTGGAGCCGCTCGCTGCTGGCCAGCAGCTGCTCGAGCTGCCCCTTCTGCCAGGCGTCGAGACGCGAGCGCTGGCGCAGCAGCAGCCAGCGCGCCTTGCGCCGCAGCCGGCGTCCGGCGCGGTCGATGTCATCCCGCTCGTCGCGCAGGATCGGCAGCACCACGTCGCGGACGAAGCGCCGGTCAATGGTGGCCACGGTCGGCAGGGCGCCGGCCGTGCTGGCGGCGCGCGAGAAGGCGTCGTGATGCACCCGGGCCAGGCCGAGCATCTGCAGCAGGCGGATGTAGGCCCAGCCGATGTCGAATTCGAACCAGCGCGCCGACAGGCGGGCCGAGCCCGGGGCGGCGTGGTGGTTGTTGTGCAACTCCTCGCCGCCGACCAGGATCGCCCACGGCACCAGGTTGGTGGCGGCGTCGTCGGTCTCGTAGTTGCGGTAGCCCCACCAGTGGCCGAGGCCGTTGATGACGCCCGCGGCCCAGAACGGGATCCAGACCATCTGCACCGCCCAGATGGTCAGGCCGAGCGGTCCGAAGAGCAGCACGTTGGCGACCAGCATAATGCCGATGCCCCAGTTGGGGTGGACGCCGTAGACGTGGCGTTCGAGCCAGTCGTCGGGCGTGCCGCGGCCGTAGCGCGCCACCATCGCCTGGTCCTGCGCCGCGACGCGGTAGATCTCCACCCCGCGCCAGAGCAGGGCGTGAATGCCCTGGGTCTGCGGGCTGTGCGGATCCTCTTCGGTCTCGCAGCTGCTGTGGTGCTTGCGGTGGATGGCGACCCACTCGCGCGTGATCATGCCGGTGGTCAGCCAGAGCCAGAAGCGGAAGAAGTGGCTGACGACCGGGTGCAGTTCGACGGCACGGTGCGCCTGGGCACGGTGCAGGAAGAGGGTCACCCCGGCGATGGTGACGTGGGTCAGCAGCAGCGTGACGGCAACCAGCTGCCAGATGGAGAGATCGAGAAGGCCGTGGCTCAAGGGATTGTCCAACTGATGTAGGTCATTCATCTTCGGGGGCGCGGCGCCCGGGCACAATGACCATCATCAACCCCTGTTGGAACAGGGGTGTTCTGTACTGGACTGTTCGCCGGCGGTCGGGATAATCCGGGGAGCCGCCGCCGGCGCCCAGGAATCCCTGGCAAGTGTCTGAGAAATGGGGCGGACTTGCCTGCACTACGACCCACCTGTCGGGTGGCCATGCGCGGTGTTGCGCCGGCTACGCATAGAACCACTATGGGGGCGCCGACGCGCCTTGCGGCTGACCGCCCGGCGGCGCACTGAATGAAGCGTAGGTAACGACATGGTGAGTCATTCCACGATCGACCCAACGCCTGCACCGCCGCGGCCGGCCCAGCTCTGGCTGGCGGTCTTTCTGCCGTTCGCCTGCGGCTACTTCCTCTCCTACCTCTACCGCGTGGTCAATGCGGTCATCGCCCCCGACCTGGTCCGCGACGTCGGCCTGGGCGCCGCCGAACTGGGGCTGCTGACCAGCACCTACTTCCTCACCTTCGCCGCCTTCCAGCTGCCGCTGGGGATCCTGCTCGACCGCTACGGCCCGCGCCGCACCGAGGCGGCGCTGCTGCTGTTCGCCGCGGCCGGGGCGTGGATCTTCGCCAGCAGCGACTCGGTGCTCGGCCTGACCATCGGCCGCGGCCTGATCGGTTTCGGCGTCTCGGCCTGCCTGATGGCGGCGTTCAAGGCGTTCGTGCTCTGGTTCCCGCGCCAGCGGCTGCCGCAGGTCAACGGCTTCCAGATGGCGGCCGGCGGTCTCGGCGCGCTGACGGCGACGCAACCGGTCGAGTTCGCGCTCGGCTTCACCGACTGGCGCGGGGTGTTCCTGTTGCTGGCGGCGCTGACCTTCGCCGTCGCCGTGCTGATCTTCCTGACCGTGCCCGAGCGCGAGCAGCCGCAGCACGGCGTCCACCTGGGCGACCAGGTGCGTGGCATCGGCCGGGTCTTCACCAGCCGCCTGTTCTGGCGCATCGCCCCGTGGACGGTGATGTCGCAGGCCTCGTTCCTGTCGATCCAGGGGCTCTGGTCCGGCCCCTGGCTGCGCGATGTCGGCGGCCTCGACCGCCCGGGCGTCGCCGCCGTGCTGGCGGCCGTCTCGGTGGCGATGATCAGCGGCTTCGTCGTCCTCGGCACCCTGGCCCAGCGCACCGGCCGGCCATTGCGGGTGGCCGAGGCCGGGGTGCTGGTGTTCCTCGCTGTGCAGGTGCTGCTGATCGTCGGCTGGGCCGACCTGGCCTGGCCGCTGTGGCTGCTGTTCGGTTTTTTCGGCACCGTCGGCATCCTCCCCTATGCCGTGCTGTCGCAGCGCTTCCCGGCCGAACTGGCCGGACGGGTCAACACCGGCCTGAACCTGCTGGTCTTCGTCAGCGCCTTCGCCGGCCAGTGGGCGATGGGCGCGGTGATCGATCTGTGGCCGAGCCCGGACGGCCACTACGCCCTGGCCGGCTACCGCGCGGCCTTCGGCATGATGCTGGCGCTGCAGCTGGTCGCGACTGTCTGGTACTTCGCCGCCGGGCGCGACCACGCCGCCGGCCAGCCGCTCCAGGGGCACTGAGAACCGGTGAACCCATCGCCATCCCTGCTGCGACGCCCCCTGACCGCCCCTGGCGGTATTGCGGGGCTGGTGCGCCGTGCTCCCCCGCGCCTTGCCAGGCACGCCCAGACGGTCTGTGGCGACGGCGGGCGATACTTTCGCAGGTCCTGAGGCGTGGCCCGGCGCAGCGTCCAGCCACCGGTGCCGCGGGTGGCGACGGTCACCGGCCTCGACGGCCGCGGGCGGGCGCGGGTCACCGTCGACGGCGTCAGCCGCGCCGTCCACGGCGGTCTGCCGGGCGAGTTGGTCGTGGTCGAGCTGCGCCGCGGTCGCCGGGCCCGGCCCGAGCGCGTCTCCCGGGTGCTGGCCCCGAGTGCCGAACGGGTGGTCCCGCGCTGCCCGCATTACGTCGTCTGCGGCGGCTGCAGCCTGATGCACCAGGCGCCGGCGGCGCAGCTGGCGCTGAAGCAGCAGCGCCTGCTCGATCAGCTGGCGGCGGCCGGGGTGGCGCCCGCGCAGGCCCTGGCTCCGCTCGCCAGCCCGCCCTGGCACTACCGGCGGCGGGCGCGGCTCGGCGCCAAGCTGGTGACGGCCAAGGGCCGGGTGCTGGTCGGCTTTCGCGAGCGCGGCAGCAGCTTCGTCGCCGACATGGCGACCTGCCATGTGCTGGTCGCGCAGGTCGCGCGGCTGATCGAGCCGCTCGGCCGTCTGATCGGCGGCCTGACCCTCAGCCGGCGGCTGCCCCAGGTCGAGGTCGCGGCCGGCGACCGAGGGGCGATCCTGGTGCTGCGTACCCTCGATCCGCCGACGACCGGGGACCGCGCCGCGCTCCGCGCCTTCGCCGCCGACCACGGCGTGACCCTCTGCCTGCAGCCGGGCGACGAGGCGACCATCATTGGCCTCGACGGCGCGCCACCGCCCGACCTGACCTACGCCCTGCCCGAGTACGACCTCGAGTTCGCCTTTGGGCCGACCGATTTCGTCCAGGTCAACGGGCCGCTGAACCGCCGCCTGGTCGCCGCGGCGATGGCGCTGCTCGACCCGCAGCCGGACGCAACCGTGCTCGATCTCTTCTGTGGCCTGGGCAACTTCACCCTGCCGCTGGCCCGCCACGCCGGCCGCGTGATCGGGCTCGAGGGGAGCGCGGCCCTGGTCGCGCGGGCTGCGGCCAATGCGGCACGCAACGGCATCGGCAACGCCACCTTCGCCGTGCGCGACCTCTACCGTGGCGACCCGGGCCCGCTGGTTCCCGCCGGCACCCGCGTCGATCAGGTGCTGCTCGATCCGCCGCGCACCGGGGCCGGTCGGGCGCTGCCGGCGCTGGCCGCGCTCGGCGCCCGTCGCATCGCCTACGTCTCCTGCAACCCGGCAACGCTGGCGGGCGATGCCGCCGAGCTGGTGCGCCACCACGGCTACCGGCTGCTGGCCGCCGGGGCGGTCGACATGTTCCCGCACACCGCCCATGCCGAGGCCCTGGCGCTGTTCGGGAAGTGACCCCATCGTTGGGCTCCCGGCCGACAGGTTCACCTGTGGGCGACGGCTGGGTCGCGCGGACCGGTCAGGAGGGTGCCGTAGGCGAACGGCGGCAGCTCAGTCGCCAGCGGGCAGCACCTCGCGGAGAAAGGCGTCGAGCCCCGCGACGTAGGCCGACCCGCTGGCCAGGAAGCCGTCGTTGTGGCCGCCGCGCAGTTCCAGCCGCCGCCCCCGGTCGCCGGCGGCGGCGAGGAGCCGGGCGGCGTGGTGGTAGGGGACGATCTCGTCGCCCGGCGAGTGGGCCACCAGCACCGGGCCGCGGTAGGCGGCGACGTACTCGGCGGCCGGGTAGCGGTGGCGGGTCAGCCAGCGCGCCGGCAGCCAGGGGTAGAGGTCGCCTGCCAGGTCGGCCACCGAGCTCATGGTCGACTCCAGGATCAGGCCGGCCGGCTGCTGTTCGGCGGCGGTATGGGCCGCCACCGCGCCGCCCAGCGAGCGGCCGAACAGGACGATCTGCCGCGGGGCGAAGCCGCGCTCGGCAACCAGGTGCTGCCAGCCGGCCGCGGCGTCGAGATAGGTCCCGCGCTCGCCCGGCACCCCGCTGCTGGCGCCGTAGCCGCGGTAGTCGAGGATCAGCACCGCCAGGCCGAGGCGGTGGAAGATCGCCAGGCTGTCGAGGCGGTGGCTGATGTTGCCGGCGTTGCCATGCAGGAAGAGCAGGGCGCCGCGCGGCCGCGGGTGCGGCAGGTACCAGGCGTGCAACCGCTCGCCGTCGCCGGTGGTCAGCCAGACCTCCTGGTAATCGAGGCCGATCTGGCGCGGGTTGCCGTCCAGCGCGGTCAGCGGGAAGTAGAGCAGCCGGTCCTGGATCAGGTAGAGCCAGCCGCCAACCAGCGCCAGCGCCCCGAACAGCATGGCCAGCAGCAGCACGATCCCTTTCATACCCGTCTCCCGGCGCATACCCAAGCGGTGGTCCATTGCCTAAGATGGCAGGGCAGACCAAGGAGCGTGATGAGTTACGAAATCGAGCGCAAGTTCCTGCTGACCGGCGACGGCTGGCGGGCGCAGGCCGACCAGGGCGAGACCCTGCGCCAGGGCTACCTGGCGGGCGGGGTGCAGGGCTCGGTCCGGGTCCGCCTCAGCGGCGCGCGGGCCTGGCTCAACATCAAGGGGGCGACCGTCGGCGCCAGGCGGCGCGAGTTCGAGTACCCGATCCCGGTCGCCGACGCCGACATCATGCTCGACGAACTGTGCCCGGGTCCGCTGATCGAGAAGACCCGCTACCGGGTCCGTCACGGCGGTCACCTGTGGGAGATCGACCTCTTCGCCGGCGCCAATGCCGGCCTGCGGGTGGCGGAAATCGAGCTCGATGCCGTCGACGCGCCGTTCGACCGCCCACCCTGGGTCGGCGCCGAGGTGACCGAGGATTCGCGCTACTACAACGCCGCGCTGGTCGAGCACCCGTTCAGCCAGTGGCCCGAAAGCGAGCGGCGCCGTGCCGGCGGGACTGGGGAGTGAGCCACGTGGCGCGTTACCTGATCGACATCGCCACCCGGGTCGAGTACCTGCCGCAGCAGTCGGACCCGGCGGAGCCGCGCTACGCCTTCGCCTACACCATCACCATCCGCAATGCCGGCGAGGTGGCGGCGACGCTGCTGCGTCGGCACTGGCTGATCACCGATGCCGACGGCCACCAGGAGGTGGTCGACGGCGAGGGGGTGATCGGCCATCAGCCGACCCTGGGACCGGGCGAGGTGTTCGAGTACACCAGCGGGGCGGTGCTGCGCACCCCGGTCGGGACCATGCAGGGGCACTACTTCATGCATGCCGAGGACGACACCCAGTTCGAGGCCCCGATCCCGGTCTTCGGGTTGAAGATCCCGGGGATCGTCAACTAGTTAATGCAACTTTATCAAATAGATACCGCAATTAGTTAATCTTGCTTGGGCTTTTCCCCCGGTCCCGCCTCTCAGACGATGCCGTCGAACGGCTGCACGTCCACCAGCGTCCCGGCCTCCACGTCGCCGCTCTCCGCCGGCAGGCGGATGAAACAGTCGGCGACGCTCATCGAATGCAGGATGCCCGAACCCTGGGCACCGCTGGTCTGCACCGCGAGCTGGCCGTCGGGACCGCTGGTCAGCACCCCGCGTTGGAACTCGGTGCGACCCGGCGACTTCTTCAGCGGCGACAGGCACGGGGCGCGCAGCCAGACCTCCGGGGTGGCGCGCTCCCCGGCCAGGCGGCGCAGCGCCGGGCGCACGAACTGGTAGAAGGTGACCATCACCGACACCGGGTTGCCGGGTAGGCCGAAGAAGTAGGCGCCGCCGTCGAGGCGGCCGAAGGCGAGCGGCTTGCCCGGCTTCATGGCGATGCGCCAGAAATCGATCCCGCCCAGGCGGTCGAGGGTCTCCTTGACGAAGTCGGCCTCGCCGACCGAGACCCCGCCCGAGGTGATGACGACGTCGGCCAGCGCCGCGGCATCGCGGAACGCCTGCTCGATCGCCTCGCGGGTGTCGCGCACCACGCCGAGGTCGAGCACGTCGGCGCCGGCGCGGGTCAGCATGCCGTAAAGGGTGTAGCGGTTGCTGTCGTAGAGGCAGCCCTCGCGCAGCGGCTCGCCGATGGAGCAGAGTTCGTCTCCGGTGGAGAAGAAGGCGACCCGGATGCGGCGTCGGACCGGCACCTCGGCGATGCCGACCGAGGCGAGCAGGCCGAGATCGACCGGCTTCAGCCGCATGCCGGCGGACAGGGCGACGGCGCCGGCGCGCAGGTCCTCGCCGGCGTGGCGCACGTTCATCCCGGTCTTGCCGCCCGGGGCGATGCGGATGGTCTCGCCGCTGACCGTGGTCGCCTCCTGCATCACCACGGTGTCGCACCCGGCCGGCATCACTGCGCCGGTCATGATGCGCACGCACTCGCCTGCCGCGACCGTTCCCGGGAACGGGTGGCCGGCGAACGATTCGCCGACCAGGCGGAGGCCGTCGCTGGCGGCAAGGTCGAGGTCGGCGCCGCGCAGCGCATAGCCGTCCATGGCCGAGTTGGTGTACGGCGGCACGTCGACGCTGGCGTGGACGTCCGCGGCCAGGACCCGGCCGAGGGCGGCGCGGACCGCGACCCGCTCCTGGCCGTGGAGCGGCTCGGTCAGGTCGAGGATGCGCTGCAGCGCGGCTTCGACGGCAAGCGGTTTGACCGCGTCGGCGGGGCCGCAGCAGTCGTGGGGATCATGGTTCTGGCTCATGCGACGGCGTCCGGTTGGGTTTGGCGAGCGCCGCGCAGGCGCTCGACGATGAAGGTGGCGATCGCCTCGGGATCGTTGATGTCGAGCAGCGGCAGGTGGGTCTCCGGCAGCAGCGGCCCGTCGCAGGCGACGGCGATGATGTCGGGGTCGTCGGGGTAGAGGCGCGGGTTGTTCAGCTCGACCCGGTGCAGCTCGATCTTGGGGTAGCGCTCGTGCTTGAAGCCCTCGATCAGGATCAGGTCGACATCGATCTGGGCGAGCCGGGCGAGCATGTCGTCGAGCCGCGCCTCGTCCCGGTCCGGGGTCTCGGCCATCCAGACCCAGCGTCCGCGCGAGGCGATCATCACGTGCTCGGCCCCGGCCTGGCGCAGCCGGTGGCTGTCCTTGCCCGGGGTGTCGATGTCGAACTGGTGGTGGGCGTGCTTGATCATGGCGATGCGCAGCCCCGCCTGGCGCAGCAGCGGGATGACCCGGGTCAGCAGCGTGGTCTTGCCGGTGCCGCTGTAGGCGACAAAACCGAGGATGGGCGGGGTGCGGTTCACGGGCAGCGCTCCATGGCGATCAGTTTCCGTTCGAGCGCGGCATGCTCTTCGGGGGTGTTGACGTTGAGAAACTGCTCGGGCCGGTCCGAGAAATCGGCGGCGGCGACCCGGTGCTGATGATACCAACGGTCGATCTTGCGATCACCCGCGGCCAGGTAGGCCTCCAGGCTCGGCAGCAGCGCCCGTGGCAGCAGCGCGAACACCGGCTGCAGCCGGTCGCAGAAGGCGACGCTGAGTTCGGCGTCGGCGGTCTGGCGGGCGGCCCGCAGCCGGGCGACCAGGTCGGCGGCGATCAGTGGGCTGTCGCACGGCACGCAGACCAGGAACTCGGTGGTGCACTCGGCCAGGCCGCGCGCGATCCCCGCCAGCGGCCCCTGGTAGCCGGCGAGGGTGTCGCTGACCAGGCCGGCCCCGTGGGCCAGGGCACAGGCCCGGTAGCGGTCGAGATGGCGGTTGGCGTTGACCAGCAGGGCATCGACCTGGGGCGCCAACGCGGCCAGGGCGTGGTCGACCATCGGCCGGCCGCAGAGCTCGATCAGACCCTTGTCCTCGCCGCCCATGCGCCGCGCCTGGCCGCCGGCGAGCACCAGCCCGGTGACAGTGCCGCTGCGGGCGTCAGAACGCATGGCGCGCTCCATGACGCGGTCGGTTCGAACGGGTGGCTGAGGGCATGGACGGGGTCCGGGAACTCGCCATTGGGAGATGGGTAGTCAAGTGTACTGCTTCACTCTTGAAGGTACATTCAGAGCCCCCCGAAAGTGCCAGGACAAGGCGCGGTGCGCAGGCCATGGCCCGGTCCTTGTCCAGCACCGCAAC
>Ga0326597_10002361_pt1 | contig 28210 bp, 24 predicted proteins | sample RVTome_12_FD_203789 | JGI IMG/M metagenome (GOLD analysis project Ga0326597, IMG submission 203789) | Soil microbial communities from uranium-contaminated site in the Upper Colorado River Basin, Wyoming, United States - RVT100D185 | ecosystem: Environmental > Terrestrial > Soil > Contaminated >... | reverse complement strand
CGCCCGCGACTTCGAGCGTCACATCCGCTTCGTCGTCGCCTTTATCCGCCTCGCCATGATCCGCATCATGCTGCGACGCCTGACCGTAACCCCTTCAACGTAGATTCAAACTTTCCGGAACGGCTATTAGAGAGTAAGGAACCAACCGTTCCAACTTGAAGGACAAAGCATGCTTTCGGCTATTCGCGGGCATTGGATTAATGGCGAGGCGGCCCCTCAGACTCATTAACCTGACGTCGGCCTTTCGCCCGAAGCGGACATAGCGGCCTGAACCTAACCAACTCATTTTTCACCCCCTCTCCTGGGCGCGCCAAGCCATACGCGCCCCACCACCTAAAGGGGGCGCCGTAAGCCAGCAACGGCAAATATATTCACCCTTGCCCATTGCTATGGCTCATCGGGGTGCTCCTTGCTTGGGTCTTGCTCGACCTCAGGGAGTACCCCTTTCCTCTACTGACACAAAATCTCTTACGTCACCCGCCTTCCCGGGGCGTTGACAGGGTGCCTTGGTCCATGGATACTCACGGCTTTTTCCGCACAGGCTCGGCGATTCCGCGGGGCCGGGCCGCGCCATTCCGGCCTCCGGCCGTGTAGGAGAGGCAGCGTGATTTCCGCAGTGATGCCCACCTATGGGCGTGTCGACATCGCCTTCGAGCGCGGCGAGGGGCCTTACCTCTTCACCGCCGACGGCGCACGCTATCTCGACTTCACGTCGGGCATCGGCGTCGTCTCGCTCGGCCACGCCCATCCCCGGATGGTGGCGGCGCTCGGCGCCCAGGCGGAGAAGCTCTGGCACACCTCCAACATCTTCCATATCCCGGGGCAGGAGCGGCTCGCCGAACGGCTGGTGGCCAAGACCTTCGCCGACACCGTGTTCTTCACCAATTCCGGCGCCGAGGCGGTGGAATGCGGCATCAAGACCGTGCGCGCCCATTTCGACGCCGTGGGCGCGCCCCAGCGCTACCGTATCATCTGCGCCAACCAGGCCTTCCACGGCCGCACCATGGCGACCATTTCGGCCGGCGGCCAGGACAAGCTCCTCAAGGGGTTCGAGCCCGCGGTCGAGGGCTTCGACCATGTGAGCTTCGGCAATCTCAACGAGACCCGGGCCGCCATCGGCGAGGAGACCGCGGCGATCCTGATCGAGCCGATCCAGGGCGAGGGCGGCATCCGCCCGGCCCCGGAGGACTACCTCCACGGCCTGCGCGAGATCGCCGACGAATACGGCCTGCTGCTCTTCTTCGACGAGGTGCAGTGCGGCATGGGCCGCACCGGCAAGCTGTTCGCCCATGAATGGGCCGGCGTCAGCCCCGACGTGATGGCCGTCGCCAAGGGCATCGGCAGCGGCTTCCCGGTCGGCGCCTGCCTGGCCACGGAACACGCCGCCAAGGGCATGCAGCCGGGAACCCACGGCTCGACCTACGGCGGCAACCCGCTCGCCATGGCGGTGGGCAACGCGGTCCTCGACGTGATGGAGGAGGACGGGTTCCTCGACCACGTCGTGGCCATGGGCGCGCGGCTGATGCACGGGCTCGGAACGGCGGTCGAAGCCCACCCCAAGGTCCTCACCGGGGTCCGCGGCAAGGGGCTGATGGTGGGCCTGATGTGCACCGCGGATCCCAAGCCGCTGATCGCCAAGCTCCGGGAGAACGGCTTGCTCACGGTGGTGGGTGGCGGCAATGTGGTGCGGCTCTTGCCGCCGTTGATCACCGGGGAGGCGGAGATCGAACAGGCGCTCGAGATCATCGACGAGAGCTGCGCGCAAATCCGAACCTTGGGGGAAGGGACATGAGCGTGACGCCCGATGCCGCCTCGGCGGCCAGACCGGGCCAGGGACCCGCGGCGCCGAGACACTTTCTCGATATCGACCGCTTCCCGGCCGCCGACCTCAGGGAGATCCTGGCGCTCGGCCATGCCTACAAGCATGGCGGCGTGGCGCCGGGCGGAGAGCGGCCCTGCGCCGGCAAGACGCTCGCCCTGGTGTTCGAAAAACCCTCCACCCGCACCCGGATCTCCTTCGAGGTCGGCATGGCCGAGATGGGCGGCCACGTGACGGTCCTCGATTCCGAGGGCTCTCAGCTCGGCCGCGGCGAGACGATCGGCGATACCGCCCGGGTGCTGAGCCGCTATGTGGACGTCATCATGTTCCGGACGCTCACCGAGGCGAGCCTCATCGAGATGGCGGCGAACGCCACGGTGCCGGTGATCAACGGCCTGACGGACAAGAGCCATCCCTGCCAGATCATGGCAGACATCATGACCTTCGAGGAGATCAAGGGCCCCATCGCCGGGCGCACCATCGCCTGGGTGGGGGATGGCAACAACGTGCTGGGCTCCTGGATCCACGCCGCGGCCCCCTTCGGGTATGCGCTTAGGATCGCCTGCCCCGACGGCTTCGAGCCCGACCTTGCCCGGGTTGCCGCCGCGCGCGCGGCCGGGGCCGCGATCACCCTGACCCGCGACCCCGCGGAGGGCGTGGCCGGCGCGGACTGCGTCGTGACCGACACCTGGGTGTCGATGGGCACGCGCGGCGGCCCTTCGGAAGAGGAGCGCATCGCGGCCCTCGCCCCCTACCGGGTCGACGAGGCGCTGATGGACAAGGCGGCGGGGAACGCCATCTTCCTCCATTGCCTGCCCGCCAACCGCGCCCATGAGGTCAGCGCCGGTGTGATCGACAGTCCGCGTTCGGCGGTCTGGGACGAGGCGGAGAACCGGCTTCATGCCCAGAAGGGGATTCTCCACTGGTGTCTGAGGGCGTAGGCAGCAATCCCGCCTGGTGATGAAAACCCCCGGTCCCATGATCGCGACAGACCTCGTCATCCCCTACCAGGTGGAGCGCGCGGGTCTCAGGGGCCGGCTCCTGAGGCTCGGCCCCCTTTTGAACCGCATCCTGAAGCGCCACGGCTATCCGCCGGCGGTTTCCTTCCTGCTGGGGGAGATCGTGGCGCTGACTGGCCTGCTCGGCAGCACCCTCAAGTACGACGGCGCTTTCACCCTTCAGGCCCACGGCAAGGGCCCGGTGCGCATCGTCGTCGCCGACATGACCAGCGACGGCGAGCTTCGGGCCTATGCCCAGTTCGACCGCGAGGCGGTGGCGGGGATCGAGGGCGGGGGAGCGGCCATGCCCGCGCTCCTCGGCCAGGGGCATCTCGCCCTCACCGCCGACCAGGGACCCGAGAAGGAGCGCTACCAGGGCATCGTGGCGCTCGAGGGGGCGACCCTGACCGATTGCATCCATCACTATTTCCGCCAGTCCGAGCAGATCCAGGCCGCCATCAAGGTGGCGCTCGCCCCGCCCTGGGAGGGCGGGCCGGCGGGCGCGGGCTGGCGCGCCGGCGCCATCATGATCCAGCGCCTGCCGGGCTCCGGGCCACGGCCCGACATCGCCGCCGACATCAACGCCGACCTTGATGAGGAAAACTGGCGCGAGGCGGTCACCCTGATGGCCAGCGTCACCGACGAGGAGCTCGTCGATCCCCGTCTCCCCCCGGACCGGCTTCTCTACCGCCTGTTCCAAGAGCCGGGGGTGCGGATGTTCCAGCCGCGCGGGCTGGTCGACGGCTGCCGCTGCTCCCGGGACCGGGTCGCGGGGGCGCTCATGGCCTTTCCCAAGGCCGAGGTCCTCGACATGATGGACGATGGCGTCGTTTCGGTGAAATGCGAGTTCTGCGGTGAGGCGTACGAATTCGACGAGCCGGCGCTCGAGGCCCTGTTCGCGTGAGTCCGCGCGCCGTCCCCCCGCGCGATCGCGGCCGTCCGGCGCTTGATAAAGATCCGCCCAGCGGTCAGAATCAGGGAGTCATCGCAACCAACGCCGTCCTCGCCATGCCGGTTCGCCCCCTCATTCGTACCTTGAGAAGCGGTTTCATCCACGCGGCCCTGCTCGCCCTTTGCCTGGCGCCCGGCTGCGGCACCGGCGCGGGAGCCCCGGACTATCCGGAGCTGACCTACCGCCATCTCGCCCCGCTCGAGTTCGACGTCGCGCGCATCGAGGTCGAGACCCGCTACATCCCGCCGATGCGGGCACCCAACGTGGAGCATCGCGCGCCGATCACCCCCTATGCCGCGCTCAGGCGCTGGGCGGGCGACCGTCTCAAGGGGAGCGGCCGGGACAATATCGGCCATCTCGTGATCCTGGACGCCTCGATCCGCGAGGTGCCGCTCGACGTCCAAGGCGGCATCAAGGGGTTCTTCACCTCGCAGCAGTCGGCGCGCTACGACGCAAGGGCCGTGGTGCGGCTCGAGATCCGCGATCCCGGCGGGCGGCAGCTCGGCTTCGCCACCGCCCGGGCGGCGCGGTCCCTCACGGTGTCCGAGGACTCCTCCGTCGCCGATCGCGAACGGGTCTGGTTCGCCCTCACCGAGGACCTGGTGGCCGACATCAACCGGCAGTTCGAGATCGAGGCGCGGCGCCACCTCATGCCCTACTTCATTCTCCGCTGAACCTAGCCCTACGTGCGCCAGAAGGCGGGGGTCAACAGGACCAGCACGGTGAAGAGCTCGAGCCGGCCGAGCAGCATGCCGAAGGAGAGCATCCATTTCGCCGCGTCGGGCAGGGGCGCATAGGTCCCCGCCGGGCCGATCACCGGGCCCAGGCCAGGGCCGACATTGGCGATGGCGCTGGCGGCGCCCGAGACGGCGGTGATGAAATCGAGCCCCATCCAGCCGAGCCCAATCGACAGCGCCCCGAAGGCCATGATGTAGAGGAAGAAGAAGCTCAGCACCGACTCGGACGCCGCCGCCGGGATCGGGCGCCGGTTGAAGTGGGGGATGAAGACCCCATGGGGCTGCATCAGCTTCTTGATCTGGCAGCGCGTGTTTGCATAAAGCACCTGCAGGCGGAAGATCTTGAGGCCGCAGGTGGTGGAACCCGCGCAGCCGCCGATGAACATGGCGAAGAAGAAGACCGTCACGGAAAACTCGCCCCACAGCCCGAAGTCCGTGGTCGCGTAGCCGGTACCCGTGATGACCGAGATTAGGTTGAAGGCCACCAGCCGGATCGACGTCCCGATGGGGACCTGGTCGACGGCGACCTGCCAGACGACCAGGACCGTGATCGCGCAAAAGACGATGCCGAAGAACGTCTGCACCTGGGAATCGCGCACCAGCATGAGAAGGTTGCCGCGCACGAACTGCAGGTAGAGGACGAACGGCAGGGCGCCCGCCGCCATGAAGACGACGGCGACCCATTCGATCGCATCGTTCTTGAAGAACCCCACCGACTGGTCGAAGGTCGAGTACCCGCCGGTGGCGACCGTCGTCATGGCGTGGGCGACGGCGTCGAAGCCGCTCATGCCGGCGAGCCAGTAGCTCGTGGCGCACAGCGCGCTCAGGCCGAAATAGATGATGATGATGGCGCTGGTCACCTGGGCGACCCTGGGCAGGGCCTTTTCCGACTGATCGGTGGATTCCATGTGGAAGAGCTGCATGCCGCCGACCTGAAGCATGGGCAGCACCGAGATCGCCATGACGATGATGCCGATGCCGCCGAGCCACTGCAGGATCGCCCGCCACAGGAGCAGGCCCGGGGGCGCGTCATCGAGCTTGGTGATCACGGTGGCCCCGGTCGTCGTGATCCCCGACATCGATTCGAAGACCGCGTCGGTGAACGACAGGCCGAGATCGGAAAAGGCGAAGGGGAGGGCGCCGAACAGCGCGATCACCGCCCAGGACAGGGTGGTCAGCAGGAAGGCCTGGCGCAGGGTGAAGCGCACCCTTTCGGTCCGCATGGTCAGGATCAGGGCGACGCCGACGAACAGGCAGGTCGCCGAGGAGCCCATGAACACCTGCCAGTCGTTCTGTCCGGCGATGACGTCGGCGAGCGCCGGCCCCCCCATGCCGAGCGATAGCGTCACCAACAAGATTCCGAGAACGAAGAAGATGGGGCGGAAGTCGATCATGCGGTCTCGGGGGATCTTGCCTGGCTCTTGGACCGTTGCTCGGGAACTATAGGGCGGCTGCGTCCCTACAGAAAGAACCGCTCGTCGTCAATCGCGCCAGAAGGACGGGGTCAGCAGGACGAAGATGGTCACGAACTCGAGCCGCCCGAGCAGCATCCCCAGGGAGAGAACCCACTTGGCCCCATCGGGTAGGCTGGAGAAGTTTCCGGCGGGACCGATCACCGGGCCCAGGCCCGGGCCGACATTGCCGACCGCGGTGGCCGAGCCGGATATGGCGGTCACCAGATCGAGCCCGAACATGGCCAGGCAGAGCGCGACCGCTGCGAAGGTAAAGGCATAGAAGAAGAAGAAGTTCAGCACCGAGATCGCGACCGAATCCGTGATCTCCCGGCCTTCGACCTTCGGCACGGTGACCCGGTGCGGCACCAGGAGCCGCGCAAGCTGCTGGCTCGCCACCGCGTACAGAACCTGAAAGCGGAACACTTTCATGGCACCGGCGGTGGATCCGGTGCAGCCGCCGACAAAGGTGAGCAAATAGAAGGCGCAGACCGCGAAGCTACCCCACTGGTAGTAATCCGCCGAGGCGTAGCCGGTCGTGGTGACGATCGAGACCACGTTGAAGGCCGCAAGGCGAATCGCCGTTCCGACATCGATCCCCTGGTTCACGATGATCCAGACGGCGACGGCTGCGATGGCGGCCGTAAGGATGCCCAGGAACCAGCGAACCTGGGAATCGCGAAACACGGCGAAAGGATCGCCATGGAGGGACCGCACGTAGAGCGTGAAGGTGATCCCGCCGATGAGCATGAACGCTATCGCCAGCCAGTGAACGGCAGCCCCCTGGAATTTCGCGAACGAGGCATCCGTGGTCGAATAGCCGCCCGTGGAAATGGTCGTCAGGGCGTGATTGACGGCTTCGAACGGGGTCATTCCCGCCACCCAATAGGAGATCGCGCAGGCCGCGATGAAGCCGAGATAGAGGGCCGAAATCTCCGCCGTCATCTGGCGCAGCCGCGGGGTCACCTTCTCGGAGCGGTCGGAGGATTCCATGCGGAAGAGCTGCATGCCGCCGACCTGCAGGAGCGGCAGCAGGGCGATCGCCATGACGATGATCCCGATGCCGCCGATGCCCTGCAGCAGGGAGCGCCACAGCAGGATCCCCCTGGGCATGGAGTCGAGGCCGGTGAGAATCGTCGAGCCCGTGGTGGTGATGCCGCTGATCGCCTCGAACACGGCGTCGGCGACGGAGAGGTTCAGGTTGGAAAAGAGGAACGGCAGCGCTGCGAAGCAAGCGATGCCGAACCAGCTCAACACCGTGAGCAGGAATGCCTCGCGCAGGCGAAGCTTGAGGCGTCCCGTCCCCCGGAAAGCCAGTATGAGCACATTACCGGTGAAACCGGTCACCACCGCGCTTCCGGTGAACACCTGCCAGTCGGCGTCGTCGGACAATGCGTCCACGGCGGCGGGGATCAGCATGCAAACGCCGAGCACGGTCAAAAGGATTCCGACGATGAAGAAGATGGGGCGGATATCGATCATGCAATCACCCGAAGGCGAGCCAGCTGGCCCTCAAGGGGGGTATTGTCGGCGGCAAACGGGCTGAACCCGCCGTCAGGCCCCGATTTGAGGTCTTTTCGTGGTGAGATTCGCGATTTTCTGGGGCTCCGGGCCGATCAGGGCCGTTTGTCCGGGATTTTGCCTGGGCATGAGGCGACCTTATGGATTCTTAGCAAAGGTTTAGGGCTGGACCGCGGCGCGCCGCCGGGGCCGTAACCGGCCTAGCGGGCCAGCATCCCGCCGTCGCCGGGCGACCCGATCATGGCGAGGAATTCGCGCCGCGTCTTCTGGTCGGTGCGGAAGCCGCCCAGCATGCGGCTCGTTACCATGGTGGAGCCGGGCTTGTGGATGCCCCGGGTGGTCATGCATTGGTGGGCCGCCTCGATGACGACGGCGACGCCGTCGGGCTGCAGGACCTCGTCGATGGCGCCGGCGATCTGGGCGGTCATCTTCTCCTGGATCTGCAGGCGCTTGGCATAGGCCTCGACCAGCCGGGCGAGCTTGGAGATGCCCACCACGCGGTGCTTGGGCAAATAGGCCACGTGGGCGAGCCCGATGATCGGCAGGATGTGGTGTTCGCAATGGGATTCGAAGCGGATGTCCTTCAGCACGACCATCTCGTCGTAGCCCTCGATCTCCTCGAAGGTGCGGGCGAGGATCTCACGCGGGTCCTCGTCGTAGCCCTTGAAGAACTCCTCCCAGGCCCTGACGACCCGATCGGGCGTGCCCCTGAGCCCCTCGCGATTGGGGTCGTCGCCGGCCCAGCGGATCAGGGTACGGACGGCGGCCTCCGCCTCCTCCCGGCCGGGTTTGTTGGCTGCGGCGTCGTAGGGCGCCGACTCGCGGTCGAGCTCGATGGTTTCGCGGGCGGTCATGGTTTCTCCTTGGCGGTGAGCCGGCGCGGCTGGCCCGGTGCGGCCGGGGCCCCGGCCAAGCCTGATGGCGATCAAGCTTGGCACGGCGGCCGGGGATTTAAAAGCAAAACCGGGCCCTTAGCCGGGCCCGCACCTAGTTAACTTGTGAACGCTCCTCCGGTGAATCAAGGGAAAAGGCGGGGATTTCCACCTCCAGCGGCTGCCCGTCCGTGGTCTCCATGTAGTAGCAGCCCATCATGATCCCCGACGGCGTCGTCAGCGGCGTCCCTGAAGAATATTCGTAGCGTTCGCCCGGATGGATCACCGGCTGCTCGCCGATCACGCCCTCGCCGCGCACCTCCTGGGACCGGCCGCGCGCGTCGGTGATCTTCCAGTAGCGGCTGAGCAGCTGGACCGTTTCCGCGCCGCGGTTCTCGATGGTGACGTGATAGGCCCACACGTAGCGGTTCCTGAGAGGATGGGATTCCTCGTCGAGATAGGTCGATTCGACGGTGACCTTGATGGAATGGGTCGTCGCCGTGTACATGGGCCCTCCTCCCGGGAGCGGGGCGTTCCCCCGCTTCCGCTTCGGCGGGATTCTAGGGAAAGCGGCCGCTCTGTCCAGTCCCAACCGCGTCCTTCATGCCTTGGCCCGGTCGAGCGCCCGGTCGATATCCTCCTTGAGGTCCTCCGGATCCTCGAGTCCCACCGAGATGCGGATGAAGCCCGGCGTGATACCGAGCGCCGCCCGCTCCTCCTCGCCGAGGCGCTGGTGGGTGGTGGTGGCCGGGTGGGTGACGAGCGACTTGGCGTCGCCCAGGTTGTTGGAGATGTCGATGAGGCGGAGCCCGTTGAGGAACCGGAACGCGCCCTCCTTGCCGCCCGGCACCTCGAAGCCGATGAGGGTCCCCGGGCCGCTCATCTGCTTCTCCACCAGCGCCCGCTGGGGGTGGCTCGGGAGCCCCGGATAGACCACGCGCGCGAGGTCGCCCCGCCCGGCCATCCAGCCGGCGATCGCGCTCGCGGCCTCGCACATGGCACGGACCCGGATCTCCAGGGTCTCGAGACCCTTGAGAAGCGTCCAGGCGTTGAACGGGCTCAAGGCCGGCCCGGTATGGCGCAGGAACATGCGCAAGCAATCGTCCATGTATTCCGGGTCGCCGAGGATGGCGCCGCCCAGCACCCGGCCCTGGCCGTCGATATGCTTGGTCGCGGAATAGACGACGACGTCGGCGCCGAGCGCGAGCGGCTTCTGCAGGATCGGCGAGGCGAACACATTGTCCACCACCAGCCTGCCACCCGCGGCATGGGTGAGCTCGGCGACGGCCGCGAGATCGATCACCTCGAGGCCGGGATTGGAGGGCGTCTCGAGGAAGGCGGCCCGGGTCGGGCGCGAGAGCGCCTTCTCCCACTGGCCGAGGTCGGTGCCGTCGACGATGTCGACCTCGATGCCGTAGCGCGGCAGGATGTCGGCAACCACGTAGAGGCAGGACCCGAACAGGGCGCGCGAGGCCACCAGGTGGTCGCCCGCTTTCAGCATGCACATCAGCGAGGCGAAGACCGCCGCCATGCCGGTCGCCGTCGCCCGGCAGGATTCGTTCCCTTCCAACAGCGCCATGCGCTTTTCGAACATGTTTACGGTGGGGTTGGAGAACCGCGAATAGATGTAGTTCGCGTTCTCGCCCTTGAAGGCGGCTTCCGCTTCCTCGGCCGTCCTGTAGACGTAGCCGGAGGTCGCGAAGATCGCCTCGCTGGTCTCCTGGAATTCCGATCGCTCGGTCCCGCCGCGGACGAGGTTGGTCCTGGGGCGCAGACCGTTGGGTCCTTTGGCGTCTTCGGTCATGTCATGCTCCTCCGGTCTCGGGCATCAAAAAAACCCCGGCCAGGGGCCAGGGCTTTGCACGAGCACCCGGCCTTTTAGCGACTTGTTTTACGTGGACGCAAGCCGGCCGGCCCAAATCTCCACGAACGGGAGGTTCATACCGCCTGGGCCCGGTGCCGTCAAGGGAGGGTGTGGCGGGCTCAGGCGCCGCGGCCGCCTTCGCGTTCGCGGATGGCCGGCGGGGCGGGGAACTCGACCACCGGGGCGCGGCGGCCGAGCGCGTCGTCGACCAGGTCGGCGAGGGTGTAGCGGGCGAGCGATTCGATGAAGGCGGCGCGGCCATCCTCGAGCGCCTGCTTCAAGAGCGCGCCGCGCTCCGCGGGCTGGCCCGGCACCCGCTTCGCCGCGGGCCGCAGCGAGCGTTCGACATGTTCCAGCAGCTGGCCGAGGTTGACCGTGCGGGCGGGCTTGGCGAGCGCGATGCCGCCGCCCTTGCCGCGGTAGCCGACGATGTAGCCGAGCCGCGCGAGATTCTGCGACACCTTCATCAGGTGGTTGCGCGAGATGTCCTCGTCCTCGGCGATGGCCGCGATGGACACCTTGCGGCCCGGCTGGATGGCGAGCCGGACCAGGACGCGAATCGCGTAATCTGCGTGCTTTGTCGGTTGCATGTCCGCTAGCTCCCCGGACCGAGGCCCCAAGTCAGAGGCGGGCGCCGCCTCCGTGACGCTCCGCCGGTTATCCACAATAGAGCGCGCATCGGCCCCGCGTCCACAACCAAATGCATTATGCTTACCTATTTCCTAACTGGGCGGGGACGGCTAAGGGGATGGGGGTCGGTCATCGTGCCCCTTGAAACCGGGGGCCTCGTGCCGCTAGAAATGGGCCTGTGGAGCAGAGGCGCGGGTGTAGTTCAATGGTAGAACATCAGCTTCCCAAGCTGAATACGTGGGTTCGATTCCCATCACCCGCTCCAACTTTCCGAGCGACCACCCGCCGATTTAGATAAGAGGCAGCACCATTTGAGCGATGATCCCGCCGGCGGCGGCGAGCCTCCGGCCCAAGACCCGGACGGTACAGGCACGAGAGGATTCGTCGCCTTCCGGTACCGGGATTTCCGCTTGATCATTTGCGGCAAGTTTTTCGGCTCCCTCGCGCTCTTCATGGTGATGGTGGCGATCGGCTACCAGGTTTACGACATCACGGGCGATCCCGTGGATTTGGCCTATGTCGGCCTCGCGGTCTTCGCGCCGAGCCTGGGGTTCGCCCCGGTCACGGGATACGTCGTGGACCGCTATGACCGGCGTTGGGTGCTGTCGGCGTGTTATCTCGTGATGCTGGTCTCCGCGGTCCTTTTCACCTGGTTCGCGCTGTCGGGGACGAGGGAGGTCTGGCCCGCCTTCCTGATCCTCGTGCTCTACGGCACCGGGCGCGCCTTCTATATGCCCTGCGCCAATGCGCTGCTGGTCAACCTGGTGCCGGTGTCGGCATTCCCCAACGCCGTGGCCTGGAACACGACGGCCACCAAGCTGTCGCAGATCTGCGGGCCGGCCGCGGGCGGCTTCCTCTATCTGGCAGGACCGGAGGTGGTCTACGGTCTCGCCGCCTTTGCCTTCGCCGCCGGCGTCGTCTTGACGGCGATGATCCGCACCCGGGTGGAGCGCCAGGGCAAGGAACCCATCAACCTCACCACTCTGGCGGCGGGTCTCAGCTATGTCTGGCACAAGAAGGTGGTGCTCGGCGCCATCAGCCTCGACTTGTTCGTCGTGCTGCTGGCGGGCGCGGTGGCGCTGCTGCCCGTTTTCGCGAAGGACATCCTTGGCGTCGGCGCCTGGGGGTCGGGGCTCTTGCGCAGCGCGGTCGCGGTCGGCGGCATGATCATGTTGCTGATGCTGACCCAGATCGGCATGACGCGGAATGTCGGGAGGATCATGTTCCTCTGCGTCGTCATCTTCGGCATCGCCACCACGGTTTTCGGGTTGTCGAACTCCTTCGCCGTGTCGCTGGCCGCCATGGGGGTGCTCGGGGCGGCGGATGCGGTCAGCGTGTTCATCCGCCAGACCCTGGTTCAGGTGGCGACGCCCGACGAGATGCGGGGCCGCGTGAGCGCCGTCAATTCGGTGTTCGTCAGTACCTCCAACGAGATCGGCGACATGCGCGCGGGCTTCGTCGCGGCCTGGATCGGCGCGGTGCCGGCGGTGGTCCTGGGCGGCATCGGCTCGGTGCTGATCGCCGCCGTCTGGTGGAAGCTGTTTCCCGAGCTCGCGCGTGTGCAGCGCATCGACCGCAACATTTGAGCCCGGCGGGCGGGGCCGCGGCGCTGGGCCTGTGCCGGACGGTTCCAATTGGCGGCGCGGCGCTCTAAGGTCGGGCTGCCCAACCCACGCCCCCGCTGGCCATGACCGCTGAAACCCAAGCCTCGAAAGCCCCGTCCCCCGACTCGCTCTATGGCCCGTTCGGCATCGGGGTGGTGGTGATCGCCGTCACGGCGCTGCGCCTCCTCTACCTGCTGGTTTCCCCCCTCGACCTGCATCCCGACGAGGCCCAGTACTGGAGCTGGTCGCTCGAGCCCGACTGGGGATATTTCTCCAAGCCGCCGCTGATCGCCTGGCTGATCGCCGCCGAGACGGCGCTCTGCGGAACGGGCGAGGCCTGCATCAAGGCGGGTTCGCCCATCGCCCATGGCATCACGGCCTGCTTCATCTACGCGACCGCCGCCTGCCTCTACGACCGGCGGGCAGCCTTCTTCGCGGCCCTGCTCTACCTCACCCTGCCGGGCGTCTCCTTTTCCGCCGCCATCATGTCGACGGATCCGCTGCTGATCGCCTTCTGGTCGGCGGCGCTCTATATCGTCGTCCGCCTCTGGCATGGCGAGGCGTATTCGCTTTCCTGGTGGGCGGCGCTGGGGGCGGCGCTCGGTCTCGGCCTCAATGCCAAGTACGCGATGGGGTTCTTCCTCGCAGGATTCGTGCTGTGGCTCGGCCTGGTGGGGGAGGCCAGGCGCGGCCTCCTCGGCCATCGGCGCGGCTGGCTCGGGCTCCTGATCGCCCTCGGCCTCGGAGCCGCCCTCATCCTTCCCAACGCCTACTGGAACTACAAGAACGGCTTCGTCACCTTCTCTCATACCGTCGCCAACGCCGATATCGGGGACATCGTGCTGCGCCCGCGAAAGGCGGCGGAGTTCCTGGCAAGCCAGCTCGGGGTCTTCGGCCCGCTCGGTTTCGCCGCGCTGCTCGGCCTCCTGATCTGGCCCCCGGCCTGGTTCCGCGATCCCCGGGCGCGGCTGCTCGCCTCCTTCACCGTGGCCACCCTGCTTCCCATCCTGGCGGTGAGCTTACTCTCCCGCGCCCATGCCAACTGGGCGGCGACGGCCTATGTGGCGGCCTCGATCTGGCTGGTGGGCACCCTGATGGGGCCGACGGCGGGCGCCTTCGGCCGCCTGCTCGTCAAGTTCTCCATCTTGCTCCACGTCGCCGCGGCGGTGGCGGTGTTCGGCGGTACCATCGGCCAGGCCGCCCCCGGGGTGTATTGGGGAAAGCCGGTGCCGGCGCGGTTCGAGCCGTTCAAGTACTACACCGGCTGGCGGGCGCTGGGAGAAAGGATCTCGGAGCTCGAGGCGGAGCACCCGGGCCTGCCGCTCCTCGGCCACGACCGCATGCTGGTGGCGGCGGCGCTCTACTACGTCACGCCCCAGCCGGTGATCATCCTGGCCTGGCATCCCATCGCCCGGGTCGGCGGCCACTTCCGCCTCAAGCGGCCGTGGAAGGGGCCGGTCGGGGCCGACGCGCTGGTGCTGAACTGGCGCGGCGACCCGGCGCCGGTGCTCGCCCGCTTTGCCTCGAGCGCGCCGGTGGCGACCTTCGCGGTGCCGGTCGCCACCGGGGAAAACCGCACGGTGCGGGTGTTTCACGCGAGAGGGTTTCTGGGCTATAAACGCGCCCAACCATAACCGTCACTGACTACCGGGAGACGCCCCCGCCGGGGGCCGCCGCGAAATGAGCCAATACCGCATCACCGTCGACACCGGAGGGACCTTTACCGATGTCGTCTATTTCGACGAAGGGGCGCGGGAGATCACCATCCACAAGCTGCCCTCGACCCCCCACAACCCGTCCGAGGCCATTGTCGCGGGGGTCCGCCACCTCCTCGACCAGGGCGTGGCCGCGGACGACATCGAGTTCTTCTGCCACGGGACGACGGTCGGCACCAACGCGCTTCTCGAGGGCAAGGGGGCGAGGACGGCGCTGCTGGTGACCGAGGGGTTCCGCGGCATCTACGAGGTCGCCGAGCAGTCGACCCCCCACGGGTCCTCGGTCTTCGACATCGCCTACCAGAAGCCGCCGCTCCTGGCGCGCGAAAGCCTGACGGGGGAGGTCAAGGAACGCGTCGATTTCCAGGGCAAGGTGCTGAGGAAGCTCGACGAGGCGGCGTTGCGCGAGACGGTCCGCGCCTTCCGCGCCAAGGGGGTGCAATCGGTCGCGGTGTGCCTGCTCTTCTCCTTCCTCCATCCCCGCCACGAACAGAGGGTCGCGCGCATCATCCGCGAGGAGGCGCCGGAGGTGAGCATCTCGCTCTCCTCCGACATCCTGCCCCAGATCCGGGAGTTCTTCCGCTTGTCCACGACGGTGATCAACGCCTACCTGCTGCCGATCCTCGAACATTACATCCATCACCTCGAGAGCCAGCTCGACCGCACCGGCGTGCGGACGAAGAAGCGCTACATCATGCAGTCGAACGGCGGCACCGCCACCTTCGCCGCCGCCGCCCGCAAATCGGTGACGACGGTGCTATCCGGCCCCGCCGGCGGCGTGACAGCCGGGGTGAACCTCGCCCGTGACCTCAAGCAGGCCAACCTGATCACCTTCGACATGGGCGGCACCAGCTGCGACGTGGCGCTCATCAAGGGCGGCGAGCCGTCCCATTCCAACCGGATCGAGGTCGACGGCCGGGTCATCTCGGTGCCGATGATGGACATCAACACGGTCTCGGCGGGGGGCGGCACCATCGCCCGGACGGATTCCCTCGGCCAGCTCCAGGTCGGTCCCGATTCCGCGGGCGCGGTCCCGGGGCCGGCGTGCTACGGCCACGGCGGGAAAGAGCCCACGGTGACCGACGCCAACCTGCTCTTGGGCTATCTCGGCGAGGACAATTTCCTCGGCGGGCGCATGGCGCTCGACGTCGCGCGCGCGCGCACCGCCATGGAGACCGGCGTCGCCCGGCCGCTCGGCATGAGCGTCGAGGCCGCCGCCGAGGGCGTGGTGCGCATCATCAACGTCAAGATGGAGGAGGCCATCAAGGCGATCTCCACCATGCGGGGCTATGACCTGCGCGACTTCATGCTGGTCGCCTTCGGCGGCGCGGGCCCCCTGCACGCGGGGCAGATGGCGCGCAATCTCGGCATGCGGGGCGTCATCGTGCCGCTCTATCCCGGGGTCAATTCCGCGATCGGCCTTCTGCAGGCCGACGTGCGCCACGATTACGCGGTCTCGCGCATGACGCTGATCACCGAGGTCGGGCCAGAGGAGGTCGCCGCCCGGCTCAAGTCGCTCGCCGACGAGGCCCGGGCCGAGCTCAAGGCCGAGGGATTCAATGCGCGCGAGATCGTCATCCAATACGGGATCGACATGCGCTACGCGGGCCAGGGCTACGAGCTCACCGTCCCGCTCGCCTCCGGGCGGGTGACGAAGAAGACGCTGGCGGAAATCCGCGAGACCTTCGATGCCACCCATCTCGGCCTGTTCGGCCATTCCGGACCGGAAGAGCCGGTCGAGGTGGTGACCTACAGGGTCACCGGAATCGGCAAGCTGCCGGAAGTCAGGATGCCGACCTTCCGGCGCGCCGGCACGGCATTGAAGGACGCCTATCTCGGCACGCGCCGGGCCCGGTTCGAAGGCGCCGGCATCGAGACCGCCGTCTACCAGCGCGAGCGGCTCGACGTCGGCCACGAGGTCAAGGGCCCGGCGGTCATCGAGCAGCTCGATTCCACGCTCGTGATCCATCCCGGCCAGGTCGCGCGGGTGGACCGCTTCAAGAACCTCCTGATCTCGGAAAGGGGATAGGCCATGGCCAGCGCGCTCAAGCAGCCCAAGCGGCGGAAAGGCGGGGAGACGGCCGTCGATCCCGTGACCTTCCAGGTCATCAAGGCGTCCCTCGTCGGCATCGTGCGGGAGATGCAGAACTGCCTCTTCCGCACTGGCTTCTCCACCATCATCCGCGAATCCCAGGACGCGAGCTGCGCGCTGATGAACGCCGCCGGCGAGGTGGTGGCCCAGCACGTGGTGCTGCCGCTGCATATCGGCGCCTTCCCCCATTGCACGGCGGCGGTGTTGCGCGACTACGGCGACGACCTCAAGCCGGGCGATGCCTTCCTCATCAACCACACCTACGAGGGCGGAAGCCCGCACGCGCCCGACATGGCGGTGATCACGCCGATCTTCGTGCGCGGCCGCCACATCGGCTTCGCCGGCGACATCGCCCACAAGCCGGACCTCGGCGGCCCGGTGCCGGGCAGCTGCTTCGCGCTCGCCAAGGAGATCTTCGCCGAGGGCCTGCACCTGCCGGCGGTCCGCTACCAGCGCGACCACAAGACCTTCCGCGAGGTCGAGCGCATCCTCGCCGCCAACAGCCGGACGCCGGAGATGGTGCTGGGCGACATCCGCGGCCAGCTCGGCGCGGACCGCCTCGGCGAGGACCGGGTGGCCGAGCTCATCGCCAAGTACGGCGACAACCAGGTGCTCGCCTGTTTCGACGAGCTGATGCGCCTGTCCGAAGGGATCATTCGAAAGGCGGTCTCGGGATGGCGCGACGGCCGGTTCGAGGCCGAACGCTTCGTCGACAATGACGGCATCGATCTGGACAAGCCGATCCGCGTCCACGTGACTTTGGAGAAGAAGGGCGACCGGATCTCCTTCGACTTCACCAAGTCGAACGACCAGACCCGGGGCCCCGCCAACATCCGCCCGCCGCTCGTGCAGGCGGCGATGGTCTACACCCTGATCACCCAGGTCGATCCCACCGTCACCATCAATTCGGGCCTGCTCCGCGTCGCGGACATCAAATTGCGCAAGGGCAGCGTGCTCGACCCCCATTTCCCGGCGCCGGTCAACACCTACATGCCGACGGTCACCGCCGTCACCGAGGCGGCGGTCGAGGCCATCAGCCACGTGGTGCCGGGCCGCGCCAGGGGCGACGGCTGCGGCTCGCGCTCGATCATCATCGGCGGGCGCTCGACGCGGTCCGGCAAGGGTTACGTGCAGTACGAGATCGTCGGCGGCGGCACCGGCGGCCGGGCCATGATGGACGGGGTGTCGGGCGGCTGCTCGCACCAGTCGAACGCCCGCATCGCGCCGGTCGAGATCATCGAATCCGAGTTCCCGACCCGCGTGCGCCGCTTCGAGCTGATCCCCGATTCCGGCGGCGCGGGCACCTTCCGCGGCGGGCTCGGCGTGCTCAGGGAATACGAGAATTTGGGCGAGGCGCGTTTCAACATCCGCTCCAACAAGCATTTCATCGCTCCCAAGGGCGTGGCGGGCGGCGCCGACGGGCGCTGCGGGCGGCTCACCATGCATCCGGGCGAGAAGCGCGAGAGGATCCTGCCCTCGCGCTATTCCGACTATCCCTTGGCCGACGGCGACATCTTCCGGCTGGAGACGCCGGGCGGCGGCGGCTACGGCGACCCTGCCAGGCGCGATCCCGAACTCGTCGCCCGCGACGTGAATGAGGGCTACGTCACCGTCCGCGCCGCGCGCGAGGTCTACCAAGTCGCCCTCAGGAAGTCGAAGGGCGCCCACGTGGTCGACGCCGCCAAGACCAAGACCCTCCGTCAGGCAGGCGCCAAGGCGGGCGGTCAGGCGCGCGCCAGGAACAGGAAATAGCGCCCGTGCGCCCGGTCAGGACGGATCGGCGGAGACCGCCTTGCGCGCCTCGCGGTGCGTGGGCCGGGCCGTGCCCGTCATCCAGGCGGGCAGGCCGAGGCGCTCGGCCCAGGGGCGCTTGTTCAGGACCGGCATGAGCCCCGCCTTGACCACGGCGAAATCGACGCCGGAGCGCTCGAACACACGGTAGGTCCACGCCGCGAGCACGATGCCGAGGTAGGCCCCGAACAGCGCGTCGGAGATGAAATGCGCCGTCTCCAGCACCCGCGCGACGATGACCGTCGCGCCCAGGGTCACGATCACGGCGGCGTAGCGCGGCCAGATCAGGCTGAGCGCCGTCGCCAGGGTGGCGATGGTCACCGCGTGGCCCGAGGGGAAGGACTGCAGCGAGCCGTCCAGCTCGAACCACGAGAACCCGTAATCGTCATGGCGGTAGTAATGGAGCGGGCGCATGCGACCGAAGGAGAACTTCATGATCCAGCCGAGGATGCCGGAGACCGCGAGGGCGACGAACACGAAGAGCGGCAGGATCGACCAGGCCTTGAGCCGCTCCGCCCAAGCGGCGGCGAGGTTCGGTGCCCGCGCCGCGAGCGCCAGGGCGATGACGGCCAGGCCCGAGGGCACCGCCCAGAAGACCTGGCGTCCCCAGTCGGCGATCCACTTGAAGACGAGATGAAGGTCCCAATCGATGGTCAGGAACAGCTTGAGCGCCGGGCGGTCCAGGCCGATGTAGGAGAGGATCGAAAGCGCAAGCACCGCGAAGAAGGCGTAAGCCTGGCTGGCGATGAGCCCGCCCTCGGGCGCGCCGGCGCCGCGGCGTGCCTCCCGGCGCTCGATCAGGCGGCCGCCCGGCGAGTCGCGCGCGCCGATGAGGGCGTAGAGCGCCCAGGCGATGCCGACGCAGATGAACCCCGCGAAGACCACGTCGGAGAGGAAATGGCGGCCCTGGAGGATCCGCGCCGCGCCGATCACGGCGGCCAGGCTCAACGTCCCCGCGAACGCCCAGCGCCGCCCGCGCCCCGGCGCCACCAGGAAGGCGAGGGTGACGAGGAAGAACCCCGCCGCCGCGTGGCCGGAGACGAAGCTGCAGTTCTTCCGGCACTGGTCGGCGGGCACGAGCGCGGGGGTGAACGTCCTCTCCCCGCCGAACTCGACGATATGGGCGGGCCGGGCCCGGCCGCTGTTCTCCTTCAGGAGGGCGTTGCTCACCAGTCCCGGACCGATGGCGAGCGAGAGCACGATATAGACCACGGCCGAGGTGCGGATGCCGAGGCGCTTTTCCGACACGAAGGCGCGCGCCGCCAGCCAGGCGATGAAGGCGCCTGCGATCATCCAGGGCAGCGCGTCGACGACGTGGTAGAGCAGCTGGACCGGGGCGAGGCGCGAGAGGAAGAAGCCCTCGCCGTCCCGGAAGACGAGTTGGCTCGCCGCGATGTCGAGCTCCGGCACCCCCAGGAAGAGAGCGGCGGCCAGCGCCATGGCAACGAAGAACGCGATCACTCTCATGGCTGGGCCGGCTCTCCGCGGTAGAGGGTGAGGGTCACGAATCGCCCCTTGGACAGGTTGAAACCGCCGACGGAGCCGAGTTTCATTGGCCGTTGCCCGATCCGCTTGCTCGATTCGAGGAACTTATCTTCTGCGCGGCTCTCGATCAACGCCAGGGCCCCGGGCCGCGCGGCGAGGCGGCCTGCGGCCCCCTCGGGCGAGGTCAGCGCCGTCGCCGTGCCGAGGGCGAAGACCAGGCTGGGCTCGTGATAGCCCGCGGCGGCGACCGCCGTGCCGGGCGGCGGCGGGTGCGCCGCGACGAGGCCCGCGGCGGCGGCGCTCGGCCAGAGCTGGGTCAGGCCCGGCAGCGCCGCCTGGAAGGCGAGCCCGATGAACAGCACCATGCCGGGAAGCGGGAGCGCCGCCGCGAGCAGCGGGCGGCGGGCCAGGGCGCCCGCGAGGCCGCCCGCGAGGGCCGCCGCCGCCGCCCCCGCCGCCGCCCATCCCGCAAGCCCCGCGCCGCCCCCCGTGAAATGGCCGAGCACCGGGATCAGGGCGCAGACCGCGGCGCCCGCCAGGCCCCAGACCGCGAGCCACAGCCGCGCCGGCCAGCGGGCAAGCGCGCCGGCCAGCCAGTCGTGTCCGCGGGTCACCGCCTGGCCCGCCATGAGGGCGGCCGCGGGATAGAGCGGGAGGGTGTAATGGACGAGCTTGGTCGGCACCAGCTCCAGCGCGATCCAGGCCGGGATGAGCCAGGCGAGACAGAAGCGGAGGCCGGGCTCGGCGCGGTTCCGCCAGGCCCAGATCAGGCCGAAGGGGACCAGGAACACGCCCGGCCAGAAGGCGAGGGGGCTGGTCGCGAGGTAGAAGCCGGGCGGCGCGCCGTGGGATTCGTGACCGCCCAAGAGCTTCGGCAGGAGATCGCCCCTGACCGCGTCGGCGATGAAGCCGCCGTCGGAGACCGCGATGGCGATGAACCAGGGGGCCGCGATCGCGAGGAAGAGGGGCGCGCCGGCGACCGGGCGCAAGGCGCGGAAGAGCCCCGAACACACGCCGGCGCGCCGGTCCGCGATCCACAGCGCGGCGAGGGTCAAGGCCGCGATGCCGGGCAGCACCGGGCCCTTGATGAGGACGCCCGCGCCGAGCGCGCCCCAGAACAGGAAGGCAAGCGCGGGCGGCGCGGGCCCGCCTTCGCGGGCCCGATGGTAAAGCCCCATCAGCGCGCCTTCGGCGAGCACGGCCGCCAGCAAGAGCGCGGCGTCGGTCTTGGCGATATGGGCCTCGATCCCGGTCAAGAGCGCGCTTCCCAGGATCAGCGCGGCGACCAAGGCCGTTCCCGCGCCGAAGACCGGCCGGGCGAGGGCGAAGAGCGCCAAGACCGCCGCCGTGGCGCCGAGGGCGGAGGGCAGCCGGTAGGCCCAGATCCGTCCCGTGTCGCCGCCGGCCGCGATCCGGACGGCCGCCGCCTGCAGCCAGTGGATGCCCGCGGGCTTCTTGTGGCGCGGTTCGGCCTGGAAGCGGATCCTCACGTAATCGCCGGTCTCCACCATCTGGCGGGTCGCCTGGGCGAAGCGCGCCTCGTCCCGGTCGGTGACGGGAAGCCGCGCCATCCCCGGCACGTAGAGGGCGAGCGACAGCAGCAGGAGGACGAGAGTGGCGAGGGGCCCGCGGGCGAGGGAATCGATAACCATTCGGGATGAGCCGGCAGCCAGGGTGTCGGGGGGCGCGTCCGTGGGCCCGAAAGTCTAGCAAGTTTAGCCTTGAACAAGAATCCCGGCCTTCTTAAAAACCTAGCTCGTCCCGGTGACCCGAAAGCGCCTATGGCCCCGACCCTGTCAATCGTCGTTCCGGTCCGCAACGAATCGGAAAACGTGCTGCCGTTGGTGGAGGAGATCCACGCCGCCCTCGAAGGGGGGCCGGCGTTCGAGGTGATCTACGTCGACGACGGCTCCGACGACGAGACCGCGGCACGGCTCGGGGAGGCGGCGGCGCGCTTCCCGGCGTTCAGGGCCGTCACCCATGCGGCAAGCTGCGGCCAGTCGGCGGCCATCTGGACCGGCGTGCAGGCGGCCCAGGGGACGTGGATCGTCACCCTCGACGGCGACGGCCAGAACGATCCCGCCGACATCCCCAGGCTCACCGGGATCGCGCTGGCGGGGGAGGCGGGCGGCAGCCTGCACATGGTGGCGGGGATCCGGCGCAAGCGCGAGGACACCTGGCTCCGGCGCATGAGCTCCCGGGTCGCCAACGGCGTGCGCCAGGCGCTTCTCAAGGACGGCGTCACGGATTCCGGCTGCGGCCTCAAGGTGATCCGGCGCGATGCCTTCCTCGCCATGCCCTTCTTCGACCACATGCACCGCTTCTTGCCGGCCCTGATCATCCGGGGCGGGGGGGTGCTCCGCTGCGTCGAGGTCAACCACCGCCCGAGGCTGCGGGGGACGTCCAAATACGGCCTGTTCGACCGCCTGTGGGTCGGCATCACCGATCTGCTCGGCGTCGCCTGGCTCCAGCGCCGGGCCAAGCGGCCCGTCATCAAGGCCGGGTCATGAGCCGCCTCAAGCCGTACCTCAAGGGCTTCGCCCTGATCGTCCTGCTGCTCCTCCTCGGATACGGGATCAAGGCGACGGGGCTTTCCGACATGCTGAGCGAAACCTGGATCGACGAGCAGGTCCGCGGCCAGGGGCTCAGGGGCGATCTCGTGTTCCTCGTCGCCGGCACCATCGCGACGGCGGCCGGGGTCCCGCGCCAGGCGATCAGCTTTCTCGCGGGCTACGGCTTCGGCCTGGGCGAAGGCATGCTTCTCGCCCTCGGCGCGACGGTGCTCGGCTGCGTGGTGGCGTTCCTCGCCGCGCGCATCATGGGCCGCGCCGCCGTCGCCGGGATGTTCACCGACCGCATCCGGCGGATCGACGACTTCATGCGCGACCACCCGTTCTCCATGGCCCTGCTTCTCCGCCTGATGCCGGTCGGGTCCAACGTCGTGACCAACCTCGCGGCGGGCGTGTCGGGCGTGCGTGCGGTCCCGTTCTTCGCCGGCAGCGCCGTCGGCTACATCCCCCAGACGGTGATCTTCGCGCTGCTCGGCAGCGGCATCCATCTCGATCCCGTCCTCAGGATCACGACCGCGGTGGTGCTCTTCGTGCTCTCCGGCATGATCGGGGTCTACCTTTTCCGCCGCTACCGCTCGAGCCGCGCGATGGACCGGGAGCTGGCCGCCGTCCTCCCCGCCGACACCGCGCCGGGCGGGGGTGCGCCGTGAGCCGTCCGGCTGTGGTGCTGCTGTCGGGCGGGCTCGATTCGGCGACCACCACCGCCGTGGCCCGGCGCGAGGGCTTCGAGGTCAATGCGCTGACCTTCGATTATGGCCAGCGCCACGATGTCGAGATCGCCGCCGCCCACGAGGTCGCGAAGCAGATCGGCGCGGCGCGCCACGTCGTCCTGCCGATCGATCTCCGCGCCTTCGGCGGCTCGGCGCTGACCGACGACATCCCCGTGCCCAAGGGCCGCTCGGAGGACGACATGGCGGGCGGCATCCCCGTCACCTATGTGCCCGCGCGCAACACCATCTTCCTCGCGCTCGCGCTCGCCTGGGGCGAGGTGCTCGGCACCGGCGAGATCTTCATCGGCGTGAACGCGCGCGACTATTCGGGCTATCCCGACTGCCGCCCGGACTACCTCGCCGCTTTCCAGGCGATGGGGAATCTCGCCACCAAGGGCGCGGTGGAGGGCCGCCTTCCGATCACCATCCGCAGCCCGCTCATCGAACTCACCAAGGCCGAGATCATCGCCCTTGGCAGCGGCCTCGGGGTCGACTATTCCCTGACCCGGAGCTGCTACGATCCCGACGTAATGGGCCGCGCCTGCGGGGCGTGCGATTCGTGTGCGCTCCGGCTCAAGGGCTTCGCCGAGGCCGGGCTCGCCGATCCCGCACCCTACCGCGACCGAGGATAAGACGCTTATGGACATGCTCAACCGCACTCGTTCGACGCTTCTCTACATCGCGCTCATCGTCGCCGTGAACTGGGGCTTCACGGTGGTGCCGCTGGTGAAGATGCCGGGGGGCGAGATGTGGCCGCCGATGTCGCTGGTCGTCGGCTTCATCTTCGTAGTCAGGGACTTCGCCCAGCGCGAGGTGGGCCACCGGGTGCTGATCGCCATGCTGATCGGCGCGGCGCTCTCCTACGTGATGGCGGCGCCCTACGTGGCCATCGCCTCGGCGGCGGCGTTCCTGGTCTCCGAGCTCGCCGACTGGCTGGTCTACACCGTGACCCGCAGGCCGTTATCCCAGCGCATCCTGTTCTCGAGCCTCATCGGCACGCCCATCGATTCGGTCGTCTTCCTCTACGGCATCGGGCATCTCACGGTGAGCGGCGTTCTCGCCATGACGGCGAGCAAGCTGGTCGGCGCCTTCATCGTCTGGTGGATGATCCGCCGCCGCGAGGCCGCCGGCACGGCCTGAGAGCGCCTGCAACGGTTTCCATCCCGGGGACTCCGTCCTTCGACAGGCTAGGACGAGGACGCGACTTTCGCGCCGCCGCTCACCCTTCGACAGGCTCAGGGTGAGGCCAGGAAATGCCTCATGCTGAGCCGGTCGAAGCATGAGGCTGCGGCGATACGGGTTTGATCTCTTCAACCCCGGGGGCGGTAGGCGGGCACGCCGGGGTCGGGGATATGGACGCCGGCGGGCGCCTCGCCCGACTGGTAAAAGACGTCGATGGGGATGCCGCCGCGGGGATACCAGAAGCCCGAGACGCGGAGCCATTTGGGCGCCATGGCCTCTGTGAGGCGCGTCGCGATGGCGAGCGTCGTCGCCTCGTGGAAGGCGCCGGTGTTGCGCCAGGACGCCATGAAGAGCTTCAAGGACTTGCTCTCCACGCACGTCTTTGCCGGCACGTAGTCGATCACGAAATGGGCGAAATCGGGCTGCCCGGTGATCGGGCAGAGGCAGGTAAATTCCGGGCAGTTGAGGCGCACGAGGTAATCGAGGCCCTCGTTCGGGTTGGCGAAGGTCTCGAGCTTCGCCTCCTCCGGGCTTCGGGGCAGGGCGGTCGGGTGCCCCAGCTTGGTGAGCCCCTCATTTTTCGGTGCATCGGTCATGGTACGACTCTAGAGCAAGGGGGTTAACGATTGAACCATCCGCACGCCGCCGCTCACAGCGCCTCGATGTCACCCATGGCCAGGCGCTCGCGCCAGGCCCGGGCCTCGGCCGCGAAGCGGCCGGCGTCGATCGCCGCCCGGAGCGCCGCCATCAGGTCCTCGTAGAGGCGGACGTTGTGGGCGGAGAGCAGCATGCCGCCCAGCATCTCCTCGTTGCGGAAGAGGTGATGGATATAGGCCCGCGAATAGCCGGTACAGGCGGGGCAGGCGCAGCCGGCGTCGATGGGGCGGGGGTCGCGCGCGTGCCGCGCATTGCGGATGTTGATCTCGCCGCGCCGGGTGAAGCCCTTGCCGGTCCGCCCCGAGCGCGTCGGCAGCACGCAGTCGAACATGTCGGCGCCAAGCTCGACGGCGCCGATCAGGTCGGTCGGCAGCCCCGATCCCATGAGGTAGCGCGGCGCGTCCTCGGGCAGGTGGGGGAGGGTGGCCCCGAGGGTCGCGAGCATCACCTCCTGGCCCTCGCCGATGGCGAGCCCGCCGACGGCGTAGCCGTCGAAACCGATTCTTGTAAGCGCCTTCGCCGATTCCTCGCGCAGGTCGGCATAGACGCTGCCCTGGCAGATGCCGAACAGCCCGTAACCCGGGCGCTCCGCAAACGCGTCCTTGGACCGCCTCGCCCAGGTCATCGAGAGGCGCATGCTGACGGCGGCCTGGTCCCAGGAGACGGGGAAGGCGGTGCACTCGTCGAGCACCATGGTGATGTCGGAGCCGAGCCGGCGCTGGATCCCGACCGCGCGCTCGGGCGTGAGCTCGTGCATGGTGCCGTCGACATGGGAGCGGAAGGTGACCCCGGCCTCGGTGATCTTGCGCAGCTCCGAGAGCGACATCACCTGGAAGCCGCCCGAATCGGTGAGGATCGGCCCCGGCCAGTTCATGAAGCGGTGGAGGCCGCCGAGCTCCTCGATCACCTCCGCCCCCGGGCGCAGCATCAGGTGATAGGTGTTGGCGAGGATCATCTCGGCGCCCGCGGCGCGCACGTCCTCCGGTCGGAGCGCCTTGACCGTCGCCGCGGTGCCGACCGGCATGAAGGCGGGCGTCTCCACCGTGCCGTGGGCCGTGGTCAGTCGCCCGCGGCGCGCCGCGCCGAACCGGCCGAGGAGCGCGAAGCCGAAGGCCGCCCGGCTCACGGCGTGTCGCCGAGGCGCGCGCCCGGCGCCGGATGGATCAGGCAGGCATCGCCGTAGGAATAGAAGCGGTAGCGCGCCTCGATCGCGTGGGCATAGGCGGCCTTCATCTTGTCCAGCCCGGCGAAGGCCGAGACCAGCATGAACAGCGTGGATTTCGGCAGGTGGAAATTGGTGAGCAGCAGGTCGACGGCCCGGAAGGTGTAGCCCGGGGCGATGAAGATGTCGGTCTCGCCCTCGAAGGCCTCGATCCGGCCGCGCGCGTCCGCCGCGGTCTCCAGCAGCCGCGCCACCGTGGTGCCGACGGCGACGACGCGCCCGCCGGAGGCCCGCGCCTCGTTGATGAACCCCGCGGTGGCGTCCTCGATCTGGCCCCATTCCGAATGCATGCGGTGCTGGGCCACCTTCTCCACCTTGACCGGCAGGAAGGTGCCCGCGCCGACATGGAGCGTCAGCGTCGCGCGGGCGATGCCGCGGGCGGCGAGCGCGTGCAGCAGCGCGTCGGTGAAGTGGAAGCCCGCGGTCGGCGCCGCCACCGCGCCGGACCGGGCGGCGAAGATGGTCTGGTAGTCGGTGAGGTCGCGAAGATCGGGCCCGCCCTCGCGCGGGATATAGGGGGGAAGGGGGGCGGCGCCCAGGCGTTCGAGCGCCGCGAGCACCTCCTCCTCGCGCAGGGCGAAATCGAGCGTCACCTCGCCCTCCTCGCCCTTCCTCTCGACCGAGGCGGCGATGTCGGGGGCGAAGACGATGACGTCGCCCGCCTTGAGACGGCGCGCCCCCCTGGCGAAGGCGTGCCAGCGGCCGGCGCCCAAGGGCTTGTGGACGGTGATCTCCACCCGGGCCTCGCCGCGCCTGCCCACCAGCCTGGCCGGGATCACCTTGGTGTCGTTGACGACGACGATGTCGCCGGGGCGCAAGAGGCCCGGCAGGTCCGTGACGCGGGCGTCGGTGAGGCCGTCTCCGATCACCAGCAGGCGCGCGGCATCCCTCGGCTCCATGGGCCGGGCGGCGATCAGGTCGCGGGGCAGATCGAAATCGAAATCGGCGACCTTCATCTGAGCGGCGCCTCCGCCCCGATCGCTGCGGGGCGCATCGCGGGTTTCGGGACGGGCCGGTCCCATTCGTCCCGCACATGGGGCTCGGTCTCGCGCGGCCGGTGGCGGGACCGCAAGCCCGCGAAGGCGGAGGCCTCGAGCAGCCTCGCGAGCGCCCAGACCGCCATGCCGCGGACCAGAGGGGAGGCGTCGGCAAGCAGCGCCTCCGCCCTCGGCGCGAGCTCGGGCGCGCCCGAATTGCCGATGGCGATGAGCACGTTGCGCACGAAGCGGTCGCGCCCGATGCGCTTGATCGGGGAGGTCGAGAACACCTCGCGGAAGGCGGCGTCGTCGAGCTGGACGAGGTCGCCAAGCTTCGGCGCGGTCAGCTCGATGCGCGGCAGGAAGGCGGATTCCCGGGCGCGGCGCGCGTACTTGTTCCACGGGCAGACCGCGAGGCAGTCATCGCAGCCGTAGATGCGGTTGCCCATGGCCGCGCGGAACTCCTCGTCGATCGGGCCCTTGTGCTCGATGGTGAGGTAGGAGATGCAGCGTCTCGCGTCGATCCTGCCCGGCGCCGGGAAGGCGGCGGTGGGGCAGGCATCGAGGCAGTCGCGGCAGGAGCCGCAATGGTCGACCTCCGCCGGGTCGGGCTCGAGGGCGAGGGTGGTGTAGATCTCGCCGAGGAAGAGCCAGGAGCCGAATTCGCGCGAGACCAGGTTGGTGTGCTTGCCCTGCCAGCCGATGCCGGCCGCCTGGGCGAGCGGCTTCTCCATCACCGGCGCGGTGTCGACGAAGACCTTGACCTCCGCCCCGGACGCCTCCGCGATCCATCGCGCGAGACGCTTGAGCCTGGCCTTCACCACCAGGTGGTAGTCCCGCCCCCGGGCGTAGGCGGCGATGGCGCCGCGCTCGCGCCGCTGTTGCAGGGCGCGCGGGTCCTCGCCCGGCCCGTAGTTCATGCCGAGGACGATCACCGTGCGGGCCTCGGGCCAGAGTGCCTCCGGGCTCGCGCGCTGCGCCGCGCGGCGCGCCATCCAGTCCATGTCGCCGTGGTGGCCCGCGGCGAGGAAATCGGCGAGACCCTCCGCCGCGCCCGCGGGCGCCCCGGCCGCGGCGAAACCCACCTGGTCGAACCCGAGGGCCAGCGCCCGGCCGCGGATGTCCCGCTTCAGCGATGCGGCATCCCTGGTCATGCCCGTTTCGTCCCCAAGGCCCCGAAAGTACACCGTTTCGACAGCTTATCGCCTCTCGATGGTCCCGCCTATATCCACCGCGCCGCCTCATTCCCCGGCTAAGGCTCAGCGGGGGAGAGGAAGCGGGGGTTTGTCTGCGCTGGTGAGGATGCCGCGAGGTTTCGCGGCGGTTTTTGGGGCGGGCCGGTGGTCGGGGTGCCGGTTGGC
>Ga0326597_10002360_pt1 | contig 28224 bp, 23 predicted proteins | sample RVTome_12_FD_203789 | JGI IMG/M metagenome (GOLD analysis project Ga0326597, IMG submission 203789) | Soil microbial communities from uranium-contaminated site in the Upper Colorado River Basin, Wyoming, United States - RVT100D185 | ecosystem: Environmental > Terrestrial > Soil > Contaminated >... | reverse complement strand
CGCGAGCGCTATTGGCGCTCGCGCTCCTGCTCGCCGCGACCCTGCCGCTCGGAGCCCTCGCAGAAGGCTCGGACACCAAGCTCGCGGAGATGGCCACTATCGCGCTGCCGGACGCGCAGCGCCGCGACCTCGTCGGCCAGGCGCTAGCCGCCAGCGACGAGCTGGTGATCGTGGGAGCTCCCGGCGCCGACCGTGTCTCCGACGGTACCGGCCTGGTGATGGTCTTGCGCCGCGACGGCGATGCATGGCGCTTCGGCACGATCGTCACCGACGACGCTGCCGGCGTAGCGGCCAGCTTCGGCGGCGCGGTCGCGACCGACGGGACCACGCTCCTGGTCGGCGCGCCGCGCGACCTGGCCGACCGAGGTGCCAGCTACCTTTACGAGCACGACGGAAACGCTTGGAACCGTGTTGCCCGCCTCGAGCTGTCCTTCGGCGCCGCCTTCGACTTCTTCGGTAGCGCCGTCGCGGTCGACGGCGACACGGCGCTGATCGGAGCGCCCGGTCACGACGCTGTCGCCAGCAATGCGGGGGTGGCGGTGCTGTACCGCCGCGGCGAGGATGGCTGGCAGGAACAGGCACGACTGCGTCCCGACAGGCTGGAGGAAGGCTCTCGCTTGGGTGCTGCCGTCGCCCTGACAGGCGATTTCGCCGTCGTCGCTGCGCCCGACGGGGGCACGGGTGGCGTGGTGCACCTGTTCGAGCGGCGCGACGGCGAATGGGTCTCGACCGGTCGCCTCGCGCCGGACGAGCTGGTCGAGGGGGACGCCTTCGGTGGCGCCGTCGCGACCGATGGACGCTCGGTCGTGGTCGGAGCGCGCTTCGCGACGATCGAGCACGATCAGCAAGGCGTGGCGTACCTGTTCGAGCGGCGCGACGAGGAGTGGCGCCGGACCGCCCGTTGGAGCGCCGAAGACGCCGGGCGGCGCGACGCCTTCGGGTACTCCGTCGCCGTACGTGGCGACCTCGCCCTGATCGGCGCACCGCGGCACGATGCGGGCGGCGACGACGCCGGCGCCGTGTTCGCCTACCGCCGCGATGGCGACGCCTGGACACCTGCAGGGACGCTGCCGCGCGCGACGCCCGACGTCTACGACGAGTTCGGCAGCGCGCTTGCCATGAACGAACGGACGGTCTTCGTAGGTGTTCCGTACGACGTGCTCGACGGCGCCGAGAACGACACCGGCAGCGTGGTCGTCTACCGCTGAGCGCTCAGTCAGGCCCGCTCGATTGTTGCCAGGCGGGCGGGCGTGCCAGGTCGGTCACCTGGCCCAGGCGGGCGTAGAGCGTCCCGGCGAGCCGCGCGATCGGATCCAGCGCCGCAACGTCGATCCGCCCGTCTCCGCTCATCAATCCGTCACGAAGATGCGCGACTAGCACGCGTCCGAACACGACGGTGTTGGTGCCTCCGGGGATTGCGTACCGGTGCAGCAATTCGCACTCGAACGCCACCGGCGCCTCGGTCACGCGTGGGGCAGCGACTCGATCGGACGGTGTGGCGGCGAGACCGGCGAACTCGAACTCGTCCAGCTCCGGTGGCGCTTCGACGCTGGTCAGGTTCAACGCCTCCAGCAGCGACGCGTCGGCGATGTGCGCCACAAACCCGCCGGTCGCCAGCGCGTTACCGACGCTATCCTTCGGTCGCCCGGCTCGACCGCTACCGGAGAAGAGCAGCACGGGAGGCGTCGCGGAGGCGATCTGGAAGTACGAGAACGGCGCCAGGTTGCGTCGGCCGCGCATGTCCACAGTCGAGATCCAACCGATCGGGCGGGGCACGACGGTTCCGGTGAGCAGTTTGTAGCGGGCCTGCGGTTCCAACGAGTCGAGGTCTATGCGCATGACCTAGGGTACCGAGGACTGCCTCCTAGCAACCTTCTGTGCCACCAGGTGACGACGATCTTTCGCAGAAAGTTCATCGAGCGAGGTGGCGTCCTCTCGCCTGAGGCGTTGGCGCCGTCCATGCGCTTGCGCTGACCGCGTCCGATGCGCTAGTCTTCGAAGGCTGTGACGCGGCCAGAGATGGTCGCCGCCTGCGGGGACCACCCCGGGGCGTGCCGAGAGCCAACACCTCACCGCCCGGGAGTGGATCATGAAGTACAACAAAGGCGCGATCCTGCGCTCGATCGAACAACCCGCCATCCGCGACGACATCCCCGACTTCGACACGGGTGACACGGTCCGCGTCGACTACAAGGTCGTCGAGGGCAACCGCAGCCGCATCCAGGCGTTCGAAGGCGTGGTCATCGCTCGCAAGAACGGAAAGGGCGCGCGCTCCAGCGTGACGGTCCGCAAGGTCAGCTTCGGCGAGGGGGTCGAGCGCGTTTTCCCTCTCTCTTCACCGCTGATCGACAAGATCGAGATCGTACGTCGCGGCCGTACCCGGCGCGCCAAGCTGTACTACCTGCGTGAGCTTCGCGGTAAGGCGTCCCGCCTGAAGGTCGACACGCGTCGCCAGGAGGTCGACCGCGCCTCCGCTCGCGCCGAGCGCGACGCGGCCAAAGACGGCAGTTGACCGCGGGCCACGGAGGCTCTAGCTGCGCTGCTCGCGCCGTTGACACCGTCCAGGCGCGCCAGTAGACTCAGTACCGCTCGCACGCAAGCCAGCGAGCCTTCCCACGGGGCTGTGGCGCAGTTGGGAGCGCGTCTGAATGGCATTCAGAAGGTCAGGGGTTCGAATCCCCTCAGCTCCACCAGTCTAGGACGAGGAAAACGCCCGGTCGAGCGCCGGGCGTTCACCTGTTTCGGGGACGTTCGCTGCCAAAGCGCTGCCACCAGGTTAGTTCGCCTCGGTGGCACACGCCGACAAGCCTGACGATCGGCCATGGCGTGCCAGCGCAGCTGATGGCGGACCGGCTGGGTCATTCCGGTCCGAGTTCACGCTGCCCATTCAAAGCGCGCTGGCCTCACGAACAACGATCGCCAACCGAACGATATTGCAAACCACGAGCGTTCGTTGCTGTGCCTCGCTGCAGTTGCGGGGGATGGGGAGATGGCGCTCGAGCGAGTTCCGGGAACGGTGTTCGCGGTGAGAGAGTCGTTGCTATTCCGACGGGTGGAGGAGGGCGCGGCGCTATTGGCGCAACGATCCGGCCGGAAGCAGCCCTCCGAGAAAACAGTTAGGAACCTCGTCTCGTGCGCGCGGGCAATCCGGAAGGTGGCCTTCGGTGACGAGCCTGCGCGGGAGAGTGTCCATGAGGCGTTGCGTCGCAAGAAGCATTCGGCGCGGGTGACGCGTCCGCGCTTCCGTTCGGCTCAGTGGCCCGCGGAGTTGGTTGTCGAGTTCGAGGGGTACAAGGCGTGGAAGTCGGCGCCCATCCTGCCGCCGCAGGAGGATCGGTATCGGCGGCGTCCGTCGCGAGAGAGTTCGTTCGTGACGTACCATCGGCACCTCAACATCTACGTCGGGCGCCTGGTGCGTGATCGAGGCCATGTCTCGCTGACGCTGGAGGAGCGGTGCGATCCTGACCGCTTCGCGGGGTTCTTGAGTTGGTTCTTGGAGTTCGACACCGATCGTGGTGTAACCACGGCCCAAGGCGTCGCGGTCACCCTGGCGGTGGTTTGCCGGTTCCTGGTGGCTAAGGACCGCTTGGCGGAGCGGTATGTGGAGGGGTCGAGATCTGGGACGTGTTCTACGACCTGGGAAGGCGCGCAATGCATGGAGCGGCGAAGGGGCACTTGCCGCAGGCGAGGACGGCGGGGGAGTGGAGGCCGTGGCATCTTGCGGAACTGGCTGAAGAGGCGTGGGACAGCCAGCCGGTGAATTAGGGGACTCGGCACGGTCAGCGTCACGAGCGGCAGTTGGTGAGCCGGAAACGAACTGGCCTGATGTTCCGCCTGGCGGTCGAGACGCCGCTGCGGGTCAGGAACTGGAGCGAGATGCGTGGGGGTGAAAACCTGTTCCGGGACCGGCAGGGTCGCTGGACCGTCTTCTTCAAGGGGGAACCGCTGAAGGTAGGAAGTCACCGGCTCAAGACCAACGTCTACCAACGCACGTATTCGTCCGAGGCTTGTCGGTGGATTGATGCGTGGCGGGCCTTCTTGAAGGCTCGGCTCGGTGACGATCTTGAGGCTTCCTGTCCCGCAGTGTCTCCGACAGGGGATTTTAAGGGGGGCTGCGATGAGGACACGCTGCGGCGGTACGTGAAGGGGTTGGCGTGGGAGTTGCGTGGAAAGGAGTTCCACCAGCACCTGTTCCGGCATATTGTCGGCTCGTACGCGGTGAATGAGACCGGCCCTGCCGGCCTGCAGCTCGCGGCGGATCTCCTCGGCGACACGAAGCAGGTAGTGATGAACACCTACTACAACCCAAACACGGATGAGGCGATGGCGGGTTACCTGGAGGGGATCCACCGCCGCAAGACGGCTAAGCGGTAGCCATGGGGGACGCGAGGGTGCGGAGGCGTTCTCGGCCTTCCACAGGCCGCGGTGATCTGCTGGTTCCTGTGGGTGCATGGGCGAAGCAGCAGGTTCTTGTGGGCGCTCGCGGCGCAGATGGGTGATCATGTTGAGGGGGATACCTGGGGAGGGGGGAGTTGCCTTTGTGGGTTGAGCGTGGGGTGGCGAAGCAGGGCGCGGGCGGCAGGCGATGCAGCTGATCTAGCGCTGGAAGTACTCGCCGCTTCGGCCCCTGTGCGGTACGTGTCAGCGCATCGTTTTAAGACGCCGCTTCGAGCTCTGCTAAACTCAGACGAATGTCCGATGTGTGGGAACTCGTAGCGGCTCTCGATGCGGCCGCGGCGGCTGGTCGGCGCGCAGCGGTGGCGACGATCATTGCCATCCGGGGAGCCTCCTATCGTGATGTGGGGGCAAGGGCGCTCGTTACAGAGGATGGAACTGTAACCGGCATGATCTCGGGAGGCTGTGGCGAAACCGAGTTGTCAGCCGTAGCCTGCAAGGCAATGGACATCGGCATCCCGCTCCTTCATCGCTTCGAACTCTCTGAAGACGCTATTCGAGGTCTCGGTATTGGTTGTGGGGGCACAGTTGACGTGTGGATCGAGCCGGTGCTCGACTGCGCCGTGTCGTCTGCCTGGTTCAGCGCGCTTCGTGACGGACGCCCCGCAGTTCAGGTGACATTGCTGGATGATCCGCATCCGCCCCCGCACCCCGAAGCGCGCCGGCTCGTTGTCGGGCCCGGTACGCAGGCGCTAGGTACGTTGGGCAGCCAAGATCTGGACTTATGGGCTTCGGTAGCAGCGCAACATGTGCTTGACGACCGCCTACCTCGGTCCGAGATCCGGCAGGCTGCTTTTCCCAACGGCAGTGCTCATACGTTGTTCTTTGACGTATCTGTACCACCGAACAACCTCGTGGTGTTCGGAGCCGGTTCGGACGCCATACCTCTGGCCGCTATGGCGCAGCGGCTTGGCATGAACGTCACGGTCATGGATCCCCGGCCGGCCTTCGCGACACGTGCTCGGTTTCCTGGCGCAGTAATCCTTGTGTCGCATCCGGATCGCCTAGTCAGCCGAGTTTGCTTGAATCGGCAGTCTTTCGTAGTGATCATGAATCACAATCTCGAGCGTGACCAAGCGTGTCTCAAGTTAGCCCTCGAGTCTTCTGCGGCATACATCGGATTGCTCGGCCCTCGTACACGGTTGGAGCGCATTTGGGCACAGCTACGACTCGAAGGCGCTCTACGCGATCTCGAGTTGAACAGGCAAATTCACAGTCCGGTGGGCCTAGACATCGGAGCGGAATCACCTGCCGAAGTCGCTCTCAGCATTCTCGGCGAGATAGTGGCAGCGCGAAACGGACATACGGGTGCTTCCTTGGGTGACCGTTCCGGCCCCATCCACAGACGAGGGGCGTGCGAGAGAGGGGCGCGGATAGGCCGGGTGCCGGCCACGAGCGCGCCGACGTAGCCCGGTAGCTCGGCCAGTCGATGTCGAGTACGGCGGGTCATATCCATGCGATCGTGCTGGCGGCGGGCCGATCCTCACGGTTTGGCGCCAACAAGTTGCTTCTTCCTGCTGGTCCGGGGCACACTGTCGGAACGCGTACGGTGAGCGCGGCACTGGCAGGCGTCGAGGGTCACGTACTTGTCGTGCTTGGGCGGGACGCCGATGCTGTCCGATTCAGCGTTTTGAGATCGTGTGCGAGCGTGCACCCGAGCGCCACAGCGCGACTTCGGTTTGCCAAGACCGTGAACCACAAGCGCGGATTCGGATACTCGATCTCTCGCGGCGTAGCGACGCTGGGCGCGCTCCATCCGTCCGCAGCCGGAGCCGTTCTTCATCTGGCGGACCAACCGCTGGTATCCCCTGCACAAATCTCGTGCCTCGTTGACACGTTTCTTCACCGCCACGTAGCGTACTCTGCGGTCGCAGCGGCGCTCAATCACCGGCGGCGAAACCCAGTTGTAGTTGCCCCTGACCTGCTTAGCAAGTTCCGCGAGCTCTCGGGCGGACAGGGGGGTCGGTCGATCCTCGAGGCGCACCGTGAACAGGTGCTTCTGCTGGATCTAGGACCGGGTTCTTGGGCTCGCGACATCGACACATGGCGCGACTACGCGTCCATTGCACGTGACTGCGGTTGGGATCAGGAGATGCCGCCAGAGTTCGACCACTTGGTTGCGAACTCCGTGTCTTTGGCGGTACGGGCACGCCTAGAACGAGCGGCAAGTAGTGGCACTGCCCTCGCGCCTGGCGTCGTAATCCTTCCGTCGGGACGCGAGCTCCTCGATGCTGACGGCGTCCCGCCTGAACGTGGTCGTCCTGCGACGGTCGTGCTCACGGGCATGCACCGTGGATCGAGTGACGTGCCGGTGATACTGGTCCTCGGCAACGCCCGGACTTCGCTCGACCGCCTGAGGTTCCTTCGCCACGCAAGCCTTTGGGCGCTGCACAAGGGTACCGATGCGTCGGTGGCTGAGCGAGCTTGACAGGCGGGCACAGCTGCGCTACGTTTCATTACTATAGACTATTTGTGTTGCCGCAGGTGCCTGCTCGGGATGTTGCGCCGGACGTCGACGGCAGTGCTGCAACCACGTCTATAGCGTAGGAATCCGTCGGCGGAAAAGGCTCTCGTGGAGTATGCGGAGGTCGAAGTGACGGGAAATTTCACAACCGCTGCCAGGGCACGATTGATGCTCTTGCTTCCAATCGTTCTTCTCATGTGGTCGGCACTGGCACAGAGTACCCATCTTGAGGTCCTTGTACCTTCGGAGTTTCCCGACCTTTCGACCTGCAACACGGTGAGTGGTGACCAGAACATGGTCAAGTACCACGTCTACAGCAGGCTCTACACGTTCGACGACAACATGCAGCCCCAGCCTGACCTGGTCACGAGCGAACAGATTTCCGATGACGCAACCGTGTGGACGTTGACCATACGCGAAGGGGTCAAGTTCCATGATGGGTCGCCGTTGACCGCTGAGTCCATCAAGTTCACGATCGACCACATGCGGGACAGCGAGTGCGAGCAGCAAGTCCTCTACGCTCCCATCCAGGAAGTGCGTGTGGAGAGCGACACACGGATCACGCTCGTAACAGCGGAGCCGTTTCTTGCACTACGGAACAATCTTGCTCATCCCGACGCCGCGATCTTGAGCCCCAGCGCGATTGAAGAGCTTGGCGATGACCATGGGCTCAATCCTGTAGGGTCAGGTCCGTACGAGTTTCAACAGTGGGTCACTGGCGACCACATTACCCTTACACGCAACGACGACTACTATGGAGGCGCACCATTCTTTGAGGTGATTGACTTCAGGTTCGTGACAGACGCAACGACGCGTGCCCTGCTCGTGGAGTCCGGAGATGCCGACGTTGCCCTTCGCGTGTTGCCCACAGATGCGAACCGGATGGCGGAAAACGAGCAGCTCGAAGTCACAAAGATCAACAGTCGAAACATCATCTTCCCGATGAACGTGACGGATGGGCCGTTTTCAAACCACAACGCTCGTCTGGCCGCCAATCATGCTGTCGACAAAGAAACGATCGTCGACCGCGTGCTGTTTGGTGCAGGCGTGCCGTCACAGTCGCTTGTAGAGACGGTCGCGGGAACGGTACCAGTCGGCTTCTACGATTACGATCCCGACCTTGCCCGATCGTTGCTCGAAGAGTCGGGATACGATGGCGCGCCTGTCACATTGCTTTCGCCGGTTGGTCGGTATCCACAGGACTCAGAGGTAGCCCAGGCCGTGGCAGGCTACCTTCGCGAGGTGGGCTTCGACGTGGACTTGAACTCGATCAGCGATTGGCCCTCGTATGTGTCGGCCGTGGAAGCAGGCGAGTTCGGCCTGTTCATGCTGGGCTGGAGTGGATCCACAGGGGACCCGGACAATGCCTTCCGAAGGACGTTGTCGACGCCGTTCGCTGGAAGGCTTTGGAACCCAGGTGGGTATAGCAATCCCGAAGCCGACGCGCTGTTGGACGAAGCTGGAGCGAAAATCGATGTCGATGCCCGAAACGCTCTGTACGCTGAGTTCCAACGCATCGTCTGGAACGACGCGCCATGGCTGTTCATGTACCGCCAGTCGGTCTTCGTAGTGCACGACGAAGCGATTAAGGGGATCACGATTCTGTCCGGCACGGAAGCGCCGTTGTTCTGGACGGCAACGCGAGAGTAGTCTGACAAGCTGAGCAGAGGGCCCGTGGTGGCTCTCTGCTCAACTTCGTAAGTGGTAGAGCGCACCGAGTGGCTTCTTGCAGCACCGACTGCATTAAGGTCAAGTAGTGCGTGTGGAGGTCCGAGGTCCATTGAGGCTGGGATCAAGCGGTGCCAAAGCAACGAGCGGGTCTGCAGGTGCGCGCGTGGGCGGCTACGACCGCATTACTGGACGGAGCGTCTATGCGGGTGACGTGCGGCTGACAGGAATGTGTCACGCTGTGGTCGTTCGTAGCCCCCACGCCCACGCCCGCATCTTGGCCATAGACACCACGGAGGCGACCGGGTCCTCGGGAGTGCTGGCCGTTGCAACCGGCGCCGATCTCACGAGAAATCTGTTTGGGAGGCGCGTTCGCGACATCCCCTTGTTGGCTAATGAGTTGGTTCGTTTCGTCGGCGAGAGAGTCGCCGCGGTGGTGGCTGAGACGCGCTCCGAAGCTGAAAGGGCAGCCGCGCGGATTCGTGTCGAGTACGATCCGATGGATGCTGTTGCAGACGTTCGGTTTGCTCTAGCGGACTTAGCTCCCCGTGTCCATGACGGACCGTGGCGGTACGTAAACGCAGCGGTCTCTGCGAACGATCATCCGAATCTCCAATCGAAAAAGGTGTGGCAGCACGGACATGCCGTCGAGCAGGCTCTCGCGGCAGCAGCGCATGTGTTCCGATCGACCTACCGAGTCCCGTCGCGACACCAAGGTTATTTGGAGCCCCACGTATGCCTGGCTGCAAGAGGACTCAGCGGCGTCGACATCTGGGCCTCAAACAAGTCACCGTACCTCTTGCGGGAGCAGGTCGCCGCCTGCCTGGATCTCGATCAAGAGGAGATACGAGTACACGATGTTGCCATTGGAGGCGATTTCGGCGGGAAGGGCTCGCCCATGGAAGTGCCGCTGTGCGTTGCACTCGCTGAAATGGTCGGCCGGCCCGTCCGCATGGAAATGAGATACGCGGAGGATCTTATGGCCGCCAACCCGTCGCATCCTGCAGTTGTCGGCGTTGCGCTTGGCGTTGATCACGAGGGCCGCATCGTGGCGCTCGATGTGGATGCACTGCTGGACGGTGGGGCTTATGCGGGCTACAAGCCCAATTCAGAGGCGCAGCTCTACAACGTAAGACTCGCCGGCGCATGCTACTCCATCCCGGCCCTTCGAATCCAGAGCAAGATCGCGTACACCAACACCGTCCCGAAGGGCCACATACGTGCTCCCGGCGGCCTCCAGGTCAACTTTGCTGTCGAGTCGATCCTGGACGAAGCGGCCCGCTCACTTGCGGTGGATCCGTTCGAGTTCCGTGCGAGGAACGTGCTTCGGCCTGGTGAGCGTGGAGCACTCGGCGAAGAGTGGCTCGAGGTTCGAACCGATGAGACGTTGAGAGCCCTCAAGCCGAGCTATGACGAAAGCGCTTGTGAGCGCTCGCTCAGGGGGCCGGACTGGGCGGCCGGCAGAGGCGTGTCCCTCTTTTGCCAACAGACTCATGCAGTGTCAACGGAAGTAGCGCTGGAGCCGACCAACTCCGGCGAGCTCGCGGTGCTGGTACCCTTCCCTGACCAAGGGGGAGGGCAGCACACCGTGGTCCGCAATGTCGTTGTCGACGAAGTGGGCATCCCCGCTGAGTTGGTGACGGTGCGGCAGGCCGACCAGGTCACCCTCCAACGTGACTTCGGGGTGGGTGCGAGCCGTGTCACAGTGGACGCTAGCGAGGCACTCGCCGCTGCATGTGCCGGATTCCTTGCGGCTGTCGGTGATGGAGGCGAGCCACCGGCTCTCGAAGATGCGCAAGGGTGGCGCGCCGTTGTTGTGGCGCTGCAGAAAAATGCGTCCATTACACGATTCGTAGGTCGCGCGGACCATGCCGATGCGCCTGCCACCGTCTCGTTCTGCGCTCAACTTGCGCGGGTTCAGGTCGATCTTCGCACAGGGGAAGTACGAATCGATGAGGTCGTTTCGGCGGTCGATGTTGCGAACGTGGTCGATGAAGCTGCCCACCTAGGCCAAATAGAGGGAGGGGTCGTCATGGGCATCGGGCATGCGCTCATGGAGGACCTGAGCATCCGGGAAGGCCGCGTGGCAGCAGCAAACCTCGGGGAATACAAGCTTCCATCTATCGAGGACGTCCCTCGTGTCACGGTTCGGCGAATTCGAGGAGGCCGCGGAGTCGGCGCACGGAATGTGAAGCCAATTGGGGAGCTAGCACATGTCGCCGTGGTGTCTGCGATTGCCAACGCTGTTGCAGACGCAGTGTCGGTACGCGTTCGGGACCTACCGATTGCTGCGGAGCACATTTTCGCGAGCCTTGTTTCCAGCCAGCAGGCGGATACCTAACTTCATGGCCGCGTCGTTCCGTGTAAATGGGCGGCCCGTCCGTTGCCAGGACGTCGGCGACGCATTCTTGACCGACCTTCTGCGCGACGAACTGGGCCTTTGTGGAACGAAGGTGGCATGCGGGATCGGCGTGTGCGGTCTTTGCACCGTCCTTATTGACGATGTGCCGGCCAGCGCATGTCTCGTGCCCGCCATATGCGCGGAAGATCAAGACGTTTGGACGATCGAGGGAGTTGCTGAGGCTGTCGAGACAGGTGTGGAATTCAGCGAGCGAATTCCGCTCAAGGTGGCTCGCCAGGTGATCGAGGCGTTCGTGTCGGCAGACGCCGTGCAGTGCGGCATCTGCACACCTGGGCAGGGCATCTCCGCGATTGCGCTCTTCGCTGAGTCACCATTCCCCGATGACCAGGAGATCCGACGACACATGTCCGGCAATCTGTGCCGCTGCACTGGTTACCAGTCGATCCTCCGCGCATTGACCATTGTGTCGCATGCGTTGTCGGTGGAACGTGACGCCTAAGTTCGTCGCCCCCGATTCCGTCGAACACGCCGTCGAGCTTGTTGCGTGCAGCGACGGGTACGAAACCATTTTTTGGGGTGGCGGAATGTCCACCGCCATCATGATGAAGCAAGGGCTCCTTTCGCCGGCCACCCTTGTGGGCCTTCGCAAAGTAGAAGAAATCAAGAAGATCGCTGTCCGCCACGATGGAGACCTCCTGCTCGGTGGTGGCGCGACGATCCATGAACTATCCGTCTCGCCACTTGTTTCCGAGCTCGCACCCTCTCTGCGTTCCAGTGCCAGGGAAGTCGGGAACGTGCGGGTTCGGCATTCGGCCACGCTGGGAGGACATCTCGCACACGCAGATCCATCACAGGACGTGCCGCCGGTCCTATTGGCGCTCGATGCACAGGTCGCGCTTCGAAGCGCTGCAGGATCGCGAACGGTTCCGTTGCATGACTTCTTCGTCGACATCATGCAGACGGCAATACGACCCGATGAACTCGTGACCGAAGTCGTGGTGCCGGCCGGGGCCCTGTCCCGCCGGTCTGCATACGTCAAGTTCGCTCCACGCAGTCGAGACGACTATCCCACTGTGGGGGTGGCTGTCAGCGTGGGGATGTCCAGGGATTGGCGCACGATCAAGGCGGTGCGGATAGCAGCCGGTGGCGTGGCTCCCACGGCAGTAAGACTTACCGCTGCGGAGGACCTCCTGTGCAAACAGCCGGTCGAGGACGATCGCATTCGTGCCGCAGGGCTGGTTGCGTCGGAACACGCAAGCCCTTGGGATGACGCCCGGGGGAGCGCAACCTACAAGCGAGCCATGTTGAGGGAGATCGTGACACGTGTGGTGCACAACCTGACGAAACCGAAAGAAGGTGCCTGTGGAATTTGAGTACAAGTATCCGCTACGTGTGCCCGCGGATGATGCCTGGGCACGGCTTCAGGAGCCCGAAGCAATTGCTGCCTGCATGCAGGAGCTCAAGGACCTGAGGCACATAGAGAACGGGCACTACACCGCTAACGTCGTGACAGCGGTGGGTCCCATTCGACTGAAGTTCCATGCAAGGGCGGAGATCCTCTATGGGGAGGACCGCACGATCTCCGCAAAGGTCGCAATGGGTGATGGTCGTGCAGGTACGGTCGACGGCCACTTCCGCATTCGGTTGGCGCTACGCGCTGCTGCCGAGAGCGATCTACTGCTTGATGCCAACGTGGCTGTGGGCGGCCGCCTAGGAGAATTTGCCCAGCCGCTACTTCGTCGTAAAGCCGATCAAGTGGTAAAGGACTTCGCGGCGGCCTTGCGCGCCGTGGTGGAACAGGCCAAGGGAGGCGAAGAAGCGTGAACGCATCGCCCATCTGGGAAGATATCTTGACGGAGCGCGACAGGCAGTTGTTCGCGCAGTCTGGACACGGAGCGCGGGCTGGATTCGGCAAGCGACCGGTGATCCTGATCGTGGATGTCATCTACAACTTCGTCGGAAACGAGCGCGAGCACATCCTCGACTCCGTGAAGCGTTGGCGAAATAGCTGCGGCTACGAGGGCTGGGAAGCCGTGGACGAGATCGCCCATCTCATCTCGACGGCGAGAGGAAAGCGAATCCCGATCATCTTCACGACGAGCCAAGCGTATCGTGACGACGGGTTCGACTCCGGACGTTGGAAGGACAAGAACCACCGTCGGGCGGAAGACTGGGAGAGTCATGCGGACTTTGGCAATCAGATCGTTGCTGAGATCGCGCCAATGGCATGCGATCTGATCATCGAGAAAAGTAAGCCGAGCGCATTCTTCGGCACGCAGCTGGCATCGCTACTGGTGAACTTCGGTGCCGACTCAGCGATCGTGTGCGGTACGAGTACGAGCGGATGTGTGCGCGCCACGGTTGTCGACGCCTTCTCGTACAACTACAGGGTCGCTGTCGTTGAGGAGTGCACATTCGACAGAGGGCAAGCCTCGCACAAGGTCAATCTGTTCGACATGCACCAGAAATATGCGGACGTGGTCTCGCTCGGAGAGACCGTCGAGTACCTTCAGGGACTGGATGAGGGCTTGTTCGATGCGCACATGCCGTCGTTGCTCGCGCCGTCCATCAAGACTACTGAAGGGCATGGCCGTGAACGTGGAAGATGAGTCCCGCGCTGGTCGCGATTGCCCGTCGCGACGGTGTGTCTCTCACCCTGTCCGCAAAAGTGCATTCTTGAGCAGCTGCAGGACGCTGTGACGGGCGCTGAGCTGCAACACAACTTGGTCCAGCGCTCTCCACGTTATGTGGTCAGCGGGATGGACTTCAACGACCTCCATCGAATCATCCGCGATGTAAGCACTTGGGAAGAGTGGCTCGTTCTGGTCGGCAGGTACGCTTCGGAGAGACTCGCGCTTGCTGACCAAGCTCTCGAGCAAGGGAACATGATCACCGCAGCAGAACATTTCACGGGTGCCGCGATCTACTTCCACTTTTCACAACTGGGCTACTTCGACGATGAGAAACGAAAGCGGGAAACGGCACGGCGCTCAAGGGAAGCACACCGGTGCGCCTTCGACCTTCTCGAACCCCCTGTCACGCAGCTTCGACTACCCTTCCGTGAAGCCGAGCTGGTGGCGAATGTGCGGCTACCAGCGGTTGCAGGTGGGGCTCCTGCGGTGATCCTTCTTCCGGGAGTGGATTCGACAAAGGAGGAGATGATCACGTTCGAAAGCGTCTTTCACAGAAGATCGCTCGGCACAGTCGCCTTCGAGGGTCCTGGGCAAGGCGAGTCGGGAGAGACGCTACCTCTTGTCGAAGACTACGAAGAAGCGGTGAGGGTGCTCCTCGATGCCCTGACCGAAGTCCCGGGATTGCGCACGGATCGAATCGGTCTGTACGGAAGGAGCATGGGAGGCTATCTCGCACCGCGCAGTGCCGCATTGGAGCTCCGCATCAAGGCAGTGGCAAGTGCTGGCGGCCCGTTTGACCTCCGAGGATGGGACGGTTATTCCGAGCAGCTCAAGCAGTTCTTCTGCCACGCTTGGGGCGTGTCAAGCCTCGAGGAGGGCCGAGAGCGAGCCTCCCGCGTAACACTCAAGGATCTCGTGCCGAGGATCCAGTGTCCGTTTCTGGTGCTTCACGGCGACGCAGACAGGATCTTTTCTGGCGACGAAGGTCGTCGGATGGCCGCGGCAGCCACATGCGACACGACGCTCGTGATCTACCCGGAAGGAGACCACGTCAATGACAACATTCCTTACAAGTACCGTCCTCTCGTAGCAGACTGGTTTGCGGAGAAGCTTTCGTGATCGTCCAGGGATGGCAATGGCGGCCCTGCCTTGCTATTTCCGCATCGAACTCATCTCGCATAGGAGCCCCGCGTGATCCGCAGTAGCGGCTCTGGATCAGATGTCCGGCTCGAGCTGTACGGCGGTGACTACGAGCACACGATTGGGCTTGACGGGCAGTACGGAAATCTGCACGTGGATTACTTTCCTCGTCCGGTTGTGGAGATCTTCCGCGAGATGATCTCGCGTCGTGCGTTTGCTGCGTGCGAGATGTCCCTCGCTAACTACGTGGTGATGCGAGACCGTGGCGCCCGTTGGTTGACAGCGCTTCCGATCTTCCCGTTCCGCGCGTTCCGCCACGGGGCCATCTACGTTCGCGCCGACTCCGGACTGTCTCGCCTGAGCGACGTTCTGGGTCTACGCATGGGTGTTCCCGACTATGGAATGACGGCAGCCGTATGGGTGCGCGGAATCCTCAAGAGCGAGTATGGTGTATCGTGGGATTCGTTGCGCTGGTATAGCCGTGCAAGCCGAATTCCACTGCCTGCGGCGCTCCAGGTGGACAGGTTGAGCCATCCACTTGGCGTTGCGCTAGAGAACCACGAGATCGACGCCGCAGTATCCACCACGAAATTGGTTGGCACGACGAATCCGCTCCGGCGGCTCCTGTCGGACCCAGCTACCGTCGAACGCGAGTACTTCGGCAAGACAGGCATCTTCCCAATCATGCACGTGGTCGTTGTGAAGCAGGACGCTCTCGATCGCCATCCAGACATCGCAACAGGCCTCTTCAGCGCGTACGTGAGCAGCAAGCGGTCGGCACTGCAACGCCGACTTTCGCGGGCGCTTCACCCATGGGGGTACTTGCACTGGGAGACAGTCGACGAGCATTTCGGGGGTGATCCACTGCCCCACGGACTTAGCGCTTTGAATCGCAGAGCCATTACCGTGTTCCTAGAGTTTCTTCGCGACCAGCGCCTAATCAACGATTTGCCACACCTCGAATCCCTCTTCGCCGATGGCTCGATTGCCCTCTCCGAGGTCGAGGCGCACTCCGACGTCGGCCGATGACAACCTGTCTGAAGGGGGTGTCCGGGACTCTTCTGGGCCATGGCGGTCTGCTCCTTGTGCACCGAATTCCATTGGGCTTGACACGGGTTCGCGGTAGAAGTAGCCTCGTCTCCATAGAAAATTATCTACATGGGTTACGCAGTGAGCTGCTTGGCAGACGCCACTAGGCAAAGGGGAGGAGCGATGGAAACCACAACGTTCAGCAGAGAAACGCTTTCGTCGCGCGTCTGCGGGCAGCTTCGCCACGAAATCCTCAAGGGCACTATCCGTGCCGGCGAGCGGCTCAGCGAGCACGTAATCGCGGAACGCTTCGGTGTCAGCCCGACGCCCGTGCGTGAGGCATTTCGACTCCTCACCAACGACGGTCTTGTGCAGTACGTCGACCGTCGCGGTGTGCACGTGATCGATCTCGGGGAGCGGGAGATATTCCAGGCCTTCAGTGTGCGCAGCGTGCTAGAGCGCGAGGCTCTCCGTGAGGCGCTAGTTCACATGAACGACGCCGACAAGAAGCGACTCATGGAGCTTGCGGAGCGCACCGAGAATGCAAGGGGAAAGCCGGCTCACGTGCTGCTGGAAATCGACCGGCAGTTCCACGGGTTCTTCGTCGACCGCTCAAGAAACGTTTGGCTCAAGGAGTTCTCGGGGCGTGTTAGCAACGTGCTTACGGTTGCCCGGCTCGACCTCTTCAACGCCCCAGATCTCGACACGCTCATTGCGGAACACGTCGCCATCGCCCAGGCTGTGCTGGACGATGACTTCTCGCGTGCCGACGCCGCGCTCGCCGCGCACATCCGGCGCGTGCGCGACAATGCCATCAGCGCTCGCAAACGCCTTGCCGAGACGGCAGGCGCTTCTGAGAAGGGAGACGCATGAAACTCGTCACGTATCGTCCCAGTATATCGGGCGCGCCGACCGTCGGCGTGCTAGTGGAGGATCGAGTGATTCCTGCAGCTAGCGTGCTATCAGCGGTGAAGGAAGACCCTGCGCACGCCGCGACCATGGAACGATTTATCCAGCTGCCGCGAAGCGTGCAGGCCAAGGTGGCTCGTGCGAGCGCCGACGACGCGTTGCGAACGGTCTCCGATGCCATGAGTGACTCTCGGCTCGAGGCACCCGTGATGCGCCCTAGCAAGATCATCGGTGTGGGCTACAACTACACCGCGCTTTGCGAGAACGAGGGCGTCACTCCCGGCGACGAGCCTGAGTTGTTCGTCAAGATGCCGACCTCCGTCACCGGTCCGCACGACCCTGTGGTTGTGCCGAAGGTGATCGACAGTGTGGATTTCGAGGCCGAGCTGGGTGTGGTCATCGGCACCCGATGCCGCAACGTCTCAAGAGAGGAAGCGTTGGACTACGTCGCCGGCTATACGGTCATCAACGACGTGACGGCGAAGATCATCCCCCGTCCACCCGAGGCAGGTAGCGTCGTGGTCGCGCTGAAGGGGCCGGACACCTTTTGCCCGACGGGGCCTTGCCTTCTCACCGCGGACGAGGTGCCCGATCCCCAGAACCTCCAGCTCTACTGCCGCGTCAATGGCGAGGAGCGGCAGAACTTCAACTCTTCGGACATGGTGCGCACGGTTGCCGAGATCATCGCGTACGTGTCAGAGCGGATCACGCTGGAGCCCGGTGACATGTTCGCCACAGGCACGTCGCTCGGCATCGGAATCATCCAAAAGCCGCCGGTTTTTCTCGAGGACGGCGACGTGGTCGAGTGCGAGATTGAAGGGATCGGAACAATTCGAAATGAGTTTAGACTGCTGCACGTGAGGGGGTAACGGATGCCGACCCCCACGGTCCTTGGACACTGGGACGTCTACGAGCTGCTGCACCGCGTGAAGACGCGAGAGGATCGTCCGCTCGAGTTGGCGATCCTGCCCGGCTTACGGAAGGGCTCTGTGCGCGCTATCTTTTTTGCCGTCGGCGGCGACTCGCGCAGCCACGCAAGCGGGTCGGACCGGCCTATGAGCGGCACGCTCATGTCGATGGACGTGGCGTTACGAGAGATCGACGGGACTGCGGAAACGCTTGTCGTACGCACCCGCCAAGACCTCGAGCGGCTCGCGGACAACGAGGTGGGTTTCATCCTAGTGCTCGAGGGAGGGCGCCCTCTCGAGGGCAATATCGCGGTGTTGAGGCAGTTCTTCCGGCTGGGAGTCCGTTGCCTGCTGCTGACGTGGAATGGCCGCAACGAACTCGGTGACGGTGTGGGCGAGGGAGCGGACGCTGGCGGGCTTTCGTCATTTGGCAAGGACGTCGTTCGCGAGATGCGCCGGCTCGGGATGATCCTCGATCTCTCCCACCTAGCCGAGCGAGGGTTCTGGCAGGCGATCGACGTCTACAACGGTCCGGTCATGGCCACGCACAGCAATGCCAAGGCTCTCCACGACCACCGCCGAAACATCACCGACGAGCAGATCCGAGCCGTTGCGGAAACGGGCGGCGTCGTGGGCGTCGCGTTCATGCCTGCGTTCCTTGGCCCAGGCACACCCTCGGTCGAAACGGTGGTGGATCACCTCGAGCACATGTGCGGCCTGGTGGGCGCGGAGCACGTCGCGATAGGTCCGGACTTCTCGTATGGCCCCGTGGCCGAAGAACACCGCCGGCACCGCAGGTACGAGGGTGTACAAGTGGACCTGCGCGTGCCGTATCCGATCCCGGATGCGGCGTCGCTGCCGCTGCTTGAGGACGCCATGCGGCGACGCGGCTTCCCGGAAGACGACCTCCGAATGATCCTCGGCCATAACCTCTTGCGCGTTGCGGCTACGATCCTGCCGAGCGCCAGTGCGCCCACCTGAGTCAGTTGGCACAGGGATACCCGTAGTGCCGCGAGGAATGCATGCTCATCTATCTGCTTCAGCGCTTGGCCAACCTGATTCCGACGCTCCTGATCGTGTCCTTCGTCGTGTTTATGATGGTGCGGCTGATCCCGGGAGATCCCGTGTTGGCTATTGCGGGCCAGGACGCTGAACCAGAAATCATGGAGCGCATCCGCGAGTCGCTCGGTCTGAATGAGCCCGTAATCACCCAGTACGGTCGCTATCTCTTAGGCATCTTCCGCGGGGACCTCGGCACGTCGATTCGCACGCGACAGCCGGTGTGGCACGAAATCGGGCAGCGACTTCCGGCGACGCTAGAGCTCGCCGGTGCCGCGATGCTGGTAAGCCTCGTCATCGGAGTTGGCCTCGGGGTAGCTGCAGCCGTGAATCGTGGAACGGTAGTCGATGCCATGGCGCGCTTCATATCCTTGTTCGGCGTCGCATCACCCACTTTCTGGACCGGACTCTTGTTTGTTCTGGCCTTTGGCTACTACTGGCGCGTCCTACCGATCGCCGGGCGAGGCACGCTGCTGCATCTCGTGCTGCCTGCCCTAACCGTAGCCCTCACGAGTGTGGCCTTCATCAGCCGCCTGACGCGCGCAAGCCTGCTCGAGGTCCTCTCGCAGGACTACGTCCGGACGGCGAAGGCCAAGGGCGCCCGGCCAAGGACGGTCGTGTACAAGCACGCGCTGCGGAACGCGCTCATGAGCCCGATCACGGTTGCCGGCCTCGAGTTCGGCCGGCTGCTAAGCGGGGTTATCGTCATTGAAATCATCTTCTCCTGGCCCGGCACCGGACGACTTCTGATTAATGCGATCCAATTCCGCGACTTCCCCATCATCCAGGGGCTCGTGCTGACGTACGCGCTAATCTTTGCGCTCGTCAACATGGCGGTGGACGTCCTGTACGCCGTGCTGGATCCGAGGATCGCTTATGGCTGATAGCGTCGAGGCCAGCGCGGACAACCTTCGCTCGCTGACTCTTACGCATCGGCGAAGCCCACAGTTCTCGGTCGTGGTTAGCTTCACGATCCTCGCTGCCTTCGTCGCGTGCGCGATCTTCGGGCCGCTTCTGCCACTGCCAGATCCGTATGCGCAGAGACTGATAGACTCGCTCCAGGGCCCGTCGACGGAGCACTGGCTGGGCACCGACCAACTCGGCCGCGACATTCTGGCGCGAATCGTCGCGGGTAGCCGCTATTCGCTGATCATTGGCTTGGGCGCCATCGGCGTCGGAGCCGCCCTGGGAGTGCCGTCGGGGATGCTCGCGGGCTTCCGCGGCGGCTGGTTGGACGCCCTGGTGACGCGCGTCGTGGACGTCTTCCTAGCGTTTCCGGGCATCATCCTGGCGTTGGTGATCGTCGCGATCCTCGGACCGGGGCTGTTCGGCCTAGTTCTCGCGGTCGGGCTACGGTCCTTCCCGGTGTTCGCGCGCGTGGCACGAGCAGAGACGCTATCGCTCAGGGAGCGGGAGTTTGTGCAGGGCGCCACCGCGCTGGGCTCGAGCGCGGAGCGGATCCTAGCTCGACATGTTTTTCCGAACCTGGCGAGCGCCGTCACTGTGATCGCGTCGCTCCAGATGGCCACGGCTATCCTGATCGGCGCTACCCTCACGTTCCTAGGCGTCGGCCTGTCGCCAGAGGTCCCCGAGTGGGGCGCCATGATGAACGCCGCCCGCCCGTACATGCTCCGCGCGCCGCACCTGATAGTGATCCCGGGGCTGGCATTGATGGTCGTGATGCTGGCTCTCAACTTGGTGGGCGACTGGCTCCGCGACCGATCCGATCCGTTCTCGGCACCGACCTGACCCGGGGAGGGCGGTGATTCCGGGAGCCAAAGATCGAACCGACGAGCGGCCGATGCGTTCGAACCATCAACCTTCCGAGGAGGAATCTATGCAGGCTGCGGCGGCCAACCGACCAACACGCGGCGTCGGCGCTCCCTCCCGTGGCTCGTGATCGCGGTCGCGCTGCTCCTAGGGCCCGTGGTTGCGCAGGACGGCCATACGCCGCTCTGCGTGCTCGTGCCGTGGGGTTTCCGCATGTTGATACGTGCGAGTCTGTGAGTGGCGACCAGAGCATGGTCAAGTACCACATCTACATCCGTCAATACATGTTTAGCGTGAAGATGGAGCCTTTTCCGGATCTTGTTGCCAGCGAGTCGACTAGCGTAGAAGATGGGCCATTCAGCGATCAGCGTGTGCGCCAGGCGCCAACTACGCCGTGGACAACGAGACGATGGTCGATCGGGTGTTGTTCGGAGCCGGCCCGCCGTCGCAGTCGCTGGTGGAGGCGGCGGTTATTCGCGCACGATGCTGACATCCAAGGGATTGAGGTGCTTCCGGGCAAAGAGATGCGGAACTTCCGGCACGCCCACTACTAGTTAGTCACGTTGGCAACCCCCAGCGCAGGGACCAACTCTGCGCAAACCCTGGATCTCGCCATCGGCCGTCCTGGAAGCGAGATCGACCTGAATCTGGCATGGAGGTGCCTATGCATCCAACGATCGCCATCTCCGCCGCGGAGCTCCGAGAACGACAGGAGGCCGCCCGCCGTCGCCTTCCGGAGTTCGGCGCCGACGCGCTCATCGTCTTCGGCGCACCGTTCTACGACCGTCCCGGCGACCTTTTGTATCTCACCGGACATCAACCGCCGTTCCCGTCGTCCGCGTTCGAGGGCGAGTATCGGGGTCTTGGGTATGGCGTCGCGATCCTGCCGGCGGACGGTGGCACCTATCTCGTCACAGATACGACTGCCTTTCGGAAGGAGCGGATCGTGGCAGACGCGATCAGCCCTGCGCGAAACGTGCCAGCAGAGGTGCGTGCGCAGTTAGCGAAGCTGGGTCTCAAGGGCAAGACGCTCGCCGTCATCGGTTTGGAGGTTGCGCCATATGCATTGGTGCAGGAGGCAACCGCCGACCTCGGCGTGGCGCTCACGCCTGCGGACCGCGTGACACGCGAGTCGCGGAGGCGCAAGAGCCCTCGGGAGCTCGATCTACTGCGACATGCGGCGGACGTTGCCGAGCAGGGCATGGCGGCTGCGCTGGATTCGATTGCGGCTGGCCGCACCGAATCAGAGATCGCGGCAGCTGGGATCGAGGCGTCCATCGCGGCGGGTGCGGACTTCGTGCGGTACTTGCGCGTGATGTCGGGTCCGTACTCCGGTTGGCAACACCGGTGGCCGCCTGCTACCGATCGCATTCTGCAGGAGGGGGAGACAGTGTGTCTCGACCACATCGGTGCCGTGAACGGCTACCAGTTCGATATCCTGCGTGCGAAGGTCGTGGGAGAAGCCCCACCTGATAAGGCCGAGCTTATGCAAGCGGCGCGTGCCGCAACACAAGCGGCGATCGCAGCTTGTGCGCCGCGGGTGCCTGTACGTGAGGTGGTTGCTGCAGCGGACCGTGTCCTAGCAGAGGCTGGTCACCTGGCGCACCGGGCGAAGTTCACCGGCCATGGAATCGGTCTCGAGACCGTAGAGGCGCCGCTGGTGATGGAGTCGTCGGATGCGGTTCTCATGGCGGGCGACGTGATCTGTCTGGAGCCTGGAATACTTCGGACGGGTCACTACGGTGCGCGTTTCGAGTACGAGGTGGCCATTACTCCAGATGGACACGAGGTCCTCGGATCGAATCGCGCCGGCGTTTGACCCAGGTTGGACAGATGGGATGAAGTGGCCGCTCCCCTTCGGCGCGCAGTACCGGTGTGGTCTGCAATAGCGTTGAGTTGACGGGCTCGTGGCGCAGGAGGGAGAGCGACCGTGGTTCAGCATAGCGGGCGGATTGCCGGCGTCGATCTTGGTGATGGCACGTTGAGCGTGTGCATTATCGAGGCGAGTTCGGGTGAGGTGATCGAGCGGGCGCGGGTGCGCACGCGCGCTAGCGCGATCGCGCGGTATTTCGCTCGGGCTGAGATCGGGAGGATGCTGGTCGCGCTTGAGACGGGTACGCATTCGCCGTGGGCGAGTCGTGTCACCAGAGAGTGTGGGCACGACGTGATTACCGCTAACGCCCGCAAGGTTCGACTGGTGTATGCCTGTGCCCGCAAGAACGATCGTGTCGACGCAGACCCAAGTTGAACAGTTTGGTGCCTGACTTGCGTCTGTGACGCTGTTCGCGTGGGTTCTTGCCACTACGCGGCTTCGTGCTGGGGTGGGTTGGGTGCGCCGATGGCGTCGAGGATGGCGCGTTGCTGGGTGTTGGGGCGGGTGGTCTTGATGAGGTGGTGGTCGCCGGCTTGGGTGGGGACGCGTTGAATGCGGGCGAGTTGGTCGAGGGCATCGTTGACGTTCAAGCCGAGGTTCGCCTTGTCGAGCCGGTCTTGGAGGATGCAGGTGAGCAGGTAGGCGAGGACGCACGACTGCACGTGGCCGCGCACGCCCGGTTCGCTGGTGTGGTGGATGGGCCTGAGCTCGAGGGGCGTCTTGAGGGTTCGAAAGGCGTTCTCGACCCTCCACAGGCCACGGTAGGCGAGCGCCACATCACCTGCTGGGAGGTTGGTGGTGGTGCGTAGGATCCACTTGCCGTCGTACCGCGCGTCCGCCTCAATGCGCTTGACGTCGAGTCGCGCGTCAGTGCCGTCGACCTTCAAGTAGCGCTTGGCGGCGGGCTTGAGGTTCTCGCGCCACGAGCCTTGCTCGAGGGACTGCTCGAGGTGCTGGAGGATCGCTTGGCGGGTCTCAGCGTCCTCCGCCGCGCGTTCCTGGTTGCGGCAGAGGATCACGCGTTCCAAGCCGTCGCGCTTGATCTCCTTCACCTCGATGGTGCTCGTGACCCTCTTGTACCGGCCTGCCCTGGCGAGGGCCTCGAAGGCGGTCTTGCGCCTCAGCCGCTCGGCGATGATGTACGTGATGCCCTCCTCGCGTAGGGCTTGCAGGTTGGCTTCACTGACCATGCCCCGGTCGGCGACCACCACGAACGATGCGAGGGCGAGCCGCTCCCGGAACTCGCGACTGGCGAGGGCCATGCTCTTCACGTCCGACTGCTTGCCCGGGAACAACCAGTGCGCCAACGGGTACCCCTCGCGACTGGTGAGAAGCCCCAGGTTCGCTTGCGGCCGATCGCCGCGCTTGTCGCGCGAGTACCCGAAGTTCGCCAGGCCCTCCGGCCCGAGACCCCCTACGTACGTACTCGTCGTGTCGAACAGGACCAGGGTGGCATCGAGGAACAGCTGGTCGATGAGGACGCGCGCCAGCCGCGCTTCGAGCTCCGGACTGATCTCGGCGAGGAACGCCAAGATTCGGTAGGCGTGCTGCAACTCGATCCCCGTGAACTCCGGGGCGTACACGCCTGACAGCCAGGCGCTCACCAGCGCCCGTTCGCTGCCGGGCTTGCGGACGCGACCGAACACGATCGCCTTCACGACCGACGCGGCGTCGAACGAGAAGCGGCGAACCGCCGCCAGGTCCGACAGGATCTCAGGCAGGCCCACCTCGTTCCAAACGTGATCGAGAGCCAATAGGCTGCCGTACTCGAAGCCCGGATCGAGGTCCACGTCCGCCAGGTCCAAGCCGGATCCGACGGGGACACTGCCGTAGGGAGCGAGCGAGCGGATCAAGCGGTCGATCTCCACCGGGTCCACCAGGTCCGCGCGCCCCAACTTCTTCACCAGGCGTTGCCGTGTCCTCGCACCATCCCGGTACGACTCCATCAACTGCAGGTACGTCAATACCCGCCCACCACTCTTCACGTGCGTCCGCTTGACGAACACCTTGCCACAAACATAGCACACGCAACACCAGTACAGGACGTGCACACGCACAATGTCTTGCCACTACATCCGAAAGCGCCTCACAACAAGAAAAGCCTGTCCCCCACGCGATCGAGGGACGAGCAAACGTTCAAACTGTCCAACTTGGGTCAGGGACAAGCCTTCCCGTAGGAGCTGAACGCGGGCTTCGGGCGTGTCAACCACCACACCGTCCACCCCCGGAGTGTGCCGGCCGCGATTCTGTTGGGTCACCTGACGAACCGCCAACAAGGATCATGACGCCAACCAACAACCCCTCGTAAAACTGGACGTCGCGCTAACTCAAGCGTAGGCCATCGCTCGACACCAATCCGCTGCCACGCCGCGGGGTCAGCGCGGGATTGGATGCGATGAAACGTGAGAACGCGGTGGAGAAAACGCGTCGTGGTCGGACTCTACGAGGCTCAACGAATTGGGACGGTATGACCCGCGCGGAAATGGCATTCAGAAGGTCAGGGGTTCGAATCCCCTCAGCTCCACCATAGGTTGCCGTCCTGAACGGCTCTTCTGTTCTAAGTGACTCCGTGTCTGCGTGGTCACTTTCGTTTTGTCCGCGACACATTCGTTCCACATCTGAGGACACGGTCCGCAACGCAGTGCGACCAAGCGTCACGTAGGGCACGCGCAGGCAGGCTGTATATTGTGTGGTGCAATTGTTCGACGTTCTCGAACAATTGCACCACGGGATGCACGCCCGGCGAGCCTGCCTCGTCTCGCGTGATTTCAGAGGTGGTCGATCATGACGCGTGAAATGGCGGAACACCCAGCGGCTGGGATCGAGCTCCTTCGAGCGCTCGCCGCCGAAGGCGAGCGAATCTTCTCGACCTCTCGGGCCCGCGAGTTGGGGCCAGCGGCCGGGCTCTCGAGCGCTTATGTAAGACAGGCGCTCCACTACCTGCACCAAGCTGGATGGATCATCCGCTTGAAGAAGGGGCTATACGCGCTCGGCTCCGCCGTGCCTGGCGTAATGCCGGTGCACGAATACGAGATCGCCATGACGCTTGTCGAGCCGGCCGCGATCTCCCACTGGTCGGCTATGAGCTACCACTCGCTGACCGACCAGATTCCCCGCACGGTGTTCGTCCTGACGACATCCGAAGCGTCCCTTCCCCGAGCAGCGAATGGCGCGCACGGGAAGGGCCGAGGCCTGCGCACCATCGCTGGCACGAACTACCGTTTCGTGCGGGTCAAGCCTGAGCGCTTCTTCGGCACCACGCGGGTTTGGATTGCCGAGAGCCGTGTGACTGTGACGAACGTGGAGCGAACGCTCGTCGACGGTCTCAACATGCCTCAGTATTGCGGTGATTTTAGCGAGGTCCTTCATGCCTTCGAGGTGAGGGGTCAGGACATCGATGTTGTGCGAATCATCGATTACGCCCTGCGATTGGGTGCGGCGACCGCCAAGCGGCTTGGGTGGGTCCTGGAGAGCCAGGGTGTTCCGGAATCCAAGCTGGAGGGCCTGGCCGCTCTGCCGGTGACGAGCTACCGTACGCTCGACCCATCGGGCCCACGGAAGGGCCCACGAAATCGGCACTGGATGATCCAGGAGAACCTGCCGGGGAGCATTGGGACGTGAAGCCTCTTCGCACAAGGTTAGAGGCTGTGCGGGCTGAGCTTGGCGTGCCGTGGCACGTTCTCGAGCGCGACTACGTACTCTCGTGGGTTTTGGCCGGTATTGCAGGGAGTGACGTCCTCCGCCCTACGTTGGTTTTCAAGGGCGGTACCTGCCTTAAGAAGTGCTACTTCGGGAACTCTTCCCGGCGCGCCCTCGGGCGAGGCGATGACGGCAGCGATGGTGTCCGCATGCGTAGGTGCTGCGGCGCTGCTCGACGAGATCGCGCCTGTGGCAATTACGTGCGAGCGCTACACCGAGCGCGATCCCCACCAGGGGGGCCAAGAAGCGTTTACGCTCCGGGGCGGTTCGCGACTTATCCTTCGAGACCGCGGACGACTTCTTCCAAGCGACCATTCGCGCGCAAGTGGAACGAAGTTGGGAGGAGTGGCTCGGCCAGCTCGTCCCGGCCCTTCCCACCTACGAGCGTGTGATTGGCGAGCTGCGTCCGATGGTTGACGAGATCCTGGCTGAAGGATGGTGACCATCCAAACGCGTTCAGCGCCTTCGACCTGCGCAGGCAGCGCGGGAAGACCAGTCGGCTGGCCCGGTCTGACAATGGCCGACGATGGATTGACCACCTGGTGAAGAAAGTGCTTCGGCTCGGACTCTACGGCGCTCAGTGGACTTGAACGATGGGTCCACCAACCATGTTCGTCTTGCCCATGCGCACAACCACCGTATGCGCGCTTCCGTCGTCCAGCAGCGGTAGGCGCAACTGGGGCAGCGTTCTGCCGTCGATCTCGATCCCACTTACGCCGCGCGACACGCCGTGCGGGTTCTTGACGCGGATCCGGTACGACGAGGCGCCGTAGCGGTAGTCGACCTCGAACCCGCTCCAGCCCGCCGGAATGCACGGTTCGATCATCAAGGCTGCTCCGTCGCGACGAAGGCCGAGGATGGCCTCCAGCCCCAAGCGGTACATCCAGGCCGCCGAGCCGGTGTACCAACTCCAGCCGCCGCGTCCTACGTGGGGTGGGACGCCGTACACGTCGGCGGCGACCACGTACGGCTCCAACCGGTAGCGCGCGGCCGACGCCGGATCGGCGGCGTGCCGGAGGGGGTTCAGGAGGTCGAACAGCGCATGGGCCCGGTCTCCCCGGCCGGCCCGGGCGAACGCCCACGCCACCCACAACGCGGCGTGCGTGTACTGCCCACCGTTCTCGCGCACGCCCGGCGGGTAGCCCTTTATGTAACCCGGATCGTGCGCACCCCGGTCGAACGGGGGAGCCAGGAGCAGCAAAAGGCCCTCGTCCTCCCGCACCAAATGCTCGTCTACCGAGGCCATCGCCAGCGCGGCCCGCTCCGGATCGGTCGGGTCCGCCAGCACCGCCCACGCCTGCGAGATGGCGTCGATGCGCGCCTCGTCCCCCGCCTGGCTGCCCAGCGGTGTGCCGTCGTCGTAGAAGGCGCGCAGGTACCAGTCGCCGTCCCACGCGTGTTTCTCGATCGAGCGGCGGTAGTCGTCGGCCTGCTCGCGATAGCGGGTTGCTCGGGTCTGCTCGCCGCGCGCCTCGCACAGCGGCGCGAAACGCTCCAGGGTCGCGATCAGGAACCAGGCCAGCCACACGCTCTCGCCCCGGCCGCCGGCTCCGACCAGGTTCATACCGTCGTTCCAATCGCCACCGCCCATCAACGGCAGACCGTGCTGGCCCCGGGTGGTGGCACGGTCGAGGGCGCGGCAGGCATGGTCGTACAACGGGAACGCGTCTGCGGTCGAGGGGAAGCGGTCGAAGCGTTCGTGTTCCTCGGGCCCGAGATCCGGCGCGCGTAGGAACGGCACGCGCTCGTCCAGCACGGCCACGTCACCGCTTCGCTCGACGTAGTGTGCAGTCACGAACGGGAGCCAGGCTAGGTCGTCGGAGATGCGGGTCCGGACCCCGCGGCCCTGAGGGGGAAGCCACCAGTGCAGGACGTCGCCCTGCTCGAACTGGTGGGACGCTGCCTTCAGCAACTGCTCGCGCGCCCTGGCCGGGTCCACGTGCAGCAGCGCCATCGAGTCCTGCAACTGATCGCGGAAGCCGAATGCTCCACTCGACTGATAGAACGCCGACCGGCCCCACATGCGGCACGAGAGGCTCTGGTAGAGGAGCCAGCCGTTCAGCATCAGGTCCATCGCCGGGTCGGGGGTGCGCACCTGCACCGTCCCAAGGCGGTCCTCCCACGCTTTTGCGACCCGTTCGCGGCCAAGCGCCACGGTTCGCGAGTCGCGATGGCGGCGCACGAGCTCTTGCGCGGCCTCCCGGTCCTCCCCCACCCCGATCAGGAACACGACCTCGTCGCTTGCACCGGCGGGC
>Ga0326597_10002359_pt1 | contig 28225 bp, 23 predicted proteins | sample RVTome_12_FD_203789 | JGI IMG/M metagenome (GOLD analysis project Ga0326597, IMG submission 203789) | Soil microbial communities from uranium-contaminated site in the Upper Colorado River Basin, Wyoming, United States - RVT100D185 | ecosystem: Environmental > Terrestrial > Soil > Contaminated >... | reverse complement strand
GATCGGCCCCCACCCGGAGGCGAGCGAAGCGAGCTGGGGCCGATCGGGAGACGACGCGAGGCCCGGTGAATTCTCACACAACGATCGCAGCAACCGTTAGGGCAAAATAACTCGGGAATCGACACCTGGCGCAGGCTCCTAGTCTCGACTGAATGCCTCTGCAAAGGGCGCATAGTTGCCCGGGCCGTAACCTGCCGAAAAGATTGCGAAGGCCACTACAGAGAAGTCTGCCGTACGCAGCTCGATCTCCTCCCGGTAGATTCGTGCGACGCGGTCAGCCGGATTGCGAAAGGCACCGCAGCCGAATGCACCGCGGGTAGGGATTCCAAACCGGGTTTTCCGACCCTCCAGAGGATACTCGAACCCCGTTGCGTCGGTCAACGAGTGCGATCCCGGGCCGTCTCCGAGCGGCACACTCCCTCCCTCGGTGCGCCCGGGTGCTCGTTTCACCGCCTTCTTCCCCGCCGCGACGGGGAATCCCCCTCTCGGTTCCTCCCTTCCTCGGGATGACCGCGCTTCCGCTCCGCGCCTTCCTCAGGCACTCTCAGCCTCGAAACCGAGCCAGCCCTCGGGCGAGGCCCGCGCGGGGTGGATCGGCGGCGGTCGGGAGGGGAGCCCCAGACACTCCAGAATGGCAACGATCGCCTCGGGCTTCGTGACCTGGGCGATCACCGACCTCTTTCCGCCGCAGTCAGGGCAGATCTCCACATCGAGCAGGAACACCCTCTTCATGAGTTCTGCCCAGCTCATGCGGCGGCGGTAGGAGCCCGGGAGGACGGCGGCTTCCCCGGCACCCTGGCCGGCATCTCCGGACCGGGCCTGCCTCTTCGCTCCTCTGGCTCCGGGAACGATCCTCGACCTCAGGGAGGAGTTCGGGGCCAGGACCACCGAGTACACCACGAGGTGAGACCGTGGAGGAGGCACAAAGAAGGGCTCCAGCGTAAAGTTCTGGAAGGCGAAGGTCCCTTCCATCGCGTCCCGGCTGACCCAGACACGGGACCCGAGGGCACCGTTGTGCTCTACGATTCGAGGGAGAGCGTTCAACCAGACGCGCTGGTCCTTGGTGATGGGGTAGACCGGTGGATCGGCCTCACACTCGGCAGGGTCAAGGAAGTCGGTAAAGTCGGCCGTCAGGATCTTCTGCCAGCTTGGCTGCCAGAAGCTGCCGATCTTGCCGCCGTCGGCGTCGAGGTGGCTCCGGAAGGTCAGGGAGAGCTCGATATCGGCTTCACGGCTCCGGATGACATGGGGGAGCGGCAGGGTGAAGGTCAGGGACCCGGAGGCCGGGTCGACAACGATGTTGTCGCGGGTTGGGTCCTGGGTCGGGTCGACGCGGCCGGTGAACTGGACGGTTCCGTCGTCCTGGAAGGCGATCTCGGACGGCCCAGACTGGGTCGTCGGGGGGTCGCAGAAGAGTCAGCCGAAGTGGATGCCGCCGTTGTCGTGCGGTTCACCCTCACCATCCGGGCAAGCGACCGGCGGATGCCCCCAGGTGATGTCAGGGCACTGCGCTCGACCGGCAATCGGGAAGACGAGGAAATACGTTCCAAGCAGTGCCGCGAGAAGGTAGAGGCGGCGCAGTTCATCACAGACTCCTCCTGAGGGTAGTCCCAGTTCCCAATCCGTCGGAGGCGTCCTGCCCCCGGTCAGTGATGGTGCCGCCTTGCCGCTCCCGAATAGCGGCGTGGCGACCGTGGCCCTTGTGACGGCCAATCTGCCGTGGACCCAGGCCGAGAGTCAAGCGGGGACCATCACGATTTCGCAAAAAGATTCGGGGTGCTTTCGGAGCCCATCGCCTCCGGAAACCGAGATCAGCCGAAGCCCTTCTGAGTACGGAACGCCGTCACCGAGCAGCCCGTCCAGCTTGCGGGGCTGTTACGGTATCGGGAGAGAGTCGCTGTGCCGATATCAAAACTACGATGCTTACTAACGTGGCGCAAATTGCCAACCATTGCGGGTATGAAAGGGACCATATAGTGCCACGAGAATCGCCACGGTAGAACTCCAGAACGAAGCGGGTGGGAAAGTAGAGAGCGCCATAGAGAAAGAACAGGCGGCCTGATAATGCGTGGCGCTTGTAGAGAACGATAACGAGAATGGTGAGAAGCAGACCACATGTGGCCTCATACAACTGCGTCGGGTGAATCGGTAGGGTGTGCGGTGCGTCGGGCAGGATGCGGCCCGTGCGTACTTGATGCCGGTATGCCTGCGTCTGCTCTCCGTAGACGACACCGACGAATGAGGAAGTCGCGGTACCGTAGCAGCAGCCGGCAGAGAAGCAGCCCAATCTACCGAGCACAACCGCGAGCCCGATGAATGGAGTGATCAGATCAAGTCCACGACCAATCGGGATGCCGGTGAAGGGGAAAGCGATGATGCTGCCCAGGAAGAGACCGAGGTAGGCGCCGGTACTCTCCGTGGATGCTGACAGGCTCAGGAGCGCGGCTGCGATTTGCGTGAGCGAAGGATCCGTCGACAGGCGAAGGAGTGGGTAGAGTCGACTGCCGACGAATGTGAAGAGGAGAATAAGGACGGCGGCGATGGTGAAGCGCCCGCGAGGAACGCCACACCGAGGAGCAATAAACCGACCAGCAGCAAGGCCGACTACGACGAACGCCGCATAGAAAGCGCCATAGAGATCGAAGGTCACAAGGCGAATGTCCGCATCACCACGGCGTTACGTTGAGATACGCGCTCGTCTGCTCAACAAGGGCGCCGTCGAAGAGCTTCAGTTCCCCAGACGTCGTTGCGCAAGGATCCACGAGAGCGGTGAGACTCGCCAAGCTAGATCCATCCTGATTGTCCACGATGGACCCATTGCTTCGCGAGGCGGTAAACACAAGCTGGTTATCAATCCATAGCTCAGCAAGCTCAAGATCGGATGAGGTGTCCTCGAGTGCGGTCACGAGGATTTGACGGTACGAGTTCACTTTCACTCCCGTCTTCGACACTTGAATCTTGGGACCAATGGTGAGGAGCGTAATCCCAGGAGGCAAGGCTGTCCCATTGGTGATATGGTCCCTGACAGCCAAGAATGCCTCCCAGTCGTCGTAGCTATACCCAGGCTCGAACGTGTATGAGGCAGTCTGCGCATCAAGGGCGTTAGTAGCGGTCGGGCACGGCTCAGGCAGCTCTATCCCCTGAGCACGGATGAGGCCAGTTGCGACGACGACGCCAAGGACCGTCAGAACACCGAGAATGGCGACGGTGCGAATGTTGACCGACTTCACGTGTTTCTCTCCTATGGTCGAAAACGCCTAGAAGAACGCGGCCTCTCGTTGAAACCCCTCGACGTGCCCGGGTCCCATGTCTCGATCGTCGCCTTGCCGACCATCTTGTCGGCCAACCCGATCTCCGCGAGGGTAAAGGTAAGGCTAAGAGATGTAGGAACAGTGCCTGGAGGTCCGGAGCCGGTGGCACATGCGGTCTTGAAGGGCGAGACCTCGCTGCCCAGGCGCTCTGGTCGAGCTTTGAGCTTTGCGACTCTGGTATTCACGGCGGTCGCATCTACGACGATGACGATGGGGTTCTCTTCGTCGCCTGTGTTCTCCACCTTTACGTCAATGCCAGGGTCCTTGTGCTTGATGCCTCCGCTGATCCGCTCGGTTTGCGATGGGCATCCGCACTCACATTGGTTTGCAGAGAAAGTGTGGGAGAGGAGGAGGAAGAGGACGGCATAGATGATGCCCTCCGCCAGGATTCGAAGTCCGCGCAAGGCTCTACCCTCCGACCATTGGCTTGCTCAGGCCAGCCATTGAACCATGGCAGACCCCGAGCGGGCAAGGGAGTGGGTATGATCTGCCTTGACGATCCGATCAAAACCCGAATACTTCTCCGTAGCACGTCTGTAAGTCTTTGCATCACAAGAAACTTAGCGTTAGCGAAAGGAGAAGTCCCGCCATGCGTCGGTATCGGCTGAAAACCGCCACCTGGACCGTCGCCCGGGAGGCCACCGAACCCTCCCCTCGCCTCCTGAGAGACCCCATCAACGTGGCCCGCCTCGCGATCGACCTCGTCCGCGAGTCGGACGACGATCGCGAGCACTTCTGGCTCGGGCTCCTCGACGGGAAGCACCGCCTCCGCCTCATCACCGAGGTCTCGGTCGGGAGCCAGACGGCCTCCCTCGTGCACCCGCGCGAGGTGTTCGGCCCCGCGGTGCGCGAGGGCGCGGTGGCGATCGTGCTCATCCACAACCACCCCTCGGGGGATGCCACCCCCTCGGTAGAGGACCTCGAGATCACCCACCGGCTCTCCGAGGCCGGCCTGCTCCTCGGCATCTCCCTCCTCGACCACGTGATCGTCGGGAACGGGACCGAGGCCTGGGTCTCCCTCGCCGACGAACGGAAGCTCTGGAGGAGCGCCAGCCATGCCTAAACAGAACTGGATCGACTTCAAGAAGGTCCGCGAGGGCGCCTCGTTCGAGGCGGTGCTCGCGCACTACGGCCTCGAGCTGGAGCGTAAGGGCGCCGAGCTCGTGGGCCTCTGCCCCTTCCACGAGGACACTCGTCCCTCTTTCCGGATCAATCCTAAGCGAAAAATTTGGAAGTGCTTCTCGGGTGCCTGTGAGGGAAACTCCGGCGGGAACATCTTGGATTTCGTCGCGTTGAAGGAGCGCTGCTCAATCCGCCGCGCGGCGGAGTTCGTCGCCGAGTGGTCAGGGATGGGTGAGGAGGCGAGAACGCCTCCTCCGGCCAGGGAGAGGCCTCCTCAACCTCGCAGGAAGGCCAATCCCCTGCCCGATCCCACGGGCGGCGGAGAGGATCGACCTCCACCAGATAGGTCCAGGGCAGCCAGGCCGACGGGGCAGGGGCAAGAGGGACCGCATGATCCCGATCGGCGAGCGCGCGGTGTCGTGGATCGAGAAGTACGTGGTCGAGGTGCGCCCGAGCCTCGTGGTCGAGCGCGACGTCCATGCCGAGGGAGGGCCTCAACACGTGGAACGAGCCATCCACCCCCGTCTGCCCAACGTTGGGCAGCAGTAAACCCTTGGGAGAACTCATCTCCCTGCACGGGAACATTCCGGCCCCGAGCCGCCGCAGGGGCTCGTCTCGGTCCCCGGCGGCGGCCTACTTCTCGTCCTTCGCGCGGTCCGCGTCCCGGGCGGCCGCGGCCCGCGACTTCGCAAGCGCGTTCTGCACGGTCGGGAAGACGATCGCGCCCAGCGTGGCGACCCCCATGAGCTCGGGCCCGACCGAGGAGCTGCCGGTGAACACGTAGCTCCCCTTCTCGATCCTCCCGAACGACAGCGAGGCGCCGATGTGCCTCATGATCGTGTCCAGCGCCGGGAGGGACCGCGCGTCGACGGGAAGCCCCGCCCTCTGCTCCTCCGGCAGGGTGCCGAGGGCGAGGCTGCCGACCGTGTAGCCGCCCTGGACGAGGCGCGGGAGATCGAGGTGGATCAGGCTCACCGCGTCTCCCGTGAACCCGGTGGCGCTCGCCGCCTCGCGGAAGCCCGGGGTCTCGACGAGGCGGTTGCCGCCGGCCTTCTGCTGCGAGACGAGGAGCCGGAGAGGGCCGACGTCGGGGCCCCACACGGCGAGGAGCCGGTCCTCGAGAAACGCCAGGTGGACACCGCCGCCGAGCGGGCCGGCCTCCTCTCCGATCTCGATCTGGACGAGTCGGCCCCAGCTCTCGTCCCTCGCCCGGGGCTCGACCCCCTGCGCCTCGAGGAGCGCCAGTAGACCCTTCTCCGCGCTCTCGGCGTCCGAGAGGCCGATCACCATCCGCAGCCCGGGGGGCCCCACGATCATCGGTCCCGTGCTGAGGAGCAGACCCACCTCTCCGGTGAAGGCCGCGGCGAATCCCTCGGCGGTGAGCTCCACCTCCGCCAGCGGCTGCTCGACCTCGACGGCGAGATCCTCGAGTTGCTCCTGGCGCTGGATCTCGCGGACGAGAGCCAGGCACCGCGCGGGGTCGATGCGAAAGGCCAGGGTCCACAGCCCGCCGTCGGGGAGGAGCTCCCTGAACGGGCGCGAGATCCCCTCCTTCTCGAAGAGGCTCAGGAGACCGGCCGGGGTCTCGCCGCCGATCACCGCACCACGGGTCTCGACGCGCTTGCCCGAGAAGCGCACGGCCCCCGCCAGGGCCCGGAGCTCGTGGATTCCGAGGAGCTCGAGGCCCTTTCTCTGGCGTTCGTCGGCGTCGGCAAGGAGGGATCCCAGCGCTGCCTCGAGGCCCAAGAACAGGAAGGCCTCGTCTCCGTCGCGGGCAAGGAGCCCTCGGGCCTCCCGGTAGATCGGGGAGGCGGCCAGGCTGTCCTCGGCCTCGCCTTCCTTCCGGGAGCGGCGCTCGAGCACCTGGGTGAGCGTGCCTCTCGAGACGGAGGCGAGGACGTGCCCGGGAGAGACCGCGGCCAGGTGCGCCGTGCTCCCGCGGCCGTCGGCGAGCACCTCGACATCGACGCCTCCCGCCGACCAGGTCTCGTCCAGGGGCGCGAACCCGGCCTCGGCCAGGAGGTCGCGCAGGAGGGCGGCAAGGGGTGGGCCCGCGGCATCGGCCTCGGCATCGACCTCGGCCGGGGTGGCGATCGAGATCTCGATCACGAGCTCCATGGCCTCCTCGCCGCTCTCGAGATCGAGGAGAGCGAGGGAGAGCCTCTCGACGTCGGGCGCCGCGTCGAGCCGGCTGCGGAAGGAGGCGAGCTGCTCGGGAATCCGGGCCAGGGCCGGCGCCACGAACTTCTTCACCTCCTCCTCGGCGAGGAGGAGGGGGACGGCGGTCTCGCGGTAGTCGGCGAGGCTCCGGGCGAGATCGGGAATCGTCACGTAGACGAGCGTCGAATCGGGCAGGAAGCGGGCCAGCTCGTCGGACTTCGCGACACCGGGGGTGGCCAGGGAGAGGACAAGGGCAGGAATGCGCAGGGCTCGGATCATCGCGTTCGCCTTCCGGGGTTCGTCTCCAGCCGTTCGTAGGCCCTTCTCGTCGCGGCGAGGTAGGTCTCGTAGCTGCACCGCTCGCCGGCGATCTCCTTGCCCCGGTCGCCCAGGCGACGCCGCAGGGAGGGGTCGCTGGCCAGGGTGACGAGGCCGCGGGCGAGCCCCTCGCCGGTCCGGGGGGTGAGCAGGGAGTACTCGGGCTCGAGGATCTGGGTGTGGGCCTCGCTCCGGGTGGCCAGGATGGCCTGTCCGGCCTTGAGGTAGGAGTAGATCTTCGTTCTGCCCAGCTCATGCGGCGGCGGGAGGAGCCCGGGGGGACGGGGGCTTCCCCGGCACCCTGGCCGTCATCTCCGGACCGGGCCTGCCTCTTCGCTCCTCTGGCTCCGGGAACGATCCTCGACCTCAGGGAGGAGTTCGGGGCCAGGACCCCCGAGTACACCACGAGGTGAGACCGTGGAGGAGGCACAAAGAAGGGCTCCAGGACGATACGGCCGCGACCACACTGCATCACCACGGGAGCAGGGACGGGCGAGGGGACGATGTGGAGGAGGATCCAGAGGAGCAGGGCGAGGAGCAACGCGTAGCGCGTGCGGATCAACCAGGCTGACATGGGCGTCCCGCTCCGGCCCGTGGAGAGAAGACCCGGCGAGCCCCCGCACCTCTCGAGCGGCCACCGGCTCGCCCCGGGACGATTGTCCGCGGGATGCGAGGCCGAGCCAACGGAGGCGGATGCCTGGGGGGCCGACGTGGGGAGTGATCCAATGACCGGGTCCGGACTCGTTGCCGGGAGCGTCGTCGGGTCCGGGTGACCGGGAACATCGGTAACACTCGCGTAGGGGCACATGGGCAACACTCGTGTAGGGGCTCATGGGTAACACACTTTCCCGACTTGCGACGATGGCCCAGGGGCCTCTGGGGCCGCGAGGGCCGGATGCGGTGCCCGGGCACATGGGTAACACTCGAACGTCTTGACCCCTCGTCAGTTCGGGCGGACCCTCGCCGGAAGGAGCGTCTCGGTCGCTCGAAGACGGCCGCGTCCAGTGGGCCTACCGGGATCTCTCCGAGGCACCGCCCTGCTCCCAACCGGGTCCCTCGCCTGGTCGGGCCCGGCTCCGGATTCGCGTCGCTCGCCCTCGCCCTCGCCCTCGCCCTCGCCCTCGCCCTCGCCCTCGCCCTCGCCCTCGCCGAGACACGACGGAGCCGACGGACAAGCGTTACCAATCATTTCACGAATCTTTTTGTTTTCTCAATTCTACTCTTTACTCCGTATATTCCTCATCTCTTTGGCTTTTTTCCCATTCAGACATTGACTCATTGGTTATTTATTTTAGTCTATTGTTTGCAAGTCGTCAATCGCCTCCGCCCCGGCGTGACGCCACAGAACGAAGGGAGAAGCATGATCCTCGACACGCAGTCCGTCGCGGCAAAGGACAGGCCGTCCATGGGAGACCACCATCCGGACGGGAGATGGACGGTGCGGGAGTCCACCGCCCTCGACCACGGATCCCTGACCGGCGACGCGACCGGAGACGGCCTGGGGAGCGCGGCCATCAGTCCCTCCGCTGTCGAGCTCGTGGCCGGACTCTCCTCGGAGGAGAAGGCGCGGCGCCTCGTGGCCGTGAGCCGCGACACCGAGATCGGCCAGCGTACCCTCTCCTTCTACCTCCACGAGATGCACGTGAGCGGCGACCACAAGGACTTCGGCTGCGCCACCGCACTCCAGTTCGCCACCGACAAGCTCGAGCTGGCCCGTACGACGGCACAGAGATTGCTCCAGGCCGGCGCCGAGTTGATCGTCCTGAGCACCGTCGATCAGGCATTTCGTCGCGGCGAGATCCGCTGGTCGAAGGTCTGTCTCCTCTGCGAGATCGCAGTGCCCGAGACCGAAGAGAGATGGCTGGCGTTCGCGCGCGAGGCCACGGTGCGTGAGCTGCAGCGCGAGGTGGCGTCCACCGAGAAGGGCCGCGCGCCTCGGGGTAACCGGCGCGGCCTCCCCCGTCTCTCCTACCTCATCCAAGGCCGCGTCGACGAGATCGAACACGAGACCTGGGAGACGGCACGCCAGAAGCTCGCCCACGATCTGGGCGAGACCGTGACCAACGCCCGGCTCCAGACCGTCCTCGCCGAGGCCTACCTGCGCAACGGCCTGGGAATAGGCAAGGGCAAGAGGCAGCCCACCGACACGCTCTTTCACCTCGCACTCGAGCAGTGCCCGAGCTGCCGCGAGACCGTCCTGCACAAGGAAGACGGGCCTGTGATCCTCGCCGAGGAGAAGGCGGAAGAAATCGGAAAGGAGGCGGTCATCCACGCTCTGTTTGATGGCTCCGCACCTGACGGTGCTTCGCGGGGCGGTGTTGAGCAGCTGGAGCCCGAGGACAGGGGCATCGACATCGACGAGACGACACCCGCCTGGATGAGGAAGTACGTTCTCGTACGCGACGGCTACCGATGCCGGAGCTGCGCCAGGAAGCGGCGGCTCATGGTCCATCACGTGATGTGGCGGAGCAAGGGAGGCAGGAGCCATCCCTCGAATCTTCTGAGCCTGTGTGACCTGTGTCACGGCATGGTCCACGAAGGCAAGCTGTTCATCGAGGGCACGCGTGAGACGGGTTTCCGGTTTGCCGACGCGCAAGGACAGGCAGTCGGAGGGCCGATCCGGGATCCAGACACCCGACAGGTCGTCATCAATTCCCCGGTTCTGGAGGATCGGGAAGACGATGACGCGCGGGAGACCCGACAAGGAGACGTTTCTTGCCAAGGGTTTGCGGCTGCCCAACGTTGGGCGGCGGGTGCGAAGGCCATGCACGAGACGTCGTCACGGTGGCGAGGAGGAGCACCACCACAGAGCGCGACGTGAGGCCGCTCGAACTAGAACCCCGTCGGGGCGTAGAAGGGGTTCGTCCCCGCTGCGTGATCGGTGGTATCGAGGATCTGGGTCACCTGGGGCACCGCAGTGCGGATGGCCTGCTCGACGCCATGCTTGAGCGTCGCCGTCGAGGAGGCACAGCCCTGGCAGCCCCCCCCCATGTGGATGAAGACCCGGGTCCCGCGCACGTCGAGGAGGTTGATCACCCCGCCATGGGAAGCCACGAAGGGATTGACCTCCTTGGCGAGGATCGCCTCCACCTGCTCACGGATGATGGCCGTGACCTCGGCGGGAACGGAGTCATCCTCGGGGAGGCTCGTGACCTCGGCCGGGGCACCGTGGCTGTGGCCGCCGGGCGCGCCCGCCCCGGCGGCGACCTTGCGCTCGTTCTTGATCCAGACCATCTCGTCCGACTTCTGCTCGAGCACCGGCGCCGCGCTGGCATGCTCACGGATCACGGACTCGGCCCGCGGCAAGATGTCGGCCCAGGGGACCTCGGTCTTGCGCGAGAGAATGACCGTGCTCTCCTTGGCGATCACGGAGTGGATCCCCGGCACCTGGAACAGCGCCTGGACCAGAGGCCAGCCCTCGGCATCCGCCACGGTCTCGAACAGCACCGTCCCCACCGGCGAGACTCTCCGGTCGAGGGTAATCTGGCAGGTTCGCGCATCGGCGTCCGGCGTCTTGATCTCGATCGCCGGAGCGCCCGTGTTTCTCCCCGTCATCTCCTCACCTCCTCGCTGCTTGTCTGAAGAGAACAGCTTGCCGATCCACTTGAGCGCGCTCATCTCCCGTACTCCTTCGCCTCGACGGGCGTCTTGCTCGGGCCCCGGCTCGCTCCGCTGAGCAGAAGCCGCCGGTGCTCCATCTCGCGCAGGGGCATGAGGTCCCCCTTCTTCGAGGCGACGGCCATTCCGTCAGAATACACCTCGACGGCGTCGTCGCCCCGGTCGAGGTTCTCGAGCGCCTTGCCCAGTGCAAGGTATACGGCCGAGTTGTCCTTCTGTGCGGCCCGGGCCCTCTCGAGAGCATCCCGGGCACCCTCCCAGTCCTCGAGGACGGAGAGGGCATTGCCCAGCCCATACAGGGCCACCGGGTCCTCGGCGTCGATCTCGAGCACCTGGGTGAACATCTCGCGCTTGCGCGCGGCATCCTCTTTCTGCTGTTGCCTCTGCTCCTCCTCGATCTCGGCCAGCGCCCCCGCTCCGCCCCGGCCGAGAGCCAGGCTCTTCTGCATGGCCCGGGCCGCGTGATCCTCGGCCGTCTGCTTGTCGCCGAGCTTCATGTAGTAGAGGGAGAGGTTCGTGTCGACGATGGGCTCCTCGGGAGCCACATCCTCGAGCCTCTTGAAGAAGTCGATGGCCTCGTGGTAGCGCTGCGAGCGTCCGAGAATCACTCCCACCGCCTCGTAGCCGTCAGCGAAGGACGGATCGAGACGCAGCGTCTCCTCGAGAAGCGACAGGGCCGTCGCCTCGTCCCCCTCGGCAAACACCCGCACCGCCCGGTCGTAGATCTGCGCCACCCGCTCCTTGTCGCCCGGCGCGCTGTAGAGAGGCAGGAGCGCGACGCGCGCACGGATGATCCCGCCCCCGGGCAAGCGAAGTCGCAGCATCTCTCCCGGAGTGCGAAAGGCCCGCGAAACATAGGCGAGCACCACGGGAGCATCGAGAACGGGCGAATACGCGCGCGACACGAGCTGCCCCACCTCGTCACCCGATTCCAGCACCAGAGGAGCGCCGAGGCCGGGCAACGTCTCGAGTGCCTCAGGTTTTCCCCTGGCCTCGTCGAGAACGAGTGCCCTCAGCCCGAACGGCAGCGAGCCATAGGTGCGCACCCGGGCAATGACTTCCTGGCCCAGGAAGCAGCCCTTGGTGTAGCTCACCGCCTGCTGCTCGAGCCCCGTCTCGGGAAGAAGCCTCTCTCGATGGGGCGTGTCGACTCCCACCCGGACCAGCCCCGCCTCGATGCGAAGGGTGTCGAGAAGGGGCACGAGCTCGTCCTCTCCGGGAAGCGCCAGATCGAGGCCCCGCGCCGCTTCGCGCAGGCGAGCCTCGAGGGCGGAATCTCGTCCCTTCAGGAGAAGAAGACAGCCCCGATCTCCGGTCAGGGATCGCATCACGAGGAGCGATTCCTCCGGGAAGGGCCCGGGAAGAGCTCGAACGTCGTGGGAGCCGAGATCCTTCCACACGATTCCCGCACTCTCGGGGACCACCTTTGCCAGCACGTCGCCGGCCCGGAGGCCGGTCAGGATCGCCGGGCGATACTCCGCCGACACATCCGCGAGCTCGACGTCGTCGGCAAAGAGGAACCGGTCGAGAGCATCCCGGAAGCCCTGGACGCGATCACGTTCGAGCACCAGAAGAAAGACTTGCCGGTCACCCTCGTCGGGAAGGCGGTGGAGCGAGAGCAGCTCCTCGAGGTGGCCCGTCCGTTTCACTCGCGCCTGGAGGTTACCGCTTCCCACGCCGAGGGCGGTCACCGCATTGGTGAGCTGGGCGTGGAGGAATCTCGCGGCGTCCTTGCCCCTGGCCACGAGGAGACCCGCGGAAGCCAGGCCCGTGCCCGACTCCGGGAAGAAGGCGAAGAGACCGGTCGCCCGAGCCTTCCTGGAAAGCTCGAGGACGTTCGTCGTGGGATGCACCGTCGAGCTGCCCTTCTCAGGAGCCTGTGCAAGGTTGGCTCACCCTTGGAGCGGTCTACAGGGAGAAGCTCTCGCCGCAGCCGCAGGTGTTGGTCGCGTTCGGGTTCTGAAAGACGAGGCCCTTGCCCTGGAGCCCCCCCTTGTAGTCGAGGGTCACGCCGGCGAGGTAGATCGTGCTCTTCCTGTCGAGGAAGACCTTGAAACCGTCGTGCTCGAGGACGGTGTCGCCCTCCTTCTCGGTGTCGAACTCGATCAGGTAGCTCAGGCCCGAGCACCCGCCACCCTTGATCCCGAGGCGGAGGCCTTCCTTGCCCGCCTGCTCGGGCTCGCGAAGAAGCTTCTTGACGTGCTCCTTGGCGGCGTCGGTCAGGGTTACCACCCGCCTGGGGGTTTCAGTCGTCATGGAATCTCCTTCAAGCGCTTGAACAGCGGAACTCAATTTGCCGGAAATACTTATCTCTGGTCGGCAGGAGCCCCACCGGCAACCGGAGCCTGCCTCTCCGCAACCAGGATACCACGGCCAGCTCCCGGACAGATCTTCCCCAGCACCACCCTCCTCCCGGCACCCGTGACCGCAGGGACGTTCGACGGCCGGCCGTGGAGGGTCTCGTGGGCAAGAAGCGCGAAGAGGAGGGCCTCCTTGGCGTCGGGCGGGCAGCCCCGAGCCCCGCTCGAGACCACCGAAACGGGAGCCAGAGCCTCCCTGAAGGCCTGCACAAGAGCGCGGTTCCGGCCCCCCCCCCCGGAAAGGACCACCTCGGCGGGGGCCCCCACACGCGGTGTCACGTGGCCCGAGATCGCCCTGGCGAGGGCGAGGGCCTCGGCCCGCACCGTCGAGGCCAGAAGATCCGCCAGCGGAGCTCCCCCTCCCCTCCTTTCGAGGGCCATCGCCAGCTCCTCTCCGAGCACCTCGCGGCTCGTCGAGCGCGGCGGAGCGAGGGAGAGAAACGGATGGTCGAGAATGACCGCGACGAGGTCGTCGCGCACGATGCCCCGAGCGGCCGTCGCCCCGTCCTCGTCGAAGGATTCTCGGCCACGCGTCGCCCGGCGCACCAGCTCGTCGAGGAGCCCGTTGGCCGGCCCCACGTCGAAGGCCACCACGCGATCGGGATCCCCGGTGACCGCGGTGAGGTTCATGATGCCGCCCAGGTTGACCGCCACCACCACCTCGCCCTCCCGTGCGAAGAGCGCCTGATCAAGAAACGGGACGAGAGGCGCCCCCTGTCCTCCCGCCGCGAGATCCCGCTGACGGAAATCGCAGACCACGGGCAGCCCTGTCCTCTCCGCAATGCGATCCGGCTGGCCGATCTGCAGGGTTGCTGGCGGACCACTTGCGTCGCCCCGGGGCAAGTGACAGATCGTTTGCCCGTGACTCGCCACGGCATCGATGGCGAGGCCGTCGCCCGCCGCTGTCTCCATCATCGCGGCCGCGGCCACCGAGAAGAGCTCGCCGAGCAGTGCGTCGAGGCGCGCCACCGCGCGGGCATCGGCCCTCCAGGCGTCGAGGATGCGCTCGCGCACTCCTTCCGGATAGGGGACGATCTGGAACCGCTCCAGCTCCAGGCGGAACGCTCCCGGCTCCCCCTCCACGCGCACGAGCCCGACGTCGATGCCGTCAGCCGAGGTGCCCGAGAGGAGCGAGAGAATCCTCAAGGAACGTCCCCCGTGGACCCGGTGGCGTCACCGAGCGCCTGGCGCAGGTTGCCGCCGGCAGCAGCGAGCCGGCGGTCCGCTTCCTCCTTGGAAACCGAGAGCCGGTGCATCACGATGGCGACCCGGAGATCGCCTTCCGCCCCGGCAAGGATCGAAGCGGCCGCGTCCTCGGTAATCCCCGCGAGCTCGGCCGTGATCCGGAGTGCGCGCCCCTCGAGCTTCTCGCACCCCGCCTGGAGATTGACCATCAGGTTGGAGTAGACGTGGCCACGGCGCACCATGCACGCGGTGGAAAGCGCATTGAGAACGATCTTGGTGGCGGTTCCGGCCTTGAGGCGGGTCGAGCCCGTCACGACCTCGGGACCGAGGGCGATGGACACGAGATGGTCGCTCACGGCGGCGAGCGCGGGCTCCTCGACGAAGGCGATGCCCGAGGTGGTCGCCCCACGGCGACGCGCCTCCTCCAGTGCCCCGATCACGAACGGAGTCCGGCCCGACGCCGAGATACCGACCACGAGGTCGTTCTCCCCCACCTCTCTGCGCGTCATCTCCTGGGCTCCGGCGCCAGCATCATCCTCGGCGCCCTCCTTCGAGCGGACGAGGGCCCCGGTCCCCCCGGCCATCACTCCCTGCACGACCTCCGGATCGGTTCCGAAGGTGGGAGGACACTCCGAGGCGTCGAGAACCCCGAGGCGACCGCTGGTTCCGGCGCCCACGTAGAGGAGGCGGCCGCCGCGACCGAGGCAGCGGGCGGCGACCTCGGCCAGCTCGGCCACCTGCGGCACGAGCTCGAGGACCGCGCGCGCTCCCTCGATCGCGTCCTCCACCACGAGACGCACGATCGAGGAGGTCGGGAGCTCGTCGAGGTTCTTCGAGCGAGGATGGCGTCGCTCGGTGACGGGAAGATCGTTCACGGAAATCCTCCGGGGACGGAGGACGAGGATAGCTCATTCACCGATCCCGGGCGACTGCGGGGCCGAGCTGGACTCCTTCCGGCGCACTCTTTCCAGCAACGCGGGTCACGGGCACGGTCGCGGGCACCGGAAGAAAGAAGAGAGCGGGCCCGGGAACAGCGGCAAGACAAGGGCAAGCGAACAACCCCGGAGCGAGCGGTGGAAGACCGACCGCCGCCGCCCGGTCGAATCCGTCTGCGCCCACCCCGTCGCAGTCTTGCCGAATCCCGCTGCGCGCTCCCCCCACGCCTCTTCGGCCCCCTCGCCCGCGACACAGCTTCCACGCAGGCCGGGCGCCCTCATGGGGTGCCCACGAAAAAAAGGGGGACGGCCTCTCGGCCGCCCCCCACTCGCACCGGGGGTTCCTCAGGAGGGCCGACGGGCGACACCCGCCGGCCTGATCCCGTTGTCCCCCTTCTTGGCCTCACGTGCCCGGGAACCCGCCTCTCGCGACCCCATCGGGGGCCGCGGAATGACGTCGCGGTAGCCATCTCCCCGCTCGTACTTCTTCAGCCGTCGCGGAACGGGTGGCGCCACTCCCAGGGCAACCTCACCGGCGCGCTTCACTTCCCTGTTGTCCTCGTCCTGCAGGACCGCCTCCACCTGGGCCCTCACCACGGTCTCGGCCGAGGCCGAGGGAGCCAGGGCGATCAAGGCTTGCGCCCGCTGCTCGGCGGTACCCTTGCGAGCGGCTCGGAAGAGAACGTCGAGCACTTCCTTGCGACCCTTCCCACAGGTGCCCAGAGCAGCCAGCAGGCTCGCCTGGACGTCGCGGTCCTTTTCGCGGCGCATGGCCACGAGCAGACCCTTCACGGCTCGCGAGTCGGCCAGCACCTCGAGGGTAAGCGCCGCCTCCTCGCGCAGGTCCTTGTCCGGGTGCCGCAGGGTCAGGACGGCGAGCATGGTGCCCCCACGATCCTCGAGGTCTCCGATGAAGCCCAGGAGCTCCTGGAGACCGGCCTTGCTGCAGCTCCTGGCGATCCTCTCGAGGATCGTCTCGGAGAGCCACTCCGGAGTTCCGGAGAGGATCCTGTCGAGCTGGCGGAGACGACCCGGGGCGCTTCTGGCCTCGAGGTAGCGCCCGGTCATCTCGTCGAGAGCCTTCCTGGCGTCGCCCTCGAATTCGGCCTTGGCCTCCCGAGCACCGGCATCTCTCGTCTCGGCCTCCGCCGGACGACCGGCGGAATTCGCATCCGCCGACATCCCCTGATCCCCCGCTCCGCTCTGGACGGCGGAAGCCGGGGTGGACAGCAAAAGGAGCATCGCTCCACTCATCAGCGTCTGGCCCTTGGACTTCATTGTCGTCCTCCTCTCTCGTGTTCACCAACCTTTTGCACCCCGAGAAAGGGTCGGGCCCCGCGCGTATGCGGAAGAAACCTGAAAAAAACGCTTGCCCCCCGGGAGGAGTCCTCGGGGAGCCTCTCCTTGCTTTCCCCGGGTTTTCGAGGTTAGGATTTCTCCTATGACCGACGCCTTCCCCGAACGAACCATGAAGACCTGGATCGGGCACATGCTCGACCAGGGCCCGGAGGGTCGTCTCCAGGTCAATGGCCATGTGATGAAGATGTATCGGACGGGTCTGAGGGCCTACATGCTGGCCACGTCCTACCGGTCGCTGGGCGACGCCGACGACATCGTCCAGGGTTTCTTCGCCGACCGGCTCGACCGCACGGACTTTTTCACGAAGTGGCAGGAGAGCGGCAAGCGCCTGCGCTACTGGCTCATCAACGCTTTTCTCTACTTCCTCCAGGAATCGGTGAAGAGGAAGAAGCGCGACGGCAAGTACGTGGAGCTCCCCGAGGAGCCGACGGGTCGGCCCGAGATCGGCCCCGACGAGGCCATCGACTGGCTCTTTGCCGCCCTGACCGTGCGACGGGCCCTGGACGAGACCCAGAACGAGTGCCAGAAGCGAGGTCTGGTGGACCACTTCAAGGTCTTCGAGCTCCACGACAAGGACGGGATCCCCTATTCCGAGCTCCTGGACCGGTTCGAGGTGACGGAAATCCGTGCCGCCTGCATGGCCCGAACGGCAAGATCGCTCTTCAAGGAGACGCTCAGGTCTTTCTACAGGAAGGAAGGCGCCACCGAGTCGGAGATCGACCGTGAGATCGAGGAGCTGATGCAGCTCCTGTCCCGGATGCCCGGCGGGCACGACCTCGCCGAAGAGGGAGAGGATGACGAGGAGGAGAGAGGGCAAGGAGACACGACCGAGAACGAGACCGACGACGAGGCGGATCGATAGACCAAGGGCCAGAGGCACACCATGGCGGATTCACACATCCTGTCGGAGATCCTCCTGCGCGAGAGCCACCTCGGCGCCCGGCAGGTCTCTCGACTGCTCGAGACGAGCAAGGCGGGCAAGGAGCGTCCTGCCCGATACGTCGACGAGCTGATCGAGCCCCTCACCACCCGCTGGAACGACCCCACCTGGCTGGAGCGGCTCCTGGAAGAGGAGATTCCCAAGGGGCGCGGCAAGGGAGCCGCCGTCCTCTTCTCCGACCGCGCCACCCTCGCCGCGATCGAGGCCATCAGGACGGCGAGCAAGCGAGCCTTCCGCGACGGCAAGGAGGGGAACGTGAAGAACCTCCGGCTCGCGGGGACCGCGGGCTATTTTCTGGCGGTGGCGGCAGGACTCGCCTGGCATGGAGAGTACCTCTCCAGCCGTCCCCGGGAGGAGATCTCCGAGGTGCTCATGGACCTCGCCGCGGTCACCCCGGGGGATTGGAACGAGCTCCTGGTGAAGGCGCTGGAGGCCCTGGCCACGGGAAAGTGAGAGCGCGTCCTCAGGCATCACCACGGCATCACCGCGGGTCGGGATCCGGAACGAGCTGCCGGTAGCGGGCGTCCCACCGGGCTGCTTCCCGGATGTGGCCCCTGCCGCGCTCGATTTCACCTTTCACGATCAAGGCCCGTCCCAGATTGAAGTGGGCATGAGCGTGGTGGGGATCGAGGACGAGCGCTCGCCGGAGATGCAAGCTGGCCTCGTCCGGGCGACCGAGCTGGAGCAGGGTCTGGCCGAGATTGTTTTCCAGGTCCGGATCCGGAGGACTGCCGGCGGCGGCGGCTTCGTAGGCAGCCACGGCCTCCTCCCACCGTCCGCGGCTGGCCTGGATGGCACCGATGTTGTAGTGAGCCGGATGGAGAGCGGGATCGATACCGACTGCCTCTCGGAGACGCGCCAGAGCGGTCTCGAAATCCCCCCGCTCGGCAACAATGCTCCCCAGGGCGGCCAGGGCAGTGGCGCAGTGGGGATCCAGCTCGACCGCCGTCGCCAGCTCACGCTCGGCCCCGACATGGTCGCCCCGCCGGACGAGAATCTCGCCGAGCGCCTGGTGGATCCTGGCCCCCTCCGTACCGGCCACGAGCTCCTTCCGGATCAGACATCGGCCCCGCTGCTCGGCCTCCTCGTCCCGACCGAGATCAAGGGCGAGACTGAAGAGGTTGCGCTCCACCTCGGGGTCACTCAGGATTCCGAGTGCCTCCGCCCGCAGGAGATGCTCTCGCGCCTCGAGGACGCTCCTCCGGTGATCGCCACTCCCCTGCACCGTACCCCTCATGAGGCCCATTCCCCTCATCCCGTGATAGCGCACCATGGCGCTGTGCCCGAGGAAGTAGATCCCGGTACCCAGGAGGATCAGAAACGCCGACCCGGCCACGGTGAACCGGCCGCACCTCTTCGCGACCAGCCCCGCGACGGTGACATCACGGCGGGAGAGCATCCGCCCACCGGTCACCACGGCAAACCCCGCGATGACCCCCGCAGCCAGCGAGAGAAGAAACGGAACGCGGCCGTAGAGCCCCCTCAGAACGAGCACCGAGGGAAGAAAGACCAGCAGCATCACGAGCTCTTCCGGAAGCGTGAAGTCGAATCGGTTTCCGAAGCGGCTCGATCCCCCGGCCAGTGTGAAGATCCGGGGGCGTCCAAAGGCAAACGAGATCGCTCCCTCGGGGCAGGCGTCCACGCAGTCGAGATCCTTGAGGCACGCCGTGTTGACCACCATCGCGTGGCGGCCGATCTCCTCGTGGACGCGGATGCCGCTCGTACACACCCTCGTGCAGGTCCCGCACTGGACGCAGCTCCCGACCTCACGGATCTTGCCCGGCGCCAGACGATCGGCAAGACCGAAGATCGCGCCATAGGGGCAGACGTAGCTGCAGAAGGAGCGGGAGCCGAGGAGGTACACGATGAGGAATCCGCACACCAGGAAGGTCACCAGTGTGACCGCGGGGCTCGGGAGATTGCGCCAGAAGCTCTCGGTGAGAAACGAAGCCCAGCCGGCCTCGTCGGTGGCGAGATGAAGCGTCGGAAGCTCCTCTCCCCGGATCACCCGGAGCACCTGAGGCCACGCGAACATGTAGGCGGCGATCAGCGGCGGAGCCCAGAGGAGGAGGCGCGAGCGAACGGGACGGGCCCGGATCCCCAGCTTGCGCAACATCCAGGCGCAGAGATCCTGGAGAGCGAGGATGTGACAGGCCCAGGAGCAGAAGAAGCGACCGAACACGGCGGTGCCGACCATGAGCAGACACATCAGCAGGAATCCCGCGGTGACGATGCCGAGCTCGAGGGTGTACATGACCTCGTTGAGCTCGAGAGGGGCGAGGGTCTTGCCGGCCAGCTTCCAGTGGACGATGTGCACCACAAAGGCCACGTGGATCAGGACGAGGGAGAGGGCCCGCCAGCGGCCACGAGTCCTCTTGCTGCCATCGATCTCCCTCGCCGCCAGCGGTGAACCTCCGGACATCGGTCACTCCGTGCGAAGGCGACGACGGTTCTCGGGCACGGGCGGAGCCGGAGAAGGCTTCGCCGGCGGATACCCGCCCATCGCGTGGTAGGGAAGCGGCCCCACCGTGTCGGGGAAGGCCGTGTACAGGTCCATGTCCTTGCAATAGCCATCGGAATGGAGAACGAGCGTTCGGCTCCAACCCCCGGGGAGCGGCGGCAGATCGGACGCATCGAACTCGAGGGCGATCTCCTCTCCCCGACCGAGAATCACGAACCGATCGTCTACCCGGGAGAGGAGCTCCCGCACGTCGCCGAAACGCGTGTAGTCGCCGGCCATGATCTTGTAGGGCAGCCCGGGATCCACCCGGTGATAGTCGTAGAGCGTCGGGATCCCACCGTCCGGTGAATACTCGCGGGGGTAGCCCAGGAAGCGGATCTCCGCCACCTCGGCGGGAATGCGGTGCACCGTAGCCTCCTCGCCACCCGCTTCGGGGGCCAGGAAGATCTCGTCCCAGAAGATCTCCATGTTCGAGCGGATGCGCACGCGACGATTCGACGGGAGATCGAGGGCGGTCACGTCCACCGTCATCATGCGCGGCAGACCGGCCGGGAATCCCATGTCGGGCACCACCGTCCGCCAGCCTCCCTCCCCATCAGGAAGCTCGATGGACGGGGCCCGGAGAGCGAGACCGGCCTGGTAGGCAGCGAAGTTGACGTGCGAGTACGTGTACTCCACCCAGCCGTACAGGTAGAGGATGAGGGGACGGCCCGCAGGAAGGTCCCGGAGCCGATCGCCGAAGTCGAGCTCGACCCAGTGGTCCTCGGCAAATCCCGTGAACCGCTGATCGATGGGAGGATCGACGAAGTGACGGTCGGTGTCGACCACCCGGTCCAGCACGTCCTGGCCCCGGTCGTCCCGGGCGGCCACGGGGTGGATCCGCGTCTCCACCGCCAGCGGCAGTCCGGTCGGCAACGGCTCCTGGGCGGCAAAGCGCTCGTCGGGCCAGATCTCCTGGCCCGAGGGATGATCGTAGACCAGCAGCTCGAGCTGGTCGAGGTAGGTGACCTCCTCCAGGGGCTCGGCGATCCGCAGCAGGTAGCGACCGTCCCGTGTCGCCACCATCCCGGGAGGGATGCGAACGTTCTCGGTGGGATCGGGAGGCGCGTACACTCCGGGCTCGAGGAAGAATCCGAGTCCCCCCACTCCCAGAAAATCGGTGACGAACTCGAACCGCTCCCCGTTCCAGACGAAGAGGAGCGGGCACGAGGACGGCTTGCGCACCACCTTGGCCACGCTCCAGATCTGATCGGCCGGGACCTCGAGCTCGCTCTGGAGGACCGAGTCCGCCCACAGAAGACGCACGTAGTCCGCCTTCACCCGCTCGCCAAGACCGAAGTGCGGACGGGGAGATGAACCGCTCATGTAGCCGGAAGAGGTACCGATCCTCCGGATCTGGACCTCCTGTCCGGTCTTGAGCTCGATCTCGAGTCCGGTGGCCGCAGGTTCACTCCCACCCTCCTCACCTTCTCGCACCGGCATCACGGTGAGCCAGTGCCGTCCGGGAATGGGAGCGGCCCGAAAGAGCTGCGGCGAGCTCCCGCCCCGGCTCACCACGAGCTCGAGAAGACCGTCCGCGTCCAGGTCGGCGGCGAGCGCACCCCGGGCGGGAGAGGTGGCAGCGGACGATCCCAGCGGAAGGGGCTGGCCGAAGCGTCCCCGGCCGTCGTTGAGCAACAGGACGTGTCGTCCCGGCCGGCTCCCACCCACGTCCAGCATCACGAGGTCCAGGCTCCCGTCCAGGTTGAGGTCACCCAGCATCGCGCTGGTCACCCCGCCCAGAGCGCGGGCATGGGTGGCGAAGCGTTCGTCCTCGAGGAATAGCGTCCGCGACGGGTGCAGGAAGAGCCGCGGCGGCTCGCTCCCCCGCAGGAGGAGCAAATCCTCGCGGCCGTCTCCATCGACGTCCCCCAGCAACGCCCCCGTCCCCGGGCCGGCGTCGGCAAGGATGGAGAAGCCGTCGCGGGTCGTTCCGTCGTGATAGCTCCCCACCCGGTCGTTGAGCCAGAGCCGGTTCGGTGCCCCGTCGACGACCACGTAGAGATCGAGATCGCGGTCCGCATCGGCGTCAAGAGCCACCACCGCCAGGCTGCGGGAGGCTCCCCCGTCGATCCCCGCCTCGGCCGCCACGTCGGTGAAGGTCCCGTCGCCGTTGTTGCGGTAGAGGTGGTCGGGTGCGCCGCGCGGGTCGCCCGGAGCCGGCGAGAAGGTCGCCACGAAGAGATCGAGATCACCGTCGTGATCGGCGTCCAGCCAGCAGGCGCCGGCGCTCACCGCCTCATCTCCACCGATTCCGGCCTCCCGGGAGATGTCCACGAACCGCCCGCCGTCATTGCGGTAGAGTCGGTCGGCACCACTGCGGGACAGGAAGAGGTCGGGGTCGCCGTCCTTGTCGTGATCGCCGAACCAGGCCCCCACGGCGCCCCGACCATCGATCCCGCTCTCCTCGCTCCTCCCGAAGACGAGATTCTCTCCCTGGAGCCACAGCTCTCCCGAGCCGTCGTCGATCGGAGCTCCCAGGTAGAGATCCAGATCGCCGTCGCCGTCGACATCGTGCACCGCCACTCCGGGGCCCAGCGCTGGAGCGTCCCCGGCCACCGCCGGAGCGTTTTCGCCGGTGAGCCCCGCCGACCCCGTCACCTCCGAGTAGAGGGGCGCCAGGATCTCTCCGGGTCCCGGGCCCCCGCCGTCGGCCAGCCGCGGCGACCGGACGATGTCGGCGTAGCGACCCATCTCGCCGTACTTCATGCCGGAGAACACGCCGGCGCCCGCCTGCTTCAGGGACTGGAACCGCGCCAGTAGCTCGGCCGCGGCGTCCTTCTCCCCGGCCTGACGGAGAATGGTCTGCAGCCGGTAGCAGGTCGATTCGTGGTGGGGGATCCTTGCCAGGGTCTTCTCCAGATGACGGCGCGCCTCCTGCGGACTCTCGTCCTGGACGAGGATCCCGAGCTGGTAGTGGGCGTCGGGATCCTCGGGATCGATCTCCAGCACACGGCGAAAGTGGCCGCGCGCCTCGTCGAACCGCGTGAGGTGGCGCAGCAGCATGCCCAGGGAGTAGTGGGCTCGCTGGTTGTCGGGCTCGTCCTCGAGAAGGTCCGTGAGCACTTCCTCCGCCCGGACGTAGCCCTCGTCGGTCTGGGAGTTGAGCAGCGCGATTCCGAGATCGAGCCGGCCGATGCTCCAGTCGGGGGCGAGCGCCACCACCTCCTCGAAAGCCTTCACCGCCTCCACCGGGCGGTACTGCTCCATGAGCCCTACCCCCCGGTTGAAGCTCTCGAAGAGCCGCGTCGCGTCGGGGGCGGGAACCGGGGCCACGGGTGACGGGTCCGCCGGAGAGGGTGGTGATTCCCCTCCCGTCGGCTTCGTCCCCTCGGACACCCCCCGGTCCGGGTCAGGGTCCGACTCCGGGTCGCCACAGCCCGACGCCAGCATCAGGAGGCAGGAGAGGAGCAGCGCGGATCCGATTCCGATCGCTCGTCTCATGGCAGTCCTTTCTTGGTCTCGTCGATGAGCTCCGAGGTGGTGTCCACATCGAGGTCACTCCCGGGACTCCACCGTCCCGCCGGGAAGTAGGTGCTCCGGTACACCGGATAGGCCTCGGTGCGCAGATGGGAGAGCATGTGGTGGCCTCTCCTCTGGCTCCTCTCGTGGCGAAGAGCATCGACGTCCACCGGAGCCACCACGATCTTGGCCCCGGGGCCCGGATCGGCCTGGGCCAGGATGCGACCGTCGAAGTCGACGATCATGCTGCCACCGGGCCAGCTGAACGGAGGGTAGTGCGAATAGTCGGCTCCCTGGTTGGCCGCCACCACGTACACCATGTTCTCGAGGGCGCGACACCGGTTGACCACCGTCCACCAGTCCATGGGCGGGGTCGCGCCCCAGGGATCCATGTAGGCCGACACCCGCACCAGGATCTCGGCCCCGTTGGCCGCGAGCTGACGCAGACACTCGGGAAAGAGCCAGTCGTAGCAGATCGCGGCTCCGATGTTCCCGATGGGAGTGCGAGCCACGGGGAAGAGCTCCTCATCGTAGCCCTCGATGTCGTGGGGGCTCGCGTGGACCTCCCAGGGGATCCAGGGGTTGACCTTGCGGTACGTCGAGAGGATCCCTTCCGGCCCGATGAGGCAGGTCGTGTTGAAGATGGCTCCCGGCCAGCGCGCGCTCTCCTCCAGGAATGTCCCCGTCTGGATCCACACCCCGAGCTCGCGCGCCACATCCGTGTATCTCTCGGTGTGCTCGTTCGGGAGCTGGACCGTCAGGTGCTTGCGCAGGCTCGAAGCGGTGGGATAGATCGGAGCGGCGTGAGCGAACTCCGGAAAGACGAGGAGCTTGACCGGAAGAAAGGGGGAGTAGCCCTCCACCGTCATCCGGATCACCTCGATGAGTCGATGGACTCTCTCCCCGATCTCGGAGCGGGATCGGGGGTTGGGAAGGTCAACCTGGCACGCGGCGGCCGAGTAGCGGAGCTTCTCCACGGCAGTACCTCCTTCACTCTCTCGATGGATGAGGCACGGAGATGAAGCCGGCCTCGAGCTCGAGGAGCGTCGTTTCCTTGCCGTCGGCCCAGAGTACATCGAGACGATCGACGAGGTCGGCCTCCCCCAGCCCGAACACGATCTCCGGTGCGTGCATTCCCAGAAACGAGATGTCCCCGCCCCACCACCGCGTCTGCCGCCGCTCTCCGCACTGCAGGATCAGACGAGCCCCCTGGCAGGCGAAGGCGGGGCCGTCCAGCCTCACCACCAGGGACCGGTTCGGGGTCTCGGTCTCGTTCCGCAGGAGGAGGGGCTGTCCCCGGTTGATCGCCACCGCGAGATCGACGTCGCCATCTCCGTCGAAGTCGGCGGCGGCGAGCCCGCGGGCATGGTGCTTTCCGGCGAGGGTCTCACTCGTGGTCGCGGCGACCTCCTGGAACCTCTCGCCATCGTTCCAGAAGACGAAGAAGGGCTCGGGCATGAGCTCCCGTGAATCGTCCTTCCTCTCCATGGTGCTACCGTTGGAGACCACGAGATCGGGGCGGCCGTCGCGATCGAGGTCCACGAGGCCACAGCCCCAGCCCACGGTATCCGTCGAAACCTCTCCCAGACGGAATCGACGCGTCTTGTCCCGGTACTCGAATCCACCTCCGGGGAGCTTCACACTCCGGTAAAAAGCATTCTCCTGGGCAATCCAGTGAGTGATGAAGAGATCGGGCAGGCCATCCTCACCTCCGTCCATGAAGCCGATCTCGGCAATGGAAAGGCCCATCGACCCCCGCGGATCGGCACTCCCGGTGATGGCGGACAGATCCGTGAACAGCGCAGTACCATCGCCCAGATCTCCTCCCATGTTGCGGAAGAGCTTGTTGGTGGAGACATCGTTGTTCACGTAGAGGTCCAGCCACCCGTCGCCGTCGAGATCGCAGAGAACGGCGCCGAGGCTCCGACCCTCGGGATCGGAGACTCCCGCCAACTCCGCGACGTCCTCGAAGGTCCCGTCGCCGCGATTCCGGAACAGACGGTTCGGCTCCGGATCGAAGGAGTTCGGGTTCAGAGTGAAGGGGATGCTCCAGCTGCTTCCCCCGGAAGCCATGACGAACTCATCGCCGAGGGCTCCGGCGTCGTAGTTCACGTAGTTGCAGAGGTAGAGATCCAGGTCCCCGTCGCGATCGAAGTCGCCCCAGGCCGCCCCCGTCGACCAGCTGGGATCGGCGACCCCGGCGGCTTCGGCGACATCCTCGAAGGTTCCGTCACCGCGGTTCCGGAACAGGCGATTGGGGCCGAAGTTCGTCACGTGGAGGTCGACATCCCCGTCACCGTCGTAGTCGGCAAAGGTGGCGCCCATTCCCACGCCCTCGACATCACCCACCCCGGCCAGAAGGGTCACGTCGGTGAATCGATCCCCGTCGTTGCGGAAGAGGCGATTGCTGGCCTCAGGGGTCGGCTTCGTCCCGAGGGACCCCGGGAAGTTCACCACGTAGAGGTCCCAGTCCCCGTCCCCGTCCACATCGCCCCAGGCGATCCCCGAGCCGGTGTCCTCGACCAGCGTCCGGCCCCGGGGTCCGGGGCCATGCCGCATGGTCACGCCGAGCTCGGCCGCGACGTCGCGGAAGCGGAGGGCGGGCGCACCTCCCTCCCCGCCCTCTCGAAAGCTCGAGGTGATCCCGGCGGTGGGATCGGCACGATCGGTGTCCCGATGGGCGCGGAGCTGGAGCGAAAGCACCGTGACCGCCCCCGTGGCCACCAGGGTCAGCAGAACGCTCATCCAGGCCTTGGCTCGTCGCCCCCGCAGCCAGCGACGACCGCGCGAGGGGGGAGCCACCGTCATCGCCCCGCTCCGGCCCTCGCGGTGGATTCGGTGGCGGGGACGATCCGGATGACCTGCTCCGCCGTGGACTGTCTCACCATGGGTTGCGTGACGCCGTACTGATCCTCGATCCCGGGAAGCACGAGATCCAGGAACTCCTGGCGGTAGCGACGGAAGTTCAGGTCCGCCACCGCCCGCAGGGGTCCCCGGACATCCTCCGGGACCTGGAACCGGTAGACCTGGTTGTCCGAGTACCGCGGGAAGATGACTCGCTGTCCCTTTCCTCCCGCCTTGCGCCAGAGCTGATGCTCGACGAGGGGGAAGCCGTGCTCGTCCAGAGGCAGACCCTCCAGAACCATGGTTCCTTCGTCGCGCTTGTTCCCGATCACATGCTCGCGGTTCTCGACATCGGTGATGCGACGGGTCTCCGGGTTGATCGCTCCCCACTCGGCCACCACCGCTCCGTCGGCATCGAGAACCCGGAGATGGATCCAGGCCCGCATGAAGTCGAGGGGACCGGTGGTGAAGTTGTGGCCGACCTTGTGGTTGGTCACCACGCAGCGCAGGCTCACCTCCTCTCCCGGTTCCGCCTCCGCCGGGGCCGTCATCTCCATGGGGATCACCGGCCCCTCGGGCCAGAGATGGGCGATCTCGGGAATCACCGTCTCACCCCGGATCCATTCCTCGGTCAGACGCACATGCGTCTCCCAGTTGGGAAGCTTGAGGAGGAGAGGCATGAGGAAGTTCGTGGCGATCATCCCGTGGTGACGGTGCGCTCCATCCTCGGGAGACCGCCGGACGTCCGCGTCCTCACCGTGTCCCGGATCGAGCGACCCGGGCACCAGTCGCATGTGGCAGTCCCGGCAGGAAAGGTCCATCTCGACATCCTCCACATGCCAGTGGCTCTTTCTCCACTCGTCATACTGGTTCTGCCCGGGGCTCAACCCGAACCGGTTCAGGGCCTCGGGAATGAACTGCTTGTGACAGGCACCGCAGAACTCCGGAGTGCGCAGGACGTTCCGGTCGTAGTCGGCGAGATGCTGTCGCGGATAGGTCCGGATGAGGAAGTCGGACAGGAACTTCCTCAGCCCCGACTGTCCCTCCCACAGGTATTTCTGCGGCGGGGTGAGCACGTAGTCGGCATTTCCTCGTTGATCCACCTTCGAGATGGTGTGACACACGACGCACGAGACCCCCTCCTGCATGCCCGGGGCAGCGAGATCCATGTTCTGGATGTCCTTGGCTCCCGCGAACAGCGAGATGGGATCGTGGCAGCCCGCGCAGTAGCGGGTCTCCGCCGGCTCACGGTCGGCGGAGAAGTTCTTCTGGACGGCCTGGAAGGGTGGATTCATGGCCGAGAACCGGTGCGCGCTCGGCTGCCACTCCGACAGGATATCCGTGTGGCAACCCGAGGTTCCGCAGGAGTCCGAGCCCGAGAGCGCGGCCGGCTTCACCATCATTCCGCTCTCGGTCCGGGCATAGGTCGGAGCGAAAGGGCTACCACGGTATTCGTCGAACTCCTGGGCATAGGAGGGCAAGGTGTAGCCGTCGGGAATGGGAAACTCGACCGGCGCCTTGGGCCAGAGCACGGCCGCTCCGGTGACGAGGAGGGCGCCGGCCAGCAGGGGCACCGTGCTCCGGAGACCGAACCTGCGGAGAGCAACTCCCAGCTCGGGGAATCGAGAGACGCTCGGCGCCCGGCGCACCACGGCCAGGGCAACGTGGCCCACCACGAGCCCGGTCGTCGCGATCCCGCTCACCAGATGCACGAGGTCCCAGAGCGCGGAGATCCGCGTCGTGGCCGCACCCTCCACTGTGAGGACGATACCGCTCACGCAGCAGACCAGGGTCGCCACCGCCAGACCGTAGCCCAGCACCATGACCACGGTCAGACCCTGCCGGTACCAGGCCAGGAAGTGTCGCACGACGTACCAGACGAAGGGCGGGAGAAAGGCCACCCCTGCCACGGTGTGGAGCAAGACCTGGATCTCTCCGGCCAGAGAGAACGGGGCCAGCCAGATCCAGAGTCCGGTGATGGACTCTAGTGGTCTGATGCCTAAATAATAGGCATATTCTTTTGCTGTTCTTGGGCTTCTCTCCGTATATCCTCTCGGAGGGAAACGCCCATGCGAATAGCCATCGAAATCAAGTTGACCACGGCCGAACGG
>Ga0326597_10002358_pt1 | contig 28227 bp, 28 predicted proteins | sample RVTome_12_FD_203789 | JGI IMG/M metagenome (GOLD analysis project Ga0326597, IMG submission 203789) | Soil microbial communities from uranium-contaminated site in the Upper Colorado River Basin, Wyoming, United States - RVT100D185 | ecosystem: Environmental > Terrestrial > Soil > Contaminated >... | reverse complement strand
GGTGGACCCAGCTCACCGACGACAAGGCGCTGCAGGCGGTGCTGAAGAGCAACGGCGCCGAGCTGGTGCTGCACGGCCATCTCCACCGCCGCTCGATCCGCTATCTGGAAGGGCCCAAGGGCATCACGCCGGTCGTCGGCGTTCCCTCGGCCTCGCTCGTCTACAGCGAGAACCGGCCGAGCGCGGCCTACCACATTTACAATATCGACGGCTCCGGCCGGTCGAGCTCGCTCGAGATCCTCACCCGCTCGCTCAAGGCGATGGGGCGGGGCTTTTCCGATGCCGCGTTCGCGGAGAGCTCGGCGCTGCCCGAATTCCTGCGCGGCAGACAGGCGGCCGCGGCGGCGCGGGCGATCTCGCTGTAATGAATTCGCGCCCATGCGGACTGCGATCGGACGGAATCGAATGGGATCGGGCACGAGCATTCCGGCAACGGCCGCCAGTCCCGCCTGAAACGGCGACGGGCCTTGCCCAGAATCAATCGGCCCGGCCCCCGAACCGGCTCACCGACAGGCAAGCACCCCCAAAGTCGGTTCGGGCGCCGGACCGGTGATCGACCAACCCCCCGCGGTCGCTGCGCTTGAGTCATTAACTATCAAGCCTTGGTTAACCGGCCAAATCAATTGGTGTTACAAATTGTTACACGGAATTGCTGTTGCGGCATCAGCCGGTTACGATCAGCCCGAGAACCAGCATCGCGACCATGCCGGCGGCGACGCCGAGCATGAACGAGAACGCCACCTGCCAGAAGGCCGCGCCCGCCCCGGGCGCGGCCGCGGCCGGCGGTGGTGGCGCCTCCAGCCGCGGCTCGCCCCACGAGAACCGGTCGTCGGTCAGGAGCGGCGTGCGCGCGCGCGCCGCCTGGCGGTCGCGCTCCACCAGCCGGTGGGCGATGTAGTCGGTGACCTTCGCCGCCATCGCCTCGACCTCGCCGGAGCGGAACAGGACCTGGCTGCCCGCCCGGGTCTCGCTCACGAGCTCGTAGCCGCGCCGGTCATGGCCCATCTGGACGTAACCCAGCATGTCGATCCAGAACCGCGGCCGGTGACCGGGCACGATCTGGCAATCGATGAGAGCGGTGTCGGCCGGAAGCTCGGCAATCACCGGTTCCAGCGCTTCGGCCAGCAGTTCCAGCCGGGCGACCTCGGCCGCGCGCAACTCGACGATCACGTCGCTGCGCTCGGCCTCGCTGAGCCGGGCTCGCCTGAGCGCCGCCCTGAGATCAGCCGATCCTTGCCCGGTCTCGTCGCGGCGCTCGCCGTCAGCCATCTTACCCAACCCACGCAAACCGTGACCCGGCGGTAATGTAGTGCTATTTCGTGGTCCGCGAAATGGTTGCGCGTTTCTCGCCTGCGCGGGTTCGGTGCCGGCCCGGCCGCATGAGGCTCTCACCTCCTTGACCCATCAGAACCCATGAACCGGTTGTGGACGATCATCGTTTGCGGCGGCGCGATCGTCGGCATCTCGGTCGGCATCCGTCAGTCCTTCGGCCTCTATCTCACCCCGATCAGTGAGGATCTGGGCCTCGGCCGCGAGGTGTTCGCGCTCACCATCGGGCTCGTCAATCTGTTCTGGGGGGCGCTGGCGCCGGTCGCCGGCGCGCTCGCCGACAAATTCGGCCCGCCGCGGGTGGCGGTCGCCGGCGCGCTCATCTACTGCGCCGGCATCTATGCGATCGCCACCGCGGACGGCGAAACGGCGCTGGTCATGGCCGGCGGGCTCATCGGCATCGGCATGTCGGGACTCGGCTTTACCGTGGTCCTGGGCGCGGTCGGGCGCGCCGCTCCGCCCGAGAAGCGCTCGATGGCGCTGGGGTTCGCCAGCATGGGCGGATCGATCGGCCAGTTCGCGGCCCTGCCCTACGCCCATGTGCTGATCGAGACCATGGGCTGGGAATCGAGCCTGATCGTGATGATGTTCACCGCCGCGGTGATGGCGCCGCTCGCCTGGGGCCTCAGGGAAGGGCCGGCCGCCGCCGAACAGGCCGGCCGCCAGACCATCGCCGAGGCGCTCGGCGAGGCGCTCGGTCATCGCGGATTCGTCCTCCTCACCGCCGGATTCTTCGTCTGCGGCTTTCACGTGACCTTCGTCGCGACCCACCTGCCGGCCTATCTCGCCGACCAGGCGTTCGAGCCGTGGCTCGGCGCCAGCGCGCTGACGCTGGTCGGGCTCGCCAACATCTTCGGCGTCGTCGCCGCCGGGCGGATCGGGCAGGTCATCGAGAAGCGGCTGGCGCTCGGATACTATTATCTCCTGCGCTCGGGCCTGTTCCTCGCCTTCGTCCTGGTGCCGCCGAGCGAGATCAGCGTTCTCGCATTCGCGTTCACGCTCGGCCTGCTGTGGCTCGGAACCGTGCCGCTCACCAGCGGGCTGGTCGCGACGCTGTTCGGCCCGCGTCACATGTCGATGCTGTTCGGCATCGTGTTTTTCAGCCATCAGGTCGGCGGGTTCCTCGGCGCCTGGCTCGGCGGCTACATCTACGACGGGTTCGGCTCGTACACGGCCATGTGGTGGATCTCGATCGCGCTTGGTATCATCTCGGCACTGTTCCACTGGCCGATCAGGGAAATCCCGGTCGAGCGCTTGGCGGCGGAGGCGGCGCGGACATGAGCACCAGTCCACTCGAGGCCGCATCGTGGCCGGTCGCCGCCGCGATGCTCGCCGGCGCGGTCGTCATCGCGGGCGCGTCCTGGCTGTGGGCCGAACGCGGCCTCGTCATCATGCTCGACCTTGCCGGGCTTGCCGGTTCAGCCTTCTGCCTTTGACCGCGGGGTCCGGCGCGCGATCAAGCGGGTGGCGAGGAAGGCCGCGGCCAGCAGCCCCAGCCCCAGCGCGATCACGAAGGCGGCGCCCTTTACCATCACGCCGGTCCCGTAGAGGCGGATGATCAGCGAGCCATAGGGAAAGCTCCAGTTGCCGCGCGGAAACATGACCTGGTGAAAGGCGATGCCCACGGTCTGGAACCCGAGGGCGAGATAGGTGGCCACCACCACGGCGCCGGCGAGCGCGAGCCCGACAACGGCCAGACTCGCGGCCGGTCTCAGCAGGCTGCGGTCGATCACCGCGAGCACGGCGATCACAGCCACGCCGAGCGCGAGCACCCGGCCAAGGCGGGCGAGCAGGGCCGCCACGTCGTCGAGGTGATCGATCTCGGAGCGCGAGAAGCCGAGCCCGCCGATCGCCAGCGCCTCGATCTCGTCACGCGAGAGCCGGCCCGACAGGTAGTCGAGCGCCACCGGATGAAAGTCGAGCAGCGCGAACACGGGCTGGGTGAACAGCGTCAGGACCGCGCCGGTCGCCGCCGCCGCGATCAGCGAGACGGCGATCGCGAGCCGCGCGCCAGCGCGCAGGAGCAAGACGCCGGGGCCGCGCCCAGGCCGCGGCGCCGGCGTCATCCGCCGACCACGGTCGCCCGCACGATATTGGTCGTGCCGCTGGCGCCGAACGGAACGCCGGCGGTCACCACCAGCCGGCTGCCGGTTTCGGCGAAACCCTGCGCGATCGCGATCTCCTCGGCCTGTTCGACCATCTGGCGGAAGTCGGAGATGTCGGGCGCGTGGACATTGTGCACGCCCCACAGAAGGGCGAGGCGGCGCGCGGTCCGCCAGTGCGGCGTCGCGGTGAGGATCGGCACCGGAGAGCGCGAGCGGGCGACGCGCGTCGCGGTGGTGCCGCTGGCGGTGAAGGTGACGATGGCGGCGGCGCCGATCCGGGCGGCGAGTTCGGCGGCCGCGGCGGCGATGGCATGCGGGATCGTCGCCTCGACCTCCGGTTGCAGCGCGTCGATCACGGCGCGGTAGGACTTGTGGCCCTCGGTCGAGCGGATGATCCGGTCCATCATCGCCACCGACTCGACCGGGTACTTGCCCGCCGCCGACTCGGCCGACAGCATCACCGCGTCGGCGCCGTCGTAGATCGCGGTGGCGACGTCGGAGGCTTCGGCCCTGGTCGGCGCCGGCGCCTGGACCATCGATTCCAGCATCTGGGTCGCGACCACCACCGGCTTGCCCGCCAGCCGGCAGGCCCGCACCAGCTCCTTCTGGCGGCCGGGTACTTCCTCGGGCGGAATTTCGACGCCGAGATCGCCCCGCGCCACCATCAGCCCGTCCGCGAGCGCGATGATCCGGTCGATGACATCGAGCGCGCGCGGCTTTTCGACCTTGACCATGATGGCGGCACGATCACCGATGATCTCACGCGCATCGAGGACGTCGTCCGGGCGCTGGACGAAGGACAGCGCCACCCAGTCGACACCGAGCTCGAGCCCGAAGGAGAGGTCGTCGCGGTCCTTGTCCGTAAGCGCGGTCACCGGGATCTCGACCCCCGGCAGATTGACGCCCTTGCGGTCGGTGAGAACGCCGCCGTTCACCACCTCGGCGATCACGTGGTCGGTCCCGGTCGCGGTGACCGTCAGGCGCAGGCGGCCGTCGTCGAGCAGTATGTCGCAGTCCCGGACCAGCGCCTCGATGACTTCCGCGTGCGGCAGCGGCACCCTGCCATCGGCGCCCGGCTCGGCCGAGAGGTCGAACCGGACCCGTTCGCCCTCGACCAGCGTCATCGCGCCGCCGGCGATCCGGCCGACCCGGATTTTCGGCCCCTGGAGGTCCTGCAAAATGCCGATCGGATGGTCGAACGCGCGCTCGATTTCGCGGATGGCGTCGAACCGGGCGCGATGATCATCCCTCGAACCGTGGCTGAAATTCAGGCGGAAGACGTCGGCGCCGGCCTCGAACAGGCGGCGGATGACTGCCGGATCGGAACTCGACGGCCCCAGGGTCGCAACAATTTTCGCCCGCCGGTAACGCCGCATCATCGGTCCTCCCGACCGGGAATCAGAATGGCACGAAAGTCGTTCACATTCGTCCGCGTCGGCCCGGTGACGATGGCATCGCCCAGGGTCTCGAAGAATCGCCCGCTGTCATTGTCGACAAGATGGGCGGCGGCGTCGAGGCCCCGATCGCGCGCCCGCGAAAGCGTGTCCGGTCCCACATAGGCGCCGGCGGCGCCGCTCGCGCCGTCGATCCCGTCGGTGTCGCAGGAAATCGCGTGAATGCCCCGCGCGCCGCCCAGCGCCAGCGCGAGCGCCAGCGCGAACTCCGTATTGCGGCCGCCATGGCCCTCGCCGGCGACGCTCACCGTGGTCTCGCCACCGCTGATGAGGACGCAGGGCGGGCTCGCCGGACCGCCGCCGACCACGGCCCTCCTCGCGGTCTCGGCCATGTCGGCCGCGACGTCGCGTGCCGCGCCCTCGATCTCGTCGCCGAGATTCACCGGCTCGATTCCAGTCTCGCGCGCGGCCGCCGCGGCCGCCTCGAGGGCCATGCGCGGCGTCGCAACGAAGCGGAATTCGCTCGCCGCAAGTCGCGGATCATGCGCGCCGAGGGTGATGCCCGCCGGGCCGCCGAGAACGCGATGCACCTCGCGGCGGACATCGATGTCGTAATGGGCGATGATCTCCAGCGCGTCCGCGCCGGTGGTCGGGTCGGGGACGGTGGGCCCGGAGGCAATGAGGGAGGGATCATTGCCCGGAACGTCCGAAACGCCAAGCGTCACCACCCGGGCCGGATAGGCGGCGGCGGCCAGACGGCCGCCCTTGATCGCCGACAGGTGCTTGCGCACCGTGTTGACGGCGCTGATCGGCGCGCCGCTCGCCAGCAGCCGGCGCGTCACCTCCTGCTTGTGGGCCAGGCTGAGGCCGGTCGCCGGCAGGGTCAGCAGCGACGAGCCGCCGCCCGAGATCAGCGCCAGGACGAGATCGTCGCGCGTGAGCCGCGAGACGAGATGGATGATCGTCTGCGCCGCGTTGACGCCGGCGATGTCGGGCACGGGATGGCCGGCCTCGGCGACCGCGATCCGGCGCGTCGTCGTGGCGTGGCCATAAGGAACGACGACCAGGCCTTCCAGCGGCCCGTCCCAGTTCGCCTCGACGGCGGCGGCCATTTCGGCCGCGGCCTTGCCGGCGCCGACGACAATGGTGCGCCCCTTCGGCGGCGGCGGCAGATGCGGCGGGACCACGAGGTCGGCGCGCACCGCGCCGAGCGCCCGGTCGAACAGGGCCCTCAGCCACGCTTTCGGATCGGCGATCGTCGTCAATTCAGAAGCCACCGCCGGTGCGGAACCCGCCGCCGCCGAGCCCGCCGCCGGTCCTGAATCCGCCGCCGCCGAAACCGCCGCCCCGGCTCGCGCCGGGAAAACTCGTGGGTCCGGGGAAGCGGAACCTGCCGGAGCCGAAATCGGGGCTCGAGCTCCTCGCAGTGCGCCGGTGCGAGCGGGCGAGCCGGTCCCAGTAGACACTGCCCGAAATCGCGCCGCGAACGAATTCGGCGAGGATCACGGCGAACAGTCCGCCATCGGTGAAACCGGAGCCGTAGTCGTCATAGCGGCGGCGGCGAAACTCGACCCGCATGTCCTCGAGCTCGATCAGGCGCTCGGTCCGCGAGCGGGCGTGGCGGGCAAGCTCGTCGCGCTCGCGCACCAGCGCGCCCAGATCATCCTCGAGCTCCACCAGACGCTCGACGATCCGGTCGTCCTCCGGCATCCTTGTCCGGCGGGCGGCGCGGCGCAGCTCGGCAATCGAGTCGTCGTCGAGCGCGCTCACCATCGCCTCGACCGCGGCGCGGTATTTGGGATCATCGCCGCGCTCGAAGGCACCGCGGGCGGCCTCTCTCTCGCGCGCCCGGCCCCGCGCCGCGGCGATCTCATTGTCGATCGCCTCGACCGCGGACTGCGCCTGCTCGAGCGCGCGTTCGAGGTCCGGAACGTCGGTCCGGTCACGCGCCGCGCTTTCGTACGCGGCCAGCGCATCGACCTCGGCCTCGGCCCTGGCGCGCATCGACGCGGCATGCTCGCCGAGGCGCTTCGGGATCTCGTTCAGCATGTAATAGTTGGCCCGCGCGTTCTCGAAACGAATGAGACGCGCCACCCACCGATCGCCGATCCGGACGAGGCCCGAGCCGCGATAGGCCGGCGTGCCGTGGCCGCGCCGCCACAGATACATGAACAGCGGATCGGCCTCGTAGGGCTCGCCCTTGACCCGTCGGTCCTGGTCGGCGAGGGCGTGCTTGTGCTCGGCCTCGGCGGCGACGGCGCCGGCGGTCTCGGCCTGCTCGAACAGCTTGCGGTGGTCGCGATCCTGTTCGAGCACGCGCTGGAGCGCCGCCTCGCCCGCATCGAGCGCGCCCGCCGCGTTCCCGGCCGCGGCCGCCGCCTCCCCGCGCCGCGCCTCGAGCTTGGCCATCTCCTCGCCCGCCACCGCGAGCGCGCGGACGAGCTCGGCGTATTCGCCCTCGCGCGCCTCGAGCAGGCTGGTGATCTCGCGCCCGACCCCGGCAACCGCCGCCGACACCTCGCCGGCGCGGGTCTGGTCGAGGCGGAACCGGGCAAGCTCCTCCAGCGCCCGGCGCTGCTCGCCGCGCATATCGGTTTCGGCCGCGTTCAGCTCGGCGAGGCTCGCCTTCAGCGTGTCGGCATCACGGCGGGCCTCGTCGATCGCCCGGTCGATCCGCATCAGCGCCTCGCGTCCGTCGAGCATCGCCTACCAGCCGGTGATCGCGCCGTCTTCGACGGGGAAAGAGAATTCAGGGTCGAGATAGCCACTCCTTTTCTCACCGATGACATCGTTCTGGATGATGCCGTCGTCCGCCTTGTCGCGGCGAACGCGCTCGAAGGCGCTCTCGGAGACCCGCTGGCCCCAGCGGGTGACGGTTTCGACCTTTCCGGTCTCCTCGCTCCTGATCGCGAGCGCCAGCGGGTCGGCGTCCCCGGTCACCGCCTCGACGATGAGGTAATAGTTGCGCGCGTCCGGGTTGGCGTCGGGAATGCGCCACACGCCGCTCTGCTCGCCCTCGCCCTCGCCCTGGACGATGCGGATCACATATTCGCGGGCGAGATCGGCATGGAGCGCCTCCAGCCGGTCGATGGCGGCGGCGGCGGCGGCGTGATCACCGGCCGACGCGGCACTGGCACCCTCCTCGCGCAGCGCCTCGGCGCGGGCTCGGGCCTCGGCCACCTCGGCGAGGCCCGCCACCTCCTCGGCAAGCGACCTCAGGCGCTCGGGAAACTCGTGACTGAGTTCGATCCTGGCGAGTTCGGCCGCGCGCTCGGCCGGCAGCCGGTAGCCATAGGTGTAGCCGGCCCAGATCACCACCAGACCGAGAGCGACGGCGCCCGCCATCCTGCCCCAGCGCCAGCGCGCGACATAGAGCCGCGCCAGCGCCGTCTCGAGCCCCGCGGGCGCTGGCTCGTAAACGAAACGCCGCTCCTTGAGCCCCTGGACGCCCTCCTTGAGGATGCGCTCGGGCACCTCGATGCCCTGGGCGGCGTAAATCGATTTCAGCCGCCCGACCAGCGCGGCCTCGCGCGCGTCCTCGCCCATCTCGCGGTCGATGACATGCTCGCGGTGGCGTAGCGTGTCGACCACGTCCATCGCCATCATGATGTCGTCGAGCGGGGCCTTCTCGCCGCCGCCGCCCGCCGCCGCGGTCTCAGCCATGGGTGAGGAGCACGTTTCCCCTCGCGGCAAGCGCGGCAAGCCGCCGCTTCCCGTCCTCGACGGACTCGCGGATTTCTTCCGAGTTCCTGGTCGAGAGTTGGCGCATCTCCTCGATGATGGCGCGCGAGCGCTCCTGGAAATCGACGACGGAATCGACCAGCGTCTTGACCGCGTCGGCGCGGATGGTCGGCCCGTAGCCGGCCCTGAGGGCGGCCTCCTGGACCTTGTCGCCCACCCCGGCGAGGGTCTCGAGGCTCTTCGACATCCCCTGCTTCATGGCTTCCAGCGTCTGCGTCGATTCGTGCAGCCCGTGCAGTCCGGTGAACGAGGCCTTGAGCGCGGTCAGCACCGTTTCGTTGGTCGAGAAGAAGCTCACCGACTGGGCATAGACCCGCTCCTTGGCGTTGGTCGACTGCATCAGCCGGGCCATGATCACCTCGGAGGTGTTGTAGCCAACGGTCAGATTGTCGGAGAGGTCCTTGGCGATCTGGTAGCGCTTTTCCTCGTCCTGCAAATCGCGCAGCCGCTCGTCGCGGACAAGCTCGGCGCGGGCACGCTCGCTCGCTTCGGCCTGCGTCGCCTCCTCGACCGCCCTGGCGGCCGCGGCGAGGCGCTCGTTGGCGGCGTCGAGCCTCGCCATGGCGGTCTCGAGAACCTCGAGCGCCATCACCTCGGCCTGTTTCATCGCGCCGCGGAAATCGCGATAGGCATCGAGAATGACGTGCTCGCGCTCGATCTGGTCCTTGGAGTCGCGGGCGACGTCGACGTAGGTGTCGCTGATCTTGTCGAACCGGTCGGCGATGTCGCCGCGGCTGATCTTCATCCAGGTGTTGCCGACGCGCTCCCAGAAATCGACCGCGCCGTCCTCGAGCTGGTCGACCAGCGACTTGGCGTCGTCACGGATCGAATCGAACGCGTCGGTGATCTCCTTGTAGCGTTCGCCGACATGCATGGCCGCGACCTGCTCGCGCACCACCTCGTTGAAGAACGAGGCCTGGGTCAGGGTGCGGGCGATGGCGACGACGCGGGCCTCGTCGAGTTCGGTGATCTGGTTCAGAAGCGGCACGATCGGCGCCTCGCCCGAATCCTCCGGGGCGAGCCCGAGGTCGCGCAGCGCGGTCAGCGCGCGGTGGAGATAGTTCTGTGCCGTGTCCATCATCCCGGCTTCAGCCATCCACGCCTCCTTGCCTGGCCCGTCGCTCCGGTGACAAGCGAACCCCCGGAGCGCCGCCGCCTGCGCGAATCCGGTGCCCGCGCGGTCCCGAAACCCCTAGCCCGTCCGATCGATACCGAACAAGTATAATCGGGATCGTGACATCTGTGGGCATGGTCGGGAGAATGAGCCATGAAAGTCGACGGCGTTCCAAGGCGAACCATCTGGCTCGGCGATGACGGCTGGTCGGTCCGGATCATCGACCAGCGGCTGTTGCCGCATCGGTTCGCGACGATCCGGCTCGGCTCGCTGGGCGATGCCGCGCTCGCCATCACCGACATGGCGGTGCGCGGGGCGCCGCTGATCGGCGCCACCGCCGCGTACGGGCTCGCGCTGGCGCTCAGGGAGGACGACAGCGACGCGGCGCTCGCGCATGCCTGCGAGGTCCTGGCCGCGACCCGGCCGACGGCGATCAACCTTGGATGGGCGCTGGGCGAGATGCGCGCAGCGCTCGGGGGCGTCGCGCCGGGCGGGCGCGTCGATGCCGCCTACGCCCGCGCCACCCGAATGTGCGACGAGGATGTCGAAACCAACCGGGCGATCGGCCGCGCCGGCCTGGCGATCATCGAGGAGATCGCGGCCGGCAAGACGTCCGGCGAGCCCGCCAACATCCTCACCCACTGCAATGCTGGCTGGCTCGCCACCGTCGACTGGGGAACGGCGACGGCGCCGGTCTACATGGCCCATGACCGGGGCGTGCCGGTGCATGTCTGGGTGGACGAGACCCGCCCGCGCAACCAGGGCGCCTCGCTGACGGCGTGGGAGCTCGGCCATCACGGCATTCCCCACACGCTGATCGCCGACAATGTCGGCGGCCACCTGATGCAGCATGGCCAGGTCGATCTCTGCATCGTCGGCTCCGACCGGACGACCGCCGCCGGCGATGTCTGCAACAAGATCGGCACCTATTTGAAGGCGCTCGCGGCCCATGACAATGCGGTGCCGTTCTATGTCGCCCTGCCGTCCTCGACCATCGACTTTTCGATCGGCGACGGCATCGCGGAGGTTCCGATCGAGGAGCGGCCGGGCGCGGAAGTGTCAACCATCACCGGCCGCACGGCCGACGGCCGGATCGAGACCGTCACCATCGCGCCGGGCGGCACTCGCGTCGCCAACCCGGCCTTCGACGTGACGCCGGCAAGGCTGGTCACCGGCCTCATCACCGAGCGCGGAGTGATCAGGCCCTCGCGCGCGGCGATCGCCTCGGCGTTCGCCGAGCGGGTGCTCGCATGAGCGCCGGCTCGGAGGCGGAGCTGCGAGCCGGCATCGTCGCCATCTGCCGCGCCATCAGGTCCACCGGCCTCAGCCACGGCACTTCGGGAAATGTCAGCGCCCGCCACGGCGAGATCGTGCTGATCACGCCGTCGGGCGTTGCCTGTGACACCATGTCGGCGGACGACATCGTCGCGCTCGATCCGGACGGCGAGCCCCGGGGCAGTCTCAGGCCGTCGTCGGAATGGCGGATGCATGCCGCGATCTACCGCGCGCGGCCGGAGGCCGGGGCCGTCGTCCACACCCATTCCGACCATGCGACGGCGCTGTCGTGCCTCAGACAGGACATCCCGGCGTTCCACTACATGGTGGCGCGGTTCGGCGGCAGCGATCTCAGATGCGCGCCCTACCGGCCGTTCGGCTCGGCAGCGCTCGCCGGGGCGATGATGGCGGCGCTCGACCGGCGCACCGCCTGCCTCCTCGCCAATCACGGCCAGATCTGCTTCGGCGCGAGCCTCGACGAGGCGTTCGCGCTCGCCGGCGAGGTCGAGACCTTGTGCCGGCACTATGTGCTTGCCCGCCAGGCCGGAGAGCCGGTCATTCTCGGCGAGGCCGAGATGGCGGAGGTGATGGCCCGGTTCGCCGAGTATGGGCAACGGGGGGGCTGAAACGCGGCGGCGGACGCAACCACGCTTGTCCCCCTCCCGGCCCCGGATCGGGCGCGGGCGCGGGGCTCCGCCCCCGTCACGAGGCGGAATCCCCCGCGGCAGGCCACGGGCCCGACCCCCTCCCCCCTGCAAAGAGGAGCCACGGGCCTCACTCCCGCCGCTGCAAGGGAAGTTGGCGAGGGGGTCGATCGGGCGCTTGAATTTCGTTGCGAACGGACCTGACAACCGAGCCAGGTCCCCCACGCGCCCGAGCTACCGCCCGAGCTCGAACGCGAACATCTCCTTGCCCTCGCCATGGAGCGAGTCATGGCCGCGGATCGTCACAAGCGCAACGCCCGCCGGCACCGCGACGCCCGAAAGCTGGCGCGTGAACGGCTGTTCGTTCTCATGCGGGTGGAGCAGCACGCGGGTGCCCAGAACAGCTCCGTCCGGCCCCAGCACCTCCCATCTGTCGGCATGGTGGTCCCAGCCGGTGTCCTCGTGCTCCAGCGTCACATGGAACGTGTGGCGCCCGCCGGACTCCGCCTCGGCCCGGGCATCGACCACGCTCACCTCTCCGGCGAGCGCCGGAAGCGAGATCAGCGCGGCGACGGCGGCGGCGGAGATTGCGTGCGTGATCGAACTCCCCTCCGATCGGCCCGGCGATGGGACCGCGCCACCGGCCGCGCCATGAAACGGGCGAAGGGCCAGACCCGCGTTCACCCGCGCGCGATCGATTTGAGCGCGCCCGCAGCCGTGGCATGATGGCGCCCATGAGCGAACCAACGAGCACAACCGCCACCCCGAGCCAGCAGCCGGCGCCGGTCGACAAGGACGCGCGCGTCTATCTGGTCGACGGCTCGACCTACATCTTCCGCGCCCATTTCGCCATGTTCAAGGCCGCCCAGGCGCGCGGCCGCAGCTTCACCCGCTCCGACGGCACCCCGGTCGGCGCGGTGATGACCTTCTGCAACATGCTGTGGAAGCTGCTGCGCGAGGGAATCGACGGCGCCATGCCGACCCACATCGCGGTGGTGTTCGACCCCAGGGGCGGCACCTTCAGGAGCGACATCTACGCGCCCTACAAGGCCAACCGCGACGAGCCGCCCGAGGAGCTGGTTCCCCAGTTCCCGCTGATCCGCGACGCGGTCAGGGCGTTTGGCCTTCAGCCCCTGGTCGAGGACGGCTTCGAGGCCGACGACCTGATCGCCACCTATGCGGCGAGCGCCGCCGCGGCCGGCGCCGAGGTCACCATCGTCTCCGGCGACAAGGACCTGATGCAGCTCGTCGGCCCCAGGGTGCGCATGTACGACCCGATGCCCGGTAACGAGCGGCGGATCGGCGAGGACGAGGTCGTGGCGCGGTTCGGGGTCGGACCGGGCCGCGTCGTCGATGTCCAGGCGCTCGCCGGCGACTCGACCGACAACATCCCCGGCGTTCCCGGCATCGGCATCAAGACCGCCGCCCAGCTCATCGCCGAGTTCGGCGATCTCGAAACCCTGCTCGCCAACGCCGGCACCATCAGGCAGGCCAGGCGGCGCGAGAACCTGACCCGGTTCGCGGGCCAGGCGCGCATCTCCTACGAGCTCGCAAGGCTCAGGCGCGACGCGCCGCTGCCGGTTCCGATCGACCATCTGGGCGTGCCGGAGATCGCGGCGGGGCCGCTGATCGCGTTTTCCAAGGCGATGGAATTCCGGACCTTCACCCAGCGCGTCGCCGAGGCGCTGGGGGTCGAGACCGGCGACATCGCGGCCGATGCCGGGCTCGCGCCTGCCGCGCCCGCGGACACGGCGACCGGGCCCGGCGGCGGAGCGGGCGGCAACGGCGCCACCGGCCCGGCGGCGCTGGCCGCCCACGAGGCCGCCGCGATGCGCGCGCTCGAGGTCGACGCCGACGGCTACGAGATCATCCGCGACGGCGAAACGCTCCAGGCCTGGGTGGACGCGGCGGCGGCCCAGGGCTTCGTCGCGGTCGACACCGAGACCACATCGCTCGATCCGGTGGCCGCCGGCCTTGTCGGCGTCTCGCTCGCGCTCGCCCCCGGTCGCGCCGCCTATGTTCCGCTCGCCCACCGGCCGGACGGACTCGGCCTCGAGGGCGCCGATCTCGACCAGATCGCCGCGGGCGAGGCGCTGGAGATCTTGAAGCCGATGCTCGAGGACCCGGGGGTCCTCAAGATCGGCCAGAACCTCAAATACGACACTGTCGTCTTCGCCGGGCGCGGCATCGGCCTCGCTCCCCTTGACGACACCATGCTGATGTCCTACGCGCTCGACTCCGGGCTCGGCGGCCACGGCATGGACGAGCTGTCGTCGCGCCATCTCGGCCACCGGCCAATCGCGTTCAAGGACGTCGCGGGTTCCGGCAAGGCGCAGGTGACGTTCGACCTGGTTCCGATCGAGCGCGCCGCCAGATACGCCGCCGAGGACGCCGACGTGACGCTGCGGCTGTGGCGCGTGCTTGCGCCCCGGCTCGTTTGCGAGCGCATGACCACGGTCTACGAGACCCTGGAGCGCCCGCTGGTTCCGGTTCTCGCCGCGATGGAGCGCGCCGGCATCACCGTCGACCGCCAGGTGCTCTCGCGGCTGTCGGGCGACTTCGCGCAATCGATGGGCGCGCTCGAGGAGGAAATCCACGAGCTCGCCGGCGAGCGCTTCAATATCGCGAGCCCCAAGCAGCTCGGCGAGATCCTGTTCGACAAGATGAGCCTCGAGGGCGGCAGGAAGACCCGGACCGGCGCCTGGGGCACCGGCGCCGACGTTCTCGAAACCCTCGCCGCCCAGGGCCATCCCCTTCCGGCGCGGGTCCTCGACTGGCGCCAGCTCGCCAAGCTGAAGTCGACCTACACCGACGCGCTGCCCGGCTACGTCAACCCGAGGACCGGCCGGGTCCACACCTCCTACGCGCTCGCCGCCACCACGACGGGCAGGCTGTCGTCATCGGAGCCCAATCTCCAGAACATCCCGGTCAGGACCCCCGAGGGGCGCAAGATCCGCACCGCCTTCATCGCCGGCAAGGGCCACCGCCTGATCTCGGCCGACTACTCGCAGATCGAACTCAGGATCCTTGCCCATGTCGCCGGCATCGACGCCTTGAGAGAGGCCTTCGCCAGAGGCGAGGACATTCACGCGATGACCGCGTCGGAAATGTTCGCGGTTCCGATCGAGGGCATGGACCCGGCGGTGCGCCGCAGGGCCAAGGCGATCAATTTCGGCATCATCTACGGAATTTCCGCCTTCGGGCTCGCCAACCAGCTTTCGATTCCGCGTGGGCAGGCCAGGGACTATATCGACCGCTATTTCGAGCGCTTCCCCGGCATCCGCGACTACATGGAGGACACCAAGGCGTTCTGCCGCCAGCATGGGTTCGTCGAGACCGTGTTCGGCCGCAGGTGCCACTACCCCGAGATCAACTCGAAGAACCAGGCCCACCGCTCGTTCACCGAGCGCGCGGCGATCAACGCGCCGATCCAGGGCTCGGCCGCCGACATCATCCGCCGGGCGATGATCCGCATGCCCGCCGCGCTCGAGAACAAGGGCCTCGCGGCGCGCATGCTCCTGCAGGTCCACGACGAGCTGATCTTCGAGGCGCCGGAGACGGAAGTCGAGGCGACGATCGCGGTCGCGACCGAAATCATGGAAAACGCGGCCGAGCCCGCCCGCCGGCTCTCCGTCCCGCTCAGGGTCGACGCCCGCGCCGCGGCGAACTGGGACGAGGCGCATTGAGGGGGAGGGAGTGGCCACTATCGCTTGTTTGGGATGGGGTTCCCTCGTTTGGGATCCCCGCACATTGCCGATTCAACGGCACTGGTTCGAAGATGGTCCATTCGTTCGGGTCGAGTTTGCCCGCCAATCAAGTGACGGGCGGATCACGCTTGTACTTGATGGGTCTGCGGCGCCAGTTCGCTCCCTGTGGGCTGTATTGGATACGGCGGAGCCAGAAGTTGCGCGTGAAGCCCTGCGGCTTCGCGAAGGCATCTCGCGAAAGAACGTATGCGCACACATTGGCCGCTGGTCGGTCGGAGATCTGGAGAGCAAACTGGTCTTGGGTCTCGCTGACTGGGCCAGGGCGCGGAACATCGACTACGTTGTATGGACAGCGCTTCCGCCGAAGTTTGACGAGCACGAGGCCAAACCGAACGAAGAAGAGATCGTCGAGTATCTTAGCGGATTGACAGGCACGCAGCGAGACGCCGCCGAGCGCTACGTGCGCATGACACCACGGCAGATTGACACCCGCTACCGCCGGCGCATTGAGGCAGTGTTGCAGTGGACTCCTCTTCGCGGCTGCTAGGGCATCTATGTAGCCTTTCTACTTGTTGCTGGAGCCCACCTCGCTCCCCGAACAGCCAGATGCGCCCGCCCCGAGCCCAAGCCCGTAGCCCGGGGACCGCCTGTCCGGATCGCGCCGTCGCTCCCGCATTCCCCGCTGATGTCCTTTGTCAAGTGGTTGTGGCGCGGGGCTGTCGTCTCCAGGTCCTTATCGCGCAGCAAGTAGCCCGGGTGGGGCGAAGCGGAACCCGGGGCAGCCTGGCCATCGTTCCCGGGTTGCGCTTCGCTCCACCCGGGCTACGGGGTCCTCTCGTCCGTGGCCACCGCCACAATGGGTTCCCGCCGGAGCCTGTCCCGGACATGATCGGGGGCGGGAATGACGGTCGAGCCCGGGCCCCATACCCGGTCGTCATCGTCCGGCTTGACCGGACGACCCAGTAACCACCAGACTTCGTGAATGGTCAGTGACCGGCGGTTCTGGGTCTACATTCTCGCAAGCGGCGTGGGCGGCACGCTCTATGTCGGCATGACGAACGACCTCGTTCGCCGCGTGCATGAGCACAAGACCAAGGCCGTCGCCGGATTTACCACAGAGCACGGCGTCGACCGTCTTGTCTGGTTCGAACAGCACGACACAGCCGAAGCCGCAATCCGCCGGGAGAAGCGGCTCAAGAAATACAATCGGGCGTGGAAGATACGCCTGATCGAGGAGCAGAACCTCGATTGGCACGACCTCCATCCAGCCATTGCCGGCCCGTGAGGCTACTGGATTGCCCGATCAAGCCTGTGCCCGTGAAGGCGGGTATCGGGCAATGACGAGGCGGGTGGCGGCCGGGCCGCGCCACAGCTCCCCTCTCCCCTCGCGCGAGAGGTAAAAACGGCGCCGCGCCAACCCCTTGGCGAAGTTATCCCCCTTCTCCCGGGCGGGGTTAGAATGGCTCCATCCCCGTTCCATCCGAGGGGGGCGTGTCCGGACCGGCCTGCCACGTGGAACGGGGGAGCGGTGCCGCGCGGGGCGCGGGCGCGCCCTCCCTCACCCGGCGCGTGGCGCGCCGACCTCTCCCAATGGGAGAGGTGAAAATCGCGCCGCGCCAACCGCTTGGCGAAGTTATCCCCCTTCTCCCGGGCGGGGTTACAATGCCTCCATCCCCGTTCCATCCGAGGGGGGCGTGTCCGGACCGGCCTGCCACGTGGAACGGGGCCGCGGTGCCGCGCGGGGCGGGGTAACGGACCTCCCCGCGCGGGAGCGGACTACCGGTAACGCCGGGGGTGGGACTCCCCCGGTCAGACCTCGCGGGGCGTGCCCCGGGAGGGAACTTCGGTAAGACGGCCGGTCCGCTCAAGCAAGCCGCGCGGCGTGCCATCATTGCGCCGAGTTTTAATTTGCCCCGGCGCCATGCCGGCACGCCGCACCACCCCTCGGGTTTCGCTGGAACGCCGGGCGCCGACGCCTGCGCGGAATTCGCGACCGGCGGTTGAAGGGTTGAAATGGGTGACCGCGAGAGCGAAGGTCATTTTCCCGCTCACAGCTTTTCCAGCCACACGCTGGTCTCGGGCGTTCCGGCGACCAGCGGCAGTCCGTCGATGACCGTGCCCGCGAGCCAGTCGCGGTGGCGGCTCGCGACCCAGTGGCTCGACCAGATGAGCCGGTAGCCGCCCTCGATCAGGCAGGCGATGAGCAGTTGCTCGTTGTAGCCGCGCCAGTGCCAGTCTTCGGGATAGGCATCGGGCAGGACGATGTCATGGACGTGCACCACCACACCCGGGGCAAGGCGCGGCAGCATGTCGCCGAACAGGCGGTCGACATCGGTGCCGGGCATGGCGACATGGCTCGAATCGATGAACAGGATATCGCCGGGCCGCAGCGGCAGGACCTCGCCGGGGGCCAGATCCTGCAGCAGCCGCGGAACGTGGCGGACCCCGAGATCGGCGAGGCCGGCGCGCGGCGCGGGATCGATGCACTGGATGGTGGTCGCCAGCGCGCCGTCGGCCACCGCCCGGGCCATGAACCGGGTCGAATGGCCCGAGCCGACCTCGACGATGCACTCCGGCGCGCGCATGCGCACCATGGCGTAGAGGGCGGCGGCGTCGAGCCGGGCGAACCACGACTGGCCGAAACGCGGCGCCGGCGCCGGGGCCGCGGCGTCCAGCGCCATGAGCTCGCCGCGATAGCCGTCGATGCCGGCGAGGAGGTCGCGCATCGCCGGCTCGGCGGCGCGGAAACGGGGCTCCAGCCCCGGGTAGCCGGCGGGCCGCGCGCTCGCCGCATGGCGGTGCGGGGTAAAGAAGCCGAGCCGCGCCAGCCCAAGCGCGGTGGCGGCGGCGAAGGCGCGCCGGCGCGCCCCGGCCCTCAGGGCCCCGCGGTTCATGGCGCGCGCGCGCCCGGCTGCGTCACGGGCAAGATCGGTTCAGTCCCGGAAATTGACGAATTTGAGCGGCAGTTCGATGTCGAGTCCCTTGACGAGCGCGATCGCCGCCTGGAGGTCGTCGCGCTTCTTGCCCGAGACCCTGAGCTCGTCGCCCTGGATCTGGACCTGGACCTTGACCTTGCCCGCCTTGATGTCCTTGACCAGCCTGCGGGCAAGATCGGAATCGATCCCCTGGCGCACGGCGACGGTCTGGCGCACCGCCTGGCCGGCGGACTTTTCCGGCGCCTTGAAGTCGAGCACGCCGGCATCGACCTTGCGCCGCGCCAGGTGGCCGCGCAGCAGCTCGTGAAGCTGCTTCAGCTTCAGCTCGTCGTCGGCATGGATGGTGATCTCGCCGTCGCTGTGCTCGACCCGGCAGGCCGAGCCCTTGAAGTCATAGCGCTGGCCGACCTCGCGCATCAGATTGGCGATGGCGTTGTCAACCTCGGCAAGATCGGTCTTGGAGACGATATCGAAAGTCGGCATGGGGCGCTCCAGCTTGGTCCGATGACCCTGTCTGGAGTACCCCGAATGGCCCCGATGACGGAAGGGGGCAAACCGGCCACCGCCGGCCGGCGGCGGGACCGGCGCTCAGCCGCGGTGCATCGCCGCGCCCACCTCGTCGAGCTCGCGCTGCTCGACATGGGCCGTCTCGGCGCGCCGGGTGCGATCCTCGCGCTCGTCGAGCAGCTCGAGCCGCTTCAGCTCGGAGACCGTGTCGGCCAGGCTCTCGCGCGCGTCCTCGAGCCGGCGCTCGAGGCCGCCGATCGAGGCCCTGAGATTGTCGCGCCGGGCGAGCGCCGCCTTGGCGAAGGTCGGATAGGCGAAATGCGTGACATCGAAAATGCCGGCGCGCTCCTGTTCCGCCTCGATCTGGTTGTGCAGATCGGTCTCCTTGGCTTCGAAGTCGGCGATCATCGCCTCGATCTGCGCGACGTCGCGGCGTTTCTCGTCCACCTGGAACCGCTGCATGCGGATCAGAGTTTCTCTGGACCTCATTCGACTCGCCCCACTTCAGACATGGACACTCCCGCGCCGGAATTCACGATCCGGGCCAGTTCGGTGTAACCATCGCCGATAGAGGTGAATTCTGTCTTTTCCTGACCGAGAAAACCTTCGAAGTCCGGGTTAAGCTCGATCGCGCGGTCGATCAGGGCGTCGGAGCCGCGCCGGTAGGCGCCAAGCCTGATGATCTCTTCCATATCGGCGTAGGCGCCCATGATCCGGCGCGCCTCGGTGATTAACCCGCGTTGTTCAGCATTGAGACACCCGGGCATGGTGCGTGAGACGGAACGCAGCACATTGATCGCCGGAAACCGCCCGCGCTCGGCGATCGCGCGGTCCATGACGATGTGGCCGTCGAGGATGGCGCGGACCGCGTCGGCGACCGGCTCGTTGTGATCGTCGCCCTCGACCAGGACCGTGAACAGGCCGGTGATCGAGCCGGTGTCGACCCCCGGTCCCGCGCGCTCCAGCAGCGCCGGCAGCTCGGAAAACACCGTCGGCGTGTATCCCCTGGTGGTCGGCGGCTCGCCGCTCGCGAGCCCGATCTCGCGCTGGGCGACGGCAAAGCGGGTGATCGAGTCGATGAGGCACAGAACGTCCTTGCCCTGGTCGCGGAAATATTCCGCGAGCGTCATCGTCAGATAGCCCGCCTGGCGCCGCATCAGCGCGGCCTCGTCGGAGGTCGCGACGACGATGATGCTCTTGGCGAGGCCCTCCGGGCCCAGGCTGTCGGCGATGAACTCCTGAACCTCGCGGCCGCGCTCGCCGATCAGCCCGATCACCGACACATCCGAGGTGGTGTTGCGGGCGAGCATGGAAAAGAGAATCGACTTGCCGATGCCGGAGCCGGCGAAGATGCCCATGCGCTGGCCGCGGCAGCAGGTGACGAAGGTGTTGATGGCGCGGATGCCGAGATCGAGCGGCGGGCCGACGCGCCGGCGCGCATGGGCGGGCGGCGCCAGGCTGCGCAGGTCGTAGGGACGGCCGCCCGGCTTGAGCGGCCCCAGACCGTCAATCGGCTCGCCCATCGCATTGACGACGCGGCCAAGCCAGGAGTGATGCGGAAAGATGCGCTCGCCCCGCGCGGCGATCGTGGTGCGGGCGCCGGGCCCGACCCCGTCCAGGCGCGCGAACGGCATGGCGATGGCATGAGCGGCGCGAAAGCCGACGACCTCGCACTCGATGGTCCGCTCGCGCGGCGTTTCGATGATCACCCGCGAGCCGATCTGCATCCTGTCGACCGGCCCGGTCACCTCGACCGCGAGACCGTTGATCGCGAGGACGCGGCCATAGTGCCCGACCGGCTCGATCCGGCCGATGTCCGCGGCAAGCGAATCAATGATCGACACCGAATGCCCCTGTTTTTCGCCAATGACCGCCGGGGACCCACTCTCGGCTCGCGGGCGTTAACGAAACGTAAACCTTAAGGTTCGCGCGGTCCGGACCGGCACCTGCCGATCAACAGTTGCCGACGGACCACAGATCAGTATTTGTTAACCAAATGCGCCTAGCCTTCGATTCTGGAGACGGATGGTGTGGGAAGGGCCGCCTGGGTGCGGAAGCGCAAGCGGGTTCGCGCATTTCCGCGAAAGAGGGGAATTGCATGAGAGTGCTTCTCATCGAGGACGACAGCGCAACCGCGCAGAGCATCGAGCTGATGCTCAAGTCCGAAGGCTTCAATGTGTATACGACAGATCTTGGGGAAGAGGGCGTCGATCTGGGGAAGCTGTACGACTATGACATCATACTTCTGGACCTCAACCTGCCGGACATGAGCGGCTATGAGGTGCTGAAGACACTGAGGGTCGCGAAGGTCGGAACGCCGATCCTGATCCTGTCCGGCCTCGCCGGTATCGAGAACAAGGTGCGCGGCCTCGGCTTCGGTGCCGACGACTACATGACCAAGCCGTTCCACAAGGACGAGCTGGTCGCGCGCATCCATGCGGTGGTGCGCCGCTCGAAGGGCCATTCGCAGTCGGTCATCAACACCGGCAAGCTCGCAGTCAATCTCGACACCAAGACGGTCGAGGTCGACGGCCAGCGCGTGCATCTGACCGGCAAGGAATACCAGATGCTCGAGCTGCTCTCGCTCAGGAAGGGAACAACGCTCACCAAGGAGATGTTTCTCAACCATCTCTATGGCGGCATGGACGAGCCGGAGCTCAAGATCATCGACGTGTTCATCTGCAAGCTGAGAAAGAAGCTGGCCGCCTCGACCGGCGGCGAGCACTATATCGAGACGGTCTGGGGCCGCGGATACGTCCTGCGCGATCCCGACGACAGCGAGGGCCGCATGCTCGAGTCGGCCTGACCGAACACCCGGTCCGGGGCATCCCGGCCGAAGTTATCAGCAAGCCTCGCGCCGGTGCGCGGGGCTTGTGTCGTCATGGCGGACTGGCGCGGGGCGGCCGCCGGCCCGACCCGCCCGGCTCGGGCGCCCCGGCTCAGGCGCTCGGGCGCGGCCGACGGCAGTCCGCCTAGATCAGACCCACGGAAATGAGCTTGTCCTCGAGAATGTCGCGGTCGAACGGCTTCATGATGTACTCGTTGGCACCGGCCTCGATCGCGCGCGAAATTTGGTCGAGGTCGTTTTCGGTGGTGCAGAACACGACCTTGGGCTTGGAGCCGCCGCTCACCCGGCGCAACTGCTCGAGAAACTCGATCCCCGACATCACCGGCATGTTCCAGTCGAGGAGAATGCCGTCCGGCATCTGCCGCCCGCACAGCTCGAGCGCCTGACGGCCGTCCTCGGCCTCGTCGATCTCGAAGTCGAATTCCTCCAGAATTCTGCGCGCCACTTTTCGTATGACCGAACTGTCGTCAACCACCAGGCATCGTTTCATGCGCCCATCTCCCCTGACTTGAGAACCCGCGCGGCCCGGGCTTCCGGCTCCAGCGCCAGCACCCGGTCGACGTCGAGCACGACCATCGGCTGTCCCTCCAGCCAGCAAACTCCGCAGGCGAGCTCCGCCCAGCGCGGATCGAAAATGGCCGGACTGTCGTCACCGGACGACGAATCCAGGCTGACGACGCCACCCGCCGCGTCGATGATCAGGCCATAGGATTCACCGCCAGCTTCGATTTCGACCGCCATCGCCGGGCGATCGGCTTCGGGCGGCGGCAGCCCGAGGCGGCCGCGCGTGCTGATGGCGGTCACGATGCGTCCGCGCAGGTTCACAACTCCGGCGACATCGCGAGGCCCCATCGGAACCGGCGTGATGGCACTCGGCATGAACAGGTCCCGGACGCGCGGGATCGGGAGGCCGAAGAGCTGGCCGCCGATCCAGACCGTAAGGTAGCCGCTGCCCGGATGGTCCGGCCCATGACCGGCTGGCCGCGGCGACGTCATGCCGCGTCCTCCAGCTCGCGAAGGCTGCGCCCGACGCTGCGCACAAGCCGCTCGCGATCGAATTTTCCGACCAGGTCATGAAAACCGGCCGCATGCCCGCGCGCGCGCTCGGTGCCGTCGCCGAAGCAGGACAGCGCGATGAGCGGGGTGTCTTTCCAGTCCCGGTCGTTCCTGACCCGATTGGCGAACGCGAAGCCATCGATCCCAGGCATTTCGAGATCGCAAACAATGACGTCGAAGGCCCGCCCGTCCCGCTTCAGCGCCAACGCCTCGGTGGCCGAGTGGACGGCGGTGACCGCATAGCCGGCCGACTTCAGGACCGGGACCAGCATGTCGCGGAAGAAGGGCGAGTCGTCGATCAAAAGCAGCTCGCGCCGGCGCCCCGAACCAGGCTCCGCCGCGCCGAGCGCGGCAGGGCCTGCATTCTGAAAACCGCCGGATACCTGCCGGGCGATGGCGCCCGGATCGAGGATCATGATCACGCTGCCGTCGCCGAGGATTGTGTTGCCCGAGAAAACCGTGATGTCACGCAGCATGGTCGACGTCGGCTTGACGACGATCTCCTCGGCCGCGAACACGGCGTCCACATGCATGCCGAATGTCTGGCCGCCGGCATGAGCAACGATGATGAAGCCCTGCCCGGTCGCGGCGGCATCGCCGTCCGGCCCGGTATCCGCCAGGGGCCAGCCCGCTTCGATCCCCAGAACCGCCGCCAGCCGAACCAGCGGCACAAGCCGGCCGCGCAGGCGCAGGACCGGCGCGCGACCCACCATCCCGATCCGGTGCCCGGACCTGCCGCCGGCCCGCACAAGCTCGGTGACGTTGAGCTGGGGGATGGCGAAACGCTGGCCCGCGGCCCCGACGATGAGCGCGGGAACGATGGCGAGCGTCAGCGGGACCTTGATGGTGAAGGTCGATCCTCGACCAGCCTCGGACCGCACGTCGATCGAGCCGCCGATGAGCTCGACGTTGGTGCGCACCACATCCATGCCGACACCGCGCCCGGAAACGGTGGTCACGTCGTCGGCGGTGGAAATCCCCGGAGCAAAGATGAATCTGCTGATCTGCGCCGGCGACAATCCCTCGAGGTCGGCGCCCGTGGCCAGTCCGCGTCGGGCCACCTCGGCCCTGATCCGGTCGATCGGCAGGCCCCTGCCGTCATCAGAAATATCGATGATGATATGGTCGCCGTCATGGAATGCGCGCAGGACGATCCTGCCGCTTTCTCGCTTGCCTCCCGCCCGGCGCTCGGCCGGCGTCTCGATCCCGTGATCGGCCGCGTTTCGGACCATGTGGCTGAGCGGGTCCGTGATCAGTTCGAGAACCTCGCGGTCGAGCTCGGTCTCGGTGCCCAGCATTTCGAGCTCGATCTTCTTGCCGAGATCATTGGCGAGATCGCGAACGAGGCGCGGCAGCTTCTGCCACGCATTGCCGATCGGCTGCATTCGGGTCTTCATCACCCCTTGCTGCAACTCGGCGGTCACGCTCGACAGACGCCGCAGCGGCGCCCTGAGCTCGCGGTCGTCCCGATGGCGCGCCAGCTCCACAAGCTGATTGCGGGTCAACACCAGCTCGCGGACCATGGTCATCAGGTGCTCGATCGTGTCGACGCCGACTCTGATCGACCGTGCCGGCGCCACTGTCCGCCGGTGCCCGGCGGCGGCCGGCGCGGTCGCGCCCACCGGGGCGGATTCGGGCTCCGGGATGGGCACACTGGCCGCGTCGTCCGGGCCGGGAGCCTCGCGGAAGGCGCGCTCCAGCCCGTCGAGCGAGTCTTCGCCGTGCGTCCTGGATGGCCTCGCCCGCTCCCCGTCTCCATCGTCAAACGCCGCCACCCCGGCGCCGGAAAGCCGCTCGAGCTGGCTGATCAGATCCTGATCCGAGCCCTGCGGCTCGCGGCCTGCCCTGGCAATCGCGCCGAGGATTGACTTGATCCGGTCGATCGACCGGAAAATGGCCGCGACGGCGCTCGCCGTGACCGGCGCGCCGTCGCGGAAACTGCCCATGAGCGTCTCGGTCGCGTGCGCGAGCAATTCGAGCCGCGACAGGCCGAGAAATCCACAGGTTCCCTTGATCGTGTGAACCAGGCGGAAAAGGCTGTCGAGGGTCTCGGCATTTTTCGGCTCGCGCTCGAACCGCACGAGCTGCAGCTCCACGACATCCAGGGTTTCGCTGGTTTCGGTCAGGAACTCGCTGAGCAGTGCGTCCATTCGGCCGCGCTCCGAAGCAGAGGTCGTGCTGAGTGGCCGTGAACTTTCCAAGCGGCGGCCGGGGGCTCTCGCCCGGAGTCTCCATTCGAACGGTTAAGAATGGTTGAAAGGGTGGCTCGCACCGGCCCCGGGCCGCGCGCGAGGACGGTGCCGGAACGGATTTCAGCCCGGGAACCGGGCCTCGATCAGGACATCGTCGCCATCTGTTGAAAGCGCAACATGTGCGCCCAGCCGCCGGGCCAGAAGTCCGGTGAAGTAAGGCTGGACCGATCGCGCGTCGATTTCGCCCGCGGCCACGGTTCCGGCCACGAGCTCGGGCGTTCCCGGGGGGACGCGCGCGCCGTCACCGGCGCAACGCACCGTCAGCGACGGCGCGCCGAGGGGCCCGGCCACACCGACCGAAATGGTCCCGCCGCGCGGGACGGCATGCTGGCCGATCACCAGGAAATTCAGCAGAAGGCGCCCGATATCCTTGGCCAGAGCTCCGTCAGGTGACTCCCAGTGCAGCATCACCTTGTCGCTGGCGATGTAACCCGAGGCGGCTTCGTGCAGCTCGCCGAGGCTGAGTTCGCTCCCGGCCGACCCCGCGGCCCCGTATGCGAGGCGCGCAAACAGGAGATTGGACGAGGCCCGCGTCGCGCTCTTGCGGATGAGGTCCATGGCAAAACCGCGGGTTCGCTCGTCGGTTTCGTCATCGAGCACTTCCAGACCGTTGGTGATCGCACCCACCGGGCTGATCACATCGTGACACACCTTGCTGCACAGCAACGCTGCGAGCTCGAGCTCATCAAGTCCGGCTGGTTCGGTCATGGAATCGCGACAGGGTGCCTCGCCGGTCCTGATACACCGCGCCGCCCGCCAAGCCAAGCCGAACGGGCCGCGGGCTTGACGCTGGCCCGGCCATCGCCCATGTCACCGGCGGGCGAACCGGACAGCCAGCGAGATTGCCAGGAGATGACCGACAATTCCGTCACCGAATACGGCGCCCTGGCGCGCGCCCTGATCGATCTCGCCGACGCGGCCGCACGCGAGATCATGGATGTCTACGCCCATCCGATCGAAGTCGAGACCAAGGAGGACGCCTCGCCGGTGACGCACGCCGACAGGCGCGCCGAGGAGGTGATCGCCGAGGGCCTCGCGAGGCTCGAGCCGGGTGTCGGGGTGATCGCCGAGGAAGCGTTTTCGCGCGGAGACGCGGTCGAGGTGGGCGAGGCTTTCTTTCTCGTCGATCCGCTCGACGGGACCCGCGAGTTCATCAGCCGCAACGGCGAATTCACCGTCAACATCGCGCTGGTCGTCGCCAACACGCCGACGGTCGGGGTGATCATCGCCCCGGCCCTCGCGCGCACCTTCGCCGCCTGGGGTCCGGGGCGCGCGTTCGAGAAGAGCCGGTCCGGCGCGCTGCGGCCGATCAGTGCCCGCGCGTTCGCACCTGGCCGGTATGTCGCCATCGCCAGCCGCTCGCATCGCGATCAGCAGACCGATGCCTATCTCACCGCTCTCGGTGTCAGCCAGACTCTGACGGCAGGCTCCTCGCTCAAATTCTGCCTTCTCGCCGCCGGAGACGCGGACATCTACCCGCGCTTCGGACCGACCTGCGAGTGGGACATCGCCGCCGGCCACGCCATTCTGGAAGCGGCGGGGGGACATATTTGCGGGCTCGACGGCGCCGACTTCGCCTACGGCAAGCGGGACAGGGACTTTCTCAATCCGGGGTTCATCGCCTGGGGAGACGGGCCAAGGCCGGCGCTTCCCGGCGAGGCGGGATCGCGTGGTCCAAGGCCCGCGATGTGACCCCGGTTTGTGAGCGCTACTGCGTGGTGTTCATCAGCTCCGGCCAATTGGCCTCGGCCGAGGCGCGCTCGCGCTGCGGCGCCTTCAGCCACTCGATGCGCGTCTCGGAATTGGCGAAAAGATAGAGCGCGCCATCTTCGATCACCCAGTGATGCGGGCTGCCGAGCGCCTCGAAGCCACGCGCGAGCTGCATCGGATCCCGGGCGGCAAAGCGCGGTGTGTAAACTCCGGGATCACGCTCGAAGACGGCCCTGTTGGCCCTGCTCTCGAACAGCCAGGTCACGTCATCCGTGGTCAGCTCGATACCGCGGGTGCCAATCTTGGCGGCGTGGCGCACGAAATAGGCGACCGGGTCATAGCCGCCGATCGCAAAGCCGGTTTGCCGATCATACCAGACGTCACCGTCGCGCGGCCCCTCGCCAATCGCTCCGGCAAGTCCAGCCAGAAGCGCCACCACCACCAGCCCCGAGTGCCGGCAGGCCCTGCGCGTCGCCGGCCATCCTTTCGCCATCAGCCCAAGCAAACCGTATACTCCGCGTGAACCCGGTTCCGATTCGCGCCATTGTTAGCGCCAATGTGTCAACGGAGGCCAAATGCCGTTTGATCGAAGGGCCCTCTCCCGCCGGACCGCACTGAAGGGCGTCGCGACCGCCGGCCTCACTGCGCTCGCCTCCTCGCTGGCCGGCGGGCCGGTGCGCGGCCAGGGCGCCGATCCGCCGCCGCCCGGCGCGCCCGCGCCGACCTATCAGCTTCGCGAGATCGTGGACCAGGGGCATGTGGTGTTTGGGCGGCTGTCGACCGAAATCGCCTCGGCGATCGAATACACCTACGCTTCCCGGGGCGAGCCCACCGGCTACATCGTCGGCGAGGAAGCGAGCGGGGCGATCATCGGCGGAGTTCGATACGGCGAGGGCGAGCTCCGTCTCAAATCGGGCAGCGTCACCAGGGTGTTCTGGCAGGGCCCGTCACTCGGCTTCGATATCGGCGCCGATGGCTCGCGCCTGCTGATCCTCGCCTACGGCATCTCTCATCCGCAACAGCTGTTCGATGTGTTCGCCGGCCCGTCGGGCATCGCCTACGCCGCGGGCGGGCTCGGCGTCAGCTTTCACAAGAGCGACCGGGGCCTGACGCTGGCGGTGATCAGGGCCGGTGTCGGCCTTCGCATTGGCATCAACCTCGGATATCTGCGATTCACGCCCGATCCGACCTGGAACCCGTTTTAGCAGGCCGCCCGAAAAAGCTCGCATTACGCCCCGCATCCTTCGAAGCGCTCGCTCCTCAGGATGAGGAAAATCAAAGAGATATCCTTAACCCGAGGGGGCCTGAAGGGCCGTCTCGAACGGTCTTCGGGCTTTTGCAACAGGCCCTGACGCGTCTCATGTATTGACGGCGCGCGCCCATCCGCCGCTGCACGCCCCGTGCCGGATTCCTGTTAAGGTTAAGGTGCGGTTAAGTTGGCAAGGGCCGGGGCCGGCTGGCAGACTGGCGGCGCGGGGCGCTTGGCCAGCATATGCGGCGTTCTATGGAGGCGCGTTCCATGGCGGAAATCATCATGACGTTTGCGCTCGGGTTTCTGATCGCGAGCGCGATTGCCCTGACCCTCGCGGCGCCACTGTGGCGGCGGGCG
>Ga0326597_10002357_pt1 | contig 28228 bp, 26 predicted proteins | sample RVTome_12_FD_203789 | JGI IMG/M metagenome (GOLD analysis project Ga0326597, IMG submission 203789) | Soil microbial communities from uranium-contaminated site in the Upper Colorado River Basin, Wyoming, United States - RVT100D185 | ecosystem: Environmental > Terrestrial > Soil > Contaminated >... | reverse complement strand
AAAAAATCGTTCGCGCCCTCGCGGGCCTCTGCTTGACGATAACGCTCGCCGCGCCGCTGCAAGCCGGAGTCATCCCGAAGCGCTCCGTGTTGAGCAATGGCATGGTTCTTTTGACGTCGGAGCAAAGGAGCCTGCCGATGGTTTCCGTCGAGCTGCTGATCGATGCAGGGTCACGCCACGATCCCGCCGGCCAGGAAGGGCTGGCGAATCTCACGGCCAGGCTTTTGACCTACGGCACCAAGCGGCGCTCGGCGCTGCAAATCAGCGAGACTCTAGATTTTATCGGCGCCAGTCTATCGGCGGGTTGCGGCGAGGATACCGCGAGCGTCAGCATGACGATGCTCAAAAAGGATCTCGCCATCGGCCTCAAACTTTTGGCGGAGGTGTTGACTTCGTCGACTCTTCCCCAGGATGAGATCGACCGCCAGAAGCAAGCGGTGCTCGCGGCGATCAAGGCGCGCGAGGAACAGCCCGGCGACATCGCCGAGCGGCGTTTCGCCGCCGCGCTTTATCCGGGAAGCCCGTACGGCAGGCCGGTGGAAGGCACCGAAGCGAGCGTCAAGGGGCTGCAACAGAAGAACCTGCGGGAATTTTTCGAGCGCGCCTACCGTCCCAACCGTGCGATTCTATCGGTGGTCGGCGATATCTCCCATGAAGAGATGACGCTAGTGCTCAATCAGGCCTTCCGTTCTTGGCAGAAGGGCGAGCCGAGCGGCGGCCCCCTGATTCCTTCGACGTACGGCCCGGCGCAGGCGATCCGAGTCAACAAGGAGCTAACCCAGGCGAATATTATATTGGGACATCAGGGCGTGGGCCGGGAACATCCGGATTACTATGCGATTCAAGTAATGAACTATATTTTGGGCGGCGGCGGTTTTTCTTCCCGGACGATGGATTCGATCCGCAATGAGAAGGGGCTGGCCTACTCGGTCTACAGTCACTTCAGCGCGGAAAGGAAACGCGGGGAGTTTCAGCTCGTGATGCAAACTAAAAACGAGACGGCTCAAGAAGCGATCCAGATTGCCAAAGAAGAGATTGGCCGCATCCGCGAGCAGCCTGTGAACGACGGCGAACTCAGCGACGCCAAGGAATATCTGACCGGCAGTTTCCCGCTGCGCCTGGACACCAATCGCAAGGTAGCGAACTTCTTGGCTCAGGTCGAATATTTTCAACTTGGCCTGGAATATCCGGACCGCTATCCCGAGCTCATTCGCCGGATCACTCGCGACGATGTCGCGCGCGTCGCCAGGCAGTATTTGCAACCGGAAAAGCTGATCACGGTCATCGTCGGAAATTTGAAAAAGATCGGCGAAAAATAAGTGCATGGAGTTCGGCCGGCGTTGAAAGGTATTTCATGAAGAAAATTCTTATCGTCGAAGATCACGCGGATATGCGCGAGCTTTTGGCCTGGCAGATCGAGCTCACGGGGTTTGTGCCGATAACGGCGAAACTGGCCAAGGAGGGTGTTGAAAAAGCCATCGCCGAGAAGCCCGATCTGATTCTGATGGATGTCATGATGCCGGGGATGGATGGCCGGGAGGCGGTGCGGCAGCTACGGGCCCACCCCGAGACCAAGGATATTCCGATTTTAGCCGCCACCGCCCTGTTTCGTGCGACGGATCTGAAAACCTGTCTCGATGCCGGTTGCAACGGCTACATCGTCAAGCCGTTCACCTTTCAGGAGTTGCAAGTCAAATTGCGTGAATTCATTCCCCCAGGCAACGGCGCATTGTAATCATAGTTCACTTTCAGGTCGTGGTTAAATCCGTTTTCAACAACGTGTCAATGTAGGGGCAGGCCCCCGTGCCTGCCCTGTTTTTGGGCGACCACAGGGGGTCGCCCCTACTACCCATTGTCAAATCTCTCTTTCAGTCAAGACCGTTCCCGAATACAATGGGCGAGAGGGATCGATCCGTGTCGTCACGCGACAAAGCCATCGCCATCGTCAAGCACCTACGCGAGCATGGCTGCGAGAGTTATCTCGCCGGCGGCTGCGTGCGTGACATGCTGCTTAACAAGCCGCCGCAGGACTACGACATAACGACGAGCGCCAAGCCCGACGTCGTCGCCGAGATTTTTCCCCAGACGGTGCCGGTGGGCGCACAATTCGGCGTCATGCTCGTGGTCGTCGGCGGCGAGCCGTTCGAAGTCGCGACCTTTCGCCACGACGGGCCCTACTTGGACGGACGGCATCCGAGCGAGGTGCGTTATGGCAGTCTCAAGGAAGATATCCTGCGTCGCGACTTCACCATCAACGGGATGGTATACGACCCCGTCGAGGATCGCGTCATCGATCTGGTCGGAGGGAAAAAAGATCTCGCGCGCCGCTCCATTCGCGCCATCGGCAAGGCCCGCGAACGATTCGAAGAAGACCGGCTGCGCATGGTGCGGGCGGTGCGCTTCGCCGCCAGTCTGGATTTTACCGTCGAAGAGAATACCCTCGCGGCCATTGGCGCGCTGGCTCCAACCGTCGGCCAAATTTCCTGGGAACGGATCGGCGAGGAGATCACCCGCGTCCTGACCGAAGGTGGGGCCCGCAAAGGTTTTGAATTGTTGGACGCCACCGGCTTGCTCTCGCAAATCATGCCCGAAATCTCAGCCATGAAAGGCGTTGAGCAGAGTCCCGACTATCATCCGGAGGGCGACGTGTTCACGCACACGATGCTGCTCTTGAGCCACTTGCGAGCGCCGGCGGAGACGCTGGCCTATGGATGCCTGCTCCACGACGTCGGCAAGCCGGTTTGCATTCAGCGCACTGGCGAGCGCCTGACTTTTTACGGCCACACGGAAAAAGGCGCCGCCATGGCTGAAGAAATCATGAAACGCTTAAAGCGCAGCCGCGCGACCTGGGAGCGCGTCGCCTATTTGGTCCGCAACCACCTGCGTCACACCCAGGCGCCGAACATGCGCCTGAGCACGCTCAAACGTTTTCTCGGCGAAGAGGGGATCGACGAGCTCTTGGATCTCACTCGAATCGACGCGCTCTCTTCCAACGGCGATCTCCAATACTATCGCTTCTGCCGGCAAAAGCTCGAAGAATTCAAAGAGGAAGAGATTCACCCGGCGCCGCTCTTGCGCGGGCAGGATTTGCTCGCGCTGGGTTTCGCGCCCGGCCCTGGTTTTGGCGAGATTCTCAAGCAGGTCGAAGAGGCGCAGCTCGGCGGGGAGATCAGCAGCCGCGAACAGGCGCTGGCATGGGTCGCCCAACATTACGGCAACGAGGTCAAGCGATGAAACATCCACAAGCGTACAAAGTGATCGGGCGGTCGGAGCCGCGGGTCGACGCCACCGAGAAAGTCACCGGCAAGGCGATCTATACCGTCGACGTCGAATTGCCGGGATTGGCCCACGGGAGAGTTCTCCGTAGTCCCTACGCGCACGCCCGCCTGCGGCGGGTCGACGCCCGCAAGGCGGAAAGTCTCCCCGGCGTTTTTGCCGTGATCACGCGCGAAGATCAAAAGCGGCTCGGCATGTTCGGCGCGGCATATAAAGACCAGACCATCGTCGCCGTCGATAAGGTCCGCTACGCCGGCGATCCGGTGGCGGCGGTGGCGGCGGTCGACGAGGCGACGGCGGAAGAGGCTCTATCGCTGATCGAAGTGGAATACGAAGAGCTGGCGGCGGTGACGTCCATCGACGAGGCGCTGGCTCCGGGCGCGCCGTTGGTGCACGACGCGGCGTTCAGCGGCGGCGAAATGATGGGGCAGCACTACGAGGCGCCCAAGGAATTTCGCGGCACCAACCTCTGCTATCGTTTCAGCTACAGCAAGGGCGACGTGGACGCGGGTTTTAAAAAGGCGGACCATGTTTTCGAGGATACCTTCACCTTTCCGCGGGTGCAGCATTTTTCCATGGAGCCCCACGCCACCGTCGCGCGCGTCGAAGGAGATCGCATCACGCTTTGGGCCGGCACCCAGGAACCCTTCACGCTGCGCGAACATCTCGCCGACATCTTTCATCTCCCTCTCAACAAGATCAGGATCATCGTTCCTTACGTGGGCGGCGGCTACGGCGGAAAACTCGCGGTCAAGAACGAGCCGCTGGCGGCCGCCTTGGCTTGGAAGGCGCGCCGGCCCGTGCGCCTCGTGCATACCGTCGAGGAAAGCTTCAAGACCGTGACGCGCCACCCTGCCCGTGTGCGGATCAAGACCGGCGTGAGCAAAGACGGAAAACTCGTGGCGCGCCAATGCATCATTCACGTGGAAACCGGCGCCTATGCCGACTCGGGACCGCGGGTGACGCAAAAAGCCGGCTACCGTTGCTTCGGCCCGTACCGTTTTCCCCATATGAAGAGCGACGCCTATACTGTTTATACCAATACTGTCCCGGCGGGCGCGTACCGCGGCTTTGGCACACTGCAAGTCACCTGGGCCTATGAATCGCAGATGGATATCATCGCCGAAAAGATGGGCCTCGATCCATTGGAGTTTCGCCTCAAGAATCTGCTGAGAAAGGGCGAGCTCTACACGCCCGGCGACACACCGCTGGATTGCGATCTCAAAGCGGGCTTGCTGCGCGCCGCCAAAGCGATCGGCTGGGGGAAAAAGAGCGCCGAGCCCAATCGCGGCAAGGGCTTGGCCTGCTGTATGAAGGACGGCGGCGGGACTTATAAGGTGGCCACCGCGGCGGTGAAGATGAACGCCGACGGCAGCGTCACGCTGCTCACCGGCACCGTCGAAATCGGTCAGGGCGCGCGCACGGCCTTGAGCCAGATCGTGGCCGAGGAATTAGGAGTGCCGTTGACCAGAGTCACGGTGGCCGAGCTCGATACCGACGTGACGCCCTACGACGTCAACACCAATGCCAGCAGCTCAACGGTGGTGATGGGTCTGGCGGTGCAGCGCGCGGCGCAGGATCTCAAGCGTCAACTGCTGCGCCACGCCGCGAAGGCGCTCGGAACGAAAGCGGAACGGCTCTCGTTGGGTAACGGGATGGTTCGACGGGGCTCACCACGAGCGGTTCGCGGTGCCAAAGGCCAGGCTCTTTCTTACGAAGAGCTTATGCATGGGATTTTTCTTTCCAAGGGCGGCGAGCTGGTTGGGCGCGGAATGTATCAGGACATCAAGAGCAAGAAAGCGGCGCTCGGTTCGCCGACGACGTTTTGGGAGATCAGTTGGGGCGGCGCCGAAGTGGAAGTCGATCGAGAGAGCGGCGAGATCCAGTTGATTAGCTACGTGTCGCTGGCGGACGTAGGCCAAGCGATCCATCCGGTTCTCTGCGAGGGACAGGACGAAGGCGCCGTGGTGAACGCCATCGGCCATAGCCTGCTCGAAGAGATGATCTACAAGGATGGGCAGTTATTGAATCCGAATCTCGTCGACTACCGCGTGCCCGGCTTCGATCACCTGCCAAAACATTTTGAGTCTATTCTCGTCGAGGATCACAACGGCCCCGGTCCCTTCGGCTCCAAAGGCACCGGCGAGGGCGGCTTGTTGCCCGTCGCGCCGGCCATCGGCAACGCGGTCTGCCAGGCTACGGGGCTGCGCTTCTACGATCTGCCGTTGACGCCGGAAAGGGTGTGGCGCGCGCTGCGGGCGAGACTGACAGATGATACCTAGCCCGAGTGGCGAGTGGCCGAGAGGAAACCCTTCAGGGAGAAGGCAATAGACCTCTGGCTTGAAGCGGATTGCGAACCGTTCGTTCGGATCAAACGCCAGTTAAATTTAGTAAGCTTGTGACCAAGCGCGGGCAAGTCAACGCAACCTTACGTCCGGGTGCCTTCTCCCTCCAGGCTTCCCCCTCGGCCACCGGCATGTTGGCGCTTTACGGGGAAGCATGAATATTCCAGGCTAGTCACTCTGCGAAATCAGTGCGGATGTCGGCGCCGCGCGGATCACTGCCCGCCTTTGATCAGGCTTACCAGCAGTCCTTCAGGGAACGGAATGCTCAGAGTCCGTTCAAATAATGCATAGACAAACAGCCAGGTGAAGAAAGTTACCGCGATCGTCATCGGCCATTTTTCTTTGCCTGCCAACTTGAGATAGAGAAGCATCGCCACCGGTATCGAGTAGGAAAAGCCCAGTAACCAGATGGCGATAAAAAAACCAATGGTCCAGATGAGAATCGAGACGGTCCGCCGCCTGGCCACTGCGGGTGGAACGGCAACTGCGACTTCCCAGGCGGCGAGGGCGCCTTTGGGTTTTGCGCGCCCCAGGGTGTCCTTGCCAAGCTGAACCAGCGCCAAGAGCAGAGTTGGAATGCCGATGGCCCAGGGGAATAGCCCGGCGCGAGGACCAAAGTTTCGGCTCTGGAAGAGCGCCAATGCAAGAACGATGGCGACCACTGCGGTGAAGAGCGCGGCTGAACCGAAACGCACACCGCCGTGTCCAGCCCGCTCGACGGCGGCCTGAGCCTGAGTTTCGGAAGCCGATTTTTCCCGCTCCTCCCGTTTCTTTTTGATGATCGGATAGACGATGCCGATCAGCGTGACAGCAAAAATGACCAGAACGCCGGGACGCCCAAGCCAAGCCGCTCCGTAATTGTCGGTCGATAGGAAAAGCCTGTTTTCAGCCAGCGGGCCGAGAACGAGACCCAGCAACACTGGCGGGCGCGGCCACTCCATCTTTACCATGATCCAACCCAGGCCGCCGAAGAAAAGCACAACCAGCATGTCTTGGAAGGCGTTCTTTTCCGCGAAGGCGCCGAGATAGATCAACACCAGAATAATCGGAATGATGATGGCGCCGCGCACCTGAGTGACTCTGGCGAGCTGTTTTAAAAAGAGAAAGCAGATGGCCACGGTGATAATGTTGGAGATGATAATTACCCAAACGAAAGAAAACGTGAGATCGAGCTTGCCTTTGGGCGGGGGAAGCAGCATATCCGGACCAGGCACGATGCCCTGGATGATAAAGGCGCCCAGAAGGATCGCCATGATCACGCTTGCGGGAACGCCGAAGGCTATGGTGGTGATCAAGCTGCCGCCGAGCGTCGAGTTGTTCGCTGCGCCGGGCCCCAGCACCCCGCGAACGTCCCCTTTCCCGAAGCGTTCTTTGTTCGGCGAGCTTTGCACCGCGTGGGCGTAGGCGAGCCATTGTGTCGTTGCCGCGCCCATGCCGGGAATGATCGCCGTGAATGTGCCGATGGCGCTGCAGCGAATCACCAGCCCCCAGTGCCGAAACGTATCCTTTACGCCCTCCATGACGCCGCCGAGCTTTTCCACCTTTTGTGTCGAGATGCTCGTTCCTAACACCGCCAACTCGATGGTCTCAGGAATGGCATAGAATCCAATCGTGATGGGAACCAGTCCGATGCCGTCCCAGAGAAACAACTGACCGAAAGTATAGCGCTGGATGCCGGCTATTGGATCGAGCCCGATGGTGGCGAGCATCAAGCCGATGCCGCCGGAGATGATGCCCTTTAGTTGGTCCTCACCGCTGAGAGAGGCGACGAAGGTAATGCCCAGAAGCGAGAGCATGAAAAATTCGGGCGACCCGAAGGAAAGAACTATAGGCCGGACGATGGGAACCGCAATCGCAAGAGCGACCCCGGCAAAGACCGCGCCGACCAGGGAACTCATCAGCACCGCGCCGAGCGCTCTGCCGGCCTCGCCGTTGCGCGCCATGGCGTGGCCATCGACTATGGTCGAAGCGGTGGTAGGCTCTCCCGGCACGCCGAATAGCACCGAGGTGATGTCGCCTGTCGTGGCCGTGACGGCCGTCATGCCGAGAAGAAACGCGAAGGCTTCGACGGCAGACATCTTGAAAATAAACGGAAGCATGAGCGCCATGGCCGTCGGTCCCCCGAGACCCGGCAAGATGCCGACGACGAAGCCGACCGCGATGCCGATCATCATCAGGCTGAAGGTCGACCAGTTGAAGACCTGTATCAGGCCGGAGATCAAGGCGGAGAACATTTCCATGTATGCTGCTCCCGCGAAGAGCGGACTGCCGGTTCGCTTTCGCTCAGGTAATTTTGGCCGGGCTCTTAGTTGTAAAGCAGATCTTTCAGCTTGGCCACCAGCCCCGGATCGAGCTTGAAGAGCGCGTTGATATCGCGCTCGATTTCTTCCACCGAAACCGGAACGACGCTCAGGTTCGATTTTTTCGCGTCGGCGAGAAACTCGGCATCCTTTAATGTGTCGTCGAACGCCTTGCGCAGGGTCTGCACGCGTTCCTTGGGCGTTCCCGGGGGCAAAGTATAGGTGCGAATGATGTCGCTGTCCGCGTGGATACCGACGTCGATTATCCGGCGCGCATCCTCGGTTTTCGCCAGTTTTATCGCCTGCGGAATCTGCGGCAGCTCGGGATGGTTTTTGCGATTGGCTTGGAGGACGACGACCGCATCACCGGATTCGATTGCCTTGCGCCAGGTTGTTTTGACAGAATCCCAACCCCAACAACCGCCGGCGATCTCGCCGCTCTCGGCGGCCAACCGGACGTTGGCGGTTCCTTTGTAACCCGTCACGAGCTGAATCGGCAGCCCCAACGCTGCTTTAAAAATTCTTGTGGCGTTATCGGGAGTCGACGTGCCGGGGGCGATGCCGCCCATCTTAACCGGCGTCTTGGACGCCAGCCATTTTTCCACACTCGTGATGCCGCTGGCCTTGGTCATGGCGCATACGACGTGGTCGGTGATGGGCGCGCCGATGAATTCGAACTTGCGCGCGTCGAATTGAACGCCTTTTTGTCCCAGAACCTGTCCGAGAAAGAGCCCGCCGATGAAGTGGCCGATGGTAAGACCATCAGGCTTGGCGACATTATAGACGTGGTTGGCCGCGATTAGGCTGCCGGCGCCGGTCATGTTTTCCACGACGATCGCCGGTTGTCCGGGAATATGCTTTCCCATATGGCGCGCGATGGCACGAGCATAGGTGTCGAAACCGCCTCCCGCGGAAAATCCCACGACGATGCGAATAGTTTTTCCTTGGTAATAATTGTCTGCGGCAGCCGCCGAAATCGACGAAGGTAGCAGTAGGGCGGTCATCAGCAAACATGATAGAATCTTCAACATGGACTTACGCCTCCTTTTGGGTGATGGTCTCGTGGTTTTTCTGTGCGGTGTTTTCCGCGCCATTGAATTGCCCGAACCTATCCGATTGATTGGCAAAAATCAACGGACATGTGACGCTTACGCCGGGCGCAGATCGACCGATGGTGTGGGCGATTGTCTTCCCTGCGGCGGGCCATTAAGATACCAACGGTGGGGTGTGCGCGTAGGTGAAGGGAAGGGTGGATAGTGAACCGTCCTTGGGGAGGATGCTAAGAGTTTCGATCATGGCGGATCGCCGGCAAAATTACATCGACGGTCACTGGGTCGGTGCGCAGTCGGGGAGAACTTTTGAAAACCGCAATCCGGCCGATCGAAACGACTTGATCGGTCTCTTCCCGCGATCCGGTCCCGACGATGTAGATAGCGCCGTGGGCGCGGCGAAGCAGGCGTTTCAACGTTGGCGCCTGGTGCCGGCGCCCAAGCGCGGCGAGATCCTTTATCGCGTCGGCGAACTACTGAAAAAAGACAAAGAAGAGATCGCGCACATCGAGACCCGGGAGATGGGCAAGATCCTCAAGGAAACCCGTGGCGACGTTCAAGAGGGCATCGACTGCGCGTTCTACGTCGCCGGTGAAGGCCGGCGGCTCTTTGGCGAGACCACGCCGTCGGAGTTGCCTGATAAATTCGCCATGTCGGTGCGCGCGCCTATCGGCGTCTGCGCGCTGATCACGCCGTGGAATTTTCCCCTGGCGATTCCCACCTGGAAATTATTTCCCGCGTTGCTTTGCGGCAATACGGTCATCCTCAAGCCCGCCGAAGATACGCCGCACAGCGCGGCAAAGTTGATTGAGATCCTGGAGGAGGCGGACGTTCCGCCGGGCGTCGTCAACCTGGTGCATGGGCGCGGAGAAGAAGCCGGCGCCGCGCTGGTGCGCCACCCGGAGGTCAAGCTGGTTTCCTTCACCGGCTCGGCCGCCGTGGGGCGGGAGATCGCGGCGGTGTGCGGCCAGAGTCTTAAGCGGGTGTCGCTGGAGCTTGGCGGTAAGAACGCCCAAATCGTCATGGAGGACGCTGACCTTGAGCTCGCATTGGAAGGTGCGTTGTGGGGTGCCTTCGGCACGACCGGTCAGCGCTGCACGGCGACCAGCCGGGTCATCGTTCATCGCGAGGTGAAGAGCAAACTTACGGACATGCTGGTCGCGCGCGCCGAGAAGATCAAGATCGGCAGCGGCCTGGACGAGAGCGTGGAGATGGGGCCGCTCATCAATCACGCGGCGCGGGAAAAAGTGCAGCGGTATGTCGGCATCGGCAAGCAGGAAGGGGCACGGCTGGTCATCGGCGGATCGAGCTATGAAGAAGGGAAATGCGCTGACGGCTACTTCTTCCGTCCGACGATCTTTGACGGGGTGGCACCGTCCATGCGCATCGCGCAGGAAGAGATTTTCGGCCCGGTACTGTCGATCATCGAAATCAAGAGCTTCGAAGAAGCTATCGAAGTCCTCAACGGCACGCCCTACGGTTTGTCGAGCTCCATCTATACGCAAGACGTCGGCCGCGCCTTTCGCGCTATGCGCGATATCGAAGCGGGCATCACCTACGTCAACGGTCCAACCATCGGCGCCGAAGTACATCTGCCCTTCGGCGGAGTCAAAGATACCGGCAACGGCCACCGCGAAGCGGGCACGACAGTGTACGATATCTTCAGCGAGTGGAAAGCTATTTATGTCGACTATTCCGGTAAGCTACAGAAGGCGCAGATCGATAACGCCGAATAGTTTCGAGTCTCGGGTTCCGGGTTTCGAGTTGAAGAAATCCGAATAACCCGAAACTTTGAACGCGAAACCCGAAACCGGAGAATTGGATGAAAGCACCCCACATCAAAGTTAAGCCCCCCGGACCCAAGGCGAAGGAGATCGTCAAGCGGGACGGCCGCTTTACATCGCAGTCTTACCGGCGGGTTTATCCTTTGGTGGTGAAAGAAGCACGGGGCTGCGTCGTCGAGGATGTCGACGGCAATCTATTTCTCGATTTCATGGCCGGCATAGCGGTCGCGAGCACCGGACACTCCCATCCCAAAGTCGTCAAGGCCATCGAGGAACAGGCGCGCAAGTTTCTCCATATCTGCGGCAGCGATTTTTATTACGGGCCGATGGCGGAGCTGGCGGCGAAGTTGAGCGAGATCGCGCCGGGCAAAGGAGCCAAGCGAGTTTTCTTTACTAACTCCGGCACCGAGACAATAGAGGCGGCGATCAAGCTCGCGCGTTATCACACCAAGCGCCACCATATCGTCGCGTTCCACGGCGCGTTTCATGGCCGTTCGCTGGGCGCGCTGTCGTTGACCGCGAGCCGGGCGTCGCACCGGGCGCACTTCGGCCCGCTGCTTCCGGGCGTGCATCATGTTCCATACGGGTTTTGCCGGCGCTGCCCGTATCACCTGATTTACGGCACCTGCGGAATCGAATGCGTGGGCACGTTGGAAAAAACTCTCTTTCGCCACGACGTGTCCCCCCAGGAAGTGGCGGCGCTCTTCGTCGAGCCGATTCAAGGCGAAGGCGGCTACGTCGTGCCGCCGCCGGAGTACCTGCCGATGCTCCAGGATCTCTGCCGGCGCCACGGGATACTCCTGGTCGTCGACGAAATTCAATCGGGCTTCGGGCGCACGGGCAAGATGTTCGCCTGCGAGCATTGGGGCGTCGAGCCCGATATTCTCTGCGCCGCCAAGGGCATCGCCAGCGGCATGCCGCTGGGCGCGATGATCGCGCGAGAGGAAATCAGCACCTGGACGCGCGGCACCCACGGCTCAACTTTTGGCGGCAACCCGGTGGCTTGCGCGGCGGCGCTGGCCACCATCGCGCTGATCGAAGACGGCTTGATCGAAAACGCCGCCGAGGTCGGGAGTTATCTAATGGAAAAACTCAATCAGCTCAAAGCCGGCCATTCATCCATCGGCGACGTGCGCGGCCTCGGGCTGATGATCGGCGTGGAATTCGCCCGGCCCGACGAAAAGCTGACGCCCGACGCAAAGCTGCGCGATCGAGTGATGCGGAAATGTTTCGAGAAGGGTCTTTTGCTCTTGAGCTGCGGCGAGAGCACGCTGCGTTTTTGTCCGCCGTTGATCGTAACGCGGCAGGAATCCGACCGGGCGGTTGAAATTTTCGCCGCGGTATTGCACGAGCTGCGCGCCTAGACTGCGGTCTCCGGAGCACGCGGCGGACGACGGGACATTACTGTAATTTAGATTTTAATTGTTCGACGAACTCGGCGAGATCCGGGTCGTCGGGATGCAACCGCAGCGCCTCGTGGAATTCTTCCAGGGCTTTGATCATCATCCCCTTGGCGGCGTAGACCCGGCCCAGGTTCAAATAGGGAAAATGACGGGGCTCGTAACGTTTCGCCGTTTTCGCCCGTTCCAGCCATGGGATGGCCTCGTCGAATTTCTCCTGCTGCATCAAGTAGACGCCGATGTCGTTGTAGGGATTGCCGAACTCGGGGTCCAGGTGGATGGCGATCTCGCATTCGGCGATGGCCTTGTCGATTCGGCCTTGAAAGCTATAGGCCCAGCCGAGATAGGTGTGGGCATCGGCGGTGGGGCACACCGCGATGGATTCCCGGTAGAGGCGAATGGATTCGTCGAGTTCGCCCGACATCTGGAGATTCATCGCCCGTTGGACAAGTTCCAGCGCCCGGTCATGGCTTTTCCCCGTGCCCATAGCGTGTCTCTATTATACTATTGGCCGAGCTGCACGCAAACTTAAAATTTGTCCCGTATGGGGTCCTAAACCCCCCAGGCTCCGCTCAGTTGGATATTGGCGCCGTTGATGTAGCGGGCTTCGTCGGATAACAAAAAGCGCGTGGCCGCCGCCGCGTCGGCCACGCTGCCGGCGTATCCCGCCGGTATCAGTTTCACCATCCGCTCCAGTTCTTCTTTGGGCGCGCTGCCCGAATCGATGAATCCAGGGGAAATGCAATTCATCGTGATGCCGTCGGGGGCGATCAGTCGCGCAAAGGAACGGGCCAGGGCGAGCAGCCCGACCTTGGCGATGTAGTGGGCGGTCAGCTGCGGCTGCGCGATGAGCTGTTCGGCGTTGGCCATGCTGAAGCAGACGATACGGCCCCACTTGCGCTCCCGCATCCCTGGAATGACCGCCTGAGTTAAATAAAAAACCGGGTGAAGGTTGTTGTCGAACATCGAGTGCCAATCTTCGTTGGTTTCTTTTAGAAGGGAAACGCGGTGGTAAGGACCGGCGCCGTTGATCAGCGCGTCGATGCGGCCCCATGCCTCGTTCACTTGCCGCACCAAGGCGGCTGCGGCGTCAGGATCGGAGACGTCGCATTGAAACGCCGATCCCCGCGCGCCGAGTTGCTCCACGTCATCGATGACTTCCGCGGCTTCCCTGGTGCTGCTTCTATAGCAGATCGCCACGGACCACCCTTGGTTGGCTAAGTCCAAAGCGACAGCTTTGCCGATGCCGCGGGCGCCGCCCGTGATGAGAGCCACTCTCTCTGCCATCTCCCGTTTCTCCGATTGTCACATCAGCGATTGTTGCTTTGAGGATCGATGATAGAGGATGGAAGATCGCAATTCTCGATCCTCTATTCTCGATCCTCGATCCTCGATCTTCTATCCTCGACCGTCAATTCGCCCTGTTTATCGTCTTCAATGAAGGGGCGAAATTTCTCGTACAGCTCCGCGAGCTTCGCCTTGTAGTGCTCGACGTTTTCGTCAGGATGCTTGGGGTCCCATTGCGAGGCGAGCTTGCAATTCTCGTTGATCTTAACTTTTGCCTTGGTTCCAGTCACGTAGTAGGAGATCTGATCTCCCGGCTGATAGGGCCGCTCGGCTTTCAATGCCAGCTCATAGGGCGCCGCGGCGTTGCGCTTTTTCGCCTTCACCTTCGCTTCATAGCTGTCCAGGGAATCTTGCAGCGTTTCGGTCTTGGCGATCCAGGAGACGTCCTTGCGGTGATTTTCCAGGTCGTGGGAGTAGCGCCGGTAGAGCTCGGGAATCTTCTCTCTCTCATCCTTGAGCAGCAATGTCAGCATCTCTTCCAGCCACTCGCGCTGGAACAATTCCAAGCCGCGGGAGCGCAACCCCGAGCCTTTGATGCGCAGGCGTCCCTGCTCGTCGAGCAGCGCGTAATTCTTCATCTTGTAGCTGAACATCGCCGGGTAGCGGCCGTCGAGTTCGAGCTCGATTCCTTTGGGCAGAATCTCGCCTAATTTCGCGATCAAATCTTCTTCGTCCGTCGGCGTTCGGATGCTTTCCGGCGGCACGAAATAGATGCCGTCGGTATCGACTTCGATGATCTTCGCGCCTTTTTGTTTGAGCCAGGCGACCGCGGACTGGATCAGCTCGCGGCCCTTGGCCGTCACCTGATTCGCCGCCTCGAAGTCGTTAAAATGGCCCATCTGGAAACCGAGGTAGCCGTAAAAGGAGTTGATCAGGATTTTAAACGTCGATTGGAGCGCGTTGAAATAAATCTTGCTTTCCTCGTCGCGGGCGTCCCGCGCCAGCTCCTTGGCCTTGACGCGAAAAGCGCGCAGATCGCGCAGCAGCCCCGTGAACACGCCGAGATCGTCTTTTTTGGGAAGATAGTTGTAAACCAGCATGATCGAAGGATAGAGCGAGGTCACGTCGCAGTGTAGAACATGGCGCGCGGTTCCCTGGTGCTCCATATCGGTAAATCCGCCGACGACCTCGCGGCCTTCGTCGGCGCGCGGCACCGCTCGGCGCTGGTGCAGGTACTCGCGCAGAAAAAGCGCATCGATCTTGGTCGCGTTGCCGCGCAGCGGGACGTTCTGGTAGCTGTAAGGAAATATCTGCGCCTCGACAAAGTAACTCGGCGAGAGCAGCTCCGAGATCCCGCGGGTCTCGCGCACGTCGTCCAGCGCGTAGCGGAACAAGGTGTCCGGGTCGTGGTCGAAGTACCAACTGGTCTTGTTACCGGCAACGTAGGTTCGGCCGGCTCCGGCGATGCCGAAGTGGCGCGCGATGTCCTTTAGGCCGAAGCTTTCCAGCTCGCGGGTAGCCACGTCGTAGTGCTGGGCCAAGATCCAGGTGTCGATGATATGACGGCCGAAGATTTCATATTTCCGGTAGGTGATACTGCGCTCGGCGATTTGCATGCGCGAGGCGTGACCGGTGAGGGGCGAACCGTCGCGTCCGACCCTGAGCTTCACCTTATGTCTTTTCGCTCGCGCTTCGATGTATTCGAGATCGAAGCGGAACAGGTTGTGCCCTTCGATGACGTCGGGATCGCGCCGCCGGATTTCCTCGACCACCTCGCTCAGCATTTCGGCTTCGCCGTATTCCTTGCCGGAAATCAGCCGTTCCCAGCCCGTGGAGTCCGAAAGCGCGATGGCGGTGATCCGGTCGGACTCCCGCGCCGCGTTGGGAAACTCAAAGCCCGCCTGGCAGTAGGTTTCGATGTCGAGCTGCATGCGCTTCAAATCGCTGAAGGTCATGCCGATGAAATGGGTCTTACCCGAGAGCAGGAGATATTGATGCAGCGGGTCGCTGAAGTACCAATAAGGCGCGTCGGTCGCCGATGGGCTTTTGCCGGTTTTGTTCTGGAGATGGGACCGCACGTCGTCGAGTTGCTTGAGATCGGCAAAGAGCGCCAGCCGATTGAAAGCGCCTTTACCGCTGAGCGTTTCGATCTTGGCTTCGCCTTTCCAGCCTTTTAAATCGGCGTCGCCTTCGAGTAGGAGGAACGGCTCAAATGGCTGGTTTTCCGTCCGGGTCTCGGCGCCGTCGCGCGAGAAAATTTTAACCTTGTCCGCGCCTTCGACTTCGAAGGCGATCAAGCCCGCGGCGCTATCATGGCCGAATAGGACCTCGTTTTTCTGAAACAAGGGTGGAAGTGGGTGTCGTTGCGCCGTCATGATTTATTTTTCACTATAGCAAAGCAGGTTGCGAAGTCCTAGCGAGCTACTGAAAGAGCATCATCTGTTGTGCTCAATCGCCTCGCGGGCCATGGTGATCGTGCCCGGTTTACGAACACGAGTCACGAACACGAATAACGAGATGAGCGCTGCGCGTGATCTGCGAATCGACACGGGCCGTAGGGACTAGAGCCGGCGGGTATGGTTGTGGTAGATTAGATTTACGATGACCAGCGATTCTCTGGCTTACGATAGCCGGCCATCCTTGAGAAACCCGGTGTTGCTGCTTGCGTTTGCCGGCTGGAGCGATGCCGGCGCGTCGGCGACCACCGCGGTGCGTTATCTCGCCGATCAGTTGCTGGCGAAGAAATTTGCCAGCATCGATCCCGAAGAGTTTTACGATTTCTACAGGCAGCGGCCGGTGGTTCGTTTGAACGAGAGCAAGATCAGGGAAATCCACTGGCCTTCGTATGATTTTTACGTCGGCTCCGGCATGGGCGTCGAAAGGGATTTTATCCTCGGCATCGGCGCCGAGCCGCATCTACGCTGGCGAACTTTTGCCGAGACCATGTTACGGTTCACGCGGGAGTGCCAGGTCGAGATGATCGTCACCCTGGGCGCTTATCTCGACGAAGTGCTCTACACCCGGCCGGTTCCCCTGACGGGATTTTCCACGGATCCCAAGCTGGTCGAGCAACTCGATCTCGTCCCTTCGCGCTATCAAGGGCCGACGGGCATCGTCGGCGTGTTGGCCGATGCCTGCCGCTTAGCCAAGGTTTCCCATTTGAGCCTGTGGGCCTCCTTGCCTCATTATCTGTCGGTTTCACCGAACCCCAGAGGAACTTTGGCGCTGCTCTTGCGCCTTAGTCAGTGGATCGGACTGCGAGTCGATACCAGCCCGCTGGAAAAGGCCGCCGCTGATTTCCAGGCCAAGATCAATGATGCGGTCAACGCCGACCCCAAGCTTTCGGCCTTCGTGCGCGAGCTCAAGAAACGCGAATTCGAACAGTGATTCTCTCCGTCCTGATCCCGGTCTATAACGAAGCACAGACGCTCGAAGAAGTCGTACGCCGAGTCCGCGCGGTTCCCCTAACTAAGGAAATCATTCTCATCGATGACGGGTCCAGTGACGGCAGCCGCCAAATTCTCAAACGCCTAGAAGAAGAAAGCGCTCGCGCGAGCGATCCAGCCAACAAGCTCAAGACCTTCCTGCATCCGGTGAATCGGGGCAAAGGCGCGGCGCTCAAGACCGCGCTGAGTCACGCCACCGGAGATGTGGTCATTGTTCAAGACGGCGACCTGGAATACGATCCAACGGATTACCCGCGATTGTTGGAGCCGATTCAAGCCGGCCTCGCCGACGTCGTCTATGGGACCCGCTTCGCCGGCGGCGGCGCGCACCGGGTGTTGTTCTTTTGGCATTCCGTGGGCAATCATCTTCTCACGATGATTTCGAACATGCTCACCAACTTAAACCTCTCGGACATGGAAGTGGGCTACAAAGTCTTCCACGCCGAAGCGCTGAAAGGCATCGAGCTAAAATCCCAGCGCTTCGGCTTCGAGCCGGAGATCACCATGAAGCTCGCTAAGCGCGGCTGCCGCTTCTACGAGGTGCCGATTTCCTATCACGGGCGCACCTACGAAGAGGGCAAGAAGATCACCTGGAAAGACGGCGTCGCCGCACTCTACTGCATGATCCGCTACCGGCTGGGGGATTGAGTTGTATGAAGAAGGGAATTCCGAGCGGGGTGACTGTGGTCGCCCGATAGTAAGGCAGGGTCCCTCGATATCGCTCGGGAGGGTGAGTCCATTGAACCAGGGCCTGCCTCTTGTTGTTGAAATCAGATTGAACCACTACCTTCGGTCCATCAGTCGTCTAGAAGCGCGATAATTTCTTTTAGGTTGGCCACGCGCGGGCCTGCGGCGGAGGGGCATTTTCCGTCGCGGTCAACCAGGATTCCCTTCAGTCCCGCGTCGTTCGCGCCGCAAAAATCCTTTTCCTCGCTATCGCCTATATGGGCGGCGTCGTTTGGCTCCAAGCCATGCTTCGCCAAGGCGGCCGCGAAAATTCGCCGATCCGGCTTGGCGTGCCCGGCGCGGCTGGATATGACGATTTCGTCGAACCATTGGCCGGCGCCAAGCCCGTTAAGAATTCCGATCAAGCGCGAGTCGAAATTCGAAATGACGCCGAGGACCAAGCCGCGGCCTCGTAGCGCCGAGAGCGTTTCCAAGACTTCCGGAAAAAGCGCCCAGGCATCTGGCCTGGCAAAATAGTCGAACAGCTCGGTGAAATAATCGTCGAACCGCTCAAAGGGCTCCCAGGGCTCGAAGATTTTCCGCACCAGGAGCTTCCACCAATCGCGCTCCAGCCCGGCGATCGCCGTGGCTGGCGCGCCGGGAAAGGCGAGCGGAGAGGACGCGTCGAAGCAAACGCGAAATCGTTCGGATAGCTGCGGCGGCGAAACGCCCACGCCGAATTTCTTGGCGACGACGGCGTAGCTTTCGCCGACCCGCCGCGCGGGCTTGATCAGCGTTCCTGCGGCGTCGAAAAAAACGGCTTTGATGGCCATGATGAGAAAGTCGCTTGCGGATCAGTTCGGATTGCAAGGAAGTTACCATTCTCTATAATGGAAAGCGATGGAAGAAAAGGCGGCGCTGGTCCTTGTCGACGTGCAGAACGATTTTTGTCCCGGCGGCTCCCTGGCGGTGGCCGACGGCGACAAAGTCGTTGCGGTCTTGAACCGTCACATCGAGAAATTTCACCGCGCCGGACTGCCGATCTTTGCCACGCGCGACTGGCATCCGGCAAAATCCCGCCACTTCAATACCGGCGGCGGGCAGTGGCCGCCCCATTGCGTGCAGGGCACCGAGGGCGGCAAGTTTCATCCGGCGCTCGCGCTGCCGAACTCCGCGGTCGTCGTCTCCAAGGGGATGAGCTTCGAGGCCGACAGCTATTCGGGCTTCGAGGCCACCGACGCGGCGGGAACCGGGCTGGCCGAACGACTGCGCGGCCTCGGCGTCGAGCGGATTTTCGTCGGCGGCCTGGCCACCGATTACTGCGTGAAATTTACTGTGCTCGACGGTCTCAAGGAAGGATTCAAAGTCACCCTGCTCGAAGACGCGGTCCGCGGTGTAAATTTGCGCCCGTACGATTCTGACCGAGCCCTCGACGAAATGGTGCACGCCGGCGCAGACCGGGCAACGACATCGATCTGACGGAGCGCCGACAAAGATGCAGCTGGCCGCAGGCCGCCCGATTTCACCGTTGGTGGATCGGTATGGTGCGCCTTAAATTGCATTATTCATCAGACAGACGCCGAGGGGTAAACCCCTCCGGGCGAAGGCAATGAACCTGTGCCTTGAATTGGATTACGAACCGCTCAGCCAGCGCAAACAGCAGTGAAAACAATGGCCGTGTGCCCAAGCACGACACAAGTCAATGCAATTACACGTCTGGGTGCCTTCTCCCGCCAGGCTTCACCCCTCGGCCTCTGTTGTCGTTTTACCTCAGAGCACGAATAATCCGAGCTAATCGTCTGTTGTCGAATGGCGGGAACTGTTGTTTAATATCGGCTCACTGCAGAGGAAACGGAGAAATGGATGACACCGGTGGCTAATTTTTCTTACCAAGACGAACTTGCGACCGCCGAACGCGCCGCTAGAGAAGCGGGGTCCATTATCATGGGCCTATTCAAGGGCCAGTACGATGTTCACGAGAAAAGCAAAAACAACCCGGTCACGAGCGCTGACCTGGCAGCGAATCGAAAGATTTGTGAAATCATCCGCGGCCGCTTTCCGCAAGACGGCTGGCTTTCGGAAGAAGACGAAGACAGCTCCGAGCGGCTGCGCGCGTCGCGCGTGTGGGTGGTCGATCCCATCGATGGCACCAAGGAATTCATCGAGGGCGTGCCGCAGTTCGCGGTCTCCATCGGATTCGTTGTCGATGGCCGGCCGCAGGTGGCCGTCGTTTTCAACCCGGCCCAAGACCAATTTTATCAAGCCGCCGCCGGGCAGGGCGCCACTTTGAACGGCCGGCCGATTCACGTTACCCAGCGGAACCAAATTGACGGCGCGCTGCTGCTCGTCAGCCGCTCGGAGCCGCGTAAGAAGTTCCAGGTCTTCGTGGAACGTTGCGCCATTGAGCCAGTCGGGAGCATCGCGTATCGCCTAGCGCAGGTCGCCGGTGGAAAGGGTGACGGCACGCTCACTTTCCGCTCGATTCGTGAGTGGGACGTCTGCGCCGGCGTGTTGATGGTGGAAGCAGCGGGCGGCAGCGTTGTCGATGGAAACGGTAAGGTCTTAATGTTCAATCAGCCGGAGGCGAGGCACCGGGGAGTGGTAGCGGCCAATCCAATTTTGGCTAAAGGTTTACAAGGGCTTTGGGCGAAGGCCATGGCCGAACAATAATGACTCGTGACGGTGGACGATAATGCGGCAATGTGTCTATTGCGGTGAGCGCTCGCGGCTCTGGGCGCGCACCTGCGCGGATTGCAAGAAACTTTTGGCGCGGGTCGAAGATCTGCGTGGGCGGGTCGGCTACGGCGAGTTTCTCGACGGCATGGAGCGCACCGGCGTGGCGAAGGAAAAGATCCTGGCGTTTCTTACGGCTGACCCGGACGGCTCCGGCAGCGTGCAAGACCAGGTGACCGCCGAAATGACCAGCGAGCTTATGAAAATCATGGGGATCGCAGGGCGTCAAACCGCGCAGGAAGTCAAACGCATCCGCGGTACGATCGGCAAGGATTCCGAATAGTGAGCCGCCGCGTTCCTCATGGAATTTACCATTTACCTATCGCTGGTCTTTCTTGCGCTCTATTTACTCGGTTTAGCGCTGCGCCGGTTGCTTTTCTGGCGCGATCAAAGGCGCATGGAGAAGGAAAGCCGGTTGGGGGGGAGAGTCATCGCCAAGGTGGATGAGTGCGAGGCCGGTTCGGTGAAAAAATTCTGGATCATCTGCCGCCGATATCGCGTCGATGGCTTCCTGGTCAACGACAACGGAAGCTTTCACGCCTACGTGAACCGCTGCCGCCATATGACGACGCCGTTGGACTTTATTCGAGACCAGTTCCTGAGTGAGGATCGGCGCCATTTGATGTGTTACACCCATGGCGCGCTATATGAGTTCGCCACCGGGCTCTGCATTGCCGGGCCTTGCAAGGGCGAAGCGCTTTACCGGCTGCCGGTGCGCATCGACCGCGGCGAAGTCCTGGTCGGTTGCCCCGAAGGGGACTTGTCTTACTTGAAAGATTGAAGTCGAACGATGGGTCACGGGAAAGTCGGAAAAACGCCCAATGGTAAAGTGGTCGGCCGGGTAGACGATTTGACTCACGGGCAGACGAAGAAATTCACTCTGCGGCGCGGCAAACGCGATTTTGAGGCGCTGCTGGTTAATTACCAGGGGCGCCATTTCGCCTACGTCAACCGTTGTCCCCATGTCGGCATCAACCTGGATTGGGTCGACAACCAGTTTTTCACCGTCGATGGCCGCTATCTCATGTGCGCCAATCACGGCGCGGTCTTCGAGCCGCCCACCGGCGAATGCGTCTGGGGGCCCTGCGTCGGTGCTTCGCTGCAAAGCCTGCCGGTCGAGGTCGTCGATGAAAAAGTTTTGGTTCGTTACCCTGAGGGCGATGAAGAATAGGGATTGCGTTTGATTCTAAGTTAACCCCGCCTCTTGAGGCGGGAACATTATTGTGGGGTTTCCAAAGGGGGCGAGCATCCCCTTTGGTCAAGGGCGGGGCTAAAACCCCGCCCGCGAAGTGGCTGCGTTTATTTTGATACCGAAGTGACCTGTCAGGATGGGAGCCGATGAGCGAGTGTCTTTTTTGCGGCATCGTCGAGGGCAAGATCAAAGGAAGTATCGTTTACCAGGATGACTCGGTGGTGGCTTTCAAGGACATCAAACCCAAAGCGCCCGTCCATGTTCTCATCATTCCGCGCCGGCATGTCGCCGGGGTTCTAGATTTGAAAGGGGATGACGGGGCCGTGATCGGTCATATCTTCGAAGTCGCCGCGCGCCTGGCGCGGGAGCAGGGAATTGCCGGCAGCGGCTTTCGCGTCGTCGTCAACTCCGGCGCCGACGCCGGCCAAAGCGTTTTCCATCTGCATTATCATTTGCTCGGCGGACGCCGCATGACTTGGCCGCCGGGGTAAAGCCATTTTGGATTTCCGATTAATCTAAAATCCAAAAGCGGCCCCGCGGACTAAAATCGAAAATGGGGAGAGGCTAAAGAGCTTAAGGGGGAGAGTTATGGCAACCATTGAGTGGCGCAGTCCCGCGAGTGAAATGGCCGTGCAGCAGTTCGATATGGCCGCGGCGAAACTCGGCCTCGATGCCAATGTGGCGGTCCGGTTGCGACGGCCTGACCGCGCTATGATCGTCAGCATTCCCACCCGAATGGACGACGGCAAAGTTCACGTGTTCACCGGATATCGCGTGCAGCACAACGATGTGTTGGGGCCGTTCAAAGGCGGCATCCGCTACCACCCTGAGGTCAATCTTGGCGAGGTCTCCGCCCTGGCGATGTGGATGACTTGGAAATGCTCCCTGGTCGGCTTGCCTCTGGGTGGCGCGAAGGGCGGTGTCGCCTGCGATCCGGCGGAACTTTCGCGCCAAGAGCTTCAGTCGATGACCCGCCGCTACACGGCCGAGATTCTCAACTTTATCGGACCCGATGTGGACGTTCCGGCGCCGGATATGGGGACCAATGAGCAGGTCATGGCCTGGATCATGGATACCTATTCCCAGCATAAGGGGCACGCGGTGCCTGAAATCGTCACCGGAAAACCCGTGGCTATCGGCGGCACTCTGGGCCGGCGCGATGCGACTGGACGAGGCGTTGTCTATACGATTATCGAAGCGGCGAAACACCTCTCCATAGATCTGACGCGCTGTACCGCCGCGGTGCAAGGGTTCGGCAATGTCGGCTCGGTCGTGGCGAAAGAGCTTGCCGCCATCGGTGTTAAGGTCATCGCGGTGTCGGATCGAACCGGGGGATTTTACGATGCGCAGGGCCTGCCGGTTGAACGCCTGCTCGAGGTCGGCGACAAAGATCATAGCTTGGAAGGCTGCCCTTACGGCGGGAAAATTACCAACCGGGAGCTATTGGAGCTTAAATGCGACATTCTCGTGCCGGCCGCGTTAGAGATGCAGATCACCAAAGACAACGCCGCGCGTTTGCAGTGCCGGATTTTGGCGGAAGGGGCGAACGGCCCGACGACGCTGGACGCCGATGCCGTGCTTAAAGAAAAAGGCGTCTTTTTGATTCCCGATGTCTTGGCGAATGCGGGGGGCGTGGTGGTGTCCTATTTCGAATGGGTGCAGGACTTGCAGAACTTCTTTTGGACCGAGGAAGAGGTCAATAAAAAATTGCGGGATATCCTGGTCAAAGCGTTCCACGAGGTGCTCAACATGAGTCGGCAGCAAAAGGTGGACATGCGGCTGGCTGCGTTGATGATCGGCATCGAGCGCGTCGCCCGCGCTATGCTCTGGCGCGGGCTTTACGCGTAGCAGGCTGCTGAAAAAGACTCATATAGCCTGCCCTGAGCAAGGTCGAAGGGTTGCGCTCAATCGCCTCGCCGAAATCGTGGTCGTTTCTCGTGCTCGTGCTCGTACGAACACGAATCACGAACACGAGCGACGACTCGCGCCCGCGTTGAAGCGGCTTGGATAAACTGATAACAAACTAGTGCGCCGGATGGCGACGGAAGGAAATGAGAGAATGATTCAGTCGACTCAGCTCAGACCGGGGATGATCATCATCCATGAGGGTGATCTCTATCGCGTGACGGCGGTTCACCACCTTACCCCGGGGAACAAACGGGGATTCATGCAAACGAAAATGAAGAATCTCCGCAGCGGCGTCGGCACGGAGTATAAGTTTCGCTCGGAGGATCGCGTCGAGCAGGCGATTTTGGATAGCCGGCAAATGCAATATCTATACGCCGAGGGCGACCTCCACACCTTCATGGACACGCAGAATTACGAACAAATGACTCTGGCTGCCGAAGACATCGGTGATCTTTTGTCCTATCTGCTGCCTAACTCGATCGTCGGAATCGAATTCCACGAAGGGAAACCCGTAGGGATCAACCCGCCTTCGACTGTGGATTTGGAGGTCGTCGATACCGAGCCGGCGATGAAAGGGGCGACAGCGAGCGCGTCCTATAAGCCGGCGAAGCTGGAGACGGGCGTTACCGTCCAGGTGCCGCCGTTTATCCAAGTCGGTGATAAGGTTCGTGTGGACCCCTCGGATGGAAGCTATCAGGAGCGGGTTAAGTAGGGAAAACACCGAGGATCGAAGATAGAGGATCGCGGATGGCAATTTTCTATCGACCGTCTTCTTTGCCAGTCAACCGTTCCCAAAGCTCTCGCACCTGCTGATCGAGTTCTTCTAAGCTGCCATTGTTCTCAATCACGTAATCCGCAAGTTTTCGTTTCTCCTCCAAGCTCATTTGCACGGCGATGGTTTTTTGCGCATCCGCGCGGGAAACCCGGTCTCTGCGCACGATTCTCTCCGTCTGGGTCTTTGCATCGCAGGCGACGAGGATTATCGGCCGCAGCGTTTCGTGGAGCCGAACCTCGAAAAGCAGTGGAACTTCGTAGACGACGATCTCATAACCAGCAGCCGCATACTCTTGGATTCGTTGCTCCGCCAGCGCGCGAACCCGCGGGTGGACGATGGCTTCAAGATTTTTGCGTGCCGCGGGGTCATTAAAAATGATTTTCCTGAGTTTCTGGCGGTCGATGGTTTGGTCTGGTTGAAGAACCTCTGCTCCGAACGCGTCGACGATTTCTTTCCAGCCCTCCTGTCCGGGCTGGACGACCTGGCGGGATAAATCGTCGGCGTCGACGACCGCCGCGCCAAGCCGCCGCAAGATCGTCGCCGCGCTGCTTTTCCCCGACGCGATGCCGCCGGTTAGGCCGACGAGTTTCACGGCTCACTAATGGCAAAATTAGCTCAGGCTTTCAAGTAAAGTTCGACGCCGCCCGCAAAAGAGGTATAATAGCTGGGGTGTAATCCAGCGCGTTGCTGAGAAATGCTATTTGCGGGCTGCTAAAAATCATGGCGCGAGCAGTCATCTACACAACCAACTACTGTCCCTATTGTTCCGGGGCGAAGGCGCTGCTCCGTTCCAAGAACGTGGAGTTCGAAGAGATCGACGTGACCGACGACCCCGAGCGTAGAGCAGAGATGGAGCACCTGTCACGCCGCAGAACCGTTCCGCAGATTTTTATCGACGGTAAAGGAATCGGAGGGTTCGACGATGCCCGCTTTCTCGATTCAACCGGAGAATTGGATCGTTTATTGGGGCGTGGGGATGAGGCAAGGTAGAAGCAATTTCCTTCTCAACATCGGCGGTCCGAAAACACTCAAGCTAACCTGGGTTTATTGACCCTAATTTGACAACGCTATCCTCGGTGCTATAGACTTTTTTTATGCAAAGCACGGTCAAATTCAAACTGCCGGCACGTATAAAAAGGGAAGCTGGACGCTTTGTGTCCTGTTGCCCTATCCTCGACGTATGGTCCCAGGGTGAAACAAAAGACAAAGCGCTCAACAACTTAAACGAAGCGTTGCAGTTGTTCTTTATTTCTTGTTTTGAGCGTGGCACGTTGGTGGAAGTGCTAAAGAAATGTGGCTTCACTCTGACCAAGCGGCGCGGAGCGAAACCGCATCCGCTCCCTAAGCGCTACGAATCGCTTGAAGTTTCCGTCCCCTTCCAAATCCCCGCGAAAGCTGACCCAGCAGAGTGGCGCGTTTAACACCGACCGACTGGAAAACCCTGAAATGCATTTTTGAACGTGCCGGATTCTCTTTTGAGAGAGAAAAAGGCGATCATATCGTACTCTCTCGGCCTGGTACGCCACGTCCTGTTATCATTCCGAAATACTCCTCAATCGGCCTCGATATCATAAAGGCGAACATGAGGACCGCTAACATGAGTCTAAAGGAATATTTCAAATTATTGGCTCGCTGCTAACGCCGGTCGAATTGTCCGATCGATTTCTAAACCACGCTGACAAAAGCGCGCGACACGAGCGAAGATCTCATCAGCCGTTTTGGTCCAGCTTGCCACTCACAGTTAGACGGTCGCGCTGCTGTAGCTCGGCCCGGCACCGGGCCGGGACAAACTGACATCGGGTTCGATACGTGGAGTGGGAAAAACCGGTCAGGTGCAAAGCGAGCAAAATTGCCTGCCAGTCGGCCAATTAGGGTATGCTCAATTGGGTTAAGCAAAATTTGGAGGCGGCGAGCGGATTCGAACCGCTGCATCGAGGCCAAAAGACCAAAATCAAGAAGTGATACCGAGTGAGAAAAAGCCCGGGAAACCGGGCTCTTCCTTTTTTGGCCTGCTACCGAGTGCTGCGGTTTGTCACCTGCAGTTGGCACAAAACCGGAACGTTTTCGGTTCACCTATCCCCCCCGGCCTTCACGCTCGAGGGGTACGGAGGGAAAACACGACCCCCACCCCCGTCAGCAAGGAGATTTAGAGGCTAGAAATATCGCTTATACCCGGTAAAAAAGGGTCTATAGGGTTTAACTATGGGGCTATGTCTCGATAATCCCGACAGAATTAGTCGAGTTTATAGGTGCGAAATTTGGTTTCAAATTGGGCAAAGATCTCCTATTTAGTTCGTGCGGGTCGCGCGCGCTTATTATGTTCCAAATAACGTAGGCAGGCCGAGGCTATAGGATTAGATTCACGTCGAAACCAGTTTTACACCTGGCCTCTTTGAAGATTACCGGATACGAGCGCACTCTCAATCTTTGCATGCCTGAATTCTAGAAATCTCTTTGGCAACATCCCTAATGGCTGAACTGATTTCGAAATTATCAAGTGTGCGCTGTGCGTGTGCTGATGAAACAAGCAACGATCCCATCAAAGGTTGAAACAAGATCGCAGCAGCGATTAAAGAGAAACCTATGAATATAGCTTTCGGTACTGACATGGAAAGGCGATTAGGCGGATTTTGACACCCATACACCAAGAGGAGTATAAACCGGGTTACGAATTGGATCGGTCAGCACCGATTGATCTTAATTATCCGATTGAGTTTATGCGTTTCACTTTAATCTATGACGGTCCGCTACCAGCACAAACCGTTCATGACAGTCGGTCTGATTATAAGCAGAAAATTCGGAATCAGCTTCATCCTCAGTTGGCAGAGTTGTGGCACACTCACCCGGCAATACACAAAGACTTCGAGCGTTGGATGGAGTATGACAAACGGGGCGATGTGGACGCCATAAAGAATTCAACGGCAATTACGACTTTTGAGCGCGGGAAATTTCGGTTTCTTCCGTTGGTTACTGAAGCTGCCTATCTTGTATGTGAGCTAGACATCCTGTTTTTGAGGCAAGAGGCTAAAGGCAGTGTTGTTAATCAATTCGGCGATCTTGATAATCGGCTGAAGGTCCTTTTCGACGCTCTTCGGATGCCAGACCCCAATGAGATTCCGCCAGCAATTACCACGTTAGATAATCCGTTTTTCTGTCTTCTTGAAAATGATTCGCTGATTACTAGTTTTAGAATTACCTCTGAAAAACTCTTAGAGAACTATGAGGCACTCAACCGCTCTAGAGTCCGCCTTGTGATCAACGTAATTGTCAAAGTGTTTCGGCTTACATCTGGTAACATGTCGATGGCCGGAGACTAGGCGGTTTCATTTAAGGCGTCTTCGAAAAGCGCCCTCGCTCCCCTAGTCTATGCCACGAGTCCACAAACAAAAAATTCCAAAATTTTTCCTAGAACGAATGACTGGCACTAACCGCGTGCGGTCAAGGGGAATGTTTCAGATGCGATCTGGCGCGCTGTGTGGCGATTACCGTTCCCTGATAAAAACCCCGTTCACCCAAATGCCTGATCGCAGGATTGATCCGTCGGCACCGTATAAGACGCCCCACCCGTGGAACTTGTCGTCCCTGAACGCGCCGACGTACTTCCAGCCATCTAAGGGTGCCTTGCCCGTTGGACTGGCCGTCCCTGACCTCACCGATGTACTTCGCGCCATCGGCAAACGTCCTTTCTCCAACACAGGTCGTCCAAGTAGCAGTTTCGTACGATCCAGGGCATGGCGGCAGTCGGCCCTGCTTTATGCTCGGGGATGCCGCCGCTTGTTGAGACCTGCCCCGACACTCAACACGATAAGTGAAGCTCTGTGCTAACTCAGCCACCCGTGCCGTTTCTAAAGGTGCAGAGATAGCACCGTCGCGAAACGAAACCTAATGCTTCTACGGTTGACTCAGCACAACCAGATTTCGTAGGGGGAGCGGCGCTTTCCGGGTGGAAATCCCCAGTAAGGTCTGGAAGGCGGCCATCGGCGTGTTGCGTCGGTTGAATCGGAAAACAAACTCATCCAAATAACTTTGAAGATACTTCGGATCGACTCCATGATGGGTCCCATTGA
>Ga0326597_10002356_pt1 | contig 28249 bp, 23 predicted proteins | sample RVTome_12_FD_203789 | JGI IMG/M metagenome (GOLD analysis project Ga0326597, IMG submission 203789) | Soil microbial communities from uranium-contaminated site in the Upper Colorado River Basin, Wyoming, United States - RVT100D185 | ecosystem: Environmental > Terrestrial > Soil > Contaminated >... | reverse complement strand
CGGAGCCCGTGCCGTTACACATACGCAACGCTCCGACCGGGCTCATGAAGGAGCTGGGGTATGGCAGCGGGTACCGGTACGACCCGCATGAGGCGGAGGGATTGGCGGCGGGCCGGGAGTACCTGCCGGAGGTGCTGCGGGGGGGCGAAGTGGTATGAGCCGACGGATCGGGGTTCGAGAGGACGGTGCGGGAGCGGTTGGGCTGGTGGGAGCGGGTTCGGAAGGAGAGCGGATAGGGACGGTCGGCGCCCCCGGGGAGAGTCAATGCCTGTCGGCGGACTGGGACGCCTCGGGGGGTCGCCCACACGGCTCGCGGCCGCAACAACGCCGAAGAATCCCGACTGTCGGATACCCTACTACCACTAGCAGCTTGTGCCGCCGATACAACCTCCGGATGTTGTGTATTGCGGTTGGGTGGTGTCGGGTGATCCTCCCTTGGCCGAGGTCGAGCCTTGCGCAACATCTGATGTATGTCTTCTAGCTGCATGCACTTGGACCGCATACCCGCGCGCCGCCCGGCGCGCTGCCTGGCGGGCGTGACAGTTCCTGACGCCCCCTTGACGTTCCAATCCGAACTTCCCAGCCGGCGGCACCAGGGGTTTGCCAGTGTGACGGAGGGGCGACTCAGACGGTATGCCACATCGGATACGGCGCCCCGGACGATCGAATCGGTAGCTTCGCGTGGGCGCGTGCCCGATCTAGCAGGTGAAGCCCGGGCGGGACGGGTGGTGTGAGAAGTGCAATACTGCTAAGTTAGCAAGCTACAGTTGCTTAGACGCATCCCGAGACCGGACCGCCGGGCGCGTCGCAGACCAGGTGGAGTGTAATGGTAATCCGCAACCGGATCTTCCTCGTTGTAGACATCGTTGCTTGGAGCGTCCTGCCAGCCCTGGGCCTCGCGCTCCGCCTTGACGGGTTTTCGGACATTGGGCTTTACTCGACGCACCTCGCCGTGTTCACGGGCACCGGCATCGGCCTCAAGTTCGGGAGTCTGTGGATCAGTCGGCTGTACCGGCGGTATTGGAGCTATGCCAGCGTCGGCGACCTCAGCGCGCTGACCGGAGCGCTACTCCTGGCGGGGGTCATCAACGGGGCCATGTACCTCGCGGTCCTTCGGCCGTTGGTGTCCGGCCCTGCCCTGCCGCGCTCCGTGCCTATCCTCGACTTGATGCTGACGTTGCTCGTGACGGCCGGCTGCCGCTTCTCGGTCCGGTACGCGCATCACGTTCGGGCCGGCAGAGCCAACGGCCTCCACGCGCAACAGGGTGTGATCATCGTGGGGGCAGGGGATGCCGGTGGAATGGTGGCCAAGGAGCTGCGGGCGAATCCGCAGCTCGGCTTGTACCCCGTGGCCTTTCTGGACGACGATCCGGCCAAGGTGGGCAATCACGTGTACGGCATTCCGGTGCTCGGTACGCGGAAGGACCTCGTGCAGGTCGCGGGCGACCATGGCGTGCGCGAGGTGATTGTCGCGATGCCGACCGCACCGGGCAGCGTCATGCGAGATATCAAGGACGCCGGCGTATTCGCAGGACTCCACATGCGAACGGTTCCGGCGATGTTCGACATCATCAGTGGCAAGGTCGCCGTATCGCAGTTCCGCGAGATCGATATCGAGGACCTGCTGCGCCGGAAGCCGGTGGAAACGGACCGGAACGCGGTGCGCGAGATCGTGCGAGGGGCGACCGTGTTGGTCACGGGCGCCGGGGGCTCCATCGGGAGCGAGATCTGCCGACAGGTTGCCAACCTCGGCGCCCGCGAGCTTATCCTGCTGGGTCACGGCGAGAACAGCCTGTTCGACATTCACAACGAGCTGCGTGACGCGCGGCCGCTCGTCGAGTTGGTCCCGGTCGTGGCCGACATCCGGGATGCCGGGCGGATCGGGCGCGTATTCGACACGTACCGCCCTGCGGTCGTGTTCCACGCGGCGGCGCACAAGCATGTACCGCTGATGGAGCTGAACCCGGAGGAAGCTGTTACCAACAACGTGCTGGGGACGCGGAACGTTCTGGCGGCCGCGGAAACGACGGGTGTCGAACGGTTCGTGTTCATCTCGACCGACAAGGCGGTCAATCCGGTCAACGTGATGGGCGCGACGAAGCTCCTGGCGGAGGCCCTCGTGTATGAGAGTGCCGTCCGGACGGGTCGGCCGTACGTGTCTGTGCGGTTCGGCAACGTCCTGGCGAGCCGGGGAAGCGTGGTGCCGCTGTTCCGGGCGCAGATCGAGAAGGGCGGGCCCGTGACGGTCACGCATCCCGAGATGTGCCGGTACTTCATGACGATCCCCGAAGCCGTCCAGCTCGTTCTGCAGGCGGCCGCCCTGGGTACCGGAGGGGAGACCTTCCTGCTCGACATGGGGGAACCGGTCAAGATCGTGGACCTGGCGAAGGACATGATCCAGCTGTCCGGCCTTGAGGTCGGGGCAGATGTCGATATAGTGTTCACCGGGCTCCGGCCGGGCGAGAAGCTCTTCGAGGAGCTGTACTCGGCGTCCGAGGAGTTCGAGCGGACCAGGCACGAGAAGATCTTCCGGTTGCACAACAACGGACGCGGCGGACGCCTGCTTCCGGATCTCGAAGGTGTGGTTGCCGCGGCGCGGAACGGGGATCTCCTCCGCCTGCGCCAACAGCTGGGTGAGTTGGTGCCGCAGTTCGGTGCCAATGTGAGCGGGGGAACAGCGGACGAACAGCGCGGTGATGGGCGACAGAGCGGCCGGGCAGGTTAGGAAGCTGGAAGGGCGCGAAGCCTGGACGCCCATCCTGCCCCCGGGGGAGAAACGCTTCTAGGAACTCTCCTACTCGACCGAGGAGTTCGAGCGGACCGAGCATGGGAAGGTCTTCCGCCTGCGGAACAACGGTCATGCCCCTGGATGGATGCACTGCCTTTGAGGAGCTACTGACGGCCGCGCAGGCGGGCGACGTGCTGCGACCGCGCGAGCAACTAGGGCAGGCCGTCGAGGTCATGAGCCCTCTTGTGCATCAGGATGAAAGCCACCCAGCCAGATGATGGGGCTGACATCCCACGATCGCGACGTGCCCAGAGCGCTGGCGACGCCGAGTCGCGGCCAGCATGACAGGTCGTGGACGCAGGCGAAGCTGTGGAGCGGGTCTGTTCAGCGGCCGCGCCCACCCTGTCCCATGGTGACATTGCTAAGCGCCGATCTCCTTGCAGGCTCCGTTGACAGAGATTGGGCCCTGGGATACCGTCTATCGTTGAGGGGCACGACGTGGTCGTGGCCGGATTGCGTCGCGCCGCGAGTTCTTGCCGGCAGTTCAGCACTGCCTACCCGCAGCGTGCATGTCCTTCACTTCCCGGAATGCTGGGCCAGGTGTCCCACTCCGCTGCGACTGGGACGCCGCGGTTTACGCCATACCCTGAAACCAGAAACCTATGCTCAACGAGAAGTCCGTGCTCGTCACCGGTGGTACGGGGTCCTTCGGGCAAGCGTTCGTTCGTTCGGTTCTGGAGCGCTTCCCACGAGTTCGGCGCCTGGTCGTCTTCAGTCGCGACGAACTCAAGCAGTACGAGATGGCCCAGGAGTTCCCCGAGACACGATATCCAGCGATGCGGTACTTCATCGGCGACGTCCGTGACCGCCACCGACTGCGCCGCGCCCTCGAAGACGTCGAGATCGTCGTGCATGCAGCGGCGCTCAAGCAGGTACCGGCAGCGGAGTACAATCCATTTGAGTTCATCAAGACGAACGTCCTGGGCGCGCAGAACCTGATTGAATGCTGCTTAGACACGAGCGTCCACCGCGTTGTGGCGCTGTCCACCGACAAGGCGGCGGCGCCCATCAACTTGTACGGGGCTACGAAGCTCTGTTCGGACAAGCTGTTCACGGCCGCGAATAACGTACGCGGTCACCGGGATCTGCGGTTCAGCGTGGTGCGATATGGTAATGTGATGGGAAGTCGCGGCTCGGTGATCCCCTTGTTTCTCACAATGCGCAAGGCCGGCGTGCTGCCGATCACTGACCCAGGCATGACGCGCTTCAACATCACGCTGCAGGAAGGCGTAGACTTGGTGCTTTGGGCGATCGAGCACGCCTGGGGCGGTGAGATCTTCGTCCCCAAGATACCCTCGTACCGCATCACCGACGTTGCGCGGGCCATCGGCCCGGGGTGTGAGTGCCGGGTCGTTGGCGTTCGCCCGGGGGAAAAGATCCATGAGGAGATGATCACGGTGAGCGACAGCTTCAACACAGTTGACCTGGGGCCGTCCTATGCCATCCTGCCGACGGGCGCCGCGTACACCTATGAGAGCTACTGTACGACGATGGGCGCGACGCCGTTCATGCGCGGAGCGTGCTACAACAGCGGGGACAACGAGCGCTTCCTTACCGTAGAGGAGCTGCGCACCCTCATCGTGCAACACATTCCCGGAGCGAGCCTCGGCGGAACGTGAGTCACGGGGAACATTCCGCTCGAAACGACCGACACGGACGAGTGCGACGTGAAGGGAGTCACCGGCGGCATGCGCACGGCCCTGCTGAGACCGGGCCGCTGGAGCGCTTCGACCGACCGCTCTACCGGCGAGTGTGCGTGCGGTATGTCGTTGCCGTCAATCTCGCTCGCCATTCGTGTTATGGCGGTCGCCTGTGGACGGTGTCGGCACGTTCGTCGGTCAGCGGAGTGTGCGCGGCGCACCTGGGCGGAGGGGGTCTCGTCGACGGACCGCGGGTTGCAGGGAAGATGGGGAGCGCGATGGGCCTTGGACCCTGCTACCTCTTCCCTCCGGAGTCCCCGCCTCGGGACGACGGGCGGTATTCGGAGGTGCCTCAGCATGTGAGCACTGAGGAGGTCGGCGCGATGAGTGGGTCTCCGGCGGCCGCGTGACCGTTTCCGTGCATGAGCGGTACTTGGTGACTGGGGCGTCCGGCGTGGTCGGGCGGAGGGTCGTGATGGAGTTGACGGCGCGAGGTGCACACGTTGTGACGGTGGGGCGGGGGCCGCCGCCAGCCGGTAGCGAAGCACATGTGCACTGGGATTTGGCACAGCCTGAGCCGGAAGGGATGGATCGCTGGCGGTCGGACGTGGTGATACATGCGGCAGCGGTAACGGATGTGGATCTCTGCGAGACGGATCCCGAGCTTGCGGTCGCGGTCAATGTAACCGGCGCATCGCGGGTCGTTGAACTGGCGCGTCGATGGGACGCACGGCTGCTGTATCTGTCGACTGACAGTGTTTTCGACGGCCTTCGCGGCCGATACGCCGACACTGACCAGCCCACGCCCGTGAATGTGTACGGGCGGACCAAGCTAGCAGGTGAAGGTCGAGCATTGGCCGTTGCAGGCGCGCTGGTCGTTCGGTTCAACGTGGTTAGCCCGGAGCGGCTCACGTACTGGATTCTCGCCTCAGCGGAGTCCGGCAAGCCGATCCGCACATTCGAGGACGTTCGCTTCAATCCGGTCGAGGTCGCTGATCTGGTACCGATACTGGTCGGACTGGTGGAGTCGGGGCTCGCCGGGGTATACCATGCTGGCTCCGACCTCACCGTTTCGAAGGCGGACTATGCAGAGTTGCTGGTGAGGCACGCGGGCCTGGCCAACCGGGCGGTCATCACTCGCGTACGTCTTGCAGACTATCCCATGCGAGCGGCCCGTCCATTTGACACCTCTCTCCAGGTCTCAGCAGCCGTTCTGGGCTTGTTCCCCATGCCGGATCTCGAGGCGGCGATTCGGCGGCTAGCGCGGGGGTTCATGTCGACCATCCGCACCGTGCAAGGAGGCAAGGGATAGATGGCCAGCATCATGATTGGCGAACGGCGCGTCGGTCCCGCCGACCCCACGTACTTCGTCGCGGACATCTCCGCCAACCACGACGGAGACCTGGAGCGGGCGAAGGCCTTGATCCACCTTGCCAAAGAAGCCGGGGCAGATGCTGCCAAGTTTCAGAACTTCACGGCCTCGAAGATCGTCAGCCGCGAGGGCTTCGCAGCTATGGGCGGGCAGCGCTCGCACCAGGCGAAGTGGAAGAACTCGGTATACGATGTGTACGTGGGCGCATCGCTGCCATCGGATTGGACACCGATGTTGAAAGCTGAGTGTGACAGGGTGGGCATCGAGTACTTCTCGAGTCCGTACGACTTCGATGCTGTGGCCATGCTGGAGCCGTATGTCCGAGTGTACAAGATTGGGTCGGGTGACATCACGTGGCTTGAGATGATCGAGGACATCGCGAAGAGAGGTCGTCCGGTGCTGATTGCCGCCGGCGCAAGCACGATTGGCGATGTCCAGAGAGCCATGAATGTGCTGCTGCGACACACACGGGACGTCGTGCTGATGCAGTGCAATACGAACTATACGGCCTCACTCGAGAACTTCCGCCACATCCAATTGCGTGTGCTGCAGACATTCAACAGCATGTATCCTGACGTTGTCCTGGGTCTCTCGGACCATACTCCGGGCCATGCGACAGTGCTCGGCGCGGTCGCTCTGGGCGCGCGCGTCATCGAGAAACACTTCACAGACGACACCTCCCGGGAAGGACCCGACCATGCGTTCTCGATGGTTCCGTCTGCCTGGCGCGACATGGTCGATCGCACGCGCGAGCTGGAGTTGGCATTGGGGGGAGGCGACAAGCGGGTGGAGTTGAACGAAAGGGACACGGTCGTGGTACAGCGTCGGTGCCTGCGAGCGGCGGAGGCGATACCGGTCGGAACCGCGCTCACACGTGCGCACCTGGACGTCCTCCGCCCCGCGCCCGCGGGATCAGTCATGCCGTACGACCTTGACTTGGTGCTCGGCCTGCGGACTCGGGTGGCGCTTCCTAAGGGCAAGGAAGTGCGTTGGACGGACCTCGAGGCCCTGTAGCAGGGGTCGGGATGCGCCTCCTCTACTGCTCGCGTGACTACACGGCGCACGACCTGCGGTTCCTGCGAGCGTTCGTCGCCGCGGGTTTTGAAACGCACTACTTGCGGCTCGAGTCGGATGGCGTGCCCTACGTCCGAGACCCACTGCCGGGTGGGGCGTCCTGGGTTGCGTGGGCTGGGGGCGGGCCGCCGCGACCGATTCCTGACGCGGTGGAAGCGTACCTGCCGAACTTCGCCAGCACGGTGGACAGGATCAAGCCGGACGTGATGCACGCCGGACCGGTACAGAGCTTCGGGTTAATGGCCGCACTCGTTCGTACGGTGCCGTTCGTCCTCGTGTCCTGGGGATCTGACATCCTCGTGGAGGCCAAGCGCGACGCGTGGTACACATGGGCTACGCGCACGGCCGTGCGGGCGTGCGCAGCATTTGTGTGCGACAGCACGGCGGTGCTGGCCGACGCGCGGGAGCTTGCCGGCGGTGAGCTAGCGCCTCACTTGTGCGTTCCGTGGGGACTTGACGTCGTGCCGGAGCGTTCGAACCCACAGCGTCGCCATGCCATCCGTCGGGAGCTGGGCTGGGACGATGCTATCATTGTCGTGGCGACCCGGTCGTGGCACCACGGCTATCGCGTGCCAGAGCTGGTGGACGTGTTTGCGACCGCTTCAGCCAAGGTCCCTCGGTTGCGGCTGGCGCTCCTCGGGGCGGGCGAGGAAGCTCCAGCGGTGCATACGCGGATCCGTGCGCACCGTCTGGAGGATCGTGTCATCGTTCCGGGCATGCTGCCGGGGACGGAGTTGCGCAGGCTGCTTTCTGCGGCAGACATCTACTTGAGCCTCGTGCCTAGCGACGGGACATCGATCAGCTTGCTGGAGGCGATGGCACACGGACTATCTGTTGTGGTTACCCTGAATGCTGGCAATGCCCAATGGGTGGAAGATGGGCGCTCGGGATACCTGGTGCCAGCGGCAGATCTGGCGGCCTGGTCAGAACGCCTCGTGGCGCTCGCGACGGACCGCGGAGCGGCGAGGCGTATGGCGATGGCGGGGCGCGAGCACACGTTGGCACACGCGAACTGGTCACGAAATGTCCCACGCCTCATCGCGCTATATCGCCGATCGGCCTCTCGCTCTGTCACGGTATCGTCTCGGTAGTTTGCATGTGACCGGCACCCCAGCGTTCGCTCCGGTCTCCTCCTCGATACTCTGTCTGCGGTCGACATTGGACAAGGTGGAGCGCGGGCGCGTCTCCGGGGGGGGTGACATGCGTGGCGTCCGCGACGCGGTAGACGTGGGTGGTCGGGGCCTGCCGCGGGCGGAGCGCGGTGTGCTCCATCGGGTCGTGGGGAGATGCACGTCCGTGGCAGTGCCCCGTCTGATCCTCCAATCGAGCATGCAGGCCGCCGCCGGAGATCGGATGGATGGGAGGAGCGACGAGCGTGAGGCCTTCCCAGACGTGGGCCGAAGCGCTCGACTCGCCCGCGCCCGGGGCCGGCAACCGCGGTTGGTGCCGTCAGGATATTGGGTCCGTGCACCTCTCGAGCGTGCCGGAGATCCGGATTCAGGTCGCAGCGCTCCGAGTGCCAGTGGCCAGTCGGATCGCGGGCGGAGTTCCCGACGGGGCAATCGACGCGCAGGAGAGCCCCTCGGTGGTAGTGGGACCGCGAAGGTGCAGCAGCGGAGGGTAGAAGGTCGGATTGGATCGGGAATGGGCGAACCCAACCATCTCAGGATGTTCGACCGCTGGCTGGGGCAGTCAGCCGGCCGCGTGGGCACCAGCGGGCGGGGCGTCGTCGCGTCCATGGCTTCGCCGGCTCGAGTGTCTCACCGCTGCAGGAGCTTCTTCCTTGCCAAGTAGCCGCCTGGCACTCGGCACGGTCCAGTTCGGACAGCACTACGGAGTGGCAAATCGAGGCCTGCGAGTGGATCGCGCGGAAGCCGCGGGAATCCTGGCGGACGCGCTGGCCTCGGGGATGGACACGCTCGATACCGCGGTGGGCTATGGCGACAGTGAGCAGCGGCTGGGTGAGATCGGTGTCAAGCGGTGGCATGTAATCTCGAAGTTGCCGGCGGTCCCCGACCGGTGCACGGATGTCGTCGCGTGGGTGCAGGACGTCGTGGCGGGGTCGCTGCAACACCTGGGGATCGAGCGGCTGCGGGGAATGCTGTTGCACCGACCGGCGGAGTTGGTGGGGGCGCGCGGTGCCGAACTCTGGGGCGCGCTCGAGGTGCTCAAAGCGCAGAAGCGCGTCGAGAAGATCGGTGTGTCGGTCTACGACCCCGAGGAACTCGACGCCCTCGCCCCCTGCGCTCGATTCGACATCGTACAGGCGCCATTCAGCATCGTCGATCGTCGACTTTCATCGTCCGGGTGGCTGACCCGTCTGCACCAGGCAGGGACCGAAGTCCACGTCCGGTCGGTGTTCCTGCAGGGCCTGTTGCTCATGGACCCTCGGGACCGCCCTGTCGCCTTCGATCGGTGGCGCTCTCTCTGGGACACCTGGGAGCGCTGGCTCGATGCACAATCGCTCACCGCGCTCCAGGCCTGTGTAGGTTTTGCCCTGTCTCTGCCGGAGATCAACCGGGTGATCGTTGGCGTTGACAGCGGCCAGCAGCTTCGGCAAATCGTCTCCTGCGAGGCCACGCCGGGCCTGAAGCCCCCGCCGGAATTGGCTAGTGACGACCCCCTTCTCATCAACCCCTCGCGCTGGATTCTCCCTTGAAGACCGTCGCCATCGTTCAGGCCCGGATGAGTTCTACGCGCTTCCCGGGCAAGGTAATGCGGTGCATCTGTGGAACGCCGATGATTGGGCTGTTGCTGGAGAGGCTTGCCGGGGCCTCGCGAATCGACGTCATCGTGCTAGCCACGTCGGTGGACGCGCGGAATGAACCGCTGGCCCACTACGTGAGTGAACTCGGCCATGAGGTGTACCGGGGTAGTGAGGACGATGTCCTTGACCGGTTCTACCAGGCGTCGAAGGCCAGCGCCGCCGACGCGATAGTCCGAATCACCGGGGACTGTCCCTTGATCGACCCGGTGGTCGTCGATACGGTAATCGCTGGATTCATCGAGGGGCGCGTCGATTATGCGTCCAACACCTCGCCGCCGACCTATCCAGATGGACTGGATACCGAGGTGTTCACATACAAGGCTCTGGAAACCGCCTGGCGCGAGGCAAGGGCGCCCCACGACCGCGAGCACGTCACACCCTATCTCCGGAACCCAGGTCGGTTCAGTCAGTTGAACCTTCCGTATGCGGCCGATCACTCTGGTGAGCGCTGGACGGTGGACGAGCCCGAGGACTTCGTGGTCGTCCAGAGGATCTTCGAGCACTTCCATCCTCGTCGCACGTTCGGATGGCGTGAGGTGGAGGCGCTCCGCGTGGCGCGTCCAGAGATCTTCGTGAGCAATGCGCACCTGGTTCGGAACGAAGGGGCACGAATCGGCACGGGGCAGAAGCTCTGGAAGCGTGCCAAGAGGGTGATTCCGGGTGGCAACATGCTGCTTTCCAAGCGGGCGGAGATGTACCTGCCTGGGCGGTGGCCGGCCTACTTCAGCAAGGCCAAGGGTTGCCGACTTTGGGACCTGGACGGTCGCGAGTACTTGGATATGTGTTTCATGGGTGTCGGCACGAACACGCTTGGCTACGGTCATCCGGAGGTGGACGAGGCAGTGCGCCGCGCGATCGCGGCTGGCAACATGGCGACGTTCAACTGCCCGGAGGAGGTGTATCTCGCCGAGCGGCTGGTGGAGCTGCACCCTTGGGCGGACATGGTGCGGCTGGCCCGTGCCGGAGGAGAGGCGAACGCCATAGCGACGCGCATCGCCCGGGCAGCCTCCGGCCGAGACACGGTTGCCATCTGTGGCTACCACGGCTGGCACGACTGGTATGTGGCGGCCAATCTCGGCGACGCCAACAACCTGGAGGGACACCTTCTCCCCGGGCTGGAGCCGCGGGGGGTGCCGAAGGACCTTCGGGGGACTGTCCTGCCGTTTCACTATAACAACTTCTCCGAGCTCGAGAGCATCGTCCGCTCACACTCCATTGGTGCGATAGTAATGGAGGTCTCCCGCAACGTAAGTCCCCAGGTTGGCTTTCTAGAGAAAGTGCGCGAGCTGGCGACCAGCGAGGGCATCGTGCTGATCTTCGACGAGTGCACCTCTGGGTTCCGCCAGACATTCGGCGGCTTGCACAGGCTATATGGGGTGGACCCCGACATGGCGATGTTCGGCAAGGCTCTCGGCAACGGCTACGCGATCTCGGCCGTCATCGGCAGACGCGAGGTGATGGAAGCTGCCCAGACCACGTTCATCAGCAGCACCTTCTGGACCGAACGCATCGGGCCGACGGCTGCGCTGAAGACGCTGGAGGTCATGGAGCGGGAGCGGTCCTGGGAGCGGATTACTGAAATCGGGCGGCGGATTGGAGAGCGGTGGAAGGCGCTGGCCTCAGCGCATGAGCTGCCGATTGAGGTCAGCGGCCTCCCAGCCCTGATCGGCTTCAGCTTCCCCGTGCCGGACATGCTCAAGTACAAGACGCTGATAACCCAGGAGATGCTCAAGCAGGGTCTTCTTGCGGCCACGTCCGTGTATGCATGTACCGAGCATGTCGACGCCGTCGTAGACCGCTACTTCGAGGAACTGGACCCCGTCTTTGCGCTCATCAGGGAGTGTGAGGCCGGGCGGCCGGTGGACGACCTCTTGGAGGGGCCTGTCTGCCACGCCGGATTCAGGAGGCTGAATTGACCGAGACGGACCATCGCGGCGGTCGAGCGGGAGCGTGGCTCACTCGACGCATGATTGATGCTGCTAGTCTGCGAAGCGGGGGAGACTGGTGCATTGGCGAGTGAAGGCAGCGGTGCAGAATCTCGTTGCTCGACTGCCGGAGCGTCACGCGCATGGGGTGTACTTCTGGATGCAGCGTCAGTTTGGTGCTTTGCGGAGCGCGGATCCGCTGCCGCACCTTCGGCGGGCCGTTCGTCTCGTGGAACTCGTCCGGGAAGCGGGAGGCGACGTTGACGGCGCCACACTGTTGGAAGTGGGAAGCGGTCGAACGCTCAACATTCCCATCGGGCTCTGGCTCTGCGGCGCGTCGCGCGTAGTCACCGTGGACGCGAACCGCTACCACCGGCCGGAGCTGACCCTCGAGACGGTCACCTGGCTCTCCCGCTCGCGCGACCGCGTGGAATCCCTGCTCGATGACGCGGGAGTCCCGGCCGCTCGCGTCCGAGAACGCCTGGACGCACTGGCCGGGGCGTCGACCCTCGGGGCGGTCCAAGGCTGCACCGGAATCTCGTACGTCGCCCCCTGCGATGCGAGAGCGCTCCCCCTGATCCCCGGTTCCGTGGACATCCATTTTTCGACGAACGTCTTGGAGCACGTACCCGCCGACGTGATTCTCGGTATTCTCGGGGAGGCGGCTCGCGTTCTGAAGCCCGGCGGTCTGCTTGCGCATCGGGTGGATCTCTCGGATCACTTCTCACACGGTGACCCGCGGATCTCATCCATCAACTTCCTGCGGTTCTCCGAGTCGGAATGGTCGCGGATCGCCGGCAATCGCTTCATGTATCAAAACCGCCTGCGGGCGGACGACTACTGGCGGCTCCTCACGCGAGCGGGCATCGAGGCGCGCGTGCGGTACGAGCATGTGGATGCAACAGCTCTCACACGCCTGCGCCGCGATTTCCCCCTGGCGGAGCCCTTCACCTCTCGGGCACCCGACGTCCTCGCGGTGACGCTGATGGAGTTTGTCGGTGCCGTCGCGGCGTGACGGCTCGTTCAGGTGCGGGCCGTGCCACCTGCTGGGCCGCTGGTGAGCGTGGGACCGCGACGGCACCTGTGGCAGTGGGTGGAGCGCCATTCACGAGGGCTGGCCGGCGAATTCCTGCAACTGGCGGCGGCAACTGCGGCCCTCCAGGGCGCGTCGTTCCTGATCGGCCTGGTTCTCGCAGGAGTGCTCACGCCCACGGGCTATGGCGATTGGAGCCTTGTACTGATCGTGGCGGGGTACGCGAGCTACGCCCAACTTGGGGCCACGAACGGGATGAATCGCGACGTCCCACTCGTGCGGGGTGCAGGAGACACGGCGCGCGCCGAGCGGATCGCCGCGGCGGCCTTGACGGGGGTCCTTGCCGCGACGGTGGCCGGCATCGTGGGCCTGCTCCTGCTGCCCCGGACGTGGGTTTCGCCCACCCTCCCGCGAGGGTCGCTCGCCGCGGCGGGCGTGTACCTGGCGGGCTACCAGCTGTTCGCCTACGTCAAGACCTACTTCGAGTCGCACAAGCGTTTCGGTTGGTCGGCGCGGCTGCAAGGAACGGTGGCACCGCTGGCACTGGTGGGGGCGATCAGCCTCGGCGTCACCGCGGGGGTGCCCGGAGCGGTGGCCGGCATGGGCATCGGTTACTTCCTTGGCTCCATCGTGACTTGGCGCTGGGACGGCGGGCAGGTAAGGCCCCTCTGGGATGCCCAGGCCCTGCGTGCCCTCGTGAGGGTGGGTTTGCCGATCATGCTGGTGGGCCTGGCGCAGGCGCTGATGGTCACCATTGATCGCTGGGTTATCCTGCGGTACCTCGGGCCGGAGGCCGTCGGACTCTACAGCTTCCAGGCGCGCCTGCTGTCCTTCACGCCGCTGTTCGCCGGTCTTGTCGCCGGGCAAACCTACCCACGGGCAGCGGAAGCGTACGGCCGGACCGGGGACCCGAGATCGATTCTCCCGCATCTGAGAACACAGGCGGTCGCCACGCTCGTCCTGACCGCCCTCTCGGCGATCATGCTGTGGATTATCCTCCCCCTACTCGTACCGGTGCTCTGGCCGGCCTACGAGCCGAGCCTCAGCCTACTGCCTATCATGCTGATCGGGATGGTCATCCTGCCGCAGTGCGGAGCCTTCGGGGTCATCCTGAACGTCCTGGACCGTCAGGTGTCCTACCTCGCCATCCAGGTGGCCATGATCGGCCTGGGCCTGGCACTCAGCATGTGGCTTACCATGTCCCCGCTCGGATTGCGGGGCGCGGCGCTGGCCGCGACACTGACGTACGCTCTCTATCTCCTCGCGCTGCTGATCCTGACCTTGCGCGTCGTTCGCTCACTGTCACCCCAAGCCGCCGGCTGATGGCCGAGACAACCACGACGGCCGAGCTGATTCCACTGCTCGACGCCTACGGGGAGTACCTCGGCGCAGTGTACGGCCGACCGGCGCTGCGGTTTGCCCTGGGCGTGCATGGCACCGCGGCGCAGATGTTCCCCCGTTGGCCGCGACCCACTGGGCGGTGCGACGTGCTACTCCTTTCGCCCTCCGAGTCGTGGGCGCGTCGGGTCTGGCGACTGGAGCAGTCGTTGCGAGAGCATGGTCTCACCGTGGTGCACGTCGTTCGGCCTTCAGAGCCCGCGCTGTTGAGGCTGCACCGGTACTGCGTCGTCCCGCGCGAGATCCCGCCACGATGGCGATTCCTAGCCGGGTACGCCGAGTACCTTCTGCGGACCCTGCAGCCAGCTGTCGTGGTGCAGGCGACCGACGCGGATCCCTTGTCTGTCTTCCTGAAGCTCAGCGCCGAGAAGAGAGGCGTGCGGACCGTGAATATCGCGCATGCGGTCCTCGTCCCCCACCCGCTGAAGTCGATGTTCTGCTTCGACTATTACTTCGTGTTCGGACCGAGTTCCATCGACGGGGCGATCGCCTCGCCTCTGCGATTCGGGGAGACCAAGCTGGTGCAGACCGGGTATGTCCTGATCGAGTCGGATTTTGCACTCCCACCCGCGCCCGAGACGAAGACGCTGCTGTTCTTCTCGACATGGCTGTACGGCGGCTCACAGCCCTTTGCCCGGGCTTACAATGCCGCGGCGCGTGAGGGGATGCACGTGCTTGCCACATGGCTCCGCACCGATCCGGGATTCGAGGTACTCGTGCGATGCCACCCCGACGAGAACCCGGCCCTCGTGCAGTCCATCGTGGGGCATCTACCCGGGGTCCGCATCTTGCCACCCGGCCGGTCCATCAAGGCGGACTTGGCCCGAGCCGGGATGGCGCTTGGAATGGTCACCAATGCGGCTATCGAAGCAGCCCTCCTCCGCCGTCCGTTTCGGGTCGTCTTTGGCGATGGGGTGCTTCCGAACCACCTGGAACTGGAGAGCTATTTCGGTCCGCGGGCCAGTACGCCTGAGCAATTGGGGGACGCCGTGCGGGAAGTGCAATCGGATTTCGACGGGTGGTTGAAGCGGTGTGACGCATTCGCGTCCCGCCATCTCGCATACACGACGGACAGCCTCGACGTCACCGTCACGCGTATCGCCGATATCGCCCGCGGGACAGAGGGGTTTCCTGTGACCCATATCCCAACCAGTCTCGCCGTGTTACGAACGTAGGCCCGATGTTCGGATCGATTGCCTGGATCTTGCTCAAAGGGCTTCCGTCACTCGCCGGAGTGACGGGATTGCCAGCCGGTCGGGCGGCGGGATACGTATTCCTCGCCGCCGTGCTAGTGCTGGCGGTCGCGTCCAGAATGTGGTACGGGATTCCGCGCAGCTGGCATGGCTTCGGCGTCTTGACCATTCTCTTCGTCATCGTGTTATGGGCGCACGTGGGAGCATGGGGCGCAGCGGACGCGCGAGCCATGACCGGACTCAATCTGCGGGCGCTGTTCCTGGCGCTGACGCTCACAGCGCTGGTCGTCCGGCGCGCGACGGCGACGCTCCTGCTCGCGCTGCTCACGGCGTCCATAGCGCTGGTGCAGGTGGTGAGCCTCGGTCTCTCGGTGGCCATCCTCATCCCTGGATTGGCCCGACTGAGCTCCCCGGATCGCCTTGCGGGCGTCTTTGCCGGGTCCTTCACGCTCGGGTACGCCGCGACGGCCGCCGTCGGTGGTCTTGGCATCGCCTACCATCACGTACGGAGCCGCACGCTGAGGGTCGTCGTGCTGGTTGGGATCGTCGCCGCCCTCGTCAACTCATTCCTGGCAGTCAATCGGACGAGCGTGATCGCGATCCTGGCCCTGTTCGTGGGATGGCTCATCGAGCGAGCCCGGTTCGGGGGGCGCGCCTCGATCGGGACAGCCGTCGCGGGCGCCTGCATGGCCGCTGCCGGCACCCTCCTGGCCGCCGCCGTATTCGGGCTGGTGGCGTGGCAGTTGGCCCCCGAGGCCGTGGCCGGGTATGTCGACACGTGGCGCTTTCGGCTGGCGGCGCTCGGCAACGTCGGCGGGCAGTCCATTCGGTGGTTGACGATTGACGCGGGTCTACGGATGTTTGAGGCCCATCCGTTGGTGGGCGTCGGGTGGGACAACGTCGCGCGCTTCAGCGTGCGTTTCGGCGCCACCTTCGACTCGACCGCGCACAATGCGTTTGTCCAGGGTCTGGCGGAGGGCGGGGTGTTCGGGTTCGCCTACGCCCTCGGGTTGTTGGTGGTGGTCCCCGGGACGTTGTGGTGGCGCCACCGGGGCGTCGCCGGGAGCTGGGTCTTCGCCGGGGCGTGGGCCGCTGTGGTTGCGTTTAATCTCATTGCGAGCAATCTGCACCTGGAAGGCCACTGGGATGTGCTGTTTCTTTGGATGCTCGCGACGCGAGCCAGCGGGCCGGCCATGGAGTTGACTAGAGGTCACCATGCTGACCCGGAGCGATCAACGAGCGGTGGTCGCGCGCCCACGGCCACGGCATCACCATGAGCGGGACAACCGTCGTCGTGCGATATGGCCTTGGGAATATCGGGTCCGTGCTCAACATGTTCCAGAAGATCGGAGCGTCGGCAGTCGCAAGCGACGATCCTGCGGAGTTGCTCGATGCCACGCGCATCGTCTTGCCTGGGGTCGGTGCGTTCGACCATGGCATGAAGAAGCTCCGAGAGTCAGGCGTGATACCCGTCTTGGAACAGGTGCGGGCCCGCGGGGTGCCCATTCTCGGCATCTGCCTGGGAATGCAGCTCATGACCCGCGGGAGCGAGGAAGGATCCTCAGCTGGGCTCGGTTGGTTCTCAGCGACTACCCGCCGCCTGCCGCAGGGAGCAGACGGCCAGTTGCGCCTGCCCCACATGGGTTGGAATGAGATCCAGGTGGAACGCAATCATCCTCTGTTCGTCGATCTACCCACAGGTAGCAGGTTCTACTTTCTCCACACGTATCACGTCGTCCCGGAGAACCCGGCATCGGTTCTTGCCACGACCATCTACGGCGGGCTGTTTTGCACAGCCTACGCGTACGGTAGCGTCATGGGAGTGCAGTTTCATCCGGAGCGCAGCCATCGCTTTGGCATGCAGCTCTTTCGGAACTTCGTGCAGACTGATAGGCCGTCGTGATCCCGCGCGTGATTCCATGTCTTCTCCTGCGGAATGGGGGACTCGTAAAGACGACGCGGTTTGCCGATCAACGCTACCTAGGTGACCCGTTGAATACCGTGAAGCTGTTCAACGACAAGGAAGTTGACGAACTGATCCTGCTTGACATCGACGCGAGCGCGCAGGGCCGCGAGCCTTCGCTGGAATTCGTTGCTGAGATCTCGAGCCAGTGCTTCATGCCACTGTGCATCGGCGGGGGGATTCATCGGTTGGAGACCGCCGAGCGGATCTTGGGCGCGGGTGTTGAGAAGGTGGCTGTGAACAGTGAGGCGATCGACGACCCTTCCTTCGTCTCGGCGCTCGCCGCCCGGGTCGGCAGTTCGAGCGTCGTGGTCTCCATCGACGTCCGGAAGGCCGAGCGGAATGGATACGAGGTCGTGACGGAGAACGGGCGGCGACGTACTGGCATGGACCCGGTCCGGTTCGCCGCGGAAATGGAGCAGCGTGGCGCAGGCGAGATTCTCCTGACGGCGGTGGACCGTGACGGCACGATGACTGGGTACGATCTTGACTTGGTGACGGCCGTCAGTCAGGCGGTCCGTATCCCGGTGGTTGCGTGTGGAGGCGCGGGAACAATTCACGACCTTGTCCGTGTGGTCGAGGCTGGAGCGTCAGCCGCGGCCGCAGGGAGTCTGTTTGTCTTCCATGGTAAACGCCGCGCTGTGTTGGTGAATGTTCCGACGCGCCGTGCATTGGAGAGGGCCTTCGCGGATGGATCTGGTATGATGAGCGACGGACCACGTACGGTCGGCGCCAGCTATCGCATGTGCAGCCGCTGCGTGATGGACACGTCAGATCCGGACATCCACTTCGACTCCGCCGGCGTGTGCAGCCATTGCCGAGCGTTCGAGCGTGCGCGTCGCAGTTTGCCAGACCCCGACGAACGGCGCGCACGACTCGATCGGCTTGTGGCGGAGGTGCAGCGAGCAGGCAAGGGAACAGACTACGACTGCATCATCGGTGTCAGCGGCGGCGTGGACAGCAGCTATGTTGCGTATCTGGTCAGACAGTTCGGCCTCCGGCCACTCGCTGTCCACATGGACAACGGATGGAACTCGGAGCTGGCCGTGGCCAACGTGGAGAACACGCTGCGTCGACTCGGCATCGACCTGCAGACGTACGTCGTCGATTGGGAGGAGTTCCGGGACCTGCACCGGGCGTTCTTACGCGCTTCCGTCATCAATGCCGAACTTCCGACAGATCACGCGATCATGGCCACACTTTATCGGACGGCTGCGGAGCTGGGTGTACGGTTCATTATTGGTGGCAGCAACACGGCCACCGAAGGGGTGATGCCGTACGCGTGGGTCCATGACTACAAGGATCTGGTTAACATCCGGCGTATTCATGCCCGGTATGGAGCAGTGCCGCTGCGCACGTATCCACAGCTCGGGATTGCGCGGTACCTCCGCTACCGGTATGGGCGACGTATCCAGTTGATACGGATTCTGGAGTTCGTGGAATACGACAAGAAGAAGGCGATGGAGACCCTGCAGCAGGAGCTGGGCTGGCGGCCGTACGGGGGGAAGCACTATGAATCCGTGTTCACGAGGTTCTTTCAAGGCTACATCCTCCCTCGCAAGTTCGGAGTTGACAAGCGTCGGGCCCACCTGTCCACGCTGATCTGCAGCGGCCAGATGGACCGAGACTCGGCGTTGGCCGAGCTGGAGTCGTCGCCGTATGGGGATGCCGATCCGGACGAAGAGCGGCGGTACGTCGAGCGGAAACTCGGGTTCCCGACCGAGGAGTTCGATGAGATTCTGGCGACGCCCCCTCGACCGCACGAGAGCTACGGGTCGAGCGTCTGGGTGCTTCACCTGCTGCGCCGTCTCGCGCGGGGGTTAGGTGCTGGCCGATCGGAACGCTGAGCCCTCCTCAGCCCGTCCAGTGGCGCGTGGCGAGTTGCCGGTGGTTCACATGACCACTGTGCACACACCGCTCGACACTAGGATCTTCCTCAAGGAGTGTCGGTCGCTGGCGGCCGCCGGATTCCCGGTGACACTCGTCGCGCCAGCCGCGCCGACCGGGGTGCGAGACGGTGTGACACTCTACCCGATCCCGCAGCGTGGGTCCCGGTGGAGCCGTATGCTCGTTGGGCCCTGGGAAGCGTGGCGCGCGGCTCGCGGGGCCGGTGGCCGAGTGTTTCACCTGCACGACCCTGAGTTGCTCGGGATCGGGTGCCTGCTCAAGCTCCTGGGGCATCGAGTGATCTACGACATCCATGAAGATGTCCCGAGCCAGGTCTTGGCCAAACCCTGGATTCCCAGATCGGTCCGCGGCTTGGTGGGCGCTGGCATTGCGGTTCTGGAAGCAGTCGGCGCCCGCGTCTTCGACGCGCTGGTCTGTGCCACACCGACGATCCGGGCTCGCTTTCCCAACTGCCGCGCGGAAGTGGTCCGGAACTATCCCATCCTGCAGGAATTCGGGTCTGGCGTCCGATACGACGAACGGCCGGCCATCGTGACGTACGTCGGAGCGCTCGTTCCGGAACGCGGGCTGTGGACGATGCTCGAGGCAGCGCCCTATCTGAGGGAACAACACCGCGCGACGTTGGTGATCGCGGGTCGCTTTGCGTCCCGAGACTTGGAGATCTCTGCCCAGGCGCATCCGGGCTGGGGTTCGGTGGACTTCCGCGGCTGGCTCGGGCGAGATGAGGTGGTTCGCCTTCTCGCGACGTCACGGGTCGGGATCGTTCCGCTGCACCGGACGCCGGCGTACGAGGTGAGCCTGCCGGTGAAGATGTTCGAGTACATGGCGGCGGGTATTCCGGTCGTGGCGTCGGACTTCCCGATCTGGCGGGAGATCATTGAAGGCGAGGCGTGCGGAGTGCTTGTGGAGCCTGCAAACGCCCCTGTGCTGGCGGCGCTGGTTGGCCAGCTGCTCGCGAACCCGTCAGAGGCCGAGGCCATGGGCCGCCGAGGCCGCGCGGCGGTCCAACGCCGCTACGCGTGGGCCAGCGAAGCCCGCACGCTCATAGCCCTGTACGACAGCGTGCTGGCAGGACGACACGAGAGGGGAGAATACGGTGCCTGAGGACACGAGACCATTCACACCACTGGACGTCTGGACCATCCTCTGGCGAGGGCGGCGTTGGGTCATCGCGTTTCCCCTCGCGTTCGCCGTCCTCGCCGTCGTCCAAGGGTCGCTGACCCGCAGGAGCTACACCACCACGGTGGTGTTCGCTCCCGAGCAGGGAGGGCGAACGCCTGCTCAGTTCGCAGGTATCGCGGCGCAGTTCGGCCTGGCGGTGGGTGGGGTGGAGACCAGCGAGTCGCCCTTGTTCTACGCCGACTTGGTGCGCACCTGGCCGATCCTGGCCGCGGTCACGGAGAGCACGTACACACTGACTTCCGACTCCGGTCCGGTGACGGCTACGCTAGTGGAGCTGTTTCGCGCCCCAGGCACAACGCCTGAGCAGCAGCGTTCGGAAGCCGCGCGGCGCCTGCTGTCCCGTACGGCGGTCTCCGTCCGTACGCAGACTGGGGTGGTGAGACTCAGTGTGCGGACGTTCGATCCGGATCTTTCCGAGCAGGTCGCGGCCCGCTTCTTGACCGAGATCAACGCCTTCAACCTGCGATCCCGCCAGTCGCGCGCTGGGAACGAGCGACAGTTCGTCGAGGACCGACTGGCCGAGGCGCGAGATTCGCTGACGGCAGCGGAGGTGCGACTGCGCCGTTTTCAGGAGCAGAACCGCAGCTTCAGCGCTCCCGAGCTAGGGTTCGAGGAGGGACGCCTCGAGCGCGAAGTCATGACCCGACAGCAGGTGTTCACGACGTTGGCGCAGGCGTTCGAACAGGCGCGGATCGACGAGGTACGTAATACGCCAGTCCTGACTGTGATCGAGGGACCCCGCCGAGCCGCGTGGCCGGACGCCCGCCGTCGCCTCCTGCGCGCATTCGTGGGTGCGGTCGTCGGCGGGATGATCGGAATCACAGTCGCCTTCGCCATCGATGGGGTGGCCGCCGCTGGTCGTGACCGCAGCCTGTCCCGGGGCGGGGGCGAGCCGTCGTAGTCGCCTCGGCGCCAGTTCGTTTTAGAGGCGCCCCCTCCAGCCATCCGCTCATCGAAGCGCGATCTGCTCCAGGAGAGTAACGAGCCGACGGTCAATGGCATCCGCGGCATACCGATCCTCGAACACCCGCCGCGCCGCCTGCGAGGTCGACGCTCGAAGGTGGGGGGTCGTGAGTAGCCGCACCAACACGTCCGTCAGTTGAACAGGATCGGACGAGTCGTACGTGATGCCGCATGAGGTCTCCGCAAGCAGGGTCGCGGTTTCGCCGGAGAGCGAACTGACCACCGGCAGGCCCGCGCTGAGGTACTCGAAGATCTTGTTCGGAAGTCCCTGGGGAGCATTCCGGGCGTATGCGGCCAATCCGATCGAGGCGTGTTGGAGAAGCACCGCAATGGCATGGCGGTCGAGCCAACCCGTGAATACCACGTTCGGAAGGTCCTTGGCCAGCCTGCGCCACGCACCGCCCTGCTCTCCCTCTCCCGACAACACGAACAGCGGGTCGGTGAAGCCCCGCGCTCGCAGTAGACGAGCGGCGGTGATCGCCGGCGCCAGGTCGTAACTGCGACCGAACGTCCCGAGGAACCAGACGATGGGGCGCCCGAAGTCGACCCCGCGCCGTTCCAGCTGGCGACGAACGATGGATTCGACGCCGGCGTCCGGTGGGGCCAGGCGCTCATACCCGAGCGGAATGACTGCATCGAGCGACCGCCGCTCTCGTCCCGCGAGCCGAAGGCCCCAGTCGAGATATCCATCCGAAACACCGATGACGGCATGCGCGCTGCGGAAGGCGCGCTGGGCCCGCCGGCGGTAGGGCAGGACCGCCAGCCGAGCCAGCGGCCGGAGCAGGCGCGGAACGGCGTCCTGGAAAATGTCGGGCCAGAGGTCGCGCACGTCGAGCACGACCGGCACTCCGTGCGCTCGGCCGTAGGTTGTCGCTTCGTCAGCCAGCTCGATCGTGGGGAATGAGCACAGAACGACGTCCGGAGCGGGCGTGTGAGCCACTTGATGCCGGAACTGAACGCCGACCTGGTGGTGGTTGAGCAGGCGGGCGACCGAGACATTGCGATGGTATGGGCGTCCGTGCAGTAGCCGGAGGTCGATCCGTGCGTCAAGGGGGACGGTGGCTGGTCCCGGTCGGACAAACCGCTTGCGCATGTGGTCGAAGGTCGACGACCACCAGACCACGCTGTGACCGGCGTCCCCGAGCCGCCGTGCCAACCGTCCGGTCCGAAGCAGGCGCGGTTGTTCGCCGGGGAGCGGGAGCGGCTCCCCGACGGTGATCAACCAGCAGCGCACGGGAGCTGTGGCGGAGACCGGCGCTCCGACACACCATCCATCCACGGGGCGCGGAGTGTCATGTTGTCTTCCGCCCAGTGACGTAGAGGACCTTGTGACCGGTGACCGCCGCCGGCGACACCGGCACACGTGACGCCGCGACGGCGAATCCTGCTTCCAGCTCAGGCGGGACCTTGATCGGGTGACCGTAGATGATGCGCTTCAGCCGCGCGCGCCCTCGCAGCGTCTTTGGGATGAGTCGAAGTGCCTCCGCAACGCGACGCAGGGTCCCAATCGCCAGCCCCTTGAATCGTGCGACGGCTCCCGTCTCGGGGGGATCCACTGGGAACGCCGCCTGGATGCCCACGCGCATTCCGCGAGCGTGAAGCGCAGCACGGAACTCGTCTGCCGAATGGTAGTGAACGGCGTGCGGACTGGTAACGAAATCGCGCCGCTCCGGATTCGCATTGACGAAGAGCACCGCGCCCCCAGGCCCGAGAACTCGCGCGACCTCATCGAACGCCAGTTCCATATTGGGGATGTAGTACGACGCTTCGAAAAACAGGACGATATCGAAGGCACCGGGGCGAAACGGCAGCGCCTCCGCCGAGAAACGGACTAGGGGAATCCGCGTGCCATAGTGCGACTTGGCTTGCGCGAGGAGCGCGGCCGAGTAGTCTCCGCCCACCAACCAACGGGCCTGCGCGCTTACCAACCCGAGCCCGTTGCCACCCCCGCAGGCTACCTCGAGCGCACGACGCCCTGCGGCCAACTCCGCGGCGACCGCATAACGAGTGTACATCATCCGGGCTCCCTCGGTCGTCAAGGGGATACCGGTGGTCTCAGTGACATCCTCGAATCGCGGGGCTGGGGGCATCACGGCGTCCGTCGCGAGGGTCGTCAAGCCGCACTGGCACAAGCAGTTGCAGGCACTCTAAAAGGTACTTACTTTACCCAGTTGTTCAACGGCAGGGATGCTACACCTGCCCGCACCACCCAGCAGTTGAAGACACCGATGAGCTCGACTCCTGCTACTCGCACCGTTCCGTTCTTCAACTACCGTGAGGCGTTCTCCCGTCGGGAGGACGAATTCGTCCGCGTCTTCCGGGACGTCCTCCGCCGCGGTGCCTACATCATGCAGGAGGACCTCGAGCTTTTCGAGGCGAACCTCGCCGGATACCTGGGCATCAAACACGCCGTCGGCCTCGCCAACTGCACGGATGCGCTTATCATCGGACTCCGGGCGGCCGGCGTAGGCCCGGGCGACGAAGTCGTCTTCCCCTCCCACACCATGGTCGCGTCCCCGTCCTCGGTGTACTTCGTAGGCGCGACGCCGATCCCGGTGGACTGCGGGCCCGATCACCTCATCGATTCCGACAGCGTGCGGAAGGCCATCACGTCACGTACCAAGGCCATCATGCCCGTGCAACTCAACGGTCGCACCGCCGACATGGGAGCCATCGACGCGATTGCGCGGGAGCACGGGCTGCTCGTCATCGAGGACTCGGCCCAGGGACTCGGCTCCAAGTTCCGGGGCCGGTTCGCCGGCACGTTTGGCGTATTGGGCACTTTCAGCTTCTACCCTGCCAAGATCCTCGGCTGCATGGGCGATGGTGGGGCGCTCGTAACCAACGATGACGACATCGCCCGGCAAACGAGGCTGTTCCGCGACCACGGCCGGGACGCCGCAACGGGCGAGGCGGTCATGTGGGGCTTGAATTCCCGCCTCGACAATCTCCAGGCGGCGATTCTCGATCTCCAGTTTCGCGATTATCAGGCGATCATCGACCGGCGCCGTGCCATCGCCGTGCTCTATACCGAGCTCCTGGGCGACCTGTCAGAGGTGGTGCTGCCCCCGGCCCCGGACAGCGAGCCGGACCATTACGACACCTTCCAGAACTACGAAATCGAGGCCGAGCGTCGCGACGGATTGCGGCAGTTCCTGAAGGACCGCGGGGTCGGCACGCTCATCCAATGGGGTGGGAAGGCGGTGCACCAATTCTCCGCCTTGGGATTCACGCAGCGGCTTCCCAATACAGAGCGGCTCTTCACCCGTTGCCTCATGCTGCCGATGAACATGACCCTCGCGGACGAGGACGTGCACTACGTCGCGGATGCGGTACGGGAGTTCTACGGCCGCAGATGACCGGGACGTCACGGGCTGATGGTCCGGCCGGCTCCCGCGCACTGGCCAAGCGCATCCGAATCCACGCGCTGCGCATGACAAGTTCGGGCGGGAGCGCTCACGTCGGCGCCGTCCTATCCATGGCCGACATAGTGGCCGTGCTCTACGGCGGTCTGTTGCGGGTGAACCCGGCCGAGCCAGGGTGGCCCGAGCGTGACCGGTTCATTCTGTCAAAAGGACACGCGGGGGCCGGGATCTACGCGGCGGTGGCGGAGCGCGGCTTCATGCCGGTGGCCAAGCTGAAAACGCACTACCAGGACGGCTCGGACCTCAGCGGCCACGTCTCGCACAAGGGGATTCCCGGGGTGGAACTCTCCACTGGCTCGCTGGGGCACGGCCTGTCCGTGGGGGCGGGGATGGCGTTCGGTGCCCGGCTCGATGGGAGGCGCCACCGTGTCTTCGTCCTCCTGAGCGACGGCGAATGCGACGAGGGATCAAACTGGGAGGCGATCCTGTTCGCCGCGCACCACCGGCTCGACAATCTCGTGGCCATCGTGGACTACAACAAGATCCAGAGCCTCGCCCCCGTGAAGGACACGATCGAACTCGAGCCGTTCCGCGCCAAGTGGGAGGCCTTCGGCTGGGGGGTAGCCGAACTGGATGGACACGACCACGCGGCCCTCTGGCAGACCCTGAGCGCCCTGCCGCTCCAGCCCGGTCGCCCGTCGGTCGTGATCGCCCACACGACCAAAGGGAAGGGCGTTTCCTTCATGGAGAATACGGTCCTCTGGCACTATCGGACGGCCAAGGGCGAGGAGTTCGATCGGGCGCTCGCCGAGCTCGAGGCGTCGTGAGGGACGCATTCATCGCGCGGCTCACCCTGCTCGCCGAGCGCGATCCGCGGATCATGCTCATTACCGGTGACCTGGGGTTCGGCGTCCTGACACGGTTCGCGGCTGAGCGACCGCGGCAGTTCCTCAACGCCGGGGTTGCCGAGGCGAACATGACCGGACTCGCGACCGGCTTGGCGCTCGATGGCCGGATCGTCTTCACCTACTCGATCGCGAACTTCCCGACCCTCCGGTGCCTTGAGCAGGTGCGGAACGACGCGGCGTACCATGACGCCGACGTCAAGATCGTGTCCATCGGCGGCGGGTTCAGCTACGGCGCGCTCGGGATGAGCCACCACGCCACGGAAGACCTTGCGATCCTGCGCGCCATCCCGTCAATCACCGTGCTGTCACCCGGGTGCTTGTGGGAGGTGGAGGGGGCGACGGAGGCCATCGTTCGGACGCCGGGTGTTTGTTATCTACGGCTCGACAAGTCGAGTGCTGGTCGCACGAACGCCGACGGGGAAACCTACCAGCTCGGGCGGATGCGCGTTGTACGTGACGGGAATGACGTCAGTCTGCTCGCCACGGGCGGCATTCTGGGAGCCACGCTTCGGGCTGCCGAGCGGCTCGCCCTCGAAGGAATCAGCGCCCGCGTGGTCAGCGTGCACACGATTCGCCCCTTCGACGCCGACACCCTGCTCCGCGCGTGCCGCGAGACGGGCGGCATCGTCACCGTCGAGGAGCACGTGGTCGATGGGGGGCTTGGCGGTCTGGTGGCCGAGACCTGCCTGGAGGCGGGGGTCGTTCCGCACGGCTTCCATCGCATCGGACTGCGAGCGGGGTTCTCCTCCATCGTCGGTTCCCAGGAGTATCTGCGGACCCGCTACGGTTTGGACGAGGCGGCCATCGCCGCTGCCGGGCGCGCGGTGACGCAAGGGCGCGTCGTGACGGCTTCCACACCTGGCCGGGTGGGGTTGTGAAGCGCGTACTCGACTTGGTGGCGTCGCTGGTCGGGCTGCTCGTCGGAAGCGTCGTCCTCGTGCCGGCCCTGATTGCCGTCTGGCTCCAGGATGGCCATTCCCCGTTCTACATCGCGCCGCGCGCGGCGCGCGGCGGTGGGACGTTCCGCATGGTGAAGCTGCGCTCGATGCGCATCCTGGCGGATACCACCGGTGTGATGAGTACGGCGGGAAGCGACCCACGCATTACCGCGATCGGCCGCTTCGTACGGCGGTGGAAGCTCGACGAACTCACCCAACTCTGGAACGTGATGCGTGGGGACATGAGCCTGGTGGGGCCACGACCCCAGGTGCTGCCGGACGTAGCGAGGTACACGCCAGAAGAGCGGGAGATGTTGACGGTGCGGCCGGGGATCACCGACCTGGCATCCATCGTGTTCGCTGACGAAGGGGAGATCCTGCGCGGGGCCGACAATCCCGATCTCCGGTACCACCAGGTCATTCGGCCGTGGAAGTCGCGCCTCGCCCTCCTCTACGTGCAGTCCCCTCGGTCGCTCGCGCTGGATCTGCAAATCCTGGGGCTGACCGTCCTCACCATCGTCGGGCGTCGCAGGGCGCTGGCGGCGGCATCGGCGCTCGTGCGCAAGCTCGGTGGCGGAGAGAACCTGGCCCGCGTCGTTCTGCGCGAGGAGGCTCTGCGCGCAGCGCCGCCGCCAGGGGCGGAAGCGGTGGTCGCGAGCCTCGACTAGGGTCGGGCAGCGGCGCTCAGGGGCTCGCCGCGATCACGATCGATGCCGTGGACGCGATGATAGAGGCGAGCGCCGCGAGCAGCGGTACCCAGTTTGTCCCCTCCGGTTTCGGCGTCTTGACCGGCACGAACACTTCCGCCCCTGGGCCAGGCCTCGGCCAGGACGACCAGAACAGAAACTTGCTCCGCGTCCTCGCCGACCCGTTCGCCTGGCGGATCACCGTGCGTCCCTCGTCCGCGTCCTCCGCGAACCCGCCCGCGTTCTGCAAGTAGTAGGTGGCGTCCTTCCCCGCCACATACTGCACGCTCGTGGGGGCGACGACCGCCCCGCTCACCCGCACGGTCGGCAGGTACTCCGGGACGAACACCGAGTCACCCGGCTGCAGGATGATGTCCGCGGCGGACCCCGGGGTGGCGAGCGCGGCGGCCAGGTCCACGTTGACTTGATCGCGGTTCTTCGGGAGTGCCACCCCGACCGCCGTATCGGCCTCGGTGCGTCGTCGTCCGGCATCGCCCAGGCCCGAGTAGGCGAACAGGCGGTAGAACCGCCCGCCTTGGGGGTAGGCTCCGTCCAACAGCCCACCAGCTCGCTGAACGAGGTCGCTGAGGTGGGTGTCTTTCTTCGTCAGGGCGTAGATCCCGGGTAGCCGCACTTCGCCCAGAATGGCCACTGACCGCTGGAACTCGAACTCGGGCTGCAGGCGCACCAAGACCTGGTCGTACGGCTCGAGGCGGAACTCGGGCGCCGTTCCCGCTGCGGGGAAGGGAGGCCCCGGGGGCGCGGCGTAGGAACCGTCCGCCTGACGGTCAGAGAGGTAGCTCGAATCCAGCGGCACCCGGATCGTGTCGGCCAAGGTGCCGTCCGACCGATCCCGGGGCATCCGGGCCACTTCCGCGTCCCGCAGGTCCGCGCCCACACGAGGTCCGCCCGCCGCAAGCATGAGATCGCGCAGGCTCATGCCGCTGATCCACGGGTACCGCCCTGGCCGAACCACCCTGCCAGCAACATCCACATAGTGCGTCTGGTCCAACGGTGGTAGCGGGTGGGCGACCACGGAGTCGCCATCCCGCACCTCGAAGTCGGGAATGGTGATCCCGAGGCCCGTCCCCAGATCCTGCGCGCCCGGCAGCGGCACGAGAGGGACCGAGATGGCGGCCCGTGGCG